>Ga0316626_10000133_pt1 | contig 25474 bp, 17 predicted proteins | sample OWC_Aug_T1_C1_D5_FD_207656 | JGI IMG/M metagenome (GOLD analysis project Ga0316626, IMG submission 207656) | Wetland soil microbial communities from Old Woman Creek delta, Ohio, United States - OWC_Aug_T1_C1_D5_A | ecosystem: Environmental > Terrestrial > Soil > Wetlands | place: USA: Ohio...
CGCACCTGATAGTTGCGGAAGATGCCGAAGCCCTCGACCACCCACCCCTGGATCTTCACGACTGCTCCTCTTGCTCCAGCAGATTCAACGCGAGATCCTCCGCTTCGCGCAGCAGGTCCATCGCCTCGTCCGCAGGCACGTCGGGGATCCAGCGGTGAAAGCCGCGGTCCTGGAGGGCTTGGAGGCGCTGCGCGATGAAGCGCTCGCGCCGGTCGGGATCCTCCGCTAGCGCGTCGACCGCCGCGATCAGCTCGGCGGAGAAGTCGCCGCGCCCGCGAATCAGCTCGCGGTCGACGCCGATTCGGGTCTGATCCTGGATGCCCTGCCACCAGAGAAACGGGGTCAGCCCCTCCGCCTGCTGGCGCAGATCGCGCAGCAGCTCGTCGATGACACCCGGACGCTGCAAGTCTGCGTGCGGCCCGTCATGTCCGGCGAGGACCGCGCGCAGGAGCACGCCACGGCCTTCGTTGCGCTCGCGTACCCATTCGCCCTGGCGCCACAGCTCGGCCTCGAGCTCCGCGAGGTCGTTGCAGCCCGACACCTCGACCTCGCAGCGCGCGAAGCGGACCCGGTCGACCGGTGCGAAGTCGACGCCACGCACGCCGGCGTCATCGACCTCGACCACCATCGCTCCTTTCGGTCCGAGCTCACTGGCCTTGGGACTGCGCCCCTGGAGATTGCCGGGGTAGACGACCCACGGGCCGCCCTCCACCAGCACCTGCCGCTGGTGAATGTGGCCGAGCGCCCAGTAATCCATTCCGGCGCGCCGCAGGTCATCGAGCGTACACGGGCTGTACGACTCGTGCTCGGCGTTGCCACCGACGTTGCAGTGCAGCAGGCCGATGTGCAGCCCGGGTTCTCCCCCGCGGCGAAAGCGCAGCGCGAGGTTCTCGGTCACCGCCGGCTGCGCGTAACTGATGCCGTGCACCGTGGCGAGGCGTTGGCCATCACGCTCGACCGGCGCGGACTGAACCGACTTCGAATCGAAGACCGTCACCAACGGCGGCCATGACCGGATCGCCGACCATCCCTCGGTCGGATCGTGATTGCCATGAATGACAAAGGCTTGAATCCCGCGCTCGGCGAGGCGTTCGAGGCCGCGGCGAAGGCGCAACTGCGCCCGCACCCCGCGCTGCGCCCCGTCGTAGATGTCGCCGGCCAACAGCAGAAACGCCGCCTGCCGGTCGATGGTCAGGCGAACCAGGTCATCCCAGGCATCGAGCGACGCGTCGCGCAGGGCATCGCGAACCCGCACGTCAGCGCGACCGACGCCTTCGAACGGCGTGTCGAGGTGGAGATCAGCCGCGTGAACAAAACAAAAGCGGCTCATGCCCTGCGCCCGGGACGGTTTCTTTTCCAACTGACATCAGTACCACAGCCCTCCATGGTTGTTGCCCGAAGCGGTCAGCCATAGCACGGGTGATCGATCACGGTAAGTCGCGCCACGCCTGCCGCTCTGCGTTCGGTTCACGGCATTTCGCAACTCAGCGCACATCAGTCGTCGTGCGCGCTGAGCGGCCATGGCTCGACTGGCGGCCATCGATATTGCCGGAACCGCTGGTGGCGACCAAAAAGTGACTCTGCTGACGGGCGCCCGTGGCGCGGACCTCGTCGCGCAAGATGACCCGGACCGTCGGCATGCTTTCTGCTCGGAGTCTGGCCAAACCCCGACAAAGACCTTCCCGACGATCCGACAGAATTTCCTGTTCTCCTCGACCTGGACCTTCCGGTCCCCGCCCACTCTCAGGACAAGAAGAGATGAGATCCGCAAGGCAACTGCGCGGTCAGTCCGCGGGAGCAAGTCCCGCAGGCGGTCGCGGTAGATCGACGAGCGAGATGGTGTCATCGTCTCACCGTCGTGCCGTCTGCGGTCGCATCATCCTCGTCGGCAGTCGATCATGACGGTTGGTGATCAGAAGATACGACCGGGAGCAGACGTCAACGACAGGACGGGTTCCTTGGTCGCCGAATTGAGTGAAGCGCCGGGCGTCCAAAGCATCCGCGCCCTCGTCGAGGACCGTACCCATCATGAGCTCATCGAGCGCCTTCGTGCCGCGACGATCGTCACCATCACGGTCATCCTGTGCACCCTCCCGTTGGATCCGCACTTCTATCCCGACGCTTTTCTCCAGCTCGTTCTCGTGAAGCTGCTGGCGGTCGCGACCCTGGCGGCCGCGCTCGTGGTCTTGCGGCCCACGCGTGCAACGAGCCGCAGATTCATCATCGCGGTCGGGCTGATGCTCACCATTGGATTCTCCCTGGTTCCGGCCATCGGAGCGGTGGTGACCAAGGACGTCCTCTCCCTCTACTTTCTGCTCGTCGTCATTGCCTTGGGCGCGGGAACGATCCTCCCGTGGGGCGAAAGACCACAGGGCATGCTCAGCCTGGTGATACTGGCCCTGCTGGCTGCCGTACACGTCGTAACCGGGGTCGGACCGTTGCCGGCCTACGCGGTGGCCGCGATGATCGAGGCCGTCGGGGTCTCGGTGTACATCGCCTACACGTCCGAGCGACAACGCCTCGATAACCTGAGGGTCAACCTTAAGGTGCACGACCATGCGGCCGCGCTGAAGCGGCTGGCCGAGATCAGGGAAACGTTCGTGGCGACCGCCTCCCATGAACTCCGCACGCCGCTCGCCGTGATCATGGCGGCCAGCGATACCCTGAAGCGATACGGCGATCGGATGACGCCCGCAGAGCGGCAGGAGCGCATCGACAAGATTCAGGACCGAGTGAAGCACATGACCGAGCTGCTCGAGGATGTATTGACGTTCGAGCAGGCCGAGACCGGCAAGATGCAGTTGACGCCGACGGACATGGATCTGGAAGCGCTCTGCCGCGAAATCGTGGCCGACGTCCAGGCCAGCACACCGTCCGCGCAGCGGGTTGTGTTCACCGCCGCGGGGAAAAGTGACCCGGTGCGGATGGACCCGCGGTTGGTTCGGCAGATCGTGCGGAACCTCCTCGCCAACGCCGTCAAGTACTCGCCGACCGACGGGACGGCAGAGCTGGAGGTCGACCGTTACAACGGGACCGTGGTGTTGCGGGTAACCGATCACGGGATCGGCATTCCGGTCGAGGATCAGGAGCGCCTGTTCGAGCCGTTCTACCGGGGAAGAAACGTCGGGAAGATCAAGGGTTCGGGTTTGGGCTTGGCGATCACCAAGAGGGCGGTCGAGCAGCACGGGGGCAGCATCGCGGTGCAGAGCGCCGTGGGCAAGGGAACAAGTTTCGTCGTCACGCTTCCCGCCGCCGGCCCGGATCGGCAACGTCCGAGCGCCTGCACTCCGCCTGCCCGCGCCGCGGCGCCCGCCCATGTGGAAGCGTCGGAGGAGACGCTCCTGCGCTGATCTCCGCGCCCGACGGTCGAGACTCCGTCGGCATCGCGCGCCCGATCAGATCTTCATCAACACTGCCGTCGCCGGCAATCCGGTCGCCGCGTGAATGGCGGCGGCGTAGAGTCCCACCTGGCGGCGGTACGTTTCCAAGTCTTTCTCCAACTCCTGATCAGTCTTGAAGTCGACTACCGTCCAGCCATCACCGCGCGCAAAAGCCAGATCGACGACGCCCTCGATGACCGTGCCCTCCGGTTCACAGAGGGTCACCGGGGTCTCGCGCCGGCACGCACCCCGCCGCCACGCCTCGCGTGCGTCGGCCATGAGCGGATGGGCCAAGGCCGCGGCGACCACGATGGATGCGGCGCCGACCTCCTCGGGTAACGCACCGAGCATCCGCCCCTGCAGCGTGGCGACTTCTTCGATCTCGTCCCCGCCGGCATCCAGCGCAACGGTCGCCAGCACCGCGTGCACCAGCGCACCGAATCGCGGGCCGGCGGGCCGGTGGCGGTCGCGGGCGACCTCGGCGACGGCCACATCGGTCGTCGTCCCGACGGGATCAGCCGCGCGCTCGGTCGCGGTGCGCACGACGAGACTCGGCTTCGACCCGTTGGCAATGGCGCTCTCGCGCCGCGCGCGCCAGTCTTCATACACTCCGAGGTCGGCCTCGACGATTCCCGGGTCCGTGTCCTTTCCGATCAGCTCCTCCTGCCGAATTCCGAATGAGGGCACCGCCCCGAGATTGAGCGCGCCCGGATCCCACCAGACGACGCCGTAGTCGCCTTGCTCGAACCGGTGCAGCCCCGGGCGCACGGGGGCAACGTGCAGCGCAATCGCCTCGGGCCGATCGACCACGGTGTCCGCGCCGAACGCCGGGCATCCAGCCGCGCGAGCGCTGCGATCCCGCTGACCCGGCGCGGGGTACATGGCGGGGTTGAGCGGGGCCACCCAGCCGTGGTCGAACGGGCCGTCGCCAACCGCGGGAACCACCAGAAGGTCGCGTGCCCGAGTGGCCGCGACGTACGCGATGCGCACGCCTTCCGCCGTATCGCGCGCAATCTCCTCCGTCTCATGCTCCAGCAAATCCACCGGCGCCCATCCCCCGAACCGGAGTGCACACAGACCCGTCGTCGGGTCCAGGTACCGGCCGGCCCGCGCCGCCGCAATCTTCGCGGTGATGTCCGCCAGAATGACGACGGGGAACTCGAGGCCCTTCGCCTTGTGCACCGTCATGATCCGCACCCCGTCGCTCCCCTCCTCGAGTATCGGCGCCTCCGGCGCCTCGCCCCCGTCCGCGTCGGCGCGCAACTGCTCAACGAACCCGCGAAAGGAAATCCCGCCAGATGCCTCGTACCCCCGCGCCAGTTCGGCGAGGTGCAGGACGTTGGCCAGCACCTGCTCACCTGACGGCCGCAAGGCAAAGGCCGCGTGGGCGCGGGTTTCGACCAACAGCAACCCGATGGTTTCGGCGACCGGACGGTAGTTGCGGCCGCGGTGCAACGAGCGCAGCAGGGCGAGCGCCGTGACGATCGACGCCAGATGCTCCGGACAGTCGGCAGGGATCCGGAATGGATGAAAGCGCCCGAAGCGATGGCGATATTCCAGAAGCTCGGCGTCGCCGATCGCAAAGAGCGAGCCGCGCAGGGTCGCAAACACCGACAGCTCGTCGTCGGGCCACTCGACCGCCGACAGCGCCGCGCGCATGGTCTCGACCTCTTCGCGCGCGTGAAACGACTTGCCGCCGACGAGGAGGTGCGGAAGGTCCCGCGCCTCGAGGGCCTGAACATAGGCGCGCGTCATGTCTTCACCCCAGTTGGTGAAGCGGCGAAACAGCAGGCAGACATGCCGCGGCGCAACCGCTACGCGCTGGTCCGGGCGTTCGCGCTCGGTCACGGTCCAGCCGCTCTCGGTCAGCAACCATTTGACGAAGGCGCCGACCGCATCCGGCAGGCACGCCTCGATCGCGGTCGCCGTCACCCGCGTGCGACCGTACGGTGCGGGCACGGGCAGCGCCACCACCGCGGGCTGCTCGGCAACGTCGGTCCGAAACGGCGAGAGGGGCACGTACGCCGCCTGCAACGTCGCGGGGTCGCCGCTCAGCGCCCGCGCGAAAGCGGTGTTCACGACGCGCTGGATCGCCGGCACGGCGCGAAAGCTCGTCGTCAACTGCACGCACAGAGCGCCCCGCGCCTCCAGTTGCGCTTTCACCGCCTGATACACGCCCACGTCGGCGCGGCGGAATCGGTAGATCGACTGCTTCGGATCGCCGACGATGAAGAGCTTGCCCGGCGCCGGGGTCACGTCACGCCACGAGCGGACGGTGGAATCGTCGGACGATAGGAGGAGCAGGATCTCGGCCTGTAATGGGTCGGTGTCCTGAAACTCATCGACGAAAATATGGGTGAACCGACGCTGGAAATCGGCACGCACCGCGTCGCTGTCGCGGATCAGGTCGCGCGCCTTGATCAGGAGATCGACGAAGTCGAGCCGCCCCGAGCGGGCCTTGAGACGCTCGTAGCGCTCCACCGTTTCGCGCAACTCGGCCTGGAGCAGGGCGGCAAGATCAGCGTCCGCGGCGCGGGCGAACGCTTCCAGCTCCGCCATCAGGTCCCGGTGCGCCGCCTGCACGGTGGCACGCTTGATCTCTTTCCCATACCACGAGCCCCGGCCGGGCCGGGCGCGTCTGAAGTCCGAGTCAGTGGCGAGGCTCACCAGCGCCGCTTCCAGTCCGTCGTAGTCGCGGGGCCGCACGGTTTCCGCGGTGTCGATCTCCGCGCTCAGCCGCCGCGCCTTGGCCGTGTCGAGGAAAAAAAAGTCCCGATCCGGATTCGCCCCGCGCTCGGTGAGCGCGGCAAAATCCCCCAGCTGGCGGACCACCCGGTCGATCGCGCCGTGACGGTCGAACTGGGCCCGCCGCCAGGGTGCGGAGAAGTCGCGCCAGGTCGTCAGCTCCCAGCCGGCGCGCTGCAGGCGGCCGGTCGGGCCGTCGCCATCCCAGCCGGATCGGCGGCGAAGCGAGCGGCGCACTCCTTCGGGCGGGTCCTCCAACCGCTCCTGCAGCCAGAGATGGAAGGCTTCGGCGTACAGGCGCGCCGCTTCTGCCTCGGTCGTGGTGCGAAACTCGGGATCGATCCGCGCTTCCACCGGCCGCTCGCGCAGCAGATCGGCGCAGAAGCTGTGAATGGTGCTGACGCGAGCCTCTTCCAGGTGTGCCAGCGCGGTCTCCAGGCACCGGGCGGGTGCACTGCCGGCGGGGGCTCGCTGGCGGGCGCGCTCCAGCTCGGTGCGCAGCCGCAGTTTCAGCTCGCCGGCCGCCTTCTCCGTGAACGTCACCGCGACGATGCGATCCACCTCGGCTTCGCCGGCCGTCAGCACGGCGATCATGCGTCGCACCAGCTCGCTCGTCTTGCCCGTTCCGGCCGCCGCCTCGACGACCATGCTGCGGTCCAGCGCGGTGCGGATCAGCTCGCGCGCCTCCGCGTCGGCGAGCGCCGCTTCCTTCCCGGTCTTCATCACCGCGTCACCGCGTCTCCGTGTCTCCGTGTCCGTCACGGCATCTCCCGCAGCGCATGGAGATCACCGAGCGGCGCGGGGTCCTTGCGGCTCATGCGAATCTCCTCGTAGGGTCCGCACACCTCGCGGAAATCGCACCACGCGCACGCCTCCGGCCGCGGCGCCGGCACGAGAAAGCCGCGCTCAATGGCGCGGTCGACGGCGGCCAGAACCTCGCTGGCATACGCGCGCGCCCGCTCATCGATGCGCACGACCGCTTCGGAGAACCCGCCGGCCGCGGTGCAAAACGACAGCCGGCCGTCGGCGACACGATCCCCCGTCGCCGTTTCAATCGCGAGACTGTACAGGACCGGCTGCAGGGTCTCGCCGCCGCCGACGATCATGCCTCTCGTCGTGCGGTTCGCTCCGGTCTTGTGGTCGACCACGCGCAGGTCCCCGCTGCGGCGGTGGCGCTCGATCAGATCCACCGAACCGCGCAAGTGATAACGCCCGAGGATCAGGACCGGATCCGGATGGCTGCGCGGATCGAGGGCCGCCGCGAGCGGCAGCCCGAAACCGAACTCGAACCGGATCGGCTCCCAGTCGGTCGCGTTGGCGGCGTAGCGGTTCAGCCAGACGCGCAGGTCGGCGCGCATCTGCTCGACACCGTCTTGCCAGACGCGGAGAATCGCCGGCGCGAGCTGCGCGCGACTGTCGGCGGCGACCCGATCGATCGTGTCATCGAGCACCCGGCGCGCATCCTCCACGTTCGCCCCCGTGATCGGCAAAAGCCCGGATCGCTCCAGCGCGCGCATCGTCTCTGCCTGCGCGCGGTGAAAGATCGTGCCGCGCGTGAGCGGGTCCATCTGCTCCGGAGAGACGATCTCCTCGCGCGGCTCCAGCCGGAATATGGCCGAGAGCAGGAACTGGTACGGACACACGGCGAACTTCTGCAGCTCCGACACGGAGTAGGGTCGCGTTCCCAACCGATGCGCCGACAGCGCGGCCGCGGCAGTATCGGTCACCTTCACCAATCCGTCGGCGGGCGACCATTGCCGCTGCCGCCAGCGTCGCCAGCGCGCCCGCAGCGAGCGCGCGAGATGCGGGTTCAGCTCCAGGAGATAGCGGGCGCGTCCGTGCACATCCGTGGGCGCGGCCTGATGCAGGAGCGGACCGAGGATCGCCAGATCGTGTTCGATCGCGTCGATCGCTCGCGAGGAGGCCGGTGGTGCCGGCCAGGCGAGACGCGCCTGGCCGGCCGCTGCCGCCGCGTGCTCGAGATCCTCGAAGTCGGGCAGGCTCCCGGTGCTCGCGCGCGCCACGTCGAGACCGTAGAAGGAAGGAACCCGCGGCCGTGACTCCGCGACCTCGATCCGAGGATACGAGAGATAGATTCGTCCGGTCGCCGCGTTGACCGCGAGCCGCAAGAGCTGCCGTTCGTGCTGGCCGCGGTCCCGCTGGATCGCCAAACCGCCTGCGAGCTGGAGGCGCAGCGAATCGAGCAGGATGGGATCCTCGCGCGGCCGTTGCGGAAAAATCCGCTCGGCCAGGCCGGGAACGAAGACGACGGTGAAGCTCCGCCCCCGCGCCTGCTCGGGAGTCCCGATGAACACCCGGCCGTACCGGCGCTTCGGCGGCGCCTGAGTCAGCGTCGATAAGCGTTCGGTCAGCACCGCACGCACCTCGTCGAGCGACACGGGCCCGACCGGCGCCGCCGGCCTGAGGTCGGCGAGAACCGTCAACACGCCGTCAGGCTGGCGGAGCACCACCGGCGCCAGGCACTCGAAGTTCGACCCCCATTCGCCCCATGTGGCCGCCGATGGCCACGAGTCGAGTTGCTCGATGATCGGGAGTGCGAAGCGACGCAGATGTTCGAGATTGCGGCGCTCGCGCTCGATCGCCGCGCTCCGCGCGGAACCGGTCTCGTCGCTGGCCGCCTCCTCGTACTTCAAACGAAGCTCCGCATCGAGCCCGTCGAGTCGCTCGATCCAGCGCTGCCTGCCGCCAACGACCGCGGCCTCGACCAACAATGCCTCCCATTTCCACGGCGCGCGCAACGTACCCGCCAGCACCGGCGCCTGGTCGCCATCTGGCGGTTCGGATTCGTCCGCTGTTTGGTTGCCGCGCGCGACTGTCTCCCCGTCGGGCGACACGGATCCCTCGTCGGCGACTCCGAAGACGTCGTCCTCCGCGGCAACCCATCGCTCGGCATCAGCGCGAGGCCCCTGGCTGCGGTCGGCGGCCGGCACCTGGCCGAGCGACAGGTACTCCGCGAATCGTCTCGCCGACAATCCTTCCGCGGCGCACGCAAGCAATGCCAAAAAGGCGCGGCCGGAAGGATCGGGGCGCCTGGTCCCGCGGCAGAAGAAGGCCGGCACCCCGGCGCGCCGCAGCGCCACCTCGAGCAGCCCGGCGTACGTTTCGGGGGTGCGCAGCAGGATCGCCATCTCATCGAAGCGCACGCCGCGGCGCGCCTCGTCCAGCACCCAACGCGCAATTTCGACACACTCACGACCCTCGCCAGGTGCCGAGAAGAAACAGACCTGTTCGTCGACGTCACCTCGCGGCGGTTCGGATGGGGAGAACAGGAAGTGGCGCAACCGGGCCAGGCACGAATCGGCAGCGACGGGAGCCGCTGGCACTCGCTCGACCGCACCGAGCGTCGCGATCGCGCCGGCGGTCTGCTCGTCGCCCAGGGGGACGGTCGCCAGCACCGCCGGCGACGAAGCCGTCAGCGCCGCCAGGAAGTCGCGCGTGACCGGCGAGTCGATCGGCACATCCAGGAGCAATACTGGAAGCGCCGCGAACCCGCCCGCCGGCCCGCGCTGCAGGGCGCGGGTCGCCTCGCGGAACACCATGAAGCGGTCGGCAAGCGAGGTCCGGGTCAGTTCGCCCTCGAAGGCTCGCAACAGGGCGGCGAGATCGCGCCCCGGCTCGCCCAACGAGGCCACGGCATCGGCGTCCACCCGTGCCAGCCGGAGCTCCCGCAGCGTCCGCGCCAGGGTGCGGGCAAACCCAGGGAAACGCGCCACGGGCGCAAAGTGGCGAAGCCTCCCGGCCTGGTGCGCCTCGAACGTTGCGCGGACAGTCACCGCCTCGCTCCCGAGCGACGTGGCGGGTGCCAACCCCAGGCGGGCAAACTCCGGCGCTGCCAGCCGCGCTGCCAGCTGGGTGATGGTGAACCGGTACAGTCCAAACGTTCCCCCCGCGTCGGCCGACACCTGGCGGGCGAAGTCGTCGATTGCGTCACGCGAGGCACCAAGCAGCAACGTCTCGGTCGCTGGGGGGAACGACCGCACGAACTCGCGCGCCGCGGTCAGGCGTTCCTCACCCGAGCTGGATTCGAGAACACGAATCATGGGACGGACGGGGCTTGCAGGTCACTTGTCGATGCACTGGCACGGGGCTCTTCACGATCCTCTTATAGCCCATCCTGGCGTGGGGGAGGTAATCGACGCCGTTGTACCCTTCGCTTGGAGCTGATACATATATGTTTGTAACTCGGCGATGGGGCTTCTTGCCGGGCCACCAGCTCAACCGGTGTGCTGTTTGCTTGCGGTTCAGGTTCGCCCCGCCGGCAGACACGCGGGAGATGATATGATCGATGCATCCATACGGGCGCATTTGCGCCGCGAGCTCGAGGAGCACCTGAACCAACTCGGTTACTGCGCCATCCACGTGCAGCGGGCGGGCCTGCCGACGGCCGAGATCGCCCGCATAAACCCGGTGCGCAGTCGCATCGCATACGGAGCGACAGTCACTCACAGCGACTTGCAGCGGCGCAATTGCCACAGGCAACTCGTGTCCTTCTCCCAGCGCCGCACGCGCCGCCGGAGCAGCATCCCGTTTTTCATAGCGGTGTCGGAGTCGGATCGAACCGAGCTCGAGGCCTTGCTCGAGACGCTCGGCATCCGCGACAAGGTACGCGGCGGTCACGTGCAGGTCGTCGTGATTCGGGAGCCTGCGGTACGGCGACGGAAGGCGACGTCGGACACACGCGCAGCGGGAAGTGCAGCCTGAAGGTTGACTCCCCCTCCACTCTTCCCTAGGTTACACTGGCCCCACAGAAAGTCCGGCCCTCCCGCACCCCGCGTCCACGCACCGTGGGACAGACGGACAAAAACCACGGGGGCGTGGAGGAAATGCTATGGTCCAAGCTCTCTCCCTCGAAACCGCCACTGCAATTCTCGGTCGTATGGTCCGTGGCATTGACAAGAAGGTGGAGTATCGTGTCGCTGTTGCCGAGGGGCAGGAGGCGGCTGTGACGGTGCACCTGAGCTTGCGGAGGCAGGCGACCACGCTCACCATTCCCGCCGGCGACATCGAAGACGCCAGCCGGGACCTGATGCAGCGGCACCAGCTGCGGACGACGATCAAACGGGCGCTCGACCGCATGACCTTCAAGCCAATCCCCGTTCTCAGCACCAAGACCAACAACAGCAAGACGGAAGGTGGGGGGTTCTTCCGGCCGAGTCATGGCGGAGGCCGTGGCCGCCGTTAGCATGTAGACGCACCCTTCAGGGCCCTTCAGGGTGCGTCTTCCCTCCGCAGCACAGAGGTCGGTGCCGTGGCCGCACGCAGGCTGAAGCCTGCGGCTGCCGAAAGTCGAGCGTCTTGGGGGCGGGCATCCAGGGCGGCCGCGGCGCACCCCTAGCGTAGAACCGCCCGCCGCACCCCACTCGTCCAGCCGTGCCCTCTGCGGTGCGGCATGGCGAACCCGCGCGGCGCGTTTACCGGCCATGATCGTTGCAACAAGCGGCGCGGCCGGTGCAACGCACGAAGCACGCAGCATTTCCACGCTCGGTTCGCACATCCTGTGCCCGGCCGCCCGTCATCAGACCAAGGTCGTAGGCGCCACGTCGGGAGATCCGGAAATGCGACTTTTTCCGGATTTCCGCGATGCCCTGTCGATGTCATCCTGTGGCTGAGGACATGCGGACACCGCGATGGGGCAGAGACCACTGCCGTACTCTTCACGGAAAACTTCAAGTAAGTCCGCCGACCGCGCGTTGCCGCGGTCGGGCTTGCCGAGGCCGGGCTCGGCGAGAGCGGAGCGATCCGCGCTCGGCGAGGCCCTTCTCTTGAGCCTGCTCGTCCGCGAGCACGCGCTGCCCGCGGCGCTTCTGCTGGTCATCGATGCGGAACGCAACGGTGCGGGAACGGAGATGCCGTTGATCGACTGGCTGATCCACCGCGGCCACATCACCGAGGAGCAGATCGCGTCGGCGCTCGCCTACTGCCTACGGCTCAGCCCGCTCGACCCGGCTCCCGAACTGGTCACCCGCGCGAAGATCAAGCCAACGGGCAGCCCTTGGGCCAATCGTACCAATCTTTCCCGGCAGCCGAATGCCGGCGTCAAGGGAACCGCACGACCCGCTCGCCCAGCTCGGCATTCCCTTCGCGTCGTGAAGTAGCGGCCGCTAATCGAAGGGGCACGCTGCGGGGGGGGGGTGGCCTGTAGGCGCAGCCTTCAGGCTGCGAGTGGGGGCACGCAGGCTGAAGCCTGCGGCTACATCGCGGCGGGGCAGGCCGCGAGTGGGGGGCTAGAACTGGGCTAGAACGCATAGCCGAGCTGGACGCGGAACGTCGCCCCGTCCTGCTCGATGCGTTCTTGCAGGAACTCGCTCCCCGCGGGATCGTCGTACGTCTGGTTGAGGAGGTTGTACCCGGAGGCCGAAAAACGGAAGCCGTAGATCTCGGGGAAGTTGACGGTGACGTTCACCGGGTACGCGGTGCCGACGTGGTTGTCATCGCGCGTCAGCCGCCGCCCCACGACCGCGAGGTCGACGCCACCCTCGGCGCCGTACGGAAGGGGGAAGAGGAGGCTCGCGTGGCCGAGATGCTGGGGCGAGTTGGTGAGGAGTTGGCCCTCAACGCGCGCATCCTGGTACGAGTAGTCAGCGCGCAGCTGGAAACGGTCGCGAATGGGCACGCGCACCTCGAGCTCGACGCCGTTTGCTTGGACATCCTGGAGGTTCTGGAACTGGATCGCCGCGCCGTCATCGATGGATGTGAGGTCGATCAGGCCATCAATCTCGTAGTGGAACAGGGAGAGGGTCCCCTCGGCCCTCCCGGGGAGCTGCTGCTCCAGAACGGCCTCGTACGTCGTCATCGTCTCGGAGCCGAGGTCTGGGTTTGGCAGCTCGACGGGATCGCCAACCGGGGTCTCGTAAAATTGCTCGTAGACGCTCGGCGGGCGAAACGCCCGGCCGTAGAGCAACTTGACCGCCGATCCCCGCAGCGGCCGCCAGATCAGCCCGACGCGAGGGCTCCAGTCGCCGAGCCGGTCGTAGTAGCGGTCGTAGCGCACGCCGGTGACGAGATCGAGGTTCGACAGCAGGCTCCATTCGTCCTGCAGGTACAGCCCCCAGTTGTTGAATGACTGGTCGTCGTCGAGGTAGACGTCGCCCGTCGGGTCGTCGAAGTTCTTCTGCCTCGCCGAGGGGTGGTACTGCGCCTCGGTTCCCGCCGTCAGGGCGTTGCCGGGAAACACGTCCCAGCGACACAGCAGCTCACCGCCGAACGAGTAGCTCTCGGCGAGATCGCGGTTGTCGATCCCCTCGTAGATGTAATCTCCATCGTAGTAAAAGCCGTCGTAATAGGCCCGCGCCGTCAGGCCCACGGACGGAAGCACCTGGCGCTGGAAGGTCAGTTCCGCGAAGGATCGGCTGTCGGTGGTCTGGTTGTCGGGGTTGTTGAAGTCGGTGCCGTATGACCCCGTGGGAATTTCCTTCTTGCGGTGGTTGTAACCGGCCTGAAACGCAAAGTCGCGGTATGAGGCACTGAGGAAGAAGTTCGCGGCCCGCTCGCCATCCACGTCGTGGGCGATGCCGTTGTTGGTCTCGGGCGCGTCGTACTCGGCGTAGTAGAGGTTGTCGTGACCATCCAGATCGAGAACGGACGCACTGCCGAAGATGTCCAGCCCGTTGCGGAACGAGTGTCCGACGCTGACCCGGCCGCGCTTGCGCCAGAAGCTGCCGGTTTCGGCCAGCGTCTGCACCCCGGGGGCTTCGGCAGCGCCGACGGTCACGATGTTGATCACGGCGAAGAGCGCCTGGGCGCCGTACAGCGCCGATCCCGGGCCACGGATGACCTCGATGCGCGCGATCGACTCCATGTCGATTCCAAAATCGTTGCCGAGCGACGCCTGCCCGTAGACGTCGTTGTTGTAGGTGTGGCCGTTGACCAGGACGAGGATGCGGTCGTTGTAATCGCCGGGGCGCAGAAACCCGCGGACGCCGATGTAGTCGTAGTTGCGGTCACTGGTGGCGTAGAAGCTGCGCACCGAGCGCAGCGCTTCGCCGAGTGTCCGATAGCCGAAGCGCCGGATGTCCTCGCGGGTGATGACCGTGATCGACGACGGGGCTTCCGCGGTCGTCTGCAGATGTTTGGCGGCGCCGGTGACCACCGGCTCCTCGAACAGCATAAGTTCCGCCGCCGACACGTTGGCCTGCGGTGAGGCCGCCGCCACCGGCATGCTCCACCATGAGAGAAACCCAGCGAACAGGGCGGCGGCGATGGTAAGTGGAGTTCCTTTCATAGGGGCCTCCTGTGCTGACAAACGAAGAACACGAAACGGGAAACAGGAAACGGAAGACCGGCAAATGGGATCGGGGCTGTGACATTGACCGGTTTTGAATCTCCGGTTCCCTGTTTCCTGTTTTCCATCTTCTCCTCGCGCGGAAGTCCGACACACTGCTAGCGGATGACGACCGTTGCCTCGCGTTCGACCTCGGGGTCGACCGACAGTCCCAGGTGCTGCGCAGTGCGCAGATTCAGATTGAGCGTTGCGTTGCGGGCCGGGGTCGCCGGGATGGCGCCGGCGCGTTCACCCCCCAGCACCCGCAGCGCCAGCTCGGCCGCTTGTTTTCCGTTGTCGGTATAGTCATTCGACAGGGCGGCCAGCGCCCCGCTGCGGACCTGCGCGGTGGATAACCCGAAGAACGGAACCCGCGCGCGCAGGGCGGCCAGGATCAGCGCCGCCGTCGTCTCCGCGGTGAAGACGTGGCTGTCGGCGACGGTCCACACGGCATCCACGTCCCTCAGCAGCATGTCGAACAGACTCGGCGCTCGCTCCGGGCGCTCGACCTCGCGGGCGTCGAGCTCCAGGTCGACCCGCGCCGCGACCTGGCGCGCCGTGTCGATCAGCGCGCCCGTCTCTTTGGGGCTATACAGCACGCCGACCCGCTTGGCCGCGGGCACCAGGCGGCGCAGCGCGCGGAACTGGGTCTCCAGGGGAATGTCGAGAGAGCTCCCCGTCACCTCGCGCCCGGGCCGGTTGAGGAATCCGCTCTGCGCCGGGTAGAGCACCATCGAGAAGACCACGGGGATCGGGAGGTTCGCGGACAGCACCACCTCCGTAGCCAGCGTGCCTACCGGCAGGATCAGCGCGGGATGGGCGGCGCGGATTCGCTCGATCACCGCGGGGGCGTTGTCCTGGCTTCCATCGAGATCGTAGGTGACAACCTCCGGCTGGAGGCGGCTCTGCTTGAGTTCCTCCTCGATCGCACCGGCGGCCTGGGTAAAGGGACCGAGCCGACTGCTCAAGACGAGCGCCACGCGCGCATCCGCGGCGCCGGCCGGCGCCGCCGGTGCCATGAGCATGACCGCCGCGATGGCAGCCACGCGGCATATCCATCGCGTCCTAGAACTCATAGGTCAGTTGCACCCGGAAGGTCGCCCCATCCTGCTCGATACGGTCCTGGACGTTCTCGGGAGCGCCGGGATCGTCGTACGTCTGGTTGAGCAGGTTGTAGGCGGTGGCGGACAGGCGAAAGCCGGCGAGCGGCGGGAGGTTGACGGTCACGTTCACGGGGACCGCGGTGCCGACGTGGTTGTGCTGGAGCGTCAGCCGGCGCCCCACGACCCCGACGTCCACGGCGCCCTCGGCCCCGAACGGAAGTGGGAAGAGGAAGCTGGCGTGACCGAGATGATGGGGCGAGTTGCTGAGAAGGCGGCCGTCGACCCGCGCGTCCTGGTAGGCGTAATCGGCACGCAGCTGGAAACGGTCGCGAATGGGCACGCGCACCTCGAGCTCGGCGCCCCACGCTTGGACCTCGTCGAGATTCTGGAACTGCCTGCCCGCGCCGTCGTCCACCGGCGTGACGTCGATCAGCCCGTCGATATCGTAGTGGTAGAGCGACAGGAGTCCCTGCGCACCATTCGCCAGCGTGTGCTCGATCACGGCCTCGTAGGTCCACATGGTTTCCGCGTCGAGGTCGGAATTGGCGCGGAAGAAGGGCTCGAGAGTCGGAGACTCGTAGTACAGCTCGTACAGGTTCGGCGGCCGGAAGGCGCGGCCGACCAGCAGCTTGCAGGTCGTGCGCTCGACCGGCGACCAGATGAGGGCAAAACGCGGGGTCACCTCGTTCACGCGATCGTAGTAGCGATCGAAGCGAAGGCCCGTGACCAGGCTCAGGCTTGGCCGCACCTTCCACTCGTCCTGCAGGTAGACGCCCCAGGCGTTGTAGGAGCGACGATCGTGGAAGTAGGTCGGCCCGCCGAGGTCGTAGTTGTGCTGATACGCCTCCGGCGTGTACATGGCCTCGACGCCCCCGACCAGGAAGTTGCCGGCAAACGCCTCCCAGCGCGCCCGCAGTTCGGTTCCAAACCAGTAGCTCCACAGCCGGTCGATGTTGCGGATCCTGGTGTCGTCGGACAGGTACGGGTAATCGCCGTAATAGTAATAGCCGTCGTAGTAGGCGCGCGCGTTGACCTCGAGCCCCGGCCGGACGGCTCGATCGAAGGCGACCTCGGCAAAGGAACGGCTGTCCGAGGTCGCGGTGCTGTGGTCGTTGAAAATCGTGCCGTAGGACGCCGTCGGGATGTGTTTCTCGCGCAGGTTGGCGGCGGCCTGGAAGGACAGGTCGCCGTAGCGGGCGCTGAGGAAGGAGTTGTAGGCCTGCTCGCCGTCGACGTCGTGGGCGATTCCATTGTTCGTCTCGGGCGCGTCGAACTCAGGGTAGTAGAGATGCTCGTGCCCGTCGACGTCGAGGGCGGAGGCGCTGCCGTAGACCTCCAGCCCGTTCGTAAACATGTGGCCGGCGCTCACCTGCGCGCGCTTGCGCCAGAAGCTGCCCGTCTCGGCGAGGAGTTGGACGCCGGGCGCCTCGAGCGCCTCCAGGGTCACGACGTTGATGACCGCAAACAGGGCGCTGCCGCCGTAGAGCGCCGGTCCGGGACGGATGACCTCGATGCGCTCGATGGCCTCCAGGTCGATGCCGAACTCGGGGCCGAGGAAGGCCATGTGAAAGATGTCGTCGTTGTAAGAGTGGCCGTTGACGAGCAGGAGGATGCGGTCGTTGTAGTCACCCGGACGCGCGAATCCGCGCACGCCGAGGTAGGTGTAGTTGCGGTCGTACGTCTGATAGAAGCCGCGCACCGAGGCCAGCGCGTCGGCGAGCGTGCGGTAGCCGTGCCGGCGGATGTCCTCACGGCTGATGATCGTAATGGCGGAGGGCGCCTCGGAGGCGCGCTGGGGGGACTTGGTGGCAGCCGTCACCATGGGTTCGTCGAAGAGCAGCATCTCCCGCGCCGGCCGGGCATCCGCCGCCCAGGCCTGCGGCGGCAGCGTGAGCGCCAGGCCGAGCGCGAGGATCGGCACCAGACGTGAGTGACCGGCGAGCCATTGCCGGGCAGCAAGAAGACCAGCCGGTTCGTTACGCGTGTCGCTGTTCGCTGCCCCCAGCTTCACGCCGTGGCACATTGCCCCACATCCGCCGGAGCGCCGCACGGCAACTCGACCACGAAGGTGGTGCCGCGACCTACTTCACTCTCCACCGCGATCGTCCCACCGTGCGCCTTCACCGCACCCTGGGTGATCGGCAGCCCCAGCCCGTGTCCCGGAATCTTCCCAACGTTGCCGGCGCGATGGAAGGGCTCGAACAGATGCGCCAGGTCGTCGCTCGGAATCCCGATCCCGTGATCCGCAACCCGGAATCTCAGTGCCCCGTCGTGGCGCGTCACGTCGATCGCGACCTGCCCGCCCTCGGGCGAGTACTTGATGGCGTTCGTGAGCAGATTGCGTAGGATCTGCCGGACCAGTTTGCGGTCCAGGAAGATGTGCTCGCCCACCTCGCCGACCGACAGGTGCACCGCATGCGTCTGCTGTATCGCGAGGTCGGCAATGATCTCCCGACACAGCGCCTCCAGCTCCACGGGTTCCGGGTTGCACCGCAGCTTGCCGGCGCCCGCGCGCCCGATCGAGAGCACGTCCTCCAGCAGATCGGTCATCTGCCGGACCGCGGCCTGGATCTTCAGCAGGCGGTGCTGCTGTTGCTCCACGTTCATCCGGTTCGCGTACCGTCGCAGGACGTCAGCACACGAGAGGATGACCGCGAGGGGCGTGCGGAACTCGTGCGAGGCCATGGTCACGAAATGCGACTTCAGCTCCGCCACCCGCCCCCGTTCCTCCGCCAACTCCGCTGCGCTCGCCAGCGCCCGTAGTGGCCCCCAGGTCAACAGCACGGCGCTCAGCGCCGCGAGCAGCGTGATGGCCGCCGAAAAGGCAGCCGCCGTCAGCACGGCGATGCGGCGTTGCTCGAAGTACGGCCCGAGGGCCATCCCGACGGCCACGAAACCCACTTGCTGCCTGGACGGTTTCCCCGCGTTGGGGTCGGCGGCACCTGCGGCGTTGTCGTTTTCCGGGGGAAACCCCAGCTCCTCACGGCGGCGCGGCGACTCGATGGTCATGATCGCCGCCCCCGCTTCCCAGATCGCCTCGGTGGCCGCGCCCTGCAGGATCGAGGTTTCCATGGCCCCGAGCGACAGCGCCGCCGGTGCCGCCGACGTGCCGCCGACGGAGGCGAGCAGTCGCAGGTCGCGATCGAAGAAGCGCGCGTAGACCACATCCGCTTGCGCCAGGGCGCCGCTGGCAAGCTTGTTCAGTGCATTGACGTCACCGCTCAACACCCCGAGTTCTGATTCGCGGGCGAGAAACTCGGCGATCGCCCGACCGCGACTTTCCAGGCTGTGGCGCATCTCCGCCAGCTGGCGGCGAACAAAGATCACACTCAGCAGCACGCACGCCGAGACGATGAGCACGGAGCTAGTCACCGTCATCTGCACCACGACGCCGCCGGAGAGCAGTCGCGGCATGGGGATGCCGAAGATGTGAGACCTTGCCGCCATCGCCGGCTCAGCGGACGACAACCGTTCCCTCGCGCTCGATGTCGGAGTCGATCGGCAGTCCCAGGTGACGGGCGGTGCGCAAGTTCAGGCTGAGTGCAACCTTCGCGGGGACCGCCGGCGCGATCGTCGACGCCCGCTCGCCGCTCAGCACCCGCAGCGCCAGCTCCGCCGCCTGCTCGCCGTTGGCGGCGTAATCACAGGACAGCGCCGCCAGCGCGCCGCTGCGGACCTGCGCGGCCGACAGCCCGAAGAGTGGGAGACGCGCCCGCAACGTCGCCAGGATCAGGGCAGCCGTCGTCTCCGGGGTAAAGACGTGGCTGTCGGCGATGCTCCACATCGCGTCGACGTTCTTCACCAGCGCCTCCATAGCGCCGAGCGCGTTTTCGGGGCGCTCCACCTGCTGCGGCTCGAGCTGCAACCCGAGCCGCGCGGCGACTGCCTGTGCCGCCTCGACAATCGCCCCGGTTTCCTGCCGGTTATAGAGTACGCCGATCCGCCGGGCGGTGGGCACCAGGCGGCGCAGCATGCGGAACTGGGTCTCGACGGGAATGTCGAGCGAGCTGCCGGTCACCTCGTGTCCGGGCCTCGCGAGAAAGCCACTCTGTTGCGGATACAAGACCATCGAAAAGACGACCGGAATCGGCAGGTCCCACGACAGCACCACCTCCGTGGCGAGCGTCCCGACCGGCATGATCAGCGACGGCACGGCGGCACGCACCTGTGCGAACACGCGGCCTCCGTTTTCCGCATTGCCTTCCAGATCGAAGACGAGGATCTCGGGCTGGACGATGCGCCGCTTGAGGTGCTCCTCCACGGCCCGCCCTGCCTCCTCGAACGGACCAATGCGGCTGCTGAGGACGACGGCGACCCTGGAAACGGCGGCCGCCGCGGCCGACGCCTGGAGAAGCGCAAGCGCGGCGATGGCCAGCGCGAGCGCAAAGCGGGTGCCGTCGCGGCCCCGGCGTAGCCGCGGGGCTTGTCCCCGCTCCGGTTCGTCGCGAACAGCGGCCACGAGGGCCGCGGCTACACCGACACGGAGAAAATCGGCAGTATCGCAAGCGGGAATCCAGACTTGCCCGCCGTCATGAGATATTCTTGTCATCCGCAAACCCGCCTACGGTTCCGTCGCACGACTCAGCAAGTCAGGTGCCGTTCTATCTCCATCATGAATGGTGGGGATCCGGCGTGAACTCGCGGTGTTCTGCGGACGCCGGACCCTGCTTGCCACCTGCTAGCCGGGTGTCGAACGGACCGAATGCGTTGAAAAACTGCCTGGCCAGATGCTTGAAACCGCCGGCTGCTATCCAATCACGAACCTGCGGCATGGTTTCTGCTGCTTCGACGATCGAACGAAGAGGCCGGAGTGCGCATGACGACGATCCTGGCGATCGAAGACAACCAGTCGGTGCGAGAGGAAATAGTCGATATCCTGCGGTTCGAAGGCTACGCCGTCATGGAAGCCGAGAACGGGCGGGAAGGCCTCGACCGGGTCCAGCAGCAGGCGCCAGACTTGATCCTCTGTGATCTGATGATGCCGGAGCTGGATGGCTACGAGACGCTTCGCAGGCTCCGCGCCGAGCCGAGAGTGGCGACCATACCCTTCATCTGCCTCACGGCGCGCGCGGAGCGTGCTGACGTGCGCAAGGCCATGGAGATTGGCGCGGATGATTACGTGATCAAGCCATTCACGGCGGAAGAGCTGATCGCCGCGGTCCGGGCGGGGCTGGAGAAAAGGGCCCGTGTGGAGCACCAGTCCGAGGAAAGGCTGACCGAGCTGCGCGAGCGCATCTCGACCTCGCTGCCGCACGAGCTGCTGACGCCCCTCAATATCATCTTCGGCTACGCGGACCTCCTGTCGGACCCGTCCATTGCGCGCGACGCGAGCGAGGTCGGCGATTTCGCCACCGGCATCCTGCGTGCCGCTCAGCGTTTGAAGCGTCTGACGGAGAACTTCGTGCTCTACGCGGAGCTCGAGCTGCTCAGCGTGGAGCCATGTTCGAACCGAACACGGGGGAAGAACCCCGTGGCTCTCGGGGAGCTGGTCGAAACGCTTGGCAGCGAGAAGGCGCGCGAGGTGGGCAGGGAGAATGACCTCGTCCTGGACGGCGAGCCAGTGGCGGTACAGATCTTCGAGCCGTACCTCAGTAAGCTGGTTGAAGAGTTGATCGACAACGCGTTCAAATTCTCGGACGCGGGCACTGCCGTGACGGTCAGGACGGAACGCAGCTCCGGCATGGCCCTGCTGCGGGTGTCCGACCGCGGGCGCGGCATGACGAGTGAAGAGATCGCGGCAACCAAAGCATACGTTCAGTTCAACCGCGTCATCAACGAGCAACAAGGAATGGGCCTCGGGCTCAGCATCGTCAAGCAGATCGCGAACCTCTCTGGCGGATCGCTCTCGATCGAGAGCACGCCAAGGGAAGGAACCACCGTATCGGTCGCCCTGCCAATGGCGGAACCGGCAAACGGCCACCCCGAAGCGCGACAGACGTCTGCTGACAGGCAGCGTGGGGAAAGGCAACCGCTACGGGGCGGCAATGGGGTATGCGATGACCTGGCCCAGGCCGGGATGACGGCGCGGCCCTGAATAGCAAGACCGATCCCAGCTTGGCCGCACAGGCGCCATGTCTTCCTCACCGGACGGAAACCAGAGACCCGCCGCGGCGGGATTGACGTCAGTCGGTGCGCGGGATCCCGGCCACCGACCCGACGCTCGACCGGGCCCGCTGACGATTGAGGAGCAGGCGTTACTCCAGCGTCTGGGGTGGATCACTCACTTGCACTGGACGGTGGGGCCGGCGATCGTGCTGATCGCGCTCTTCCACTGGTACCTCGGATCCCTGGCTTGGGGGATGGCACTGACCGTGACGCTCGCGCTGAGCGTCTTCGCGTACAACGGCGCGGCGGTCCTGACGATCGGGCACTGGCGCCGCACCCGGTTCGTGCCAATGCAGCGGCTGTATCCCCTCCTCCTCAACGCACTCGTGGTCGCCGATCTCATGACGCTCGCGGTGGTTATCCACCTCGGCGGCGGCGCGGACGCGCCAGCGCTGAGCTTCTACGTCACCCCGTTGGTGGTGTATGGCGCGTTTGTGGCGCGGCGGGACACTTTCTTGCACGCTTCACTCGCGGCGGTCCTTCTGGCCCTCGTGTTCGCCGGCGAGCACATCGGGTGGCTCGATCACTTCTGCCCTCCACCTCCAGGCAGCCAGTGCAACACGGGGGGGGTCGAACTGGCGCTGTCGCGCTACGTCAACGTCGTCTGTCTGGCATTCGTCTTTGCGTATCTGACGTCGTTCGTCGGCACGAACCTGCGCGAGCAGGAGGAAAGCTCGCGTCAGATGGCCGAGGAACGGGGTCGATTCGCCGAGTTGCGCGCGAACTTCGTTACGACAGCGTCGCATGAGTTCCGCACACCGCTGGCCGTCATCCTGGCGGCCAGCAGCATGCTGAAGCGATACAATGACCGGATGTCGCCCGCGCAGCGGCTCGAGCGCCTGGTGCGGATCGAACAGCAGGTGAGACACATGACGGAACTCATCGAGGACGTGCTCGATTTCGGACAATCTCAGGATGCCAAGACGAGCTGCCTGCGCGAGACCGTTGACCTGGACGCACTCTGCCGCGAGGTGGTGGCCGAGGTCCAGGCCGCCGCACCCGGAACACAACGAGTGCTGTACACCGGTGTCGGCGGGAGCTGCCATGCGGTCGTCGATCCGAGACTGGTGCGGCAGATGCTGCGCAACTTACTGATCAACGCGGTGAAGTACTCGCCGGCCGGCGAAGCGGCGCACCTGCAGTTGGCGCGTCAGGACGGCGGGGTCGTGTTCCGCGTCTCCGATCAGGGCATCGGCATCCCAGCGGAGGATCAGCCCCACCTGTTCGAGCCGTTCCACCGGGGGACCAACGTGGGGACGATCACCGGGTCTGGGCTCGGGCTGGTGCTCACCAAGCGGGCGGTGGAGCAGCACGGCGGCACGATCACGGTCCGGAGCGCGGCCGGGGTTGGCACAACCATCCTGGTGTCGCTGCCGACTTCCGAACTTCCCGAAACCGCGATCAGAGCGGCCGCCGAGTGCTGAGTACAGCTCCCCGTGAGTTCGTGCCCATTTCCCGTGCCCGCTCACCCTGAGCTACCATATCCAAAAGTCTTCGCGTGGCGCGAAGATTCTGCAGCATGATCAGAGAAACCACGGATGGCACGGATCTCACGGATCCGAGGGGAATGAAAAACGGGCTCCTTCTCCATCAGATCCATCAGTGTAATCCGCGCAATCCGTGGTCATAGGTTTTCCTAATTGGGTTGCGGGTTCTGCCCCGCGCTGACCTGAAACGTAGGGCCGGCTGCGCCGGCCCTACGCCGTCTATCGATGGTCCAGGGGATTCCCGGCGGTCACCACCCAGGCCGCGCCCGCCAGGCGGACGCCCGCATCAGTCACGAACGGGCGCAGCGCGTCTCGCACCGCCACCGCGACAGCCGATCGCGCCTCCGCCCCGACCTCGCGCAGTGCCGCGCCGGCCGGGCCCATCTGCAGCAGGAAATCAACGGTCTGATCGAGATCGCCGCCACCGCCAACCACCAGCGCTTCGTCCAGCGGATCGAGGCTGACGTCGACGAACCCGGCGCGAGCAAGGATGCCGCGCACGCGCTCGGCGTCGGCAAAAGCGAACGGTCCGGGGGCGCCCGGTGGCGGTGGCGCGGGGAGCTGAATGTGCTGCGCCGCGGCCATGAGCGGCACGAGCATCCAGGGGTTCTGCTTGAGATCCCGCCAGCAGACGAACCCAAGGCGACCGCCGGGCCGCAGCGCCGTGCGCAGGTTGGCGAACGCCGCGGTGGGATCGGTGAAGAACATCACTCCGAACCGCGAGAAGAGCACGTCGAACCGCGCACCCGCGAACGCGTGGGTCTGCGCGTCGGCGTTGTCGAAGCGGACGTTGGCGATTCCGGCGGAACGCGCCCGGTCGCGGGCGCACTCGAGCATGCGGCTGGACACGTCGATGCCCACCACCGAACCCGTGGGACCCACGCGCCGCGCAATCTCCACGGTCGTGTGTCCGCAGCCGCAGCCCACATCCAGCACCCGCTCGCCGGCGGTCAGGGCGGCGCGGGCCATGGCCAGAAAGCCGAGGGAGCGGATCTGCGCGTCGATCAGGGGTTGCAGGGCAACCCACTTCGGCCCCGCGATGTCGTTCCAGTACTGAATCTGCTCGGCGTTGGGCCCTGTCGCCTCCAAGTTCGGCATGCGTCTCGTCTCCTGCGTTGAACCTACGATGAAGAAGTACTGCTTAGCATCGGCCTCTGGCAGGAACCACGGCACGCATGAGAAAGTTCTGCCCCGAAGTGTTCTACCTCGAAGTTGCGGCCCTCTGATGGATGGCCTATGAGCACTCCACCCATGACGGGACGAGCAGTATCGGACCGGGGCCGGCGCAAGGAATGGTGGTGCCGTCTCGTTCTCCGTGGCCTGGTAGCATCCTTTCTCATCGTCGGGACGATTGTCCCGTTCCTGCCGGACGGACCGGTTCGGGCCATGAGCGCGGTGGGCTCGTGGCTCGGCCACTTCACTCCCGCTCCGCCGTCGGCGCTTCGCTTCTGGCTCTCGCTCGCGACGGGGTACATGGTACTCGTGACCGCCCCGGCCTATCTGGCGCAGCGTAGGCCGGCGCAGCGACGCGGAGACGTGCCGAGAAGGCGCTGAACGGTCATGGGAACGGATCCGGCGAACGCCGCTCGTCACGCCAACGACACGCGCTACCGCTCGGGTCAGGCGCGCGGTCACTACGAGAGCTTCTTTCAACGGGCCAACCACCCGAGCCGGCCGCTGGCCTTCTGGATCCGCTACACGATCTTCAGTCCAGAGCGGCGGCCGGAGGCGGCGCTCGGCGAACTGTGGGCGGTGTACTTCGACGGCGAGAGCGGCCGTCACGTCGCCGTGAAGCGCGAGGTCCCATTCTCGCAATGTCAGTTCAGCTCGTCGGGCCTCGCCGTCGAGATTGCCGACGCCACGTTGCGCCCGGGTGCGCTGACGGGATCCGCCACGTCCGGCGTGCACCGCATCGCCTGGGACCTGACCTTTCGCGGCGACGCCCAGCCGTTGTTTCTGCTGCCGCTCGGTCTCTACGAGGCGTCGATGCCCCGCGCCAAGAGCCTCGTCGGTCTGCCCATGGCGAGTTACTCCGGCTCGCTTTCGGTGGACGGACAGGACCTTCGCATCGCGGACTGGGTGGGCAGCCAGAACCACAACTGGGGCCGCCGGCACACCGATGAGTATGCCTGGGGCCAGGTGGCGGGATTCGACAGCCACCCCGAGAGCTTCCTCGAGATCGCCACCGCCCGCGTCAAGTTCGGTCCGTTATGGACGCCATTCATGACCCCGCTCGTCCTGCGGCATCGAGGCAAAGAGATCGTCTTGAACAGTTGGCGGCACATGCTCCGCGCGCAAGCGTCGTTCACGTACTTCGTGTGGAACTTTCGCGCGGAAACCAACGAGCTCCGTCTCGAAGGCACGATCAGCGCG
>Ga0316626_10000134_pt1 | contig 25402 bp, 25 predicted proteins | sample OWC_Aug_T1_C1_D5_FD_207656 | JGI IMG/M metagenome (GOLD analysis project Ga0316626, IMG submission 207656) | Wetland soil microbial communities from Old Woman Creek delta, Ohio, United States - OWC_Aug_T1_C1_D5_A | ecosystem: Environmental > Terrestrial > Soil > Wetlands | place: USA: Ohio...
CTGGCTGTTGGTATACGGGACGCTGAGTGCGGTGCAGACGAGCGGGGCGAGCCGCGACCTGGTGAGCGGCTTGACGGGTGCTGCCAGCCGGGGTTAGACACACCAGCCTCGACGGTCATGTCATCATCGCGCGAGCAGCGGCAATCGCTAGGAAGTTTGGGACGGCGCACTCGATGTCACGGGCGTGTGCTGTTCCGCTGGCAAGTCAGCAACGAGTTGCAGCGGAGCCGAAACCGTTCAGGGCACCACCGTTCCCGCCGACGGTAGGTCGGGGACGACGGGGAGGGGAACCATAGATGAAGCTCTTGGCGGTGCATCCCAGCCGCCTTATGTACTCCAAGATCTATCTGTGCCTCGAGCCGCTCGGCCTCGAGCTGGTGGCTGCGGCCGCACGGCAAGCAGGGCACACGGTGCGGTTGATCGACCTGCAGACAGAGAGACGCCAGGACTACCTCGAGATGGTCGAGCGCTGGCGTCCCGACGCAGTGGCCTTCTCGGTCAACTACCTCGCCAACGTTCCCGAGGTGGTCGACCTCGCCAAGGCGACGCGGGCGCGCCACCCCGATTGCTTCATCTTCGCCGGGGGACACAGCGTGTCGTTCATCGCCGAGGAGATCCTGCGTCACGCCAACGGCGCGCTGGACTGCGTCCTGCGCGGCGAGGGTGAGCCGTCCGTCGTCGCGCTCATCGAGGCGGCCTGGCACGACCGCCAGGCGCTGCACCGCGTGCCCGGCGCCTTCACGCTCGACGGCATCGGGCCGCCGCCGACGTTCGTGCGGCACCTGGACGATCTGTTGCCGGCCCGCGACCTCTTGCGCCACCGGCGCCGTTACTACATTGGCCAACTCGACCCGTGCGCATCCATCGAGTTCAGCCGTGGCTGCCCGTGGGATTGCACGTTCTGCAGTGCCTGGACCTTCTACGGGCGCAGCTACCGGGTGAAAACCCCCGAGCGCGCGGTCGAGGAGATCGAGGGGATCCGGGAGCCTGGCCTCTTCATCCTCGACGACGTGGCCTTCATCCAGGCCGAGCACGGCATGGCCATTGGCGAGGCGATCGCCCGCAAGGGGATCCGAAAACGCTACTGGTTGGAGACGCGCGCCGACGTCCTGTTGCGCAACCAAGAAGTCTTCAAGCTCTGGGCGCGGATCGGCCTCAAGACCGTGTTCATCGGCATCGAGGCGATCGACGAGGAGGGCCTGAAGAAGCTCCGCAAACGGGTGAGCTTCTCGAGGAACTTCGAGGCGCTCGAGTTCGCCCGCAGCATGGGGGTGAACGTGGCGATCAACATCATCGCCGACGCCGGCTGGGACCGGGATCGCTTTCGCGTCGTGCGCGAGTGGTGTCTGGAGATCCCCGAGGTGGTCAACATCAGCGTCGACACGCCGTACCCTGGCACCGAAACCTGGCTCACCGAAGCCCGCCGGTTGACGACGCGTGACTATCGCTTGTTCGACATCCAGCACGCCGTACTGCCGACCCAGCTGCCCTTGCCTGAGTTCTACCGCGAGTTGGTGGACACCCAGCAGGTGCTGAACCGCAAGCACCTGGGAGCACGGCAGATCTGGGGCACGGCGAAGAACGTTGCCCGCCTGCTGGCGCGCGGTCAGACGAACTTCCTCCGCATGCTGTTCAAGTTCGGCAGCGTCTACGACCCGCAGCTCCAGGTGGCCGACCACCAGCAGCCGGTACGCTATGAACTTTCGCCGCCGCCCGCGCCAACGTCGACGGTCGATCCAGCGAAGCTCTACGTCCACCACGCGCAAGGGCGCCGCGCGCGCGAAATCGATAGCGCCACCGAGCGGTTCGTCGACGAGACGCGCGTCGGCGTGGCGGAGTAGACGGCCGAGGCGCGTCCCGAACCGGCGGATGGGCACGCCCCTGGTGTGAGCGCTGAACCTCAGCCTCCAGTGACCGCGCTGGAAAGACGGGCGCCGTCCGCTGCGACGGCCAGGAGGGAAGGGCCGTCGAGCTGCAGGTACCCGGAGCCCGCCGCCCGGGTCGCAAGTACCGAGAAACGTTTGACAAGGGTTGTGTATACGGCTTGTCTCCAGGTGAGGGTGGGGCGGCGAGGGTGGGGCGAGGGCGAGACGGTTGGCAATCGGAGCGGAGTATGTTAGGAACCCAACCGCTCCGCGATCCTGCGGATGCGATTCCACCGGGGTGTAGCTCAGACTGGTAGAGCGCACGGTTCGGGACCGTGAGGTCGCTGGTTCAAGTCCAGTCACCCCGACCATCATCTATCGAGTCGTTTTGCGCATGAGAGCAGTGTGGGTGTCGGCGGCGGTGGCGATCGTGGCATGGGCGCTGCTCGGAGCGAGCCCAGTCTGCGCGGCGCCGGGGGTGGTCCGCGGGACGAAGGCGCTCAAAGTGCGGCGCGGGCCGGGTACGCAATATCCCGCCTTCGCGCACCTGCAGCAAGGGGATCGGGTGGAGGTAGCGAAAGTCGAGGGCGCCTGGGCCAGTGTTCGGACGCCTGGCGGCGCGACCGGCTATGTCCGCAAAGAGTACCTGAGCCTCTCCGCAGGCTTGCCTAGTCGGGAGCCGGCCCCGGCGCCACCGGAGCGGCCGCAGGGGACGGCGGCCCAGACCGCGGCTGCGGGTTCAGCGGCCGCGGCACCGGAGAAGCTGAGCGAGCTGGATGCTCGCAACGCCCAGCTGGAGGCGCAGGTCAGTGCCTTGCGCGAGCAGTTGGCAAAGGCAGAGGCGGCGGCACCTACGCCGGCGCCAACGGGCGGAACGCAACCGGCACTCACCGTCGACATTCAGAATGATCTCAAACGCCTCATCCGCCTGACCGAGGAGCTTCACGCGCAGGCGGGCGTGATCAGGAGTTCCCCATCGCAACCGCTGGCAGCGGCCGATTCAGATGAACATCACCTGGCCACCAGTGCCTGGTTGCTGATCGTTGGTGTGTTGTTCGGTGGCGTCGCCGGCAGTGCTTACGGCCGGCAACAGGAGCGGAGGCGACGAACCCGGGTTCGGTTCTGATTGTTCTCGGCGCCTACCTGCTTGGGAGCATCCCCACCGGGTTGTGGCTCGGCAGGTTGGCCGGCGTGGATGTCCGGGCCAGCGGAAGCGGCAACATCGGCGCGACGAATGTGGCGCGAGCCGCCGGCCTGCGCCTGGGCCTGATCACGCTGGCGGGCGATGTTGCGAAAGGCGCCATCCCCGTTCTGCTTGCTCATGCGGCGGGGTTCGGTGACGCCACGCTGATGCTCGTCGGCCTGAGCGTGTTCTACGGCCACGTCTTCTCCATCTTCGCTCGCTTCCGCGGTGGCAAAGGTGTGGCCACTGCTGCCGGCGTCTTCCTGGTTCTCTCGCCCCTTGCACTGTCCGGAGCCGTCGTGGTCTTCGCCTTGATTGCGCGCCTCACTCGCATCGTGTCGGTCGCGTCGCTTTCCGCCGGCGCCAGCCTGCCGCTGTTCCTGGTGCTGATCGGTCAACGCGGCACGACGCTGTGGACCGCTGTGATCATTGCCGTCTCGCTGGCTGCGACCCATCGCGACAACCTTCGCCGTCTCGCGCAAGGCAAGGAGCCGCGGTTCGGCCTCCCCCGCTGAGTTCACGCCGACCGTGCCGAGGCAAGTGCTGCCTGGAATTTAGGCATTGCACGACTCCTGGGCACTCGAATGCGGCCGCGCACGCACCGAGACAACATGTTCGGTGCGCCAACAGCGCGGCATCAGAGTTGCTCATGGCCACTCGTGAAGCGTGGAACAAGGGCGTTCTCAGATCCGAGATCACAGATAGAGGGGAAGGAAACGATGCGACGTATGAGAAAGTACTGGCCTGCCGTGCTCCCGCTGCTGACCTGTGCGTGGGCAGGGGTGGCGGGGGCACAAGAGCAGGCTCCGAAGATCGACAGCGGCGACACGGCGTGGATGCTGACGTCGTCCGCGCTGGTCCTGATGATGACGGCACCCGGCCTGGCGCTCTTCTATGGAGGCCTCGTCCGGAGCAAGAACGGGCTGGCCACCATCATGCAGAGCTTCGTCCTGATGGCCATGATCAGCGTGCAATGGGTGCTCTGGGGCTACACGCTCGCGTTTGGTCCGGACCACGGTCATCTGATCGGCGGGCTCGACTGGATCGGCCTGGCCGGCGTCGGCGGCGATCCAAACCCCGACTACGCTGCGACCATTCCGCATCAATGTTTCATGATCTATCAGTGCATGTTCGCCGTCATCACCCCGGCGTTGATCACCGGGGCGTTTGCCGAACGGATGAAGTTCAGCGCCTTTCTGCTGTTCAGCCTGCTGTGGGCCACATTCATCTACGATCCGTTGGCGCACTGGGTGTGGGGCAAGGGCGGCTGGATGGGCGCGGCGGGTATCGGAGCGCTCGACTTCGCCGGTGGCACCGTCGTGCACATCAGTTCGGGAATCTCGGCGCTGGCTGCGGTCTTCGTGATGGGCAAGCGGCTCGGCTATCCGCGCGAGCCGATGCCGCCGCACAATCTGCCGTTCTCCGTCGTCGGTGCTGCCATGCTGTGGGTCGGTTGGTTCGGCTTCAACGCCGGCAGTGCCCTTGGGGCCAATGCGCTGGCGACCAGCGCGTTCGTTGCCACCAACACTGGCGCTGCGGCCGCGGCCCTGTCGTGGATGTACGCCGAGTGGGCGGTCAGGGGAAGGCCCACGGTGCTTGGAGCCGCCAGCGGCGCTGTGGCGGGATTGGTGGCGATCACACCGGCGGCCGGTTTCGTGGGCCCCGTGTCGTCCATTATCATCGGCGGCATCGGCGGGGTGGTGTGCTTCACGGCGTGCAATCTCAAAGGCCGCTTCGGGTATGACGACTCGCTCGACGTCGTCGGCGTTCACGGTGTTGGCGGCACGACCGGGGCGATTCTCACCGGCCTCTTCGCCTCGAAGGCGGTGAATCCGGCGGGAGCAGACGGCCTCTTCTTCGGCAATCCGGCGCAACTCGGCATCCAGCTGCTTGCCGTGGGGGTCACCCTCGTGTTCGCCTTCGTGGGGGCGTTCGTTCTGCTGAAGATCGTCGACGCGGTTGTCGGTCTTCGGGTTGAGGAAGAGGATGAGGTGGTCGGACTCGATCTCTCGCAGCACGGCGAGACCGCGTACACCCTCTGAGCGCTGGGCGCGCTGCCTTTACAGCCTCCGGTGCCTGGCATAAAGAAGACTCGCAGTCTTTCCGGGAGAAAATTAGATGAAAAAAGTTGAAGCGATCATCAAGCCGTTCAAATTGGACGAGGTGAAGGAAGCCCTGAGTACGATCGGCATTCAGGGGCTGACCGTGAGCGAGGTCAAGGGCTTTGGGCGACAGAAGGGCCACACGGAACTCTACCGTGGCGCCGAGTACGTGGTGGATTTCTTGCCCAAGGTGAAGCTCGAGGTGATCGTCACCGACGATCAGGTGACGCGGGTGGTGGAGACGATCGAGAAGGCCGCGAAGACCGGCCGCATCGGGGATGGGAAGATCTTCGTCTGCTCGGTCGACGAGGTGGTCAGAATCCGGACCGGCGAACGGGGTGCCGACGCAATCTAGCGGCGGGCCTCTGGGTACGCGGATCTCTCCGACGCGAAGAGAAAGATCGAGACGACTGATACATTGAAGAAAGGAAGGAAGGCAGGAAATGACTCCCAAAGAGGTTGTCAAGTTAGCCAAGGAACAAAAGGCGGTTTGCGCCGACCTGAAGTTCCTCGATTTTCTTGGTATCTGGCAGCACTTCACAATCCCGATCAGCGAGTTCGACGAGGCGCTGTTCGAGGAGGGAAACGGGTTTGACGGCTCGTCGATTCGCGGCTGGCAGCCGATTCATGCGTCCGACATGTTGGTGATGCCGGATCCGGCCACGGCGGTGGTGGATCCGTTCTGCAAAGACGTCACCTTGAGTTTGATCTGCAACATCGTCGACCCGATCACCAAGGAAGACTACACCCGTGATCCGCGCAACATCGCGCGCAAGGCCGAGGCGTATCTCAAATCCACGGGCATCGGCGACGTCGCCTACTTTGGCCCGGAGCCGGAGTTCTTCATCCTCGACGACATTCGCTACGAGCAAAGCCAACACGCCGGCTACTACTTCCTCGATTCCAGCGAAGGCCAGTGGAACACCGGTCGCGACGAGCAGCCGAACCTTGGCTACAAGCCGCGTTACAAGGAAGGCTATTTCCCCGCAGCCCCGACCGACTCCCAGCAGGACATCCGGCAGGAGATGGTGCTCATGATGGAGCAGGTTGGCCTGCGGGTGGAGAAGCAGCATCACGAAGTCGCCACCGCGGGCCAGGCCGAGATCGACATGCGCTTTCTTCCGCTGATGAAGATGGGCGACGCGCTCATGTGGTACAAGTACATCGTCAAGAACGTTGCGCGCCGCCACGGCAAGACGGCGACGTTCATGCCGAAACCGGTGTTCGGCGACAATGGCAGCGGCATGCACGTGCACCAGAGCATCTGGAAGGGTGAGAAGCCGCTGTTCGCCGGCAACGGTTATGGCGGAATGAGCGAGCTCGCCATGCACTACATTGGCGGCATCCTCAAGCACGCACCGGCGTTGGCCGCGTTTACCAACCCGACCACCAATAGCTATCGGCGACTGGTGCCAGGCTTCGAAGCCCCGGTGAACCTGGCGTACTCGAGCCGCAACCGCTCCGCGGCTGTTCGCATCCCGATGTACTCGCCGAGCCCGAAGGCGAAACGCATCGAGGTGCGCTTCCCGGATCCGGCGTGCAATGGCTACCTCGCCTTTGCCGCCATGCTCATGGCCGGGCTCGACGGCATCGAGAAGCGCCTGTCGCCGGGCGACCCGCTCGACAAGGACATCTACGCGCTGACGCCGGAAGAGCTCAAAGAGGTTCCGTCGATGCCGGCGTCACTCGACGAGGCGCTGAACAACCTGCGCAACGATCACGAGTTCATGCTCAAGGGTGATGTGTTCACCGAGGACGTGATCGAGACCTGGATCGAGTACAAGATGGCGAACGAAGTGTCGGCGATGCGGCTGCGCCCGCATCCATGGGAGTTCGCCCTCTACTTCGACGCGTGATCAACGCCCGTTGAAAAGAGGTTCCCGCTCACCCTTCGAGAGCCTCAGGGTGAGCGGGAACCCTTCTGGCGCAAGCGGCTCGCTGCTCATGCTGAGGCTCTCGAAGCATGAGCGCAGAGTTTCCGATGAGCTCATAAACTAACGCTGGTCGCGTTCGAACAGGGAGTGCGCGAGCAGCAGGCCGACCCCGATGGTGATGAAGGAGTCGGCAACGTTGAAGGCTGGCCAGTGGTACCCGCGCCAGTGAAACAGCAGGAAATCGGTCACCTCACCCGCCGTGAGCCGGTCGATGAGGTTTCCCACCGCCCCGCCCAAGATTCCGGCCAGGGCGAACTGGAGCAGTCGCTGGCGCGGCTCAACCTGCCAGACAAAGTAGACCAGGGCGGCGATCGCAATCACGGTTGCGCCGAAGAAGAACGGAATGCGAAAAGCGTCGCTGGCGCCGGCAAACAGGCTGAAGGCGCCGCCGGTGTTGCGCGCGTGGGTGATGTGAAAGAAGGTCGGAAAAATGGGGATCTGCTGGTACAGCGACACGGTCTGCTGGATGTACCACTTGCTCGCCTGATCGAGCAGCAGGACGGCCACCGCGACCGCGGCGACGAAAGCGTTCTTGCTCATGGAAGCATCCGGGGTCAGCGTTCAGCGTCGAGGGGATGGTACTCCCACGGGACTCCTGATCACGATGTCTCGCTGACTGCTGATTGCTGACTGCTGGGAGCTGACCGCACTACCCGGCAGCACCGCTCGCACAGCGCCGGGTGCTCCGCGTTGCGTCCCACCGCTTCACTGAAATTCCAGCAGCGCTGGCACTTCTCCCCACGGGCTCGCTCGATCGCGACCTTGAGATCGCGCAGCAACGGGCTCACGTGATCGCTGCCGAGATCACCGACCAGTTCGACCTGCGAGACGATCAACAGGGCGGGCCACTGATCCCGCTGGTCCTGCAGAAGGGGGAAGAGCCCGTCGGTGGCCCCGAGCCGAACGCGAGCGTCCAGCGAGTGGCCGATCGCCCCTTGCTGTCGGGCCTCTTCCAGGGCCTTGGTCACCGCCGAGCGTACGTCCAGGATGCGGTCCCATTTCGCCGCCAGGCCATCGTCGAGCAGCGTCTGGTCGACGACCGGCAGGCCGGCCTCGAAGACGGTCGGCGCGGGCTTGCCCGGCAGGAACGACCAGATTTCGTCCGCCGTGTACGACAGGATCGGTGCCATCAGTCGAACCAGCAGGTCGAGGGTTCGCCAGATCGCTGTCTGGGCGGCGCGCCGCTCGGGGCCGTTGGTGGCATCGCAGTACAAGCGGTCTTTGGCGATGTCGAGATAGAGCGCGCTCAGATCGACGGCGCAGAAGTTGATCAGCGCCTGAACCACCTGATGAAAGGCGAAGTTGTCGTATGCCTCCAGCGAGCGGTTCAGCAGCACCTGGCCGCGGTGCAGGATCCAGCGGTCCAGCTCCGGAAGTTGCGATGGGGCCACCGCGTCCCGCGCCGGGTCGAATGCGGCGAGGTTGCCGAGCAGAAAGCGGCACGTGTTGCGAATCTTTCGGTAGGCCTCCAGCAGCGGCGCCAGCAGGTTCTGGGAGAAGCAGGTGTCGGCGGTGAAATCCACCGAGTTGAACAGCAGGCGGAGGATGTCGGCGCCATGTTTCTTGATGACGTCGTCCGGCGAGACTGCATTGCCCAGCGACTTGGACATTTTCTTGGCGCGCTCGTCGAGGATCAAACCGTGGGTGAGCACGCTCCGGTAGGGCGCGCGCCCTTCCGTCGCCACCGCGGTGATCAGGGAGACCTGAAACCAGCCGCGGTGCTGATCGACCGCTTCGACGTACAGGTCGGCGGGCCAGCCGAGGTTGCGCTCGTGCAGAACCGCGTCGTGGGAGGATCCGGCGTCGAACCAGACGTCGAGGATGTTGGTGTCGGTTTCGAAATCAGCACCGCCGCACGCGCAGCGAAAACCCTCGGGCAGGAGCTGCCGGACGCCCAACTCGTACCACGCGTCGGAACCTCTCTGGCGGAAAATGTGCTCAACGTGCCGGATCACCTCAGGCTCGGCGTGGAAGCGGCCGCAGCCGCGGCACCGGAACGCCGGGATCGGAACGCCCCAGGCCCGCTGCCGGGACAGGCACCAGTCGGGGCGCGTCTCCATCATGTTGTAGATCCGGTCCCGTCCCCACCTGGGGATCCAGTGGGTGCGGTCGATCTCGGCCAGGGCTGTGGTCCGCAGGCCGTCGTGGTCGACGCGGAGGAACCACTGCTCGGTGGCGCGGAAGATCAAAGGGCTCTTGCAGCGCCAACAGTGGGGATAGGAATGAGAGAGCTGCTCGCTGTGGATCAATGCACCGCGCGCGCGCAGATCGTCGACGATCGCCTGGTTGCTGTCGAACACATACTGACCGGCATAGGCGCCGGCTTCGTCAGTGAAGCGCCCGGCGGCGTCGACGGGCGTGAGGACCGGCAAGCCGTATTTCTGGCCGACCGCGAAGTCTTCGTAGCCATGGCCGGGTGCGGTGTGGACGCAGCCAGTGCCGACATCCGCGGTCACATGGCTCTCAAAGACCACGCGCGCGGCGCGATCGATGAAAGGGTGGCGGAACGCGTCTTTGCCGTCCAGCGAGTCCAGGGTGACCGGCAGGCGCTGCTCGTCGCGACCGCCCAAGCCGGCGGCGTTGAGAAACGCGTCCACCAGCCGCGCGGCGACGATGAAGTATTCATCGCCCACCTTCACCGCGACGTAGTCGAGATGGGGGTTGAAGCACACCGCGAGATTGGCGGGCAATGTCCAGGGTGTCGTCGTCCAGATGACGACGGAGATCCGGTCGCGGGCGTTGGCGAGCCTCTCGGCGTCCGCCGCGTTCTGCGCCAGGGCGGCGGCCGCTTCGGCGCTTCCCTGGAAGCGGAAGCGAACGTAAATCGACGGTGAGGTGTGCGGGGTGTATTCGAGCTCTGCCTCCGCGAGGGCGGTGGAACACACCGGGCACCAGTGCACCGGCCGGAGCCCTCGATAGATGAACCCACGTTCCGCCAGCCGGCGGAACATGCGGATGATTCCGGCTTCGTATTCCGGGGACATGGAGAGATACGGATGCTCCCAGTCGCCCAGCACGCCGAGGCGTTGAAACTGCTCCCGCTGGATCGCGACATACTTTTCGGCGTACGCGCGGCAGCGGCGGCGAATCTCGAGCTGCGACAGGCCGCGCACGCCGCTGCCGAGCTGCCGGAGAACCTGGTGTTCGATCGGCATCCCGTGGCAGTCCCACCCGGGAACGTACTCGGCGTAGCGGCCGCTCATGAGCTGCCGCTTGACAATGACGTCCTTGATGATCTTGTTCAGCGCCGTGCCGAGGTGGACGTCGCCGTTCGCATACGGAGGTCCGTCGTGCAGGAGGTAGGGCGGGTTGCCTCGGTTGGCCGCGAGCAGGCGCTGGTACAGCCCCTCGGAGCGCCAGCGCGCCAGGATTTCCGGTTCCCGCGACGGCAGGTTGGCCCGCATCGGGAAATCCGTACTCGGTAGGTTCAACGTGTGCTTGTAGTCCGTCATTATCGGCACGTCCGCCCGCCTTTCCGGGCTTGTACGGCGCCAAGTCCGCGCCGCACGGTCGACACGCGGCCAACCCCGTAAGTCAGCCCTCTTAGCAGCCGGGTTTCGGGAGTTCAATTCGCGTTGCGCCCCCGTTGGCTCCGCGGCGGTCTTGGGTTAGGATCGTGTCGCTTTTGAACTGGAGCAGTGACGATGGGGAAGCGGATGGTCACGAACTTCGCGCGCGCGGGGTTCCCGAGTTACGAGCAGGTCGACGAGGAAGGGCAGGCGAAACCGGCCGTGAGCGGTGTGCGCTGGGTGAATCCCGACACCCTGGCGACCATCCGCAAACACGGCGGCGTTCGCACCGGCCCCAAGGGTGAAGCGCTGGAGGAGTCCTCTCGTTGAAGCGTTTCGGTTTCATCGTCGCAGACGGAGAGATGGGGTGAGGGGGAGAGGGGGTGACGAGAGTGGTGACTTCTCGCCCCTTCCCCCGCTCTCCCCATCCCCGCGTCTCTCCGCAGTAGATCAGCGCATGCTGCCGCGAGTGCAGGTTCCTGCCTGGCAGGGGATAGGGGGTCTGGTGCACGGCTTCCTGGGCCGGCACGGGGGAGTGAGCGCTGGTGACTGCGCATCGCTGAATCTGTCCGCCAGCGTTGAGGATGCATCGACGGCGCTGGAATCGAACTGGGATCGAGTCCGGCGCGAGTTTCCGGGCATCGTCATGGTGACCATGCGCCAGGTGCACGGCGCACAGGTCGTGCGGGTTGACCAGGCCACCACGGAGATCGGGCCGGCCGACGGGCTCATCACCCGCGCGTGCGGTGTCGGCTTGGGTGTGCTCACGGCCGATTGCGTGCCCATCCTGATGATCGCTCCACGCGAGCGAATCGCTCTGGCTGTCCATGCTGGTTGGCGTGGAACTCTCGCCGGCATTGCGCATGCGGCGGTGGGCGCCGCCCAGCACGAATTCGGGATCAGAGCCACCGAACTGCTGGCGGCGCTGGGGCCGGCCATCGGGGGGTGCTGTTACGAGGTCGAGGCGCATATCGGGGCAGAATTGGAGGACCGCTGGGGCCGGATGCCCGAGGCCTGGCGGCGCCATGGCGACCGCGGGTCGCTGGATCTGCGCCAGGCGAATCTGGCCATCCTCGCCGCCGCAGGCGTCTCTCCAGGCTCGATCGCTGCGGTCGGTCCATGCACGGCCTGCCGTCCCGCGGAGTACTTCTCGCACCGAGGCGCCGGAGGGCGAACCGGACGCCAACTCAGCTTCGTCGGGTGGCAGTAAGATCGACGTTGTCACGGTGCTGTTTGCTTGGTAGAGTCTCGCCCGAGGAGAACGTGCTATGAGGCGAGTCGTCATTGCGATCCTGGTGGCTGCGACATTGGGTTTGGGCAGTGTCTCTGCCAAAGCCGAGTACGATGCGGCGGAGGATGAGTACAACGACGGCATAACCCATCCGCTGCGGTTGGCGGGCTACTTGGCGCACCCGATCGGCTTTGCGGCGGAATGGCTCATCGGCCGGCCCTTTCATTTCGTGATCTCGCGGCCGTATCTGGACAAGGTGTTCGGCTATAAGGGTGAGGATTCCGACGTCCGCTTCTAGGCCGCCGGGCTACTGAGGGCGACGACCGGTTTGCCCGTGTGCGCTGCGGTCGACGGGAGACGCCGGTCGATACGCTTCGCGACTCGGGGTGCTCGGAAAAGCAGCGGCGAGGCGGCGGTCAGCGGTGGCGGCGGGAGGAGCCGCTACGGCCCGCTCGGATTGCGCAGCTTGCTCCGGGCTTCATGCCGCTCGAGCGCCAGGTCGATGAGCCGGCTGATCAACTCCGCGTAGCCAAGACCAGAGGCTTCCCACAGCTTCGGGTACATGCTGATCGAGGTGAAACCCGGGATCGTGTTCAGCTCGTTTACGTACACGCGCTCGGTGCCGCGCTCGAGGAAGAAATCGACGCGTGCCATGCCCGAACACTCCGTGACCTCGAACGCGCGCACCGCGAGCGTTTGCACCGCCCGGGTGAGCTCGGCGCTAAGGGGCGCGGGGATGAGCAGAGCGGCCTCGCTGTCGCCGCTGTACTTCGCCTCGTACGAGTAGAACTCGGCTCCTGGTAAGATTTCTCCCGGTACCGAGGCTCGCGGGTCCTCGTTGCCGAGGACCGAGCACTCGATCTCCCGCGCGTCGACTCCGCGCTCGATGAGGATCTTGCAATCGTAGGAAAGGGTGTCGGCAATCGCATCCGACAGCTCGTCCGCTCGGGATACCTTGTGCACGCCCAGCGAGGAGCCGAGGTTCGCGGGCTTCACGAACAAGGGCATTCCGAGCTCGAGCGCCTGCCTGCGAATCGCGTTTCCCGCGCCTCTCCACGCGTGCTCCGTCGTGGCGATGAACGGAACCACCGGGATCCCGGCGTCGCGCAGCAGACGCTTCTGCACGTCCTTGTCCATGCCCACCGCGGACCCCAGCACTCCGGCGCCGACATACGGCAGATCCAGCATCTCGAGCAGGCCTTGGATGGTGCCGTCTTCCCCGTAGGGACCGTGTAACACCGGGAAGATCACGTCTACGGGCGGCATGGGCTGCTCGGTGGCCCCCGCTCGGGCAGTGGCCGCGGAATCCGGGTGAGCGGTGGGAATGATCTCGCTCGTTCCGGCTCCGGCATCACGATCCAGACGCGCGAAGGTCTCTTCGTTGTGCAGATGCCAACGGCCCGCGCGATCGATGCCGATCAGTGCCAGGTCAAACCGAGCGCGGTCGATGGCGGCGACCACCGAGCGCGCCGACCGGATCGAAATCTCATGCTCGCCTGATCGGCCGCCGAAAACCAGTCCGACCCGAATCTTCCCCGGCCGTGTCATCCTCCCACCGACTATCACAGCTCCGTCATCGGTTGCGACTTCAACGAGCGTTGAAAGAAGCCTCTTGCGCCGAGAACTTGAATGCGCGTATAAAGTTTTCCGGTATTCTCAGGCCAGATCAATGCGGAACCATCGGCACACATCCCTACTGCAAACGGTCGTGCGCGAGAAGCGTTGGACCGTGCGGCTGGACGCCCAGAAGGTGGCCGCGGCGATGAGTGCGCCGTGCGCCTTCGCGATTAGCACGGGCGATACCACCGGTGGTCTTCCGAGGAGGAACCCCAGCTAAACCTGAACCAATCCTTCGAAGGAAAAGGCCACCGGCACGGAAGTCGGTGGCCTTTTTTTTGCTCTTTCCGGCGCGAAGAGCCCGGGTGAGGCGAGATGACATCGCATCACGCCTCACCCGCCGTGGAGCGCGAACGACAAGGGAGGCAGAACAATGACAGAACTCAATCCAAACGTGGTGGCGCTGCGGCTGAGAGAGGTCGTTGCGGACGAGCCGAAGGCCTTTGCCTATGACATCGGCGTCAGCTTGTCGGCCGTCTACAACTACCTGAACGGCCGGATTCCCTCGACGGAGGTCCTGTTCCGAATTGCCCGCTATACCGGCCGCCCCATGGAGTGGTTTCTCGATCCGGGTGATTCGGATCCAGGTCTCGCTTTCAGTGGGATGAACGCAAACGGACAGGGACAGGCCGCCCAAGGGGTAACCTAGTGGGTGCGCGAGATGAACGGAGGCAGTCATGTACTTCTTTCCATATGCAATCCCAGATTCTGTTCCACTGGTCTGGGCGGGTGGCACCGTGAACGCGGCGCTGGCAATGAGCGCCATTGGTGCGGCGCTCTTCCTGGCCATTCTCGCGCTGCGGGCTCAGCGCGAGCGGGTGAAAGAAACTGTGCCGAGGCTCAGAGTGGCCAGCGCAGTCAGAACGCAGGCGCCGCTGCCGCGGGCCGCGGCGTGAGCGTCTTCGTCAGCAAGGCGGGGGAGATTGGGACTCCCCCGCCTCGTCTCCGGCTCGTCTCGCTTGGTTCTCTGTCGGCTCCTCTTCTCCGTCATTTCCTCATCTTTCTTTTCATTGGCTCACTCGTGCGATAAGAACCGGCCAACGAAAGGGCTCGGTGCATGGTGATCGAAACGCGAGATGAGACCGGTGGCGTTCGGGTTCTGATCCTCAACCGACCGCCGGCCAACGCGATCAACGCCGGCTTGCTCCAGGAGTTGGAGCGGGCCTGCGGCGAAGCCGAGCGTGACGACGCGGTGCGGGCGGTCGTTCTCACGGGCGGTGCGGGAAAGTTCTTCTGCGGCGGACTCGATCTGAAGGCAGTCATCGCGGCCGGCGGCGCCGCGCCCTGGAGCGTCAACCTGGGTCGCAACGACGGGGTGTTTGCTTTGTGGACGCTGTCAAAGCCCACCGTGGCGATGATCAATGGCCACGCCATCGCGGGTGGAACGATTCTCGCCCTCGCCTGCGATGTGCGCATCGCCGCGCACGGCAACGCGAAGATCGGCCTCAACGAGGCGGCGATCGGTCTGGCGTTCCCGATCGGCGCGTTTGAGATTGCTCGGCTGGCCCTCACCAACCAGCAGGCGCGGCGGGTGCTCCTGGAAGCGGAGCTGCATCTGCCCGAGGCCGCCCGTGAGGCCGGTCTGGTGGACGAAATCGTCGACCCCGCGCGCCTGGAAGAAGCCTGCCTCGAACGGGCCCGCCGACTGGGAGCGTACCCGCGTGCCGCGTTCGTTCACAGCAAGAGGGCGCTGCAACACGAGGCGGTGGAACGCGTGCGGAACGAAACCCCGGCACAGCAACGAGCAGTCGTCAGTGTTTGGACCTCCGAGGAAACCAGCCAGGTGCTCGCCGCGCAGCTCGCGGGTATCAGCAAGGGATCGACGCGGTGACGCAGCTCTCCTATCAGACCGCTACGCTATCAGACACAAAATCGGCGAGACAAGGGAGCGTCTGTCGCTGTTCTATTGTGGGTGTTCTGTTGTCTGTGTTCTGTTGTCTGTGTTCTGTTGTCTAATCTCTCATGAGTGGCTGGGTGTTCGAGACTACCGACCGCAGCTTCCAGACCGATGTGATCGGGCGATCATGGGAGGTTCCCGTGGTCGTCGACTTCTGGGCTCCGTGGTGCGGTCCCTGCCGGGTGTTGGGCCCACTGCTCGAACAGCTGGCGGAAGAGTATGGCGGCGCATTCATGCTGGCCAAGGTCAACGTCGACGAGAGCCCACAGCTCGCATCGGCCTTTGGGGTGCAGAGCATCCCAATGGTGGTCGGGCTGCGTGATGGCAAGATCGCCAGCGAGTTCGTCGGCGCGCTGCCAGAGCGGCAGGTCCGCGAATTCCTCGCGCAGGTTCTGCCGTCGGAAGCCGAGCAGCTTGCCGCGGAAGGGGCCGCTCTCGCCGCGGCGGGTGAGCCTGACAAGGCGGAAGCGGCGTACCGGCGAGCGTTGGAGTTGGACGCGCGATGCGATCGGGCACTCCTCGGCCTGGCCCCGCTCCTCGCCGAGCGCGGGCAAGACGAGGAAGCGTTGCAGCTCCTCGAGCGGGTTGGCCCCGGTACACCGATCAGACAGGAGGCGGACCGGGTGGCGGCGGCCCTGCGTATCCGCCAATCGGGTGGCGGTGACGTTGCGACCCTGCGCGCAAGAGTGGAGGCAGCCCCGGGTGACCTCGAGGCGCGCGTCGCACTCGCGCAGGTACTTGCCGCCGAAGGCAACTACGATGCGGCGTTGCAACAATATCTCGAGATCGTCAGACGTGACCGCTCTTTTCGCGACGACGCGGCTCGCAAGGCCATGCTGGACATCTTCGAGCTGCTCGGTTCCGGAGACGAAACCGTCGAGCGCTACCGCTCCGAGCTGGCCAAGGTATTGTTCCGCTGAGGAGCCGGGAACAGGGTTCCACAGTCATCCATCACCTCCACGATAGAACGTGGAGTGCGTCTGTCACACCGTCGGGCGCCCTTCGAGTAAGGAGGGCTGAGAGTTGCGGTCGTGCCCTATCATCGGTAGCATGAGCCACGGCATCGTTCGGAGGGTCTATGTTCAGAGCGTGGCGCAAGTCATTGGTCATCGTTGGTTGCCTGGTTGCGGTAGCGACTGTTGGTTCGGGAAGATTGTGGGCTGAGGACGCCCAACCGTCAGGGGACGCACCGCAGGTTGCGCCGGCGGACAAGCCCTCCGACGCCGGTATGGTCGACTGTCCCTTTGCGCCGAAAGGTGGGTGCTGCGGGACGTGCCAGGAGAAGGGAGCCAACCCCGCCGGGGGCGCCGGCAAAGAGGCTTTTGACTGCCCCTGCAAGCGTGCGCGAGCAGCAGAAAAGGGCTCGTAGCCGAGAAGGGGCTCTCAGGGTTGATCACGCCCCGAACCTGACGAATTCGTAACGCTGCGGCAGCTATTGGCCCAATCTGTCGCACCGAGGCAGCGGACGTAACTGCTTCTTCTCGAAGGCGTTCCGGCGCCCGGCCGCTTTCGGCGCTGCGGTGCCGCTGGCGGGTCGCTGCTGACCCCGTGATCGGGCTGCCCTCTCAGCTGGGCGTGAGTTGCACTGCAGGTGCATCGAGTCCCGGCGATATGGACGGGCGACAAGGCAAATCGTCGGCGCCGTGGCTGAGAACCGCGCCACCGTGACACCGACCGGTACTCCGCATAGCGTAAGCAGCACCGCCCAAGCGGTGGGGGCAGCTGGCCCGGGCTTTGCTGTTTCCCGCATCTGATGTTCGACGCGCAGCGTTTCCGCCACCTGGGTGGGGGTCGCAAGGGGCTCTTCCTGCTTCTGCGTTACGTCTTCATCATCGCCGCCTCGTACCTGCTGATCTTCCGAGACGGGAACCCTGTCTTCGTCCCCTCCTATGCGGCAATGATCGCCGTCGCCCTCGCGAGCAATGTGGGACTGTCCTTCATGGAGCAGGACTTCATCTTCGCGTGGTACGTGGAGGCCCCCGTGCTGATCGCTGACACCCTGTGGGTCTCGTGGGCGCTGTACTCGACCAGCGCCGGCGGTCAGGAACTCTTTCTCCTGTATTTTTTCGTGCTCTTCCTCGCGGCGCTGGGCGAGAGCCTCATCATGGTCCTGCTCGGGAGCACGCTCGTGAGCACGGCCAACGTGTACCTGAGTTCCACGTCCGGGACTCTGTGGACCTCGCCGCACCTGCTCCGGGTGAGCTTTTTCTACAGCGTCGCGCTCTTCTACGGATACGTCATCGGCCAGATCAAGCGAGAGCGGCAGCGAGCGGACAAGGGGTTTGCCTGGGCCAAGGAGCTGGAAGCCAAAGTGGCCGAACGCACCGCAGACCTGACACGGTTGTACCAGGAGTCACGCGTCGCGAGCCGTCTCAAATCGGAATTCCTGGCCAACATGTCGCACGAGCTCATCACGCCCCTCCACATCATCCTGGGCTACACTGATCTGCTCCTCGCCGGAACCATTGGTTCGACCGAGGAGGAGCGCAAGCAGGTGGTTGGTCGTATTCAGGCGGCCGCCGCCGATCAGTTGCATCTCGTCGACAGCATCCTCGACCTGGGCCGAATCGAGTCCGGGAAGATGCCGGTGAGCAAGCAGCCTGTACCCCTCGCTCGCTTCGTTGAGGAGCTCCAGCAACACCAACGCATCGCTCCCGCCCCTGGGGTCGGGCTCCACTGGGAGGTGGCTGCAAATCTCCCCTTTATCGAGACCGACCCCGGCAAGTTGGCGGGTGTCCTCGAAAATCTGATTGACAACGCCATCAAGTTCACCACCGCCGGCGCGATAACGGTGACCGTGCGTGACCTCCCAGACACGAAGGAAGTCGAGTTCCGCATCGACGACACCGGTCCCGGCATTGCAGAGGAGGACCTGCCCGCGATTTTTGAAGCGTTCCGCCAAGTCGACGGGTCGATTGTCCGTCGCCACGGCGGTGCCGGGTTGGGGCTGACCATTGCGTCCAAGTATGTCAGTCTCCTCGGAGGCACCATCGTGGTCCATTCCATCCTCGGCAGGGGGACAAGCTTTACCGTCACGTTGCCGTACCACGCCACGGCGATTTCCAAGGCGCCGGCTCGCCACGCGGCTCGCCAGCGGTTTGAACCAGCGGCAGAGGCCGCGTCCGTGAAGCGCGGCAGCACCGATCCATTCACCTTCGCTCCGGGCCACTGACTCCCGGCTTCGGAATCATCCCCCGGCGTTGTCTGCTGGACACCGCCGCCCTCGATTCCATCGCCGCACTCGGTTATGAGCCGCACGGTATGGCCATTCCATTCTCACGCCCGTCGATCGGCGAGGAAGAGATCGAGGAAGTGGTTGCCTGCCTGCGCTCGGGCTGGATTACGAGCGGTCCGCGCACGGCTCGCTTTGAACAGGAGTTTGCGGCGGCGGTTGGCGCGGCGCACGCCATCGCGGTCAGCTCGGCGACGGCGGGCTTGCACCTCGCCTTCCTGGCCCTCGATCTGCGGCCCGGAGACGAGGTCATCACGACCCCGATGACCTGGCCGGCGACGCTGAACACGATCGTCCAGGCCGGGGGCCAGCCGGTGCTGGTCGACATCGAGCCGGGCACGCTCAACCTTGACGCCGAGTTGATCGAGCGCAAGCTGTCGAAAAAAACCCGCGCCATCGTTCCCGTCCATTTCGCGGGACAGCCCTGCGATATGGATGCGATCACGGCCATCGCATCTTCGCGGCACCTCCGCGTCATCGAGGATGCGGCCCACGCGGTCGGGACGGAGTATCGCGGCAGGAAGATCGGGTCGATTGGCGATGCGGCGGTGTTCAGCTTTCACCCGATCAAGAACATCACCACCGGCGAAGGTGGCATGATCACGACCGCCGACGCCGACCTCGCTCGGCGCTTGCGCCTCCTGCGCTTTCACGGGGTCGAACGTGATGCCTGGAAGGCGTACGGTGGGGCGCAACTGCCCTTCTACGACGTCAGTCTGCCGGGGCTCAAGTACAATCTCACCGATCTCCAGGCTGCCATTGGGATTCACCAGCTGCGCAAGCTCGACGGCTTCATCGCGCGGCGCGAGGAGCTCGCCTGCCGCTACGACCGCGCCCTCGCGGAGGTCCCCGAGCTGCGTCCGTTGGGACGGGTGCCGTACTCGTGTCGGCACGCCCACCACCTCTACGTCGTCCGCCTCGACCGCGAGGGCCTCTCGATCGATCGGGAGGCATTCATGGCGGCGGTGCAGGCGGCAGGGGTAGGGCTGGGCCTGCATTTCACCGCGGCCCACCAGCTCTCGTACTACCGCCAGCGGCTCGGCAACCTCGAGGCGGAGCTTCCCGTTGCGACGGACGAGTCACGCCGCATCTTCTCGCTTCCGCTCTATCCCGCCATGTCAGATGGGGACGTCGATACGGTCGTCGACGTCCTGACGCGCACGGTGCAGGCTCATCGGCGCTCGCCCGGTTCTCGGCCGGCGTGATTCGCGACCAGAACCTTCTTCCCTTCGGCGGCAAGTTGTACCGGCGGCGGATCGAGCGGCGGTTGTAGGCCGTCGAGCTCGTTGCGGTTGATGACGAGCAACAGCCGCTGCGGAGACCGCCAGGCCTGCCGCAGTTGCTCGTCGCTCGGCCAGAAGTAGGCGCTCTGGTCACCCTGCCGGCTGCCGAACTCCAGCTCTCCCCAGGACCGGATCATGATCACCCGCTGGCCGCTGTAGAACGGGATGCCCGACACATAGTGCCCGTAGACCGCGAGTTGGTCGCCCGGTTGTAATGCCGCGGCGGCAGCGTGGCCGAGATCGCGATAGCTGACGACGAGCCCACGCCCGCTCACGCCGACGGCGAGAAACGCGATCGCCCCGGCGCTCAGAACGGCGAGCGAGGCCGACAGGCGATCGCGCTGCGCGCTTCGGCGCATGTAGAGGCCGGTGACGATCAGTATGAGGCCGCCGACTGCAAGATACGGCAGCAGGAGCGGGGCGCGCCAGTGCTTCACGACGAGCGGCACGACCACGGCGGCGAGTGCCGTGGCGGCGCCGAGGACGAACAACAGACCACCGCCGCGGACAAACAGCTCGGTGCGACGGCGGGCCAGGGCGTCGGCGAAGAGGCGGGCGAGCAAGACGGCCAGCGGCGGCACCGCTGGCAAGATGTACGTCAGCAGCTTCGAAGTGGACAAGCTGAAGAATCCCACGACGACGACGACCCACAGGACCAGGAAGCGGGTGGCGGAGGACCAGCGGCGCGGATCGAGGTGTGGGCGCCACACTGCCGGATCGACAAACGGCAGCAAACTCCACGGAAACAGTGCGACCGGGAGCAGCGGAAGGTAGAACCACATCGGCGCTCGGTGCTCCTTGGTCCACAGAAAGCGCTTCACATGCTGGTCGACGAAGAAGAACTGCGGGAACTCCGGGTTCCGCCAGCTCACGAGGATGAACCACGGGAGGATGATGACAGCGGCCAGCGCGACCCCGACCGGATCGATCGCGCGCCTCAGCGCGCGCCATCCACCATCGATGAGCAAGAACAATCCTGCCGTTCCGCCGACGAGCACCGCCGCAACCGGGCCCTTGGTCAGCACTCCGAGCGCGGTCGCCACATAGGCGCAGCGATACCACCACCGACTGGGGCGCTGCGCGCCGACCCACGTCGCAACGAGCGCAGCGGTGACGAAGAACGTGAGCGCCAGGTCGAGCGTCAACGTCTGCCCGAGCACCGCGTAGTATGGCCCGCTCGCGAGGATACCGGCGGTCAACGACCGGGTGGGCCGGTCGTAGATGCGCCCGGCGAGCCAGGCGACGAGGGCGATGGTCGCCAGGGCACTCACGAGGGATGGCAAACGTGCGGCGAACTCGTTGAAGCCGAAGATTCGGAACGCGCTCGCGGTGGCCCAGTACACGAAGGGCGGCTTCTCGAAGTACTTGACGAAGTTCAGGTGCGGTGTGATCCAGTCGTTGCGGACCAACAACTCGCGGGCGATCTCGGCGTAGCGCGCCTCGTCGGGCTCGCTCACCGGGAACCCGCTGGCGCCCAAGGCATAGATGCCGCCAAGCGCCGCCGCGGCGATCGCGATTAGCCACCACCGCCCACCGGCCGGTGCGGTGCTCGCGGCCGTCGGCTCGAGTTCACTCATTCAGCCGCCTCCTGCGTCGCGACGGTTCCCGCGCGGCCGGCGATCGGTCGGGCGACGACGCGACCTCGAGGTAACGCATCCAGCGACAGTTGCTCCGCCACGTCGACCAGACGAACGAACCGGACCGCGGGAAGGAGCGCATCGAGGAGCGCCGCGAACAGGTCGCGGTGCCGCATGCCCTCCACCTCGGCGTGTATCGTGTGCACGTTGAGCCTCGGCTGCAGCTGTCCGCGATAGAAGTCGTTCAGCGTACCCGCGTCCGATCCCACACGCCCGAACACCTCGTCGAGGGTCGGCCACGTGGTGGGGATTTCTGGGGTGCGGAAGCGTCGCCCCCCGGCGACCGGCAGATACGGTGCGGTTCCGCGCGTGTCGCTGTGGTAGCGCAATCCGGCCGCCTCGATGGCAACCAAGCTGGCTTCGGTACACTGCCAACCGGGGGCGGCAAAGCTGCACGCGTCGGCCCCCATGATCTCGCGGTACACCGCGAGCCCGCGCTGCAGCTCCGCTTCCACTGCGCTGAGGGGCAACTGCGCCAGCCGATCGTGCCAGTACACGTGGTCGTATCCATGCACGCCGACCTCGTGCCCCGCGGCGGCGAGGCGGCGCATCAGATCGGGAAAGGAACGGGCAATCTGCGGACCGGGAAGCAGCGTTCCATAGAGCAACGTGCGCCACCCATAGAGCGTCGGGGCATTGGTCCGCAGCATCTTGCCGACGAACCCGCGCTTGAAGATGCGGCGGATCGCCCGTCCGGAATGATCCGGCCCACAGGAGACGAAGAAGCTTGCCCGCAGTCCGCGTCTTTCGAGCACGTCGGCGATGGCTGGGACACCGTCGCGCATGCCGACGTAGGTGTCCACATCGATCTTGAGGGCGATCGGCCCCGGAGTCACCGAGCACGCCCTCGGTTCAGTCGGAGGCCGTCACGCGAGTCGCGGAAGGAAACTCGCGCTGACGGAGGAACCAGTCGATCGTTTGCCGCAGTCCATCGGCGAGGGGCGTCTCGGCCTGCACCCCGAGGATCGCGTGCATCTTGGAGACATCCGGCACGCGACGCTGGATGTCCTCGTAGCTGGGGCCGTAGACCGATTGCTGGGGCACGAACTCGATCCGGCTCCGCGAATCAGTCAGTGCGATGACTTGGCGGGCCAGCTCGGCGATCGTCGTTTCGGTGTCCGTCCCGATATTGAACAGCTCGCCGTCGGTGTTCGGCTGCACGCCGGCAGCCACCGTCGCCCGCACCGCGTCTTCGACATACGTGAAGCAGCGCGTCTGTTGCCCGTCACCGATCACCGTGACCGGATCGCCACGCAGGGCCTGCCCGAGGAAGATCGTGATGACCCGGCCGACGTCGAGTCGATCCAGGCGCGGGCCGTAGACGTTGAAGTATCGCACCACCGTGACCGGCAGGCCCATTTGATGGTAGGCGAAGCAGAAGTGCTCGCCCACCGCCTTGGACGTCGAGTAACACCAGCGATCGATGCGCGTGGAGCCGAGTACCCGGTCGTCGTCCTCTCGCCACGGAACCTTGGGGTTGCGGCCATAGACCTCGGAGGTCGAGCTGAACACGACCTTTTTCTGATGCTTGAAGGCCAGCTTCAGGACGTTCTGCGTCCCGTTGACGTTGACGTTCAGCACCTCGTACGGGTCGCCCACGTAGTATTCAACGCCGACGACCGCCGCCAGATGGTAAATCAGGTCGGCCTTGGCGATCAGGCCCTCGAGGATGTCGAGGTTGAAGATGCTGTCGCGGACGTAGTGGAAGGCGGGTTTCCCCATCAGGTGTCTGACCTTGCCCACCGAACCGTTGTCCATGATGGAGATTTCATCGCCTCGGGCAATGAACGCATCGGCCAGATGCGAGCCGAGGAAGCCGCCGCCACCGGTGATCAGGACTTTCATTCCAGAATCGCTCCTGGTGCGATCGCGTGGAGTCGCACCCATTCGTTTGCCGGGCGCTCAGCCTCGCCCTCGAGTTGGACCTGCGTCGCCCGCAGTTGGCCCCGCCCAGTTTGCACGACCAGCCCCCCGTCAATGCCAACGACCGTACCGGGCAGGGGAGGCGGGGAGACGTCGGGAGCCTCCACCTTCCCCGCCCAGATGAAGAGCTGCTCGCCTCGCCAATGGGTGAAGGCGCCCGGGTACGGGTGGGCGACGGCGCGGATCAGGTTGTACACTTGGCGCGCGTCCTGATGCCAATCGATGCGGCCATCGGCTGGCTTCCGCCCGCCGAAGTACGTCGCGGCCGCGGCGTCTTGCGGGATGCGGGGTGCCGTGCCGGCGCACAGGGCGGGGTAGGTCTCCCGCATGAGGTCGGCCGCCGCGACGGCCAACTTTCCGTACAAGCTGTGCGCGGTGTCGTCATCGGTGATCGGGACGTGCCGCTGCGCCACGATGTCACCCGAGTCGGCGGTCTTCTCCATGTAATGGAGTGTCACCCCGGTCTCGCGTTCGCCGTGGACGAGGACCCAGTTCACCGGGCAACGGCCGCGATACTTCGGCAGCAACGAACCGTGCAGGTTGAGGGCGCCGCGGCGCGCGGCGGCCAACACGGATGGTGGCAGCAGGCGCCGGTAGTAGAACGAGAAGATGAAGTCCGGTGCCCACGCCTCGAGGCGCGCGAGCCAGTCGCCGGTGTCGAGCCGCGTCGGCGCGAACACCGGCAGCCCGTTGCGCTCCGCCAGCTCGCGCACCGATCGGAACCAGATGTTCTCCCCTGGGTCGTCGTCGTGCGTGAACACGGCCACGACCTCGGCGCCGAGGTCGAGCAGCACCTCGAGGCAGACGTAGCCGACGTCCTGATAGGCGAAAACGACGCAGCGCACGTCAGCGGCTCTCCTCATCGCGTCGGTAGACCGCCTTCACCCGATACGGGGGGCGTCGCCGGACCTCCAGATAGATGCGCCCGACATATTCACCGAGCAGCCCGACGGCGAGGATGAGCACGCCGAGGAAGACGAACAGAATGGCGAAGAGCGTGAACACCCCTTCGCTCTCCGGGCCGACGAACAGGCGCCGCACGAACAGGAAGACGCCGAAGGCGAGCCCGGCCAGCGCGACCAGGATGCCCGTGAGCGAGACCAGGTGGATCGGGATGAGCGAGAAGCCGGTGATCAGGTCGAACGCCAGGTTGATGAGCTTCATCGGCTTGTACTTCGACGTTCCCGCGCCACGACCGGCGTGCGCCACTTCGATTTCGGTCGTCCGGCGCGCCACCGTGTTGGCCAGGGCCGGGATGAACAGCGAGCGCTCGTTGCACTCGAGGATCTCGTCGATCACCTCGCGCCGGTAGGCGCGCAGCATGCAGCCGTAATCGTGCATGTGCACGCCAACCGCGATCGACGTGGCGCGGTTGACGACGGCCGAGGCGGCGCGCCGTAGCCACGGATCGTGACGGGTCTCGCGCCACCCGCCAACGACCTGGTACCCCTCTTCCAGCTTGCTGACGAGACGGGGAATTTCCTCCGGCGGGTTCTGCAGGTCGCCGTCCAGCGTGACGATGATCTGGCCCTGGCAGGCGGCGAAGCCGGCGAGCACCGCGGCATGCTGCCCCGAGTTGCGGCTGAGCTCGATGACGCCCACCCGTGCGTCGCGCTCGGCCAGCCGGCGGAGCAGGTCGAGCGAATTGTCGGTGCTCCCGTCGTTGACGTACCAGACTTCCGCGGAGCGTCCCAAGCCGTCCAGTGTCTGCGCCAGCCGATCGTGGAGCGGGTTGATGTTCTCCGCCTCGTTGTAAATGGGAATGACGACCGACACCTCGATCGCCGGACGGCTCTCGCTGCCGATCGCTTGCCGCGCCAGCTCCATGCGCTGTCCTTACACCAATCGTCTATTCGCGGCGACCTGTCGTGAGAGACGCCGAGGCTAAGAACCGCTGCGGTCGCCACCGGGTCAAGCGGAGGTCACGTCTCTCCCCGTAGCCGCCCTTCGCCACGAACTAGCGCGGACTGTGACGCCCGCGACCCAAAC
>Ga0316626_10000135_pt1 | contig 25363 bp, 18 predicted proteins | sample OWC_Aug_T1_C1_D5_FD_207656 | JGI IMG/M metagenome (GOLD analysis project Ga0316626, IMG submission 207656) | Wetland soil microbial communities from Old Woman Creek delta, Ohio, United States - OWC_Aug_T1_C1_D5_A | ecosystem: Environmental > Terrestrial > Soil > Wetlands | place: USA: Ohio...
AGATGATTCAAAAGGCAAGAAGTTCTATGGTCTGACTTTGGGAATTGTGAAAACTCAGTGATACTTGCCTGACGCTCTTCGACAGCCTATCCAAAGCGAAATCTGTTTTGCGAGCAAATACGATGAGAGGAGAGTCAACATGACCGATGGCCCTGTGCCGACTTCCCCGTCGATCACCGCGCTGTTAGCGGATGTGGATGGCACCCTCGTGACGAAAGCTAAGGTGCTCACCCAGCGTGCGATTGAGGCCGTGAGGCGGCTGCGCGAATGCGGCATCGAATTTTTCATCACCAGCGGGCGTCCACCGCAAGGCCTGCGCATGCTGATCGAGCCGCTCGGGCTGACCCTTCCGATGGCCGCATTCAACGGCGGCATGATCGTCTTTCCCGACATGACGGTGTTGGACGAGCGCCCGCTGCCCGACGATGTCGTGCCCGCCATTGTCGACACGCTTCTGGCGCACGGTCTCGACGTCTGGATTTATGGCGCCACCGCCTGGTATGTCCGCTCTCTAAGCGCCCCGCGCGTGGCTCGTGAGACGTCGACCATCCAATCTCCGCCCGTCGTCGTCCCCACGTTCGACGGTCTGCTCAGCCGGGTCGTGAAGATCGTCGGCGTCAGCGATGACCTGGATTCAGTCGCCCGGTGCGAGGCGGTCGCCCAGGCCCGGTTCGGAACGAAGGTCTCGGCCGCGCGTTCACAGCCCTACTACCTCGATGTGACCAATCCCACGGCCAACAAGGGTTTCGTGATCGAACGGCTATCGAAATACCTGAACGTGCCGCTGGAAAGCATCGCCACGATAGGCGATCAGCCCAACGACGTGCTGATGTTCAAGCGGAGCGGTCTCAGCATCGCCACGGGCAATGCAAGCGAGGAGGTGCAGCGGCAGGCAACGTACGTGACAACCTCCTGCGAGGAGGAGGGTTTTGCCAATGCCGTGGAACGCTTCATCCTGCCGCGCGCGACACGGAAGAAATGACGAACCAGGCCCGGCACGCGGTCTCGAGTTCGCTTTCCCGCTTGCCGTTTGAGCAGGCCGGCCGGCTTCTCCGGCCCGCTGACCAAGGGAGATGAGTGAGTTCTTTATGCCCTATGCGCTGTGCCGACCTCTTAAGGTGAAAGGAGAGAACCCATGACAGATACGGAAATCAGTCAATTATCGATCAATACCATTCGCACGCTGTCCATTGATGCCATCCAGCAGGCCAATTCCGGCCATCCCGGCACCCCTATGGGGATGGCGCCGGTGGTGTATTGTCTGTGGCAGCGCTTTCTGCGCTTTGACCCGGAAGAACCCATCTGGCCCAATCGCGACCGGTTCGTGCTGTCTGCCGGACATGCATCGATGCTGCTCTATTCGATCCTCCATCTTACCGGTGTGAGGGCCGTGGACCCCGATTACGAGGTGGTCGGCAAGCCCGCGGTTTCCCTCGATGACATCAAGAGCTTCCGCCAGTTCGGCAGCCGGTGTGCCGGCCATCCGGAATATCGCTGGACCTCGGGTGTGGAATGTACGACGGGTCCTCTCGGCCAGGGCGTTGCCATGAGCGTGGGAATGGCGATGGCATCCAAATGGCTGGCCGCGCGATACAACCGGCCTGGCTTCGACCTCTTCGATTATGATGTCTACGCCCTGTGCGGCGATGGTTGCATGATGGAAGGCCTCTCGAACGAGGCCGCTTCCCTTGCCGGTCACCTTGAGCTCAGCAACCTCTGCTGGATTTACGACAGCAACCGCATCACCATCGAGGGCCACACGAACATCGCTTTTCGCGACGACATCGCGTCGCGGTTCTTGTCCTATGGCTGGAACGTCGAGCGCGTGGGCGACGCCAACGATCTCGATCGACTGGACCGTGCGTTGAATAGTTTTAGGAAAACGACTGACCGGCCCACGCTCATCATTGTGGACAGTCACATTGGATACGGTTCTCCCCACAAGGCGGGTACGTCGGCGGTCCACGGCGAACCGCTCGGTGAAGAAGAGGTGAAGTTGACAAAGCGCATCTACGGCTGGCCGGAGGATGCGAAGTTCCTGGTGCCCGAGGGCGTGCGGGTACACTTCCAGCAAGGCATCGGCAAGCGGGGCCGCGAACTTCGGACAGCGTGGGAGTCCAAGTTCAAAGAGTACAGACGCCAATTTCCGCAGCTGGCGGATGAAATTGAAAAGATGCAGCGCCGGGCGCTGCCCGATGGCTGGGACAAGAACCTGCCCGTTTTTCCTCCGGATCCCAAGGGCCTGGGCGGGCGCGAGTCTTCCGGCCAGGTGCTGAACGCGGTCGCGAAGAACGTCCCCTGGCTCATCGGTGGTTCTGCGGATCTGACACCGTCCACCAAGACCCGGCTCAATTTCGATGGTGCCGGCGATTTTCAGGCTCACAGCTACGGAGGACGGAATCTCCATTTCGGCGTTCGTGAGCACGCGATGGCAGCCATTCTAAACGGCCTGTCGGTCTCAAAGCTGCGGCCCTTCGGTTCCGGCTTTCTCATTTTCAGCGACTATGCCCGCTGTGCCATCCGCCTGAGCGCGCTGATGGAGATCCCTGCGATCCATATCTTCACGCACGACTCCATCGGGGTCGGCGAGGACGGGCCAACGCATCAACCCATCGAGCACCTGATATCGCTGCGGGCCATTCCGAACCTCGCTGTGATCCGGCCAGGCGACGCGAACGAGGTGCTCGAAGCCTGGAAGTTCATCCTCCAGATGCGCCACCACCCAGCGGCGCTCATTCTGTCACGACAGGCCATGCCCACCCTCGATCGGTCGAGATATGCCCCTGCCTCCGGTCTGTTCAAGGGCGCCTACGTATTGGCCGACGCTGCGGGCGGCAAGCCGGACGTGCTGCTCCTGGCCACCGGCAGTGAGGTGTCGCTCTGCGTGGCGGCCTACGAGCAGCTCAAGGCCGAGGGCATCCGGGCCCGGGTGGTAAGCATGCCGTCCTGGGAGATCTTCGAACGCCAGAGCCAGGAATACCGCGACAGCGTGCTGCCCCCTTCGGTCAAAGCCCGGGTCGCCGTGGAGCAGGCGTCCACGTGGGGCTGGGCGCACTATGTGGGGCTGGACGGCGCAATTCTCGGTATGAAGACCTTCGGGGCCTCCGCACCCTTGAAGGTGTTGCAGAAGGAGTTCGGCTTCACGAAAGAGAGCGTTGTTGCGGCGGCGAAAGAACAGCTTGCGAAGGTCGGCTAAGAGAAGGAAGGAGGCTAACATGCAACTCGGAATGATCGGTCTTGGAAGGATGGGCGGAAACATGGTGCGCCGATTGATGCGCGCAGGTCACGAGGTGATCGTGTACTCCGCGACGGCAAAAACGAGGGAGACCTTCGCGAAGGAGACGGGAGCCTTCGCGGCGTCTTCGATTGCTGAGTTTGTCGGCAAGCTTAAGCCGCCGCGCGTGGTCTGGCTGATGGTGCCCGCGGCCGCGGTGGATAAAACCATAGGCGAGGTTGTGGGGTATGTGCAAAAGGGGGATATCGTCATCGACGGAGGCAATTCTTATTACATCGACGATATCCGGCGATCCAAAGAGCTTTTCCCCAGGGGAATCCATTATGTCGACTGCGGAACGAGCGGAGGCATCTGGGGCCTCGATCGGGGGTACTGTCTCATGATCGGCGGGCCGAAAGAAGCGGTTGAGTACCTCAACCCGATTTTTAAGACCCTCGCTCCCGGCCGGGGCTCCGTTCCCCGGACACCGGGCCGTGAGAAAGCGGGTGGAACGGCAGAGGAAGGGTACCTTCACTGCGGGCCTGCCGGCGGGGGTCACTTCGTCAAGATGGTCCACAATGGAATCGAGTACGGCCTGATGGCCGCCTACGCGGAAGGGCTCAACATCCTTCACCACGCCAACGTGGGCAAGAAGGCGGGCGTGGTGGATGCCGAGACAACCCCTCTGCGCGACCCCGAACACTACCAGTACGATTTCAACCTGACAGACGTCACGGAACTCTGGCGGCGGGGGAGCGTGGTTGCCTCGTGGCTCCTCGATCTTTGCGCCATGGAGTTTGTCGAAAGCCCTGATCTTTCGAAGTTTGCAGGAAAAGTGTCGGATTCCGGGGAGGGGCGATGGACGATCCTGGCAGCCATAGACGAGGGCGCGCCGGCCCCCGTGCTGAGCACCGCCCTCTACCAGAGGTTCAGCTCCCGGGGCGAGGATGACTTTGCGTGCAAGGTGCTCTCAGCCATGCGGTTCGGTTTCGGGGGCCACCTCGAAAAGCCCGCGAAATGAGGAGCAAACAATGGATCTTAAACATTCGGATGCGTTTGTCTTCTTTGGAGCAACGGGAGATTTGGCCTACAAGAAGATCTTTCCCTCCCTTCAAGCGATGGTGAAGAGGGGCCACCTCAATGTGCCCGTGATCGGCGTGGCCAGGTCCGCCAAGAACCTCGGCGAGCTCCGGGCCCGGGCCCGCGACAGCCTCGAAAAGCACGGGGGGCTCGATCCCGCGGCGTTCGACAACCTGAGCCGCCTGCTGCGCTACGTGAGAGGCGACAATGGGGACCCGGCAACGTATCAGGCGTTGCGTGAAGAACTTGGGGGTGCCGAGCGTCCGGCTTTCTACCTGGCGATTCCACCCACCAGTTTCGAGACGGTCGTCGAACAGCTCGGCAAATCGGGTTGTGCCAGGGGCGCCCGGGTCATCCTCGAGAAGCCTTTCGGGAGAGACCTTGCCTCGGCGTTGGATCTCAACCGGATCCTGCTTGGGTCCTTTGAGGAGAAAGCCATTTTTCGAATCGACCATTACCTCGGAAAGCGGCCCGTGGAGAGAATGGTTTTCTTTCGTTTCACCAATCCCTTCTTGGAGGCCATCTGGGACCGCAACCATGTTGAGAGCATCCAGATCACCATGGCCGAGAGTTTCGGGGTCCAGGGGCGGGGCGGTTTCTACGACGAGACAGGCGCCATCCGTGACGTGATCCAGAACCACCTGTTCCAGGTTTTGTGCAACCTCGCCATGGAACCCCCTGTCAGAACGGACAGTGAGTCCATCCGTGACGAAAAGGTCAAGATCCTGAAGGCGATTCCCTCTTTGGATGAAAAGAACGTTGTCCGGGGACAGTTCCAAGGTTACCGGGAGGAGAGGGGGGTGGCGCCCGAGTCAAAAGTGGAAACTTTTGCCGCCCTTCGGCTGGAAGTCAACTCCTGGCGCTGGCAGGGAGTCCCGTTCTTCATCCGGGCCGGGAAGTGCCTGCCCGTGACCTGCACGGAAATCCTTGTGCGCATTCGTGAGCCTCCTCCAGTGTATCAGGGTTTCCAATTGAAGCAGAACTACTTCCGGTTCCGGATCAGTCCCGAAACCGTGCTTGCCATCGGCACGAATGTCCTGGCCCAGGGGGAGACCGTCTGCGAATCCAATGAGATGGTGGCGCTGCGTCAGCCGGGTCCGGGCGAGATGGACGCCTACGAACGGGTGCTGGGGGATGCCATGGCAGGAGACGCCACCCTGTTTGCCCGGCAGGATTATGTCGAGGAGGCCTGGCGCATCGTTGATCCGGCGTTGAAGGCCGACACCCCAGTTTTCGAATACGAACCACAGACGTGGGGACCCAAGGAGGTCGAGCGGGTCACCCCGCCCGGCGGTTGGCACACGCCTTTAGGCGCGTAACGCCACAGATGATTCACAACGACACAAAGGGAGACGATCATGTCCAAAATCACTGAATTGCTCCATCAAATTGGGCAAAGCCTGTGGCTCGACAATATCACGCGCGGCCTGTTGGATAGTAAAACGCTTCAGAAATACATCGCTGAGCTGTCCGTTACAGGCCTTACCTCCAATCCGACGATTTTTAATAATGCGATCAAGAATTCCAACTTTTACGACACGGCCATCGCCCAAAAGGTCAAGCAAGGCAAGTCGGGCGAAGCGCTGTTCTTTGAGATCGCCATCGAGGATCTGTCTCGCGCGGCCGATCTGTTTAAGCCTATCTACGAGCGCACGAACGGTGTCGACGGTTGGGTGTCGCTCGAAGTTTCGCCCAAACTGGCCTACGACACCCAGAGCACGCTGAAGGCGGCGAAGGAGTTGTACGCCCAGGCGAACCGTCCGAATCTCTTCATCAAGATTCCCGGTACGCATGAAGGCTTGCCCGCGATTGAAGAGGCAATCTTTGCCGGCGTGCCGGTGAATGTCACGCTGCTCTTTTCGCGCGAGCATTACCTGGCTGCGGCGGCGGCCTATCTGCGCGGCATTCAACGGCGCATCGAGGCGGGCCTGAATCCGCGCGTCGAGTCCGTCGCTTCGGTCTTTGTCAGCCGCTGGGACGGCGCCGTGGCCGGCAAGACTCCCAAGGAATTCCACAACCGGCTGGGCATCGCCATGGCGGAGCGGACGTACAAAGCCTATCGCGATCTGCTCAACTCCGATCGGTGGATGCGGTTCGCCAATTCCGGCGCGCATCCGCAGCGCCTGTTGTGGGCTAGCACCGGTACCAAAGACCCGCACGTCTCCGACTATCTCTATGTAAAAGCGCTGGCCTCACCGAACACGGTGAACACCATGCCGGAGGCGACGCTGTTGAAGTTTGGCGAGCATGGCGAGCTGGGCCGCATTCTCTCAGCCGGCGGCGGGGAGTCCGATGAGGTGGTTTACACATTGGAGCGTCAGGGCATCGACATGGGTGCGCTGGCGGCGCGGCTTCAAAAGGAAGGCGCCGAATCGTTCGTCAAGTCGTGGGAAGAAATGATGGATGTGGTTGCCAAGAAGGCCCAGGCGGTCAAGTGAGCGAGGAGAAGGTCACCATGGCAGAAATGAAAACAGTGAAGAAATCCACCCGGAAATCTGCAACGAAAGCCCCGGTAGAATCGGCCAAGTCGGTAACGGGAGGTCGCGCATGGCGGGCGCTGGCGGCCCATTATCGGAAAATCAAAGAGGTTCATCTCAGGGCATTGTTCGCCCAGGATCCCGGCCGCGGCGAGCGCTTTGCGCTGGAAGCGGCGGGGTTGTATCTCGACTATTCCAAGCATCGCATCACCGATGAGACCCTGCGGCTGTTGTTGAACCTGGCCGACGAAAGCGGCTTGCGCGGAAAAATCGATGCGATGTTCCGCGGTGACAAGATCAACCTCACCGAGAACCGGGCGGTGCTGCATGTGGCGCTGCGTGTCCCACGTGGTGAAAAGGTAGTGGTGGACGGCAAGGACGTTGTACCCGAAGTCCATGCCGTCCTCAATAAGATGGCCGAATTCTCCAATCGTGTGCGCAGCGGCGAATGGAAAGGCTTCACAGGCAAACGCATCCGCAACGTGGTCAACATCGGCATCGGCGGCTCGGACCTCGGACCGGTCATGGCCTATGAGGCGTTGCGCCACTACTCGGCGCGCGACATGACCTTCCGCTTTGTCTCCAACGTGGATGGCACGGACTTCGCCGAAGCCACGCGCGACCTCGATGCGGCGGAGACGATGTTCATCGTTTCGTCCAAAACGTTCACCACGCTGGAGACGATGACCAACTCGCAGACTGCGCGCGCCTGGGCGCTGGCAACGCTCAAAGACGACGCCGCAATTGCCAAGCATTTCGCCGCCGTCTCGACCAATGCGGCCGAGGTGACCAAGTTCGGCATCGACACGGCCAACATGTTCGGCTTCTGGGATTGGGTCGGCGGTCGTTACTCGATGGATTCCGCCATCGGTCTTTCGACCATGCTGGCCATCGGGCCGGAGAATTATCGCGCGCTGCTGGCCGGCTTCCACGAAATGGACGAGCACTACCGCACCGCACCCTTCGAGAAGAATCTGCCGGTGCTGATGGGTCTGCTATCAGTCTGGTACAATAGCTTTTTTGACGCGCAGACGGTAGCCGTGCTGCCCTACGACCAATACCTGAAACGCTTCCCCGCGTATTTGCAGCAGCTGACGATGGAGAGCAACGGCAAGCAAGTCACTCTCGACGGCACGATGATCAGCGACTATCAGACCGGGCCGATCTTCTGGGGGGAGCCGGGCACCAACGGGCAGCACTCGTTCTACCAGTTGATTCATCAAGGCACGAAACTGATCCCGTGTGACTTCATCGGCTTCGCCAACACGCTCAATCCGCTGGGTGACCATCATGATATCCTGATGTCCAATATCTTTGCTCAGGCGGAAGCGTTGGCGTTTGGCAAGACCGCCGAGGAGGTAAAAGCGGAAGGCACGCCGGATGGGCTGGCGCCGCACCGCACGTTTGAGGGCAACCGGCCGAGCAACGTCATTCTGGCCGATCGACTCACGCCGGAAGCGCTGGGCAAGCTGGTAGCACTGTATGAGCACAGCGTCTTTACGCAGGGCGTCGTATGGAACATCGACTCGTTCGATCAATGGGGCGTTGAGCTGGGCAAGGTGCTGGCGAATCGCATTATTCCTGAGCTCAAAAGCGCGGCGCCGCCTGAACTCAAGCACGATAGCTCGACCAACACGCTGATTCGCCGGTATCGCAAGACACGCGGAAGGAGTTAACCCACGAATGGATAGACCCCGCTCCCGAACGATTTTATCCGGGGACCGAAGCCAAATAGAGGAAAGGAGACTGCAATGATTTCCACCATGGCTCCAAACGTGCGCGGTGTAGACGCTCCGGGCCGACGCACGGTTTACAGCATGTGCGGCATGTGCTCGGTGCGTTGCCCGATCGAAGTGACGGTCGAGGACGGTCGGGTGGCCTGGCTGCAGGGCAACCCGCACGACAAAGCCCTCAGCGCCAGCCTCTGCGCGAAGGGTTCGGCCGGCATGGCTTTCGAATACGACGACGAGCGGCCGCATACGCCGCTGATCCGCAAGGGCCCGCGTGGCGGCGGCCAGTGGCGGCGTGCCTCCTGGGACGAGGCCCTCGATTATATCGCCGACAAGCTGCGCGAGACGATCGAGGCCTTCGGTAAGCGCGGCATTGCACTTTCCGACCGGGGCGGCCACTTCACCGACCTGACCCGGACCTTCGTGCAGGCGCTGGGCTCCCCGAACTACTTCAACCACGACGCCAGCTGCGGCGGCAACCTTCACAATGCCGTGCGCTCGCTCTTCGGCGTGGGTCACGCGCGGCGCATCTTCGACCTGAAGAACACCAAGCACCTCGTGCTCTGCGGCCGGAACATCGTCGAATCGATCCAGGTCAAGGAGGCCAAGGCCTTCATGGCCGCAATGGCGAGCGGGATGCGGGTCACCTACATCGATCCGCGCGCCAGCCTCACGGCCTGCAAGGCCACCCGCTACTGGCAGATACGCCCCAACAGCGAGTACGCGCTGTACCTTGCCATCATCCACGAAGTCCTGAAACGAGAGGCGTACGACAAGGCCTTCGTCGCCCGCTACGTCTCCGGCATGAACACCCTGCGCGAGGCGGTCGAGGACACGACGCCGGAATGGCAGGCGGGGCACACAGGCATTCCCGCCGATCAGATACGCGCCTTCGTCGAGGAGATCGCCCCCGATCCGCCACGCGTGATCTTCCATCCGGGCTGGATGACGGCGCGTCACAAACAGTCGTTCTACACCAGCCGCTCGGCGATGATCCTGAATGTTCTGATGGGGAACTTCGAGGTCCCGGGTGGCGGCATACTGGGGAAGGCACCCGAGTACTACGGCCGCAAGGGCTTGAAGCGCCTGATCGACCGTGTGCTTAAGGTCGAGGAGCCGCGCGTGGACGGTGCCGGCACCGAGCGGCCGCAGTGGGACCCGGAAATCGGCATGCTGCACCAGCTGTTCGCCGCTCTAGAGACGGGAAAGCCCTACGGCATCGGCGCCTACTTCGCCTACCGTCACGATCCTCTCACCGCCATGCCGGATCCCGAGGCGATTCAACGTGCGCTGGACAAGCTGAAGCTGCTCGTCTCCATCGACGTGCGCTATTCGGAAACGGGCTGGTTCTCCGACGTCATCCTCCCCGAAGCGACCTACCTCGAACGCGCCAACATCCTGTGCCAGTTGAGCGGCCCGGTGCCGGTCTTCTGCATGCGCGACCAGGCGATCGCGCCGCGCTTCGACAGCCGCCCGGCCTGGTGGATCTTCCGCGAGATCCTGCGCCGCATGGGCAACAAGGAAGCGCTCGACTTCGAGACCATCGAGGAACTCTGGAACTACCAGCTCGAGGGCACCGGGGTCACCGTCGCCGAGATGCGCGAGGCGGGAATCGTCAGCCTGGCCGACGCGGCGAAGCTGACACCGCGGGATGAACTCAAGATCCCGACCCTTTCCGGCAAGATCGAAATCGAGAGCGAGGTCCTCAAGAAGGCCGGGCTGCCCAGCGTGGCGCCTTATGAGCCCAAGGCGACACTGACGGGCGACCGCTTCTATCTACTGTTCGGACGCCCGGCGACGCTGGCGCACGGCCAGTCCCTCAACAACCCGATGCTCAATGAGCTCGCGCCGAAACAGGAGCTGTGGATCCACCCCGACCGTGCCACGCCGCTCGGCATCGCCGACGGCGACGAGGTGGAGATCAATGGGGGCGGCCGTTACACGGGCTGCATCAAGGCCAAGGTGACGCCGTGGATTCACCCCGAGGCGGTTTTCATGCTGCACGGCTACGGCGCCACGGTGCCGCTCGCCAAGCGCGCTTGCGGCCTCGGCGTGGCCGACCAGCGCCTGCAGCACGGCAAGCTCTACGAGTTTGACCCGGCCGGCGGCGGCTGCGCCATGACCGAGACCATCGTCCAGATCAAGCGTCGGGTGACGGGAGGGACCCAACAATGAGCAAATACATCCTACGCCACGATGAGCCCAACTGCATCGGCTGCCAGGCCTGCGAAGCGCACTGCAAGGCCAACAAGGATCTCGGCCCCGGCCCAACCCCATGCAAGATCGTCACGCTCGGCCCGTTCGACGTCGGCGGCCGGCCGCGCATCCGTTTCGTCTTCATGCCCTGTTTCCACTGTGAGGAGCCTTGGTGCGTCAAGGCCTGTCCGACCGGTGCCATGCAGCGGCGCGAGGAGGACGGCATCGTCTTCGTCCAGTCCAGTCTTTGCATCGGCTGCAAGAGCTGCATGGCCGCCTGCCCCTGGGGCACGCCGCAGTGGGATCCGGCCACGCGCAAGGTGGTCAAATGCGACTTCTGCATGGATCGCCTGCATGCCGGGCTGCAGCCGGCCTGCGTCACCAAGTGCGTGACCGGTTGCCTGTCCTTCGGGGTTGCCACCGAAGCGCCGGATCCTCGCCGCGAGCGATACGCCCGCCAGCTCCTCGCCGAGTCGCCGGGCGCTGCAAAGGAGGTCCTATGAGCGAGCTCAAACTGTTGCCAGGGTGGCTCGACGCTGACGCCACCGCCCTGGCGGGCGCCGTCCCCCCAGGACCGACGCTTGCCGACGCGCTGCCCGGCCTTACCCAAGCCCAGGCGATGACGCCTCTGCAGCGCCTGCAGCGCCTGCAGGCGTCCGGTCTTGTTGAATGCGGCGGTGCGGGCGAACCGATCCATCTCGCCTGGCGGCAATTCCTGCGCGACCGCGGGCCTTCGGTGCTGGTGATCGACGCGACCGGTTTCGACACGCGGGCACGCGGCGCGGCCGCCGTTCTCGATGGGGCTCCCTGGCTGCTGGCCGAAGGCGTGCTGATCGCTGCCGGCCTGCGCGACAGCCGCAAGGTCGAGTTGCGCCTGCCTGCCGAGTTGACCGGCCGCGAAGCGGCGCTCCTGAACACGGCCGATGCCATCCAATCGCTCAGGCAGGTGTCCGCACCGCGCATCCATGTGGAAGTCCAGCGCAACAGCCGGCCGGGCTGCTGGGGCGAGGGACATCCTACCGACCGGTCACGGCTGATCCACACGCCGGAAACCTGGTGCCGGGTCGCTCTGCTGTTTGCCGGCGCGTCGGGCCTGCATGCGTCGTTGTTGACGCTGCGGCGCGGCATGGAACAGCGCGGACTGGTCGAACTCGCGCGTACGGGAAATCTGCGGCGCCAGATCGACAACTGGGGCGGCGGCGAGGCGCAAGGCCGGGACGCCGTACTCGTCTTCGACGACGGCCTGGGTGGCTTCCTGCCGCTCTCCGCGGCGGACCTGTCGTGCGAGCCGTTGTCTTTCGCGTCCGCGGGTATAATCCCGGCACCGTCCACTCTGATGGAGATGGCCGAAGGCGTGTGTGTCGTCAAGCAGACCCGACGGGCGCTTTATCGCCATTGGCTGCTCGCCGACGGCGAAGCAACAGAGGTGCGTGGGTTGCTGGCACGGAGCGCGCGCCTGGCGGCTAGGATCACCCTCGGCCGCGGCTCAGCCGCACATCTCGCCGCACTCGACGAAGCCGCTATCGAGCTCGCCACGCAGGGCCTGGCGGCCGCCTGGCCGCTGAGCAGCTCCCTGCGGTACTATCGCGAGCAGTGGGAACGGCACGTCCGGCGCGAGTCCTGCCCGGAGGGGCTTTGCCTGGAGCGCAGTGAGGCGCCCTGCCATCGCACCTGTCCGTCCAACATCGATATCCCGAACTTCATGGCCCACATCGGTCATGGCGACTATCGTTCCGCCATCGAGGTCATCCGGCGCGACAACCCACTGCCGCTGACCTGCGGCCTGGTCTGCCCGGCCCCGTGCGAATCCGCCTGCGTCCGCAGCGGCAGCGACGGCGCCGTCTTCATCCGGTCGATGAAGACCAAGGCGGCCGAGCACTGTCTCGTCGAGGGCAGCTACCCGAAACCCAAGCTGGCGCCAGCCACGGGCAAGCGGATCGGCATCGTCGGCTCCGGTCCGTCCGGTCTCGCAGCCGCCTACTACCTGCGCACTTTCGGCCACGAGGTCGAGGTATTCGAGGGGCAGGAGAAGGCCGGCGGGATGCTGCGCTACGGCATTCCGGCCTACCGCCTGCCGCCCGACCAGCTCGACCAGGAGCTCGACCAGATCCGGGCGCTGGGTGTCAATATCCGCACCGGCGCCAAGGTCGACAGCCTCGATGTTTTCCGCAAGGATTACGACGCCGTGTTCCTCGGCCTTGGCACCCAGCGGTCACGCCTCCTCAAGATCGAAGGCGTCCATCAATCCTTTGTGCTCGGCGGCATCGACTTCCTGCGGGCGGTGCGCAGCGGCGATCCGGTCCGGGTCGGGCCGCGGGTCGTCGTCATCGGCGGCGGCAACGTCGCCGTCGACGTCGCTTTGACGGCGTTGCGGCAGGGCGCGAAGCACGTCGACATGGTCTACCGGCAGAGTCGTCGCAAGATGACGGCCAGTCCGCACGAAATCGAAATCGCGGTCGCCGAAGGGGTACAGTTGTACACGGGCTGGAGCCCGGTAAGCATCGACGAGGACGGCGAAGTCGTCTTCCAGTTCTCCGAGGAGGTCAAGGACGATAGCGGCAGCTCCGAACAGAAGCCCGACGCCACCCGCCTGCTGAAGCTCGAAGCCGATCACGTGATGCTCGCCGTCGGCCAGGGCACAGACCTGACGAGCATCGAAGGCAGCGGGCTCGAAGTCAACCGTGGCTTCATCGTCACGGACCGAAGGAGCCTGATGACCAAGGTGCCGGGCGTCTTCGCCGGTGGCGACGTGGAGCACGGCCCGCGGACGGCCGTGGAGGCAATCCGCTCCGGAAAGATCGCCGCGGCCTCCATCGATGCCTGGCTGCGCGGGACGGCCATGGACGCGGCCACCGGCAAAGCGGTGCGCCGCGCCCGCGTCGTTCCCCTGACCGTCGCGGCGCAAGATCGCACGTACCTGCGCCGTGCCATGATGCCCGAGAGGAGCGTCGAAGAAACGGTCGGCGAGGGCAACTACGTCCGGATCGAGGAAGGCCTGACCGATGCGATGGCCCACGACGAGGCCTGCCGCTGCCTGCGCTGCGACATCTGCATCGGCTGCGGCCTGTGCATGGCCGCCTGCAGCGAGATGGGCGTTGAAGCCCTGCGCATGTCCGATACGACGGCCGGCCGGCTCGCCTACTTCGATTTCACCCGGCCGGCGAAGCTGTGCATCGGTTGCGGCGCCTGTTCTCAGGTCTGTCCGACGGGCGCGATCCGCATCGAGGATCGGGACGGGGTGCGGCGCACGATCATCACGGGCACCATCGTGTGCGAACAGCCGCTGCTGACCTGCAGCAATTGCGGCGCATCGACGCGGACGCCGGCGCACCGGGAGTTCGTCCGCCGCCGCCTGCCGGACTACATGGCGGCGCCCATGGACCGTGAGCTCTGTCCGTCATGTGAGCGCCAGCGGGCTGATCGTCCGGCAGTGGGAGTAAGTGGCCGTGTGTTCAAAGAAGCGGAAGGGCAGAGATGAACGACGAGCTTCTGGCATTTGATCCCTCCGCGCGCACGCTTCGGAGCGACGGTCTGCGCGGAGTGTTCTTGCCTGGAAACAAGCATGACTAAGTTACATGTCTTTTCCGACAATTCGAGTTTTGTCAACGGCTCGGCAGATTTCATCGTGGATGTGGCAGCCGACGCCATCGCCGAGCGCGGTCGATTCACCATCGCGCTATCCGGCGGTGGAACACCTAAACCGATTTATGCGCGACTGGCGACGGCCGACTATCAAGACCGGATTGCGTGGGAGAAGGTGCACCTCTTCTTTGGTGACGAACGCTGCGTACCGCCCGACGATGCGCGCAGCAACTATCGAATGGTGTGCGAAGCGTGGTTCGATCACTCCCATATTCCCGCCGAAAACATTCATCGCATTCACGGAGAAGACGACCCCACGCTCGAGGCCTTGCGGTATGAACAAGAGATCGCCAGGCTGTATCGATCGGCCCGGTTCCCGGCGTTCGATCTGATCTTGCTGGGCATGGGCGACAATGGGCATACGGCGTCGCTGTTTCCAGGAACGGCCGCCGTTCGGGAAACGGCCTGCCGGGTGGTGGCGCAATACGTTGAAGTGATGACCACGTGGCGGGTGACGTTCACCGCGCCGCTCATCAACGCGGCGCGGCACGTGGCGTTTCTGGCGGAAGGCGCTGGCAAAGCGCAGATGCTGTGGAACGTGCTTGAAGGGCCGTATCAACCTGATGTGTGGCCCTCGCAGTTGATTCAACCGGTGAACGGTGAGCTGCATTGGTTGGTGGATGCGGCGGCCGCGGCAAAAGTTAGGGCGGCCGGGTAAAGGAGTCAACATGAATAGAACCTCGACTTCAAAGGAGGTTGCTTTGAACGTGTTGGTGGTTGACGTAGGAGGGACCAGCGTAAAAATCCTTGCTACCGGGCAGGTGGAACCCCGGAGATTTCCTTCCGGGCCGACGCTGACCCCGAAGCAGATGGTCGCCAGAGTCAAGAAGCTCGCCAAGAATTGGAAGTATGATGTGGTCTCAGTCGGCTATCCCGGGGTTGTTCTCCATGGTCGCATCGCCACCGAACCTCGAAACCTTGGCAAGGGCTGGGTCGGGTTTGACTTTGAGGCTGCATTCGGACGCCCCGTGAAGATGATCAACGACGCGGCGATGCAGGCGCTCGGAAGCTACCGGGGGGACACGATGCTCTTCTTCGGTCTCGGGACGGGCCTCGGGACCGCCCTGGTCGTGGACGGCACCGTCGTGCCACTGGAGCTCGGCCATCTCGCGATCAAGAAGAAGACGTTCGAGGATGATCTCGGGGCCCGCGGATTCGAGAGGCTGGGCTTGAAAAAATGGCAGAGGCGCGTCGAGGAAGTCACGCAGCGATTCGTCTCCGCGCTCCACCTCGACGAAGTCGTTTTCGGCGGAGGGAACGCCAAGAAACTGACGAGGCTGCCGCAGGGATGTCGGATGGGAGACAACGCCAACGCGTTCCTGGGAGGGTTTCGGCTCTGGGAGGAAGGCGGCGGCCGGCAACGATGGACTCGTTCGAAGCCTCGTAACGACCGAAAAGCGGCCAAAAAAGGATGAGCAACCCAGCAACCATCCATCCGTTCTTATGATCCCATTGCGTAAACACCGGAGGGCTGAAATGAAATCGAAACCGATGAACACCGAGCAAAAACGTCTAGTCGAGTGTGGGAAAGGGACCCCCTGGAAAAAATGGGGGCCGTATTTAAGCGAGCGCCAGTGGGGCACGGTGCGCGAAGACTACAGCCGGCAGGGGGACGCCTGGAACTATTTCCCACACGATCACGCCCGCTCCCGCGCCTACCGTTCGGGCGAAGACGGTCTGGCTGGATTTTCAGACGAAAAGGCGAGGCTTTGTTTCGCTCTGGCGCTCTGGAACGGCCAGGATCCCATTCTCAAGGAGCGATTGTTCGGCCTTACAGGCAGCGAGGGCAATCACGCCGAGGACGTCAAGGAATACTACTTCTACTTGGATTCCACGCCCACGCACTCCTACATGAAATGGCTCTACAAGTACCCGCATCGGGCCTACCCATACAACGAACTCATCACCGGTAACCGCCGTTCAAAATTCGAGCCGGAGTATGAGCTTCTGGACACGGGGCTCTTCGGCGATAACCGCTACTTTGATGTGGTCGTCGAGTACGCCAAGTCCGCTCCGGAGGACGTTCTCATAAAGATCACGGCCGCCAATCGGGGGCCGGAGGATGCCACACTGCATCTCCTGCCCACGCTCTGGTTTCGCAACACCTGGTCGTGGTCGCCTGAGGCGGCGAAACCAAATCTTTCCCAGGTCAAGGCACGGAAGGGCATGCGGATGATCGCCGCCGTTCATTCCGAGCTCGGCGAGCGCCGGCTCTGCGTGGAGGGGGACGTGCCGCTGCTCTTCACCGAGAACGAAACCAATAACCAGCGGCTCTTCGGTTCGGCGAATGCCGGCCCTTACGTGAAGGACGGCATTAACGATTACGTGGTTCACGGCAGCCAGTCCGCGGTCAACCCTGCAGGCACCGGCACCAAAGCGGCGGCGCACCACATACTCTCCGTGAAGGCGGGAGCGTCGGTGGTGGTGCGGCTGCGACTCATGGAAGCCGCCCCTACGAAATCGATGGATCCCTTCGCCGGTTATGATGCTGTATTCGAGCAACGCTTGAAGGAGGCGGACGAATTCTACCGCGCGATCATACCGACCCAATCTACCGAAGACGAAGCCCGCGTGATGCGGCAGGCTCTGGCCGGGATGTTGTGGTCGAAACAACACTTTCTCTACGAAGTGGATACGTGGATAACAGATCACGTTGCCAACGGGAATGGACCGACGCGGAACCAAGATTGGGGACACATGGTCAATGACGACATCATCTCCATGCCCGACAAGTGGGAGTATCCGTGGTACGCGGCCTGGGATCTCGCTTTTCATACGCTGGCGCTCCAGGCCGTAGATATCGATTTTGCCAAGGAGCAATTGGCGTTGATGCTGGGGCAAATGTACCTTCATCCCAACGGGCAGATCCCCGCCTATGAGTGGAATTTCAGCGATGTGAACCCGCCGGTTCACCCGTGGGCCACGCTCGCTCTTTACCGGGCGGAGCAGATCGCCCGTGGAAGCGGAGACGTCGATTTTCTCAAACGCTCCTTCGGCAAGCTTCTGGCCAATTTCACCTGGTGGCTCAACCGCAAGGACCGCTTCGGAAAAAACGTTTTTGAAGGGGGGTTTCTCGGGCTCGACAACATCGGTGTCTTCGATCGATCGGCGCCGTTGCCGACCGGAGGCTATCTCGAACAGGCCGACGGGACGGCCTGGATGGCGTTGTACAGCCAGAACATGTTGGAGTTAGCCATCGAGATTGCCATGCACGATCCGAGTTATGATGACATGGCCGCCAAGTTTATGGACCACGTCATCTCAATCGGTCACGCCGTCACCCACGTCGGCCCGGACGGCATGTGGGACGAAGAGGACGGCTTCTTCTACGACGTCTTGCGGCTCCCGGACGGGAGCGCGACCCGCCTCAAGGTGCGTTCGATGGTCGGTCTGCTTCCGCTCTGCGCTTCAAGCGTGATCGAAGCGTGGGAGCGCGAACAAGTGCCCAAGATGGAGGAGCAATGGTTGGAGAGAAGTCGCCGGAACCCGGAGCTGATAAAAAATATCTTTCATGGCCGGGGATATGCCGACCGCGGCCTCATGGCCTTGGTCACTCCGGACCGTTTGCGGCGCATGCTCGGCTATATGCTGGACGAGAACGAGTTTCTGGGCCCCCACGGGGTCCGGGCGCTTTCGCGCTATCACCTGGAGCACCCCTATATCTTCAACGTCAATGGCCAGGAATACCGGGTGCAGTATGTCCCCGGAGATTCCGATTCCGGCATGTTCGGCGGGAACTCCAACTGGCGCGGCCCCGTCTGGATGCCGATGAACATCATGCTGATTCGGGCGCTCCTCCACTTATACCTCTTCTACGGAGACTCTTTTACCGTGGAGTGCCCGACCAGGTCCGGCCGGCAGATGCATCTCTTCGAGGTGGCACGTGAAATCTCCCGACGTCTTGTCGGCGCTTTCCTCCGGGACGACAATGGACGCCGCCCCTTGTACGGGCCCTGGGAGAAGTTTCAAACCGACCCTCACTGGTGCGATCATCTTATTTTCCCCGAGTACTTCCATGGCGACACGGGGGTGGCGGTCGGGGCCAGTCATCAGACGGGATGGACCGGACTGGTGGCGTTGCTGATTCAGAATCGCGGCAGTCTCGATCCCGCGCAGGTCCTCAAGGAAGGGAAACGGGGCGCCTTCGTTAAAAAAGATCCGACTAACAGCAGGTAAAAAAACAGGAGGCAACACAATGAAAGCGATTACGGTTGAACCGATGAAACCTGGAACCGCGCGTCTGGAAGAGGTCGCGGAACCTGATATCAACGACGGTTCGATGCTCGTGGAAGCCGTTGCCGTCGGGGTATGCGGAACCGATGTCGAAATGGTTGAAGGAAAATACGGCTGGGCGCCTCCGGGGAAGACGCGTCTCGTGCTGGGTCATGAGTCCCTTGGGCGCGTCATCGACCCGGGTACGGCCAGAGGGTTCAAGAAGGGCGATCTCGTCGTCGGGATTGTCCGCAGACCCGACTCGGCGCCCTGTCCGAACTGCGCGGTGGGCGAGTGGGATATGTGCCGTAACGGTCAATACACCGAGCGCGGCATCAAACAGATCGACGGGTATATGTCCGAGCGATGGCGTATCGAGCCCGAGTACGCCATCAAAATCGACCCCACGCTGGGACTCCTCGGGGTGTTGCTGGAGCCGACAACGGTTGTGGCCAAAGCGTGGGAGACGGTGAAGATGATCGGTCAACGCTCGTTCTGGGAACCACGGAGAGCTCTCATAACCGGCGCAGGGCCCATTGGCCTTCTGGCGGCCATGATCGGGGTGCAGCATGGATTAGACGTCCATGTCCTGGCTCGCGTCACCTCGGGCAACAAGCCCGATCTAGTGAAGGCCCTGGGCGCGACGTATCACTCGACCAACGTAGAGAGCATCGGCTTCGAACCGGAAATTATTATCGAGTGCACCGGGGTCGGATCGGTGATCGGCGAATCGATCATGAAGGTCGCATCGGGCGGGATCGTCTGCCTCACGGGAGTCGGGACCGGCGGTATCACCAGCCGGGCGGCCGTAGCCGACATCGCAGCAGCAGTGGTGCTGAAGAACAACACGGTCGTCGGCAGCGTGAATGCCAACAAGCGCCACTGGTTCAAGGCCGGCGAAGCCTTGGCCCGCGCGGATCGGAAGTGGCTGGAGCGTCTCATTACGCGGCGGGAAAAACCGGAGAATTTCAAACAGGCGTTGGAGCGAAGACGCGATGACATCAAGGTCGTTATTCAATTCTCTGACATTTGATCCGATCATGCCACGTGGAAGACCGCGGCGGTTGGATGAAGCTATGAATGTATCGGAAGATGCTTTCGCTTGCGCCTAAATGCCTGCTTGACGATCGTGCGAAAGGGTGCAGTGCATGAATGATATTTTGATGATCCTGCTTAAGATTTCACTGGTGATCTTCATGGCGGGCAACCTGCTGGACATGGGTCTCAGACTCAATCCCCAGGATGCCCTCAGGGGATTGCGGAATGTTCGCTTTGTCGTGCATACCCTATTATGGGGCTTTCTATTGTGTCCGGCGCTGGCCTACGTGATCACCCGTGTTATTCCACTGGAATCTCATTATGGGATCGGCCTCATCTTGATGGGAATGACACCCTGTGCGCCATTTCTCCCTGCGATCGTAAACAAGGCCAACGGGGACCTAGGATACACGGCAGCGATCATGCTGTTGACCGCAGCCGGCACGGTTGCGTTCATGCCTTTTGCGGTGCCCCTGATGGTCAAGGGTTTGACTGTCAGTGCCTGGACCATTGCCAAGCCGCTTCTCCTTGTTGTCTTGCTGCCCCTGGCAGTCGGGATGGCGATCCTCCATGCATCGCCGGCACTCGCCTCCCGCATCCAGCCTTTCGTCAAGAAAACAACAGGCTTAGCCACGATTGTTATGGGCGCTCTGTGTTTGATTGTGTATGGGAAAGACTTGCTTGGAGTCGGCGGGAGTCTGGCAGTCGCCTCGCAGGTCATCTTTTTTCTGATCGTGACCCCCTTGGCGTATTGGTGTGGCTTCGGGTTGCAGCCTGATCAGAAAATCGTTCTCAGCACCGGGATGGCGACACGCAATATTGGCGCAGCCCTCGCCCCACTGTTTTCAATAGCAGATATGGATCAGCGAGCCATAATCATGGTGGTGCTGGGATTTCCCATAATGGTGATATTTGCATTGCTTGCAGCAAAATTGTTCGGCCGTCCTGCTGCGACGGATGAAGCTGGCGCGGCACCTTCTGTTCCAAGGTAAGGAGACGTATGGAAAATCTTATTTCACAATGTCAATGGCCGAAACATCCGGTTATCTACGAGATTAATACATGGGTCTGGCTTAACGAGCTGAGCCGGAAATACGAGAGGTCCGTCACGCTGGCTGCAGTACCTTCTGAGGAATGGGACTGCTTGTCCTCCCTCGGCGCCGATGCCGTATGGTTCATGGGTGTTTGGGAACGGAGTCCCGCGGGCATTGCCATTGCAAATCAGAACAAAGGGCTTCTGGAAGATTTCCGGCGGGCCCTTCCCGATTTTCACTCAGAAGACAACGTGGGGTCTCCTTATTGTGTGCGACAATATGTGGTCGACGAGCACCTGGTAGGCCGCAAAGGCTTGGCGGCTGCCCGGAGAGAACTCGCCAGGCGGGGGCTCAAACTCATCCTCGATTTCGTCCCGAACCACGTAGCGCCGGACCACCCCTGGGTCATCGATCATCCGGAATACCTCGTTCAGGGGAACGCTGACGATGCGAGGAGCGATCCGGCGTCCTTCGTTGCGGTGGGAGGAAAGGTGTTCGCCTGTGGCCGGGACCCCTACTTCCCGGCATGGCCGGATGTGCTGCAACTGAATGCATTTCAGCGAGGACTCCGCCAGGCGGTGATCGAAACCCTTTCGGACATCGCCGGCCAGTGCGATGGCGTGCGCTGCGACATGGCCATGCTGATGCTCAACTCGGTTTTCGAACGCACCTGGGGCAACCGGGCGGGGCAGCGGCCGGCAACGGAGTACTGGGTGGATGTGATTTCCGCCATTAAGAAGGCGCATCCGGATTTCCTTTTCATGGCAGAGGCGTATTGGGACCTTGAGTGGGAGCTCCAGCAGCAGGGGTTCGACTACTGTTACGATAAGCGCCTGTACGACCGTTTGGAACACGATTCCGCGGAGAACGTGCGGCTCCATCTTTGCGCCGACCTCGCCTACCAGGCAAAACTGGTCCGCTTCATCGAAAACCACGATGAGCCTCGTGCCCTTTCGGTCTTTTCTGCCCAAAAGGAGCGCGCCGCCGCCGTGACCATTGCGACTATTCCGGGGGCAAAACTCTTCCATGAAGGACAGTTCGAGGGAAGAAAGGTCAGGCTTCCTGTCTTCCTCGGTCGCCGTCTGGTCGAGCCGGTCGACCCTGACCTCCAGACTTTCTACCACACGCTAATAAAAGCCGCGTCCTCTGAGGGGTTGCGGAATGGTAACTGGAAGCTCTGTGAGCGAACCGGCTGGCCGGACAATGCAAGTTACCAGAACCTCATTGCCTGGTGTTGGCGCAGCCTCGGGGAGCATCACCTGATCGTGGTTAATCTCTCTGACTCGGGTGCACAGGGGCAAGTGCAGCTGCCCTGGGATGAACTCAAGGGCAAGTCATGGCAGATGATCGACCTCTTTACCGGGCAAATGTATGAACGCAGTGGAGACGAAATGTGCCACCCGGGGATGTACGTGGACCTTCCCCCCTGGGGATTTCATGTCCTGGCCCGATGGCTGCCGATAGGGTGACTTCTATGATATGAGGTGCGGAGGAAGGCTCGAGACCGAGCCCTCAACAATCAGAATTCTATCCGTAGCGATATTCGCAAGGCGTGTAACAGGAGTATTACAGCACTCCTTTCATTTGTGGAATCCATCAGGCAGCCAGCCGAAGTCCTTGGCCTGAAGAGATCGACCATAAAGACGATGTGAGAGTGAACCAATCAGTTACAGGCAGGTGGTATAATATGTTATCAAAAAACTACCCGTTAATACTATTGCTAATCGTCTTGGCGTTCGGGGTTTGGTCGGGGATCAAGCCGCTTGACACCAGGCTTACCTGGGTCTTGGAAACCTTACCGGTAATGATGGCCTTGCCGGTTTTGCTGCTTACGTATAAGAAATTTCCACTGACCAGTCTGACCTATACGCTTATCGCCATCCATGCCATGATCCTGATGCTGGGCGCCCATTACTCCTACGCCAAGGTCCCATTAGGCTTTTGGATGCAAGATTGGTTCGGCTGGACTCGTAATAATTATGATAAGATCGGGCACTTCATGCAGGGTTTTGGCCCGGCCATATACACACGCGAAATCGTATCGCGGACATCGCCTCTGACGCGCGGCAAGTGGCTTGGTTTCATATCGATAGCAGTACCCCTGGCCTTCTCAGCCATTTACGAAATTATTGAATGGCTGGCCTCTCTTTCCAATCCGACGGATACCGAAGCCTTTCTGGGTACACAGGGTTACATCTGGGACACGCAAAGCGATATGTTCTTGTGTCTGATCGGTTCGATGGTTGCGCTCATTCTGCTTACGAAATTGCATAACAAATATCTGCAAGAAACCGGCTCATAACGGTTTTTATGCCAAATTTCATTGATCCTCACCGATATGGGATAAACAAACTCATTTCTATATATTATTGTCGGCCCTGAGAAACTCAATTTGCGGCAAAGGAGGACATTATGAAAGGACAGAAAGAAAGAACCGAGTTGATTTCCCGTCGGAGCATGCTGAAGGGGTCCGCTGCTTTCCTCGTTGGCGGTACAGTTGGATGCTTGGGTGATAAACTCTCTCCCCCAGCAGCGGCGCCAACAGCCGGAAGTCCACCACCCCTGCCATGGCCTTGGGTAAAGCTTGATCCGCTTGAGGCTGGCCGGCGCGCCTATCAAAACTACCTTAAGGAGCCCGGCGGCTGAGGGTATGGCACTTGGCTGGGGTACTCCAGCCTTCTGAAAGAAAAAGTCGGTTATCCCTGGACCACCCTGCCGGACTATATGTTCGTTCATGCCGGGCAAGGATACGCCGGACACGGGACGCTTTGCGGCGCCCTGGGCGTCAGCTCTTGCGTGATCAACCTGGTCCTCTACGATGAGAAACAGACCTATTCGACGGTGATAGACCGGATGATGTGGTGGTATGCGGGGATGAAATTTCCGACGGAACGGTTCGACGATATCTCGGCGGCCCCCAAACAGGTCCAGGCTCAAGCGATGACCCCTCTCTGCCACACATCGGTTTCGAAGTGGACGCTGGCCGCCGGCGCAGAGGTGACTTCCAAAGAGAAAAAGGAGCGCTGCGCCAAGGTGGCAGGGGAGGTCGTCTACACGGTGGTGCACTATCTCAACGAATACTTTGACGGCAAGTGGAAGCCTGCCAAATGGGAACCGTCGGAACAAATCGCCAACTGCATTCAGTGCCATGGTCCGGAAACTTTTCCGGATTACACAGGTGGCATGAATCACCAGCAAGGCCACATGGAATGCCTGCTCTGCCACACGGATCACACGAAGTAGGGTCATTCCTCCGACAGGAGATGAACATGCAAATTCGCATCGCCGCAGTATTCGTTGCGCTGGCATTCACCGCATTTTCTGCAGGGTTCGCATCTTCAACGGCCTATGGGGATGCGACGCCGATTTCAACTGGCGGCGACGCTTCTCTGGCCGTTGCATCTTCGGCCTCCGAGCCGGGGTGGCGCGAACGCGATACTCTTGGTGGCGATCTGGGCGGAATTCGACCATGGCTCAAAGAGCATGGCATTACGATCCAGCCCCGCCTGACCCAGTTCTACCAGGGAATGCCAAAGGGTGATGGCGCGCACGGGTTCGAGTACGGCGGGAAAGCCGACATGCTTTTGAATGCCGACCTGACCAGGCTCGGTGCCTGGCACGGGCTGTCTTTCTCCATACACGGCGAGTACAACTTTGGCGAGGCAGTGAATGGTCGCGGGGGAACGCTCATACCGGTCAATACGGCGATGGCGTTTCCCGGAACCGAGGGCAAGGACGCTTCCGATATATCCTCTTACCAATTCAAACAGTTGATGTTCGACGATGCGGTCTCCCTGATCGCCGGCAAGATCAGCATCATCGACTACTGCAACACCAAGCCGTTCATGGGCGGGGTGGGGATCGACTCGTTCTGGAACCTGGTCTTCACGGCCCCGCCAAGCGGCACGGTCCCAGCGTATTTCCTTGGGGCCATCATGAACATCAAGACTGAACCGGCCACCTTTGGGCTTTGGGTCTACGACCCCAACAGTGCGCTCAACAAGTCAGGCCTCGACGAGCCATTCCAGGATGGAGTCACGATCCGCGGCAGTGTCAGCGTCCCGGTCACCATTTTCGGCCTGAGTGGGCACCAGGGCTTGGCCGCCAGCTACAGCACCAAAGACGGCAAGGACTGGGAAACCGTCGATGATGAAAATATTTCATTTACATCCTCCGCCACCAAGACCCATCGCTGGTACGTCGCTTATACCTTCGACAACTGGCTCTATCAATCCAAAGAAAACCCCAAGGAGGGTTTTGGGATCTTCGGGCAGTTCGCCATTTCGGACGGCAACCCCAACTGGCTGCATTGGTTGGCCTTCAGTGGGTTCGGCGGCACCGGCCTGATACCCGGACGCCCTATCGACAACTGGGGCATCGGCTACTACTACGCCTCCTTCGCAAGCGGTTTGAAAGACCTTGATTCTCCATATCCGGACGTCCGAGACGAGCAGGGGCTTGAGGTATTCTATAACTACGCAGTGACGCCGTGGCTTGTCATCGGGGCAGATGTTCAGTTTATCCGGCCCGGCCTCGACCACGACACCGCGATCTTCACGGGCCTTCGTACGGTAATCAAGTTTTGAAAACGCAAACGACAAACCCAGCGCTATCCTCATTTTCAAGGGATAAAGACATGATGCTCGCAACCATAAGGATGACGATACCTGCCAAAAAACGTGGTGAGGCATTGAAGATCCTCAAATCGATAGCTGGGCATTGCAAGATTTATCCTGGCTG
>Ga0316626_10000136_pt1 | contig 25360 bp, 35 predicted proteins | sample OWC_Aug_T1_C1_D5_FD_207656 | JGI IMG/M metagenome (GOLD analysis project Ga0316626, IMG submission 207656) | Wetland soil microbial communities from Old Woman Creek delta, Ohio, United States - OWC_Aug_T1_C1_D5_A | ecosystem: Environmental > Terrestrial > Soil > Wetlands | place: USA: Ohio...
AACTGTCCCCGGTGGGACGCTTTTCTACAACCACAAGTGCCGATGGCGCGATGGGGTCATTCTACACCCTGTCATTTGGATGCGCCCTGCCGGGTGGATTCTTCGCGAGGAGTTGATCTGGAACAGGGGGGGGTCGATGACGGTAAACGCAAGGATGTTTGCGCCATCCGACGAGCGCATCCTTTGGTTTGATCGCCCCGGAGCAGCACACACATGGAACCAACCGAGCGGGTCTGCACTGCTGTCGGTATGGAGCATAAGTATCGAACAAGGAAGCGGCAAACCGCACCCGGTGTCTTTCCCTGTGACAATGCCAGCCCGGGCAATATCGGCAGTTACCAATCCATGCGACTTGGTCTTGGACCCATTCATGGGCAGCGGCACCACCCTCCGCGCAGCCAAAGACCTCGGACGCCGCGCCATCGGGATCGAGATCGAGGAACGCTACTGCGAGATCGCTGCAAAGCGCATGTCGCAGGAAACACTTTTCGGAATCGGAGGATGACATGGGCGAAGAAGCATTCGACGAGGTGATCATCCCCTGCGAGGACGGCATGGTCCTGCACGTCACGGGCGGCTACGGTCGCGAGGAGGTCTGCCTGGGCATCGGCAGGCCGACCGAGGATGACCGGAAAGCGGGCTGTGCCGGTATGCCTGCGCTGGTTGTCCTGCTCGACAGGGAGGCCCGCACGGAGCTCCGCAAGGCCCTGCGGTCGATGATGCGAGGTGGGCTATGAAATGCGAAGCCTGCGGGAAAGAGGGCACGCTCGACATCCGGGCGACGTTGATCCGTTGTTCCTTCTGCGATGGCGAATGGGGCCGTGTCAACGGCTTCTGGGTCGAGTCGAAGCCGCCCAGGTGCATGGAGTGTGGCGGCGACGGGAAGACCGTCGAGGTCGAGCCGAAGACGTGCCCGTCATGCGCGGGCACAGGGAGGGAGGGGGGAGTCAAGGGGGGAATAGAGCCATCTTCCCCCCTCCCCCCCGGCCGATGTTCCCCCCTCCCCCCGGTCTGTATGCGGAACGGATGCGCTCTGTATGGGGTCTGTATCCGCCGAGCCGTACCGTGGGGTCGGGCACACCGGAGACTGCAACTGCGCGGACGACTTCACTTGCGCGGAGCACGGAGGCGGCCATGTCCTCAGAGATCACAAATGAGGTGTGTACGTGCAGAGGGGCGAATGCCGTCCAAGTACTGCCGCAAGTGCACAGCGAAGCTCAAAGAGGAGACCAAGCCATGCTGACCGACACAGATCTGGACGAGATCGAGGCGCGTGCGGACAAGGCGACGAAGGGGCCGTGGGAACAAAGCGTGGGTGTCTATTACGATCCTGATGGTGACGATGATTGCTGGTTTGGCCGCGGACCGACAATCATACCTATGTCAAGAGCGGAAGCAGACGCTGATGCATCATTCATCGCCGCATCCCGCACCGACGTTCCCGCGCTGGCCAAGGAGGTGCGGAGGCTGCGTAGAGTCGAGGCCGCGGCCCGCACTCTGTGTGATTCGATGGCGGAATTCCCGGACGACCACGCTGTGTGGGGCGAAGCGTTCGACGGTCTATGGAACGCACTGGCCGAGTCGGAGAGGAGCGGGGAGAAGTGAGCGACAGCGCCGCCACATACACGGCACGCGAGCTTGCCGAGCTGCGGCGGTGCAGCATAGACACGATCTACCGCTGGGTCGACGACGGCCTATTGCAGCCCCTGCCCCGTCGACCCGGCGGATCTTTGCGATTCAGCGCCTCCGACGTAGAGTGGTCGACGGAGGCTGCAACAATGGGCGCACGTTTCGACCGCGAGCGCGGGCGATGGTTTGTCGACTTCTGGTATCACCATCCGACTGGGGAACGTGAGCGCGTCCGCCTAGACTCCCCGGTGAACACGCGCAAGGGAGCGATCTCGTACGAACAAAAGGTGCGGCAGGAGATAGCCGCTGGCACGTGGCGCAAGGCTGAGCCGACCACGCTCCGGGCCTTCGTCAAGGACTTCGTCGCATGGGCCAAGGCGAACACCGAGCTCTCTACTTGGGAGCACTACGAATCGATCTGTGACCTGCACCTTGCGCCCCACTTCGGCCGCTCCCAACTCGCCGCCATCGACACCGCGGCGCTCGAATCGTACAAGGCAGCCAAGCTTGCGGCGGGCCTGAGCCGCAAGACGATCAACAACCACCTCGGCGTGCTGAGCAAGATGCTGTCGCTCGCCGTCGAGTGGCACAAGCTGCGCGCCGCGCCGCGGTTCGTGCCCTTCCGCCTGCAGCGGATCCAGGATCAGGACTTCCGATGGCTCACACGCGCCGAGGCTGACAGGCTCGTCGGCGCCGCGTGGGGCTACTGGGGAGCGATGATCACGGTCGCGCTACACACCGGGCTGCGCATGGGCGAGATTCAGGCGCTGCGCTGGGAGGATGTCGACGCCAAGGGGCGCAAGCTCACCGTGCGGCAATCGTGGTACGGGGGCGCGTTCAAGGCGCCGAAGAGTGGCAAGCCCCGCACGATCCCTCTCAACGCCGCGTCCGTAGAGGCCCTCGAGCGACATACGCGCCGCCTGCACTGCGACCTGGTGTTTTGCACGCGCCGCGGGACCGTGATCGACAAGCCCGATCTCGAGCGCGGGCTTGGCCGGGTGTGCGCAGCCGCGAAGGTCGAGCGCATCGGCTGGCACGTGATGCGCCACACATTCGCCTCATGGCTCGTGCAGGCCGGGGTGCCACTCACCGTGGTGCGCGACTTGCTTGGCCACAGCTCGATCCGGATGACAGAGCGATACGCGCACCTTGCGCCGGCGATGCACGCTGACGCGGTAGCGATGCTCGACGCGACAAAAAGTCTGGGCAACAGTAAGGCAATGACCGATGCGTGATCTGGGAAACCATTGCGGCTGTAGGGCGGGAGTGGCGTCCCCAAGGGGATTTGAACCCCTCGTGGGTTGGCCACTTCTAGCAACTATATCGCCCGAGTACAACCAAATTCGCAGCAGTCGCGCCTGCATGCAGATGCTAGCAAATGCGGGAGGTTGCGGGCTCGGATGGTTTTCGTTTGGGCAACATCTGGGCAATGGATTTGCGGCCCCTCCTCTCCCCGCCGCCGGAGGTGGGGCGTGAGTGCTCCATCCCTACGCAAGCTGCTGCCGGCCCGCATACGTCTGGTGCGCCAGGCGAGAGGACTGACACAGGCGGAAACTGGTAGCCGTAGCGGCCTTGGGCAGACTGCCATTTCCCACTTCGAGTCCGGTCGCCGCCTGCCATCTGCCGCGAACCTGGCCCGTCTGGCTCGTTGTCTGAACACCTCTGCAGACTATCTGCTCGGACTCAGGGGTGAGGCATGAACGCGGCGCTGTTCGTCGAACGCGGCGGGGTCTACTACGGCCTGCCCGACGTGGATCCGTGGGGCCTCCCGGACCGCGACGCCCGCCTATACGACGGCCCTAACCCAGTTGTGGCACACTCTCCGTGCGAGAGGTGGGGGCGATACTGGTTCGGCGGCCCGAGCGCCAGGGTGCGGCGCGTGCTCGGTGACGACGGCGGTTGCTTCGCGGCCGCTCTGGCCTCCGTGCGCCGATGGGGTGGCGTGCTCGAGCACCCAGAGGCATCGCACGCCTGGCGCCACCACGGACTGATGACGCCTCCGCGCGGTGGAGGCTGGGTGTCGGCAGGCATGGGTGATCCAGGCTGGACGTGCTGTGTCGAGCAGGGCCACTACGGGCACCGGGCGCGCAAGGCCACGTGGCTGTACGCGGTCGGCTGCGAGTTGCCGATGCTGCGCTGGGGAACGTGCGGACGACGGGCCAGGCTCGACGAGGGCTACCACACTGCAGAGGAGCGCGCCTTTAGCTCGAATCGCTCCCTGTCCCCGGAGATGCGCCGGCGCAAGTCGGAGTGGATGACTGCCGTCGAGGAGTCCACATGAATGAAGCACTTCCGCCGCCTGACGGACAGGGAGGCGCGCGCGACCCCGCCCGCGTTCCGCGACGTGCTCTTGGCGATGGCTCGCAGCGCGCGCCGCACGGAGGCAGCATGATTCCAATCCCAAAGTGCCCGATCCACAAGGTCGAGCTCGATCCGTACGATTACGGCTGCGTCTTGAGGTGCCCAGTCTGCGAGTACACGATCAAGACTGCAGAGTTGATCGAATGCGGTATCGGCGCAGAGAGAAGGAAGTACCTCAACGTGGCATTGAACCCGGACGATGACGTGCAGGTGAAGCCATGACCGGCCGCCAAGCACTGCAGCAGATCGAACGAGATCATGAGCACCTGCGAGTGGCCTGCCCGCTGTGCAAGGCGTGGCCTTGGTCGCAGTGCTTCACGACTGGACGCGGAGTGCCGAGGAAGTGCCTCACGCACCAAGAGAGGATCGACGCAAGCAGAGAGGTGGTGAGAACATGACGTCCTGCGCCCTCTGTGTCGACGCCGAGGCGACAGAGCAGCTCGAGCGCAAGGGCCGCGCTGTGCGCCTGTGCTGGTCGTGCACGATGGCCGCGCTCAAGGTGGAGCTCGACAGCGGCTGCAGGATCGGAGAGCCGCACCCGGGCGGGCCGCTCAAGGGCAGGGAGCTCACGTGGTCGATGGTCGGGCGGGCGCCGCGGGTCGTGTACAGAGGCTTCGAGGAAGTCCCGGCCAGGTCCGCCCGCAAGCCATCGCTCGACGAACTCGACCGCCGGGGATCGAAACTGGACTGGAGCGAGGAGAGCCACAGGAGGCAGACGAGATGAGACCACCAGCCAAGACCTGCCGGACGTGCGTGCACCTCGCTCGCATCAAGGGATTCCCACGGCACGCGACGGTCTGCACCCATGACGGCGCAAGCAAGCCAACCCACGCCAACAGCCGAGGGTGCAGCAAACACGAGGAGCGGCCTAGGCCGAGGAAGGAGACGAACAAGTGACGACTGAACGGACCACATGTCAGACGTGTTATCACTACGTGCGAGAGCGAGAGAGCGACCGTGCTCCGTACGAGTGCGGTATCTGCACGGAGCGCGATCACCGATGCTCCACCACAGCAAGCAGGGCGGGATGCAGAGATTACAGGCCACAGCCCGAGCCGCAGAAGGAGACGAGCAAATGACCAAGCCAAATCCACCCCGCCTCGACCACGCGACGCTGAGGTGGTGCGCGGAGAGTATCGCCAGCGCCATCGGTGGCTATCAAAAGGACATCGAGGGACTGGCGGATGACGACCCGTGGAAGACGGCCTTGTTGCGTGGTGGGCAAGAAGCTCTATCGGGTTTCGCTCGCAGCTTCCGCAACCGCGCCACCCGGGCGGAGAGGAGGGTTCGTGGCTGACAACACCAAGATCGAGTGGACCGATGCGAGTTGGAATCCTGTCGTGGGCTGCAGCCACGTCAGCGCGGGCTGCGCACACTGCTATGCCGAACCCATGGCTGCGCGCTGCGAGCGTATGGGTCTCAAGCAGTACGCCGGACTGACGCGTGCGCGCCGCTGGACCGGGAAGACGCGATTCGTCGACAGCGTGATCGATCAGCCGCTGCGATGGCGCAAGCCTCGGCGCATCTTCGTCTGCAGCATGGGTGATCTGTTCCACCCGAGCGTACCGGACGAGTGGATCGATAAGGTCTTCGGCGTAATGCACGCGTGCGAATATGACGGGAACAGCCACGGAGATGCCTTCCCATGGCACGTGTTCCAGATACTCACGAAGAGACCGGAGCGCATGTGCGAATACCTATCACAGGATAGACGCGAGAGGTGGGCTGATTGGGCTGTGCATTTTGGTGGGGGAGAGGACCCGGACCCGCTGCATGACCAGATCCGATTCCGCAAAGATCTACATCCGCGAATCTGGCTCGGCACCACCGTCGAAGACTCTTCCCAAATCGGACGCGTCGATCACCTGCTGCGCGCGCCGGCCACGGTGCGGTTCCTGTCGCTGGAGCCGCTACTGGGGGCGGTTGACCTGCATCTGAGCGGCAAGACGTGCACATGCACTCTTGGGAGTGGTTGCCGCGGGCTTTCTGGGCTGGGCAATGGATGGTCCTGCGCAATGGCGCAGACGCTGGACTGGGTCATCGTCGGCGGAGAGTCGGGACCGAAGGCGAGATCGTGCGACCTGGAGTGGATCCGCTCGGTGGTCGAGCAGTGTCGAGGGGCGGGTGTCGCTTGCTTCGTCAAACAGATCCAGGCCTATGGCTACGGCCGCCTAACCAAGGATCTATCCGAGTGGCCAGAAGACCTGCGCGTGCGAGAGATGCCGGAGGCTGGCCGTGGCCTGGGTGGAGACCGGTGACCCGCCGTCGCCCCAAGCGTGGCGCCCGTGCTGGGCGTGGTCGCGCCGAAGCCGCGAGGTCTGGCCGGCGATCCAATGCCGCATCTGTGGCTGGGTCACTCACAGACGGGACTGCCCCACTGGCCACGAATGCCTCGGCCGGCCACGGGACTGGAGCGAGGTTCCGGGAGCGCTGCGGCTCGCATCCACCTGTGACGCGCCACGAGTGGGATGTGCTCCAGGAGATCGACCAGCACCTGGACGAGGTGGGCGAGAGGCAGGAGAAGATTCAGGCAGAGCTGGCACAGGAGTCGCTGCGTAAGCTGCTGGAGCTCCGCCAGCAAGGCCACCCCGCCGGCTGCCAGTGCCGACCGTGCGCGGAAGCGCTCCGGGCATGCCTCGCCGCCGGACTGTGGCGTGAGGTGGCGGGTGCTGGGGAGTTGGGCACGGATGGTGCATCGTGACAGGCAAGCTGAGAGGAGGATCTATGTCGCGTGTCGCTTTTTTTGCGGCCATGGTTTTGGTTGTCAGTTGTGACCGTGCCGAGGAGGAGTCCACACGGAAGCCCTTGGACAAGTCAGCTCCGCTCGTGCTCGGCGGAGCCGTGGAAGGCATCACATACCAGCCTGTCTGGGAGGATCGCTTGGAGGATCGCCGGTGGTATCTGATAGACCTCGCCTGCTCCCACAAGTCCGTCGAGATCTGCGTCTTTGCGGACGGGCAGCGCAGCCGGTGCACTCCGGTCGAAGGGGCCACGCCGGCGTTTTGCGCGAAGTGGCGCACGCATCATAGCGGCACAGGCACGACAGGTGCACCGTGACAGGCATGGGCACCACACTGCGAGAGGTCGTCGAGACGGCGGAGCGCCAGGCGATTGATGGCGCGCTGCGTCAGACCAACGGACACGTCACGGATGCGGCTGTTTTACTTGGAGTTTCCAGGCGTACGCTGTGGAATCGCATCCACGCCCTGGGCGTAATCCCGGCTACCTACAGACTCGCACCTAAGCCTACCGCGTAAAGATATTTGCACAACGTGCGAAATCTTTTTCCAAAACTGCGCAGATTGCTGCGCATGTGTGTTTGCTAAGTGGTTGATTTTATTGGACGGCTCCTAGTGTAAAAACTGGCACACGGTCTGCAATAGACCCTGGCATGAACGCAAACACGATGACCGAGAAGCAAGAGCAGGCGAGAATCGAAGCGATATTTGCAATGAGCGAGAGAAGCATCAAGGTGCTGTGGGGATGTGTTGTGGAGCGCGGGCTCGGGTGCAATTGGAGAGTGCACGGCGTGCACACGGCGTTCCAAGGGGTGATGGAGACGATAAAGATGCTGCAGTGGTAGACAGCCGAAACCGCCACGGGCGGTCTGCGCCACCTGGCCCAGGCGCGCTGACGAGGCAGGCCACAGGAGGACACGACAATGGCAAGAAGCTACGTCTTCGCGACCGACATCAGCCGCTGGAGCCAGGACCCGATCACTGACAATGTGCACCTACGGCTATGCGCCGCAGCCACGGCATGGCTCACGGACCACGAAGGTGACGAGCTGCTCATCGCCGTCCGCCCGGTGCGCAATGGCGAGGCCGACGGGGTCTACGAGGTACGACCGGACGGCAGCCTCCAGATCCTAGGGTGCTCTTACGATGTGCCAGGCGAGGTGTCGGAGTTGCTCGACAGGGCGATGGACGCCGCAAACAAGATGGTGTGGGGATAGCAACCCGCCGGCAACGTGCTGTCGGCTCGCGGGGCCCGCTTGAGAGGGTTGGCTACGCGTCTGGTTGCGAGTTGCGGTCCTGGTTGCAGGAATCGAGATTGGTTGCAGACTCACCCCGCCGGCGGCATCGGGACCTTGAGCCCGGATCCAAGCGCGCGCACCGTCGACTCCACCTTCGCGCCGATCAACGCATCCAAAGCCTGACCCTGCAGACCAAGCACCTTGCTCAACTCGGATACGCCCTTGCTCCCCAGGTAGAGCTTCGCCGACGACACAGCCCGGGCCTTTGCTTCTTGCCTCTCAGCCTCGGTGAGCTTCCCGTCTGACGCCCGCGCCTTTGCCACGTCGACGTAGACCTGTGCCGTCTCTGCGACCGCGGTCACGACGGCCTCGGAGAGTCTCGCCAGAGCGCCGGCCGCGTATTCATTGCGCACCTTGCCGCGGATCCACTTCTCGAGTCTAGCCGCCGCCAGGCCTGCGAGAGCCACGGCCACCGGGGCGAGGAGCTTTGCGACATCGATTCCCACCGCTGCCAGTTGATCCTTCACGTCGACCTCCTACGCGGCCCGCAATCGGGACGCTTCAAACACGTGCCAAAACCGCGCGACGCCGGCGAGCACCGCGAGCTGAATCCCTGCCTTGATCGACTCACGCTGGAGCTGCTCGGAGTCGTGCGCATTGCTCAAAAAGCCCTGCTCTAGAAGCACGGCCGTATGCTCGTGGGCGCCAAGCACATTCCTAACGCGACTCCAGCCGAGGTCCGCCGGCGTGGCAATCGCTCCGATCTCATCCGGGTACGCGTCTGCTATTACGTGCGCGACTGCCTCTCCGATTTCGTTGCCAGGCCAGAAAAAAGCTCGCCCACCGTGCGCATACTCCTGGACCACGGAATCGCAGTGCAGCGAGATCAAGAGGTGGTATCCCGCAGCCTGCGCGGAAGCCTCGCGCTGCGCATGGCTCGGACACACGTCGGGCCCGTACCGCAGCAGCACCGGCGTCACTGGCCACTGGGCGAGCTGAATCAGCGTGCGCAACTCGAGCGCCTGTGCCAGCACGTAGTCATCCTCCCACAGCGACTCGTCACGGGTGCGGCATCCTGTGCGTCCCCCGTGCCCGGGGTCGATTGCAACCACGAGGTTCTCGGCCGTCATCTGATCCTCCTCGGCTCCACGCACTCGAGCACCCGGCGCATGTCGCAGGCCATCTCGGCGAGAACCTCGGTGAGTCGAGCCAGCTCGACACCGTACGCCTCGTGCTGTGATCGATTCTCCTCGCGGAGTTCGCGCACCTCGGCAGCGAGAGCAGCCACGTCGCACTGGGCAGTCAGTGCAGACAGCAACGCCCGGCTGTCGTCGAGGCTGGCGGACACGGCGCTCACCGTGGCCCCCTGCGCTGCATGAGCGCTGCGCGGATTTCAGCGAGCTCGGAGCGCATCTCAGCTCGCATCTCCCGTACGTCTGAGCGTACGAGGTCGAATGACTCACGCACCTCGGCGCGCACCTCTGTCTTGATCCGTTCGTGAGCTGCGGCAGCCTCGGCTTTGCTCTCGAACCCGAAGTCGATCCCGAGCACTCGGCACGCCGTCGCGATCCCTACGATTGCCCCGGCAACCATCGTGGCGAACTTGGCCCACCACACCGCCCGCTTCCCCGGGGCCCACTTGCGATCTGCCACCTCTGCGTCGGCCATGGTACATCTCCTACTTCTTCTTCGCCGCCTCTCCGAGGCACGCCTGCATCTCAGGTGACCCCCAGGTGCCGTTGCAGATCCAGCCGTCGACGACCACGCCGTCGACTGTGATCGCCTGCGGTCCTTCGCACGACGGATCCGCTGATCCAGTCAGACGGCCGACGAGCTCGCGGCACTCTCGCGTCGCGTGCTCGAGCGCACCGACCGGCCTGGCCACCACGGCCGGCGGTGGCGAACTGGGCTCCGTGCCGAGTTCGTACCCGGCGCCAAAAGCGCCAGCGATAGCGAGAGCAGAGGCCGCGACGCGTACTGATGTGCTGCCCATGGTGCTCCTCAGTTCTTCGTCCACTGGCCGGCGAAGGTGAAAGTGACACTCACGTCCGTCTCTGTGGCTCCTCGCGTGAAGCTCACAACCGTACCCTCTTCGATGGTGCACGCCCCTGGCGCCAACCCGAGCGCCGCCTCTGCGTCTGGACACATCGCTGTGTCGACACGCTCCCAGATCTGAGAGATCGTCGGGACGGTATTTGCGTAGCTCTTGCTGAGAGTCAGGTTGCGCGCGAAAGATGATGCGTAACCGACAGCAGCACCGAACAGAACAAGCACGAACGGTAGAATTCGTTTCATTGTAGTTGGTCTCCTCAGTCAGCAGGCCCGGCCGCGAGAGCCGCGCACTTCCACGTGTTGGTTGCCGTGCAGACGCACAGTTCGACAGTTGCACCACCTGTATCGATTCGCACCATGTCCTTGTCGCACGTTGCCCCGACATCCTCTTGCGCGAGCTCGATGATGTTCACGTCGTTGTAGTCGACCGTGGTTCCGTCCGCGTTGATGCTGTCTGCAGCGATGGTGCCGACGTTGGTCAAGTTTCCGTCTCCGAGGTCGGCAGCCGTGCAGGCAAACGACGCGGCGCCAACGTCGAACTGGCTTTCGTCCTCCATCCACGTAAGTGTCCCGTCCGAAGTCTCACCGTTGAGCTGCAACGCGTAGTCGACATCCGCGGTCCCGGTGCCGATCACGGCCACGGTGTCGTGCAGGTCCAGCATTGCAGTCGCAGTGCCGGCGTCGTTTGGCGCACTCAGCCGCAAGTATGGGTCTGCACCGTAGATTGCCTGGATCGTCGCGGTGTCGACGGTGCCGGCGTTGTTGGCCTGCAGCTTGAGCGTATCGGAGTTGGTGTTGCTGCCGCTGTGAGTCAGCAGCACGTCGTTGCCGGCGGGATCGAGGAGGATGTCTCCTGACCCTGTGGCGATCACGCCGTTGTTGACGTCGCGGTAAATGCTTAGCCATTGGGTGTTGTCTGTGTCTGGATCTGTGGCGCTGTGCCAGAACACAGTTGTCTGTGCACTTGGTGTGTCGTGATCATGGTCCTTGAGATAGTTGGCAAAAGAAGTGAAGATAATGTTACTATTTCCAAGACCATCGGTCATGGTTGGCGAGATCCTCAACCCGTCATCTGACCCGCCATAGAACGAAGCGTAGTTGGTCACCTGCAACTCAGATCCAATGCGGGCCCCATTGTCAGCCCAAAGTGTACCATTCGCCTCGATAGCACCGCCGACCAGCACGTCATTGGATACCAAGCTGTGACTCGTGGTCCCTGGTGCGCCCAACACGAGCACTGCCGTCGAGTCGTAGATGCGCTGACCGTTGGCGTTCAGCGGCCCGGTAGATAGCGTGGTGGCCGTAGTGCTGAAACTCATCATGGTGTTCGTGCCTGCAACAATTGCCCACGTGTTGGCCGCAGTCCTACGAACTCCAGTATCCGGGTCGTCGATGAACGCCAACCCGGGAGCAGCCGCAGAGCCGTCAGGGAAAAGGTACTGGCCATCTGCCCCGCCAGTGGCCGTACCGAACGCTCCGCCTCCGCCTGCATCAGCAATCACCGGAGTCGAGAACGTGCACACAGTCGACACTGCCGGGGTGAAGTACACCACCGCCGTTGAGCACGTACCGTCAACGCACGAGGCAGTGAGTCCTGCCGGGATCGTCGCGGCGTTCTTGAGATTGAGCGCGCACTCCGCGTTGTCAGCGGCAGCCGCGCACACCCAGCTCGTGCCGGCAGTGAGCACTGTCGATGCGCCGTCGACGGTGAAGGTCAGCGTGTCTCCTGCACTGTTCGCCTTGTCTGTGACGGTCACGAGTCTTCGGCCTATCCCGGGGCAATTGCGCACCGACGCGCCGGCTGTGTTGACCGTGGCCTGGGCGTATGCGTCGGCCGGGTGGATCGAGATCGTCGCAGGTGCGGCGTCGGTCACTGGGGCCGTGCCTTGCACGGTCGTCAGGTCGACCGCCGACCAGCTCGTGCCGTCTGCGCTCACGGTGTCGACGTCGAGGTCGCCGACGTTGGTGAGGTTGCCGTCTGACGCGTCAAGTCCTGTGCATGCGAGAGCTATGCTGCCAGTGTCGATGGTCGTGACACCAGTCGAACTCGAGATCCCGACCGTGTCAGCCACTGTCTCGAGGTCGAGCTTCAAATCCTCGTCGTTGGCCGCGCCGTCTCCTTGGATGATCAGATCCCCGGCCACGTCATTGGTGATCTTGGTGCCGTGCTGCAGGTTCAGATCGGCCGTGAACCCTCCGCCTGCGTCACCGATCCTGATCGCCGCGTCTGCGTTGCGCTGTGTCGCGTGCTCGCCGTAGATCCACAGGCCCCAGAAGTTGTTGACGTTGTTGACACTCGCGGCGCTGAAGTACGGAGCCATCCAGATGCGCTCGCCACAGAACGCCGTCCCAGCCTCCGCTGTGACCTCTGGGCCCCCGGAGTATGAGGCGCGCGCCGACGCTTCCACGCCAACGCTCGTGCGCGCCGTCGCAGTTGGCTCCGTCGCAGTGTCGATGTACGTGCGGCCGTAGACTCCTCTGAATGTACCAGCCTCGTCGGCGCTCTGAGAGCGAGCAACGCCCTCAACTCCCTGAACCGTGAAGGTGCCGTTGGTCGCGACTGTGCGGTTGTATGCTCCGTACACGCTGGTGAGTTCGCCTGCTGGGTCATGCGTGCCAGTCGTCGTGAAACTGAACACGCGACTGCCATCGGCGAGGCCGGACGCGTCGGTGAACGCGGCTGCGACGCGCTCATCGAAGTAAGAGATGCCGTTAACCTCGAGCACTCCAGCGATCCCAACGTCCGGAGCGTGGTCCCATACAGGGCAGGCACCCGAGCACTCGTAGATCTTGGGACCTGTGATTGTCGATCCCGCCTCCGCTGTGAACGCGTTCGCTGCGAAGCTGAAGTCCTTTGCCCCATTCACGTAGACGTCGACCACATCGTCGACAGAGCACTCGAGTCGGGTGTCGCCATCAGCGTCGGTGATCAGATCGTGCCCGTTCAGATCCACATCACCGCGCGCCACTCCAGATCCGCTGATGTAGCCCTTCCCCTGTGCGAGGTCGGTGGCAGGAACGGGAAGCGAGAACGCGAAGCTCGCACCGAGCATGATCGCCAATCCGAGAGACAGCCCAGCCATGATGGTCAGTCGTCGTTCCATTTGTCTACTCCGCCACTGTAAGGCTGGCCGTCACGGTGTCGCCGGCTGCGCCGAGCACGCTGCCAATCGTGCAACGCAGGTACCTGAACCGCATCGGCACCTCGAAGAAAATATTGGCGCTCGCACCGCCAGTCACCCAGCGCCACGTCCTCTGGTAATGGTCGAGCACCCCGGCACCCATGTCGTCGAGCTCGGGGACGATGTACCACTTGGCGTTGTCTGGCGACTCAATGCAGGTCATCGTCACGTGGGTCGCTGCTGCCCACGTGTACTCGACCTGCACGAGCGCCGTCTGCCACCCTCCAATGTTCACGGCGTCGAACGTCTTGGAGACATTGATCGACAGCCCAGTGAACGCCGCCCCGCTGACGGTAAGATTATACGACCCGTACTCCCGCGGGCCAGGGCCGACTGCCAGCGCCTGGATCGGAATGAATGCGACAGCAACAACGAACGTCAATACTCTCGACATGATTCCTCCATGATAGTGGCGATCACTCGACTTTTGTTACAGCAAACCTAGTTCTTGAGCTGCTCGCTGCTCCGTAGATTGTCAGCGTGCCAGCATGATCGCTAAACAGATGCATCGTTATTGTCGAACCGCGCGTAAAGTACCCAGTGAAGTTCACTTCAACAGAAACGTCGGTGTCGTCAGCAGCCACTGCTCCGGATGTCGTTCCGTAGGCTAGATACGAGGCCCCATCCATCAGAACTAGGGTCGCGCTCTCGTTGGTGTCCACGTCGAGAACAAGGGCCGCTGCGTTTGCCGTGTATATTCCAGACTCTGGGCAGGTCCACGTAAACGTTCCCGTGTTGTAGGTTGACCCGTAGTCATAGACCTCCGTGTCGGGTTGGATTTGTCCGTACGACGTGCTAACTCCGGCCTGACTTGAGCTCAGATACGCGAAGAAGCACTTCGGCATCACAAACAGATCCGCGAAGTCCACCCACGCGTTGAACGTGGTAGCTGCCTTGAGAACGCTGAGCTTCGCCATCCTCGCCGTCGACGGCGCGTCGAAGATGCCGGAGTACTGGATCCAACTGCTCGCAGCAGACAGCACAGCCGCGTGGATGTTGCTGTCGGAGATGTACACGCCAGCGGACGTGTACCAACGAATGCGAGCGGTCAGTGTATCTCCGGCGGCGATGCTGTCGGCCATCAGAGTGAACTCGGCGCGGTAGGGGCTTCCGCCTTTCACGCTGACAGCTCGATCCCATGCGATCTCAGTGGCGACTGCCGTGTTCTTGAGCTTTACCGACGCGTCTCCTATCGTACCAGTAGTAGTAGTGTCGAGCTCGGCGTCGGTGTTCCAGGTCCCGGTCACCATCGCCCAGCCATCAGGCACGTACGTGGACATCTCTTCCTCCTCTGACTCAGTCGATGGCCCGCAGGCGAAAATCAGCATTGACGCCAATGCCAGATTCACAAGACTCAAACAGGCTCTGGTTCGGCCCCACGGCGCTCTTTGCGATGTGCATTGACTCGACATACCCTGCAGCCTTTGAGACTTGCGTTGATGTTGCACTGATGTTTCCCTTCGAGTCGACGATTTGAAGCTTCGCATAGTAGGTGACTCCCGGTGTCAGTCCGCCGATCTCGAATCGCGTCTGCCTACCCTGGGCGCGAAGGTTCGTTGGCCCTGGGGTGAACCCGCTTGATGTTGAGACGTAGCACTTTGCTGTAGCCCAATCCTCAACCGGCGGAGACCATGTTCGCGGGTCATCAAATGATACCACGATCCCGCCGAGAAGTGCATCGGCAGACGCTGTTGGCGCGCTGTTCTGATAGGTTGGGTTCTGCGGCGCAATTCCTGGTCTGGTCTCGAGAATGAGCCAACGCTTATTGCCGCCGCTCGGCTTGCCTCTCACCCCCAAGGTCGTCCTGGCAGACTTCCGGTCCACGCTGTGGCGGTACGAGACGACTGCCAAATCCTGGGACGAGTCGTAGTGCACGCCGTTGGCATCGAAGCGGTACAGGTCGCCAACCTCTGCACGGAAGAAGTACGGCATCGTCACCTGTTTCTCGAGCACAGGATCTTTGAGGTCGGCGAGAACTGCATCGGCGAATACGGTAGCCTCCGGTGTCGAGTCGATCTGGCAACTCGACGCCACGGTGATCGCCATGGTGCGGAGACCGTACTTGCTTTGCGATGCGATATCCTCTGAATCCACGGTCACTGGGTCCAGTATGGTGGGGTCGCGGTAGGTCACCAGTACGCGGTTGCGCACGCCAATACGGCTCACGCTCAGTCGGTCGATATTGAAGTAGTCGTCTCCATCGAAGGTGTAGTCAGGCACCACCTTTGCACGGTCTGGTTCCTCGAACACGAGTTCGAATGAAGACGTGTTCGCGTGCCACCGGTACTTGACCACCCAGCCGATTTGCGCAGCCAGCGTGCGCAGCGCCTCTAGTACGTGTGTCTTCTGTTGGACGTACTGATTGATCACCCACCCCGGGGTGTCGGCAGGGTTGAATGGCGTGATCGCTGTGCCGTTTGCAGAGTAAAGGTCGACAATTCCGGCGCCAAAGTAGTCGTCGAGGATCTCCTGCATGACATCCTCGACGTCGTCACTTGTAGCAGGGTCGTGTGGATGCTTGATCTGCGTCTCAATGAAGGCGTCGGCGAGATCTGCCCCGAGGCATCGGCATCGGAGCTCGATGGGGTCCTTGTCCCACGCGACCTCGTCGATGCTCCCTCGAAACACCTCAACCCAGTCAGCCGCGGACGGCGGTGTGTCGATGGGCATCGTCGCCGTCTCAATTACCACGTCGTGGCCGGCGTCGAGGATGGTTCCTGCTGCGTTCAACTTGGAGCCATCCATCAGAGTCGCCAGGCTCATCTGCCCAACAGCTCGGCGCAGCAGGATGGTTGCGTCGATGACCGGGGCATCTACGTCTGTGCCCCAGTCGGCGCGAATCACCCAGTCGCGACCCTCGAGCGTGGTGAAGTCTACCCAATCCCCGCCCCCACGGTCGACCTTGACCCGCAGGTGCGTGGACCGCTCGGCCTTGTCGAGCACCACAAGCTGGTCTGCGGTCGCACTGCGCATCGGCTCACACCTGCTCGAGCTCGAAATCCAAAACGCGGCCAGCAGCAGTCCACACGCCGTTGTCCATGAAGCCCGCATAGGCCCCGCCCTTCACAACACCTTCCACCGTCTCGCTTGGCTGCAACGTGAACGCCCCCTCGGCATCCAGCCGCGGGAGGCCTGCAAACTCACTCGTGCGCGCATACCAGGCTGCGATCTGGGCGGCGGTCGCACCGTAGGGAAGCACTTGCAGGCAGTCGATCCAGCCACCGAAGTGGTCGGCCACTCCACGCTGTCCGACTTCGACAAGGTCGGCGAGTGAGGTGTGCATGAGCACCGGCGGGCTAGCGCCGTTGTCGTAGACACCGTTGATGTAAAGCTCGAGGCCGTGCTCTCCGGTCTTTGGTACGCGTCTACCGATGACAGTGAGCATGGTCATCGCCATCCACCCAGGGATGGCAACACTCGACAACGGCGTGTTCACCGTGTCGTGGTAGTGACTGACGTACGCGTTCCCAGCTGTGTGTATGCTGAGTGTCACGATTGATGTCGACCACGCCGCAGCCGAGCCAAACGTCACAATCCTCTGCAGCCCACCCGTGATCGGTGCTCTCACCCAGCAGTTGATCGTAAAGTCGCTGTCGTCCTGCGCAGGCCACGCGTAGTCGAGGTGCTCGGATGACGCGCGTGTCCCGTCTACCCACGCAGTCATGCGATCCTTTTCAAGTTGGAAACCATCGCAGGCGAAGTACATCCCGCTGTCGACGGTACCCTCGAGCACGTAGATCCCGATGGTTGTGGTGTCGACGCCGCCAATCAATATGTCCGCCGCGCACCGGTACCACGTATTTGCGTCTGTCAGTGTGTACGTGCGCGCAGTGCCAAGCGCCGAGGTGTCCTCGTCTTTGAGTTGGATAGTGACCGAGAGCCCTGCCGTGACGCACTTCACATAGACAGAGCCGAAGAACCGATGACCGGCGTTGCCGGCTGCCGGGTAGCCAAGTGTCTTCAGTCCGCCGAAGACGCTGTTGACTGCCGCACTTGTCGTGCACGTAACCGACTTTGTGCCATGCCACTTGTGCGTGGTCGACCCTGCGATTGCGGCGCCGTCTACTGCCCAATACCCTGTGGGGGCGTTTTCGGCGTCTCTCGAATCGGCGTCTAGGATGTTCTCGCTCGCGGCGCTCACAGTCACAGAGCCGGTGAACTTCCCGTCGATAACAGGGCTAGCGTCTGCGGCAGTGCACGAAAGCAGAGTAGCTGTCGCCGCGCCAGTCGATGCTGGAAGGCCTTTGCTTGAGTACAGGTCGGTATCGAACGGCCAGTATTGCCCCTCGCCGCGGATGACGCGCCGGATCCGGTCGGCATCCACGGCGTTGACTGGGGCAGTTCTGAACTTCCACGTCTCCTTCGTCGCCCGCCTGTCGGTGAGCAGCGCTCCGCTGAACGCACGCTCCCGGCTGCCGATGTCATCTGGAGCGCCATCGCCGCCTTTGGCGACCGGGATTGTCAGACCGTGGAGCGTCAGGAACGACACGCGTCAACCTCCAACGTAGGATGGTGCAGTGGGCAGCGGAGTGCCAGCATTCACGACCTGCGACCATCTGGCCTCGGCTTCGATCTGTCTCCGCATCTCGTCTGGATCGCTCGCTTGCACGGTGCCGATGTTCGCGACATAGGTCAGCGATGACTGTCGCGACGATGCCGCCCCGAGCACACCGGCAGTAGCCAGCGGTGCCGGCTCGCCGATGATCGACTGGAACTTCCGCAGCGCGATCTTGTAGCCATCGGGAACGTTCGAGAGCTGCTCGCTAACGTCGAGCAGCTTGTCGCCGAAGTCGTCGAGAGCATCACCTGCACCACTGGCAGGGTCTTCTATTTCCTTTCCTGCCTCCATGGCTCCAGATACGGTAAGGTCATGGAGATCGCCGATCATGCGGTCGATGCCGTTCAGGTTGAACTTGGCACGATCGAACAACCTTTTGATGTCGTCACCTGCTCCAGGGATCCAGTCGAGAGTGGCCGAAAGAACACTCATCAACCCATTCCATGCAGACCCGAGACCACGGATGATGTTTAGTATGATGATCGCGAGCCACTTGATGAGTGAGAACAGATTCCTGAATACCACTCCGAGCGCCTCAAAAACAGGCACGAGCATCTTGCCGACGTGCACGAGAAGAGTGTTGAGCATCACCGCGAGTGGCTTGATTGCCTTTGCAAGTGCAGCGAAGGCTTCGCCTAGGCTTGCAAGCATTCGACCCGCATCGCGCTGCGCTTCCTGGAATGCTGGAGCCTTCGAAATGAACTGCTGAGCCACGGCACCAATCGCACCGAAGATGCCGCCCTGCCTGAACCCTTGAATTGCGTTCGAGATGACACCACCAGCCTCGCCCATGTTGCTGAGCATCATCTGAGCAAGGTTTCCTGCCGACTCACCGATGGCTCCAGCGATCCTTTGTGCTGGACCCCTGAAAGCCTCGCGCGCATCCTCAATCGACTTCTGCTCGCCTGTCTGCAGCGCAGACTTCATTTCGGTCGAACCAGTCCGTGACCCCGCGTCGAGCATCGAGCTCACTTGCCCGAACTCGGCGCCTGGTGTGCGCTTGATGTTCAGCATCGCCTTGCCGAGCTCACCGATTCCAGCCTTGAATTCTGCAAACGACGGAGTTGTGTCGTTCACATCATCGGACAGGTCGCCAAGCGCTTTCTTGAACTTCTCTTCTGCTGTGCCCAATTCTGCAAAGTCGAAGCCGTTGACCTGTGTCTCGAGATCCTCGAGCCCATGGCTGAATCCATCCATCGCCCCCTGTGATGAAAAGTCCAGAGTGTCTCCGAGCTTGCCCATGCCGCTGGTGGTGCGGCTCACTGCCGCATCGACGCTGGCAAGATCCTTGTCGAGTTGCTCGGCGTTCGGGGTTAGCCCGTCGAGCTTTGACGAAAGGGCTCCCATGGCCACGGAGATCGGAGCCATCATCGTCTCGAAGCCGAGCGCCATGGTGCGCGCAGCACCCTTCATCATGCCCTCGGCGAATCCTGTCTCCGGCCCGATGCCAGCCTTCTGTGCCTCTGCCGCGCGCTCCTCGTCGCTCATCATCGCGATGCGGGCGAACCCCGTGGCAGCCGCAATCGCACCTGCTGCGGCTGCACCCATTGCGATGAGCTTGAACATCGCAGCGTGCAGGCCCCACACAGACTTCGTTGCTGTCGAGATCATCAGCCCGAACGTCTTGAACCCGGCCTGCAGGGTGCTCGATCCAATGGCCATGGCCACGCCGAGCAGAGCTGTGGATAGGCCGGCGACCGCCGTGGCACCGAGCGCCCCGTACCCGATGATCGACTTGAGCGTGCCAGGCATCGACTGCAGTGCCGCGATGGCCACGTTGGCTGCCGTCTTGATGGCGTTGAAGAATGATCCAAGCGGCGAGTCGACAAGCTTTCCGATTTCCTCCATGACGTCGCCGAGCGCGTTCGACATCTGCTTGAACGCTCCGACGGCTGTTGTCGCCATGGCTCTAGCGGCCGGGCCTGTGTTCTTGTCGAGGATGCCGAGCATCATGGCTAGGCGCTGAGTCTGGTTGCCCGCGTTGTAGGCCTCCTTCTCCGCGTCGCTCAGCGTGATGCCGTATCTCGACAATGCACCCGCGCTTCCGGTGAGCGCCTTCCCGACCTGCACCGCCGCACTCGTCAGGTCCATCTCGTACATGCTCGCCAGGTTCTGCACGCGCGGCAGCAAGGCGAGGATCTGGTTCTCGGTGAGCTGGAACGTCGCCAGCATCGCCGCTGCTTCGACAGTGGTGTCGTCCCCGTAGGTGGTCACCTGCTGCAGCGCCACGGCGTACTGCTTGATGCGCTCCACATCGATTGCCTGTCCGGATCCGCGGATGGCCGCCTCGAGCTTGCGCTCTGCAGCCTCCGCCTCGCCCGCAGCCTCCACTGCCTTCCAGATCCCCACTGACAGCCCCGCGAACGCGGCTGTGCTGATCGCCGCCATCCCCTGGATCCCCTTCTCGAACCGGTCCAGGGTCTTCTCGGCCTCCTTCATCTTCGCCACGAAATCAGCCGTCGCAGCCGTCAGCTTGACCTTGAGCTCGCCCAAGTCCATGGCCTACAGCCCTTCCTTTGCAGCCCGCCGATCTTCGATTGCCTCCTGGTACTCTTCAACGCTGGAGAAATCGTCGAGACTGAGTTCGTCCGAATCAGGCCCGAGCAACTCATCGACTGTGATACGCCGCGTCGAGTGGCAGCTGAGCAGCGGCGCCAACATGGAAGCCATCATCCGCCGCCGTTCCTCTGTCCGCGCCTTGACCACCTCAATCACCTCATACGGAGTCGACTGCCAGAACTCCGCTGGCGACATCCCTACAGCGAAGGCTCTGGAACGGAGCTGCCCGAGGTATTCGAGTTCGCTTCGCGTGTCGTCACGACACCCAAAGGGTCGACCTCGTCCGCCTCCTGTGGCTTCTCTTGATCACTTGGGTCGACACCGTAGGCGAGCAGAATCCCGTGCAAGCAGGCGTCGACGTATCCGGTCATCTCTGCCGGCTTCATTGCCCGCCCCACAGCATCAACGCTTGCTGGACTCGCACCACCCTCGCGGAGCCCGGCGTACAGGCACGCACGGACGACAAGATGCAGCGATCCGTCAATCGGGCTCTCCACCGCCTCCTTGAGCGCCTTGTACGCCGAGATCTTCCCGCCGAGCTCATGGCAGATGACGGCGAGCGTGTTCGTGTTGAACCTCAGCAGCCGTGTCTTGCCGCTGAGCTTGACTTCGATTTCACCTCGTCCGTTGTTCGTCACGACTCACCTCACGGCTGGGTGGCGTAGGTCACTGCCCCGGTCGACCGGACCGAGCAGCTGAACTCCTCGACGTCTCCGGTTGCGGTGTTGACCTTGTAGTTGGAGATGTTGGACAGGAAGACGACCTGCTTTTCCACGCCCGACGAGACCTGCGGACGGAAGCGCAGGTAGACCTGCGTCTTGGCGAACGCCGCCGCCATCAAGATGACCTGTCCGGCGTTCGCTGAGTCGTACTTCCCACTGACCTCGAGCGACACCTGGCTGTCGGCCGCCTTCTCTTCCTTCCAGCCGGCGCTGTCGTTTGTGGTCGCGTCGGCGAGGTCGTGTGATGTGTCGAGCCCGATGGTTTTCACTTCGCCGATATCGGTGTACGTCACGCCGTCAGTCGAGATGGCAGCGCGCGCAAGCCGTCCGATGATCTTTCCCATGCTGTCTTCTCCGGTTCATGCGCCCCGCGGGGCGCGTTGTTTCCTCGGCTGTGCTGCTACGCCCCGGGGCTCCGCTGGAATCGCACGGCAGCCACGGTCAGCTTTGCGTGCACGTCTCCGTAGGTGACAGGCACGCGGCCGTTCGCGTCGTTGAATGCCGACGGCTCGAACGGGCCGTAGATGGCGAATCCGTCGTTGGTGGCATTGTTCGCGTCGACCGTCACTGCCTTCGCCGGCGCCGTCCCGAACGTGCGCGCACCCGCGATTCCTGTGGCCGTCACCACGTGGGTCGCCGCGTCGCCGTTCCACACAAGCAGGAACGTGTTTCCGTCGTTCGGGAACGAATCGCCTCCGGCTGCTGCAACCGTCTTCGTGGGCTCGAGACCGGCTCCGTACGCCGGGATGTCTTGGACCGTCAGAACTGCCATGGACCTTCTCCTCTGCGCCGCGCGGGCGCTCTGCGCCTCACTGGCGCGTCATTGATCGTGCCAAAGCTCAAGGTTGATCGACCACTCGTGGTGGCCAGATTCGTCGACTCCGATGTAAACGGGCTCCGTCTGCATTGCCCTCACGTCGTGGTATCCAGATATTGTTGCGTGGTGCAGCGCGTCTCTTGTAGCGCGCGCCTTCGTGAGTCCGTCTACATAGACGGATGAAGTCGTCCCTGCGTTTGACCGAGTGCGCACCTGCACCGCCGAGTAGCGCAACTCCGGCGTCGATCCCGAGAACGCTTCTGGAGCTGGCCCGGCGCTCGCCAGGACGAAGCACGCAGCGTGTGGGATCTCAGTGCTCGGCGGGCGCACTGGTCCTCTGAACAGGTTGCGGCCGGCCCCGGTCGTCCATCCGCTCACGCCGTTGAGCTTGGTGACCACGTCGCTGTCTGGTGACGTCGCCATGAATCAGCCAGCCTTCTTTGAGTGAGTAGGTGCCGTCTTCGGAATCGTGCTCACACCGATACCGCGCTCGAAGTTCTCGTGGGCGCGAGCAGCCACGCGCTCGACGTATCCACTGCGGGCGGAGTTGATCGGGTCCTCGAGGAACTTCGCCTTGCCGCTCGTGTGTTTGAGCTCTGGCCGCTCATGCACGTAGACGCCGTAGTTGGTGCCGTAGCCGAGCGTGCACACGGGGTCGTCCTTGTCCCCCGTCGGCGGCGAGACGTAGTGGGTCGAACGCAGGCGCCCGGTGTCCACCGGGACCTGCTTGACGGACTCGGCCATGATGGCTAGGCCCTCTTGGTAGAGCGCTGCTGCAACGGCCCCACGCGACCTCCTGCCGGCCAGGTCGAGGTTCTGGAGGATCTTCTGCACACCTTCAATGGCGACGCTCATAGGTCACCAGCAGAACCTGATGGTTCATTGAACTGCGGCGTTCGCTCAAATCTGACCAGCTCTCCGAGCACCAATGGCTTTCCGCACCTAGGACACTCATGACCGATGCGAAGACCCTCATTGCATCCATGGCACCCATCGACACAGACGACGTCGTAGACAGCGCAGATTGGACCCCAGCCATTCTCATCGACACCTGCGATGCCGTTGATGAGGCCAAGCACGCTGACGTCGTAGCTGGCGCCTACGCAGCCGACCTGCACGGTGGGGTCAGTTGCCAGAGCATCGTTGCACGGAACACGATGCGCGAAGAGAGCACGAACTGCTGCTGCATCCTTCTCGAGAGATCGGTTGAGCACTTCAACGATATGCTCGATAGTGATTGCGACGCTCATAGATAGACCTCATAGAGCGTGCTTGCCCCATCCAAGGTGGCAGCTTTCTTCACCAGGATCGGCCTGCGCGCGGCGTTCGCGTCACCCGTGCTATCGCCAGGGAGCCAAACCACATCGCTGTTCTTGACCTCCGAGTACGTCGCGAATGCGTGCTCGGCATTGGTGCGCTCACCATCCGGGCCAGTGATCAACTGCGTCCCGTGCTCCACGCGAGCCTTGATCGTCGACGTCGAACCGAACACAGGGTCTCCACCTTCACCGACGCTTGTGCGGTGTGCGATGGTGACCGTGTCAATCATGAGTCGCGAGAGGTCCATCAGACGATCCGCCTGTAGCTGTCGACAATCGCCGCCGAGAGCGCCGGCCATGCCGACTGGGCGCCAAGCGCGTACGACACCGAGCCGGACAGAAGGCTCTCGGACACCACCGAGGGGTCTCGCCCAAGCCCTCGGTACAGCTGAGTCACCAGCAGGCGGCACGCCAGCTCGAGGTCATCCGGCAGCGTGCGCGTCCCAACGTCGTTCGGCAGGACCCATCCCCCGTAGTAGGTGACCGAGTACAGCTTGCGCTCTGTACCAGGCAGCCCGTCACACGTGATGTTTCCTGCACCTCCTGCTGTCCACTCCCAGTTGCCGTAGATCGAACGGATGAGTCCGGCCTTGCCGTCGCCATCAACCTCGTAGTCGGCAGTGTCGACGGTGTCCCCGTCGTATGTGATGGCCACGGCCTTGCTCTTGTCGATTGGGTACCGCGCCACGCTGAGCAGCTCCGTGCCGTGCCCGGCGATCTTCTCGGCGGTCACCTGCTCGTAGTGGAATTGGCGTCCGGCGCGCGACTCGATGAGAGTCGAGGCCGCGTTGACAAGTCCCTCAAGGATAGTGTCGTAGGTGGACACGCTGATCCCGAGGTCACTCTTGACGGTCGCGACAGTCGTGAGCGCATTGGTAGCAATCGTCATCTGCGGCCAGCCCTCCGGCGGCTATCGACGATGATTCTTTCCCCTGTTGAAGTTCACGACCCCGGGCGAATCTTCCTTGACCTCGACTGCGCCATCAGGAGCAACAGGACTCTCTTCCTCTGACGTGGGCTTCCAATTGGCGGGCTCTGCGTGGACACCCGTTGCGGCCTCTGCTTTGGTCACAGCCACGCGGTCGACGAACTGCCTGGCGTACTTGCCGAGAACGCGGTCGGCATCGGACCGGGACAACCCTGAGACCTCGCCGGCGTTGTGCCCGCAGTAGAAACAGGTCCACTCCACTTTGACCTCTTCGTCCATGAAGCACCTCGATAACCATCCAGGGCAGCAACGATGCTGTCCTGGATGGTCTCGTCATCCTTGCCTACGCCGCTTCGACGATTGCCGAGTATCCAGCGTTGACGTGCAGCGCGTTCGGGTTGCTCGGGGCCCCGCCGAGGATGATGCAGCCGCTCATATACTGGAGCGAGATCGTCTGCGCCCCGGCCTTGGTCACCTTCCCAGTGATGCGGATGTACCGCTTCGCCGAAGACAGATCGACCGGCAGACAGAGCGTGCCATAGTTGGCCCCGTTGGCTGCCCAGGTGAAGACCCTGCTGTAGGTCTTCAGCGTCGCGACAGTGCCCCAGCCTACCGCATCGTCGTGCTCGACCCTGAGTTCTACGGTCTGGGTGTCGCCTGCTCCGCCGCCGGCCGCCGTGTACTTGATCTGCAGAACGGCCAGCGCGCTCTTGTGCGGATACGACAGGCGGTCCACCTGGATACCGTCCAGGTCCGTCGCGTCCACGGGAATTTGAGGATAGATGTACCCAACCACTCCGAGCAACTGGCTGGCAATGTCCTTCTCGTGCATGCTCTTTCTCCTAGTGAGCAGGGCGACTTGCGCCCCGCGTTCTTTTGTTCTGTCGATTCCTGGCTATGGGCCCGTTCAATCAGTCTGGCCTACGCCTACTTGCCCCACTCGCAGTTCTGCAGGACCGCGATCTCCTGACCGCCGTGACGAGCCTGGAGGTCGGTGTCCAGCATGACGCGCATCACGGTCTCATTCTGCGAGATTCCGGAGTACACGGTGCCTCCGACGCTGTAGGCTCCGCCGTCGAACGTGTCGACCTTCATCGGGCCATCTTCGCCGAACAGGATCCGAGAGAAGTCTGCGAACGTGACCTCGGTCTGCCCGGTCCCAGTGAGGCCAGTCACGGGGATGAGCGAAGTGAATCGGAACGGGAAGCCAAACAGCATGCCCTTGTCCATCTCGTCTCGGAACTCTCGCAGGCCGAG
>Ga0316626_10000138_pt1 | contig 25157 bp, 22 predicted proteins | sample OWC_Aug_T1_C1_D5_FD_207656 | JGI IMG/M metagenome (GOLD analysis project Ga0316626, IMG submission 207656) | Wetland soil microbial communities from Old Woman Creek delta, Ohio, United States - OWC_Aug_T1_C1_D5_A | ecosystem: Environmental > Terrestrial > Soil > Wetlands | place: USA: Ohio...
CTGGCGCTCGTGGCTGGCCACTACCGTGAATCGACTGCCGCTGACGATGACGGACGCTACCGAGTCGAGCTGTCGGACGGTGTGGATCTCGAGGCGCCGCGGGTCCTGTCAGCGCTCAGGGAGAGTGACGAGGAGCTCCGCAGTCACTATGGGTCAGCAGGATTTCCTCAGACCACGCTCTTTGTGAGTCGTGCGCTCGATCGTGCCTTCAATGACGGGACCGGTCTCATCGGCATGCCGCCACGCTACTTCCGCGGCGGCGACTACGGCTTTGGAGCCATCGCTCACGAGGTAGCGCACAACTGGTGGGGGGACACGGTGGCCGAGCGGTGGTTGCAGCCCGGAACTGGCGGTGAGTGGATCGTCGAGGGCTTTGCCGAGTTCTCCAGTCTCCTGGCCGAAAGAAAGCGATTTGGCCAAGCGGCACTCCTCCGCCGCCTCGAGGCCTGCGCCTACCAGCCGACGCGGCCGCGGGTGCTGTCTGCGATGTCGGTGCTGGACAACAACTTCGACCCATTGGCCCGGCCGACGATCTACCAGAAGGGCGCCTACGTCACCTTCATGCTCAGCCAATTTGTTGGAGAAGAGGCGTTTTTCACGGCGAGCCGCGCGTTCATCGATCGCTTCCGATACCGCCAAGCGACCGACGCGGACCTCGAATCGGTCTTCGCCGAGCTCAGCCAAAAGGACCTCGGCGCTTTCTTCGCGAGCTGGGTTCGTTCCGATGCGAGCGCCGACCTGTCGCTCGACCCTCATGACGGCGGCGCGGTGGTACGCAATCATGGCACTGCGCCCACCCCCCCAACGATCGACCTGTGGCGTTTTCCACCCGCGGGCGAACCGGAACGGCAGACCGTGGCTCTGGAAGCGGCCGTTCCGTTGGGCGACACCGGTCGTCTCGTGCTCGACCCGATGGCCGCGGTCGCCGACATGTACCGCGGCAACAACGTCTTCCCGCGGCGACCGAACCCGCGCAAGGTAGCAGTGTCGGCCCGAGGCGAGATCATGGTGGTTTACGGCGAACCCTACCCGTGGTCGCCGGCGACGGTAACGCACCTGAGCGCGACCGGTGAGATGCTGCACTCCTGGGAGTTCGATCGCGGCATACTCCCGGATCCGTCGTGGGCCGCCGACGGGACACGGATCCTGGGGATCGAAACCGAGGAGAACGGGCGCGCGAATCTGGTGGCGCTGAACATTGCCGATGGCAGCCGGCGAACGCTCGGGCACGACCCGAACGCCAGCGGCGCACCGCAGGGAATGGTAGTTACTCGCGGTGATTGCCTGCTACACGTGAAAGACGGTAAGCCAGCCGTGCTCGCACGGCATCCGCATCACGATCTCGGTGCGCCGCTCACGTCTTTCGATGGCAGTCAGGTCGCGTACGCGAGCAGCACCGGTCGCGAAACGGACCTCCGCGTCGTCGGCTTGGACGGCGCCAACGACCGGCTGCTTTTCACCTGGAACCGCAGCGACGTCGTGTGGCAGTGGGCGCCAGACGGATCACATCTGTTCGCCGTGCTGCCGGGCGATTGGGACTGGCAGCTGTGGGAACTTTCCGTCAGCGGCGGGACACCGCGGGCGCTGGTGCGCGAAGCCGCTGCGATCGGTGACCTCGCGGTCGCTGCCGATGGTCGCCGGATCGCCCTGCTTGCCGCTCCGACACTCGATTACGCCCACGAGCAGCGCCAAGTCTTCGTTCTCGATCTGCAGACCGCAAACGTCCAGCGTTTCCGCCTTGACGGAGCGACCGCCCACAGCGTCGCCTGGCGCAGTCCAGACGAGTTGTTGGTCGTGGTCTCCGATCCCGACACGCCGGCACTGCCCAGGTACCGCGAGCTCCGCCGCCTTGCGTTGGGTGATGGATCGCTGCTGCCGTTTCCGTGATCAGCAGTCGGCGCTCAGTGTTTCTCGTTGGTACGCACGAGTCGTCACCGTCGTGACCACCAGCCTGTGATCAGGCTCGTGGTCAGCTTTCCCGCGAGTTGGCGGGCCCACAGTCGCGGGTGACGACGACGGCGGCGAGGTTTGCAAGGAGCGCCTGGCTGCAGGAACTGCGCACCAGGGACTGGGTCGTGTACGCCAAGCCGCCCTTCGGCGGGCCGGAGCGAGTCCTGAAGCGATCGTGCAGCAGCATGCCGGCCAGCATCGCCGGTACGACCACCAGCGCGGCCGGCATAGCGCCGCCGAGCGCGACGATGGCAGGTCCGGGGCAGAACCCACCGAGCCCCCAGCCCAACCCGAAGATCGCGGCTCCCGCAACCAGACGGGCGTCGAGGTCGCTCCTGGTCGGCACGCAGAATGCCGGCGCGAGGAGCGGACGCGGACGCGCCAGCACGAAGCGGCGCAGTAGCGCGTGCGTGCCGAGGGCGCCCCCCATCACCAGCGCGAGGCTCGGGTCCCACGCCCCGGTGACGTCGAGGAAGCCGACGACCTTCGACGGCTGCGTCATACCTCCGGCCACCAGCCCGAACGCGAACACGAGCCCACAGGTGAAGGCCGCGAGGATCCCCGCCATCACAGCCGTCCCCCGAAAACCTGCGTGACGAGCAGCGCGGTGAGCGCGCCCGTCATCATGAAGATGACGGTCGCGATGATCGAGGGCTTCGAGCCCCGCGCCATGCCGCACACGCCATGACCGCTCGTGCAGCCGCTGCCGAGGCGCGACCCGAAGCCGACGAGAAGACCGGCGGCCGCGAGGGCGGGCGTCGAACGATCCAGGGTCATCGCGAACGCTGCCGGCTCGGCGGCAGCGAACACGAATCCTCCCACGAGGAGTCCGGCCACGAAGGCCACGCGCCACGGCCCGCCGCTCGCATCGCGCGCGAGCAGGCCTCCGAGGATGCCACTGATGCCCGCTACACGACCGAGCAGACCGAGCATCGCGGTTGCCGAGAGGCCGATAAGGATGCCTCCCATCAGCGAAGAAAGCGGAGTGAAGTGTTCCATCGTCGACCTCTCAGACCAGACCGGCAATCGCCGATCCGGCGGTGAAGAGCGCCAGCAGGACCAATCCTGCCGCGAAGGCCCGCAGGCTGCGCTCGGCGTCGAGGCGACCCGCGACGTGCCCCCCCGCGACCACCCCTCCCACGGCCGTCAACGTGAACGCCGCCGCGACTAGCCAGTCGAGGTCCGCCGAGCCGAGGCGGGCCATGAGAGCCATCGCGCTGTTGATTGCCACGACCAGCAGCGACGTCCCGATCGCCTGGGGCATCGCAAACCCGAGCAGCAGCGTCAGCGCCGGCACGATCACGAAGCCGCCGCCAACGCCGAAAAGCCCCGTCAGGAATCCCACGCCAGTGCCGACGGCGAGCACCATGAGCACGTGCCCGAAGTCGAGGCGGGTCGGCTTTTCCGCAGTGGGGGACGCTGCAAGAGCATCCGCCTCACCGCTGCGCGTGCAGGTCGGACAGGCCGTCAGCATGCGCCACGCGGCGACCAGGATGAGCCCCGAGAACGCGAGCAGCAGCACGTTCGGGTCGAGCCTGCGGTTGATCGCGGTGCCCGCGAGCGATCCACCGATGCCGGTCACGCCGAAGGTGACACCCGGTATGAGGTTGACACGCCCCGCGCGATAGTGGCCCGGAAGGCCGGACAGCGCCGCGACCCCGACCAGCAGCAAGCTCGTCGCCGTGGCTTCCTGGGGCGTCTGGCCGGCAGCGTACACGAGGGCCGGCACGGCGAGGATGGATCCGCCGCTGCCGAGCGCACCCAGCGACAGCCCCACCAGGAAGCCGAGCGGCGATGCGACGAGCGTACGGGTCACAGGCCGAGCGCGCGCCAGCGGAGCATGCCACCGGCCGAGTTTGCGACGTCCTGCACACCGGCCTTCTCCAGAATCGCGCACGCCTGAGCCGAGCGTCGCCCCGACCGGCACACGCACACGATGGGCTTGTCGCGCGGCACCTCCGCAACGCGCGCGCGCAGTTCTCCGAGCGGGATGTGGATGCTCCCCTCGACGCGGCCGAGGTCGCCGCCGAGTTCGACGGGCTCGCGCACGTCGAGGATGGTAACCGCCGCACGATGCTCGGACACCCACACCGGGTCGATCTCGTTCACGCCGGAGAAGGTGTGCACGACCGGGCCCCAGGTCGGCCCATCGGCGCGCGCCGTCGTCTCCCTCTTGCCGCACACGAGGTTGGCCGGCACGGCCACGTCGATCTGCTTCGGGTGGGGCAGCCCGAGGTTGTCCATGTAGCCGGTGAAGTCGCTCTCGCTGGCTTCGCCCCCGATGCGCGGATTCCAGCGCTTTTCCTCGCCGACGGTCGTCACCGTGCGGCCGGCGTAGTCGTGGGCCGGGTAGAGGAGGCACTCGTCCGGCAGCGTGAAGATCCTCTCCTTGATCGAACGGTAGAGCTCGTGGGCGCTCCCCTGCTGGAAGTCGGTGCGTCCGGCACTGCGGATCAGGAGCGCATCGCCGGTGAACGCCATGCGGAGGTCCCTGGTCACGTAGGTGACGCACCCATCGGTGTGCCCCGGAGTGGACCGGACGATCAGCGTCGCCGTGCCCGCCTCGATGACGTCGCCGTCGTCGACGTAGACGTCGGCACCGGTGGCACCGCTGCGCCGGGACAGCACGCTCTTCGAGCCCAGAGCCCGGTGGAAGCGCCACGCCGCCGTGACGTGGTCCGCATGTACATGGGTCTCCAGGGTGTGCGTCAGCGTGACGCCAAGCTCGTGGACCAATGCGCGATCGCGGTCGAATTGCTCGAACACCGTGTCGATCAGCAGGCCGCGGCGCGTGGATGCGTCCGCGAGGAGGTAGGTGTACGTGCAGGACACCGGATCGAAGAGTTGCCGGAACAGCACGCGCAACGTCTACCATACATCGCCCCTGCTCGCGACGGCTCCGGCGCGCGAACCGGCTGATCGAGACTCGGGGATCGGAGACCGCGGACAGGTGTGGATGAGCGAAGCACGCTCGGCGTCGGGAGCAGATCGTGCGTATCTTACGACATCTGCACGATTCGCTCCCGCGTCCCCAACACCGTCGAGGTCGCTTATCCGAGCCTTTACGCTGAGGCGGCTTGACTACCGGGAAGACGTTTGCAAAACGCAAAGAAGTTACGGAGGAAGAATCTATCCACTTGATGTCCACTGTCGTTCCCGCCGGACCTCTAACACCCCGCGCCGACACCGTGGAAGTCCGTTTCGCTACTTGCAAAGTGTGCTGGCGCGTTCATGCTTGTGGGGTCTTGGAAAGGAGACTGTCATGCGTGATCCCCAACGACTCCTCGAACAATTCCTCGGCGGGAACCAGCCCGACCGCGGCGGAGTCTCGCCGGATCTTCTGAAAGGCGCCGCCATGGGCGGCCTTGCCGGCTTGTTGCTCGGCTCCAAGAGCGGGCGCAAGCTGGGCAAATCGGCCCTCAAGCTGGGCACCGTCGCGGCCCTCGGTGGGCTCGCCTGGAAGGCTTACAACGATTGGAAGGCGAGTGCCGCGGCGCCCGGCTCTCCGCGGGTCGTCCATCCGACCCCTGCCGGCGACGTCTCGCGCGAGGCCGAGGGCGCGGTATTTCTGCCTGCCCAGAAGAGCGAGCGCGATAATCTGTCCCTCACGCTCCTGCGCGCGATGATCGCCGCCGCGAAGGCCGACGGGCACCTCGATGCGGAGGAGCAGCGCCGCATCTTCGCCAAGATCGGCGAGCTCGACTTGGATAGCGAGGACAAGGCGTTCCTGATGGACGAGCTGCGCGCGCCGCTCGACATCGACGCCGTGGTGCGCGGTGCCACGTCGCCGGAGGTTGCGGCGGAGATTTACACTATCTCGCGTCTGGCCATCGATCCGGATCACAACGCCGAGAAGGCCTACCTAGCGATGCTGGCCAGCCGGCTCGAGCTGCCCGATGAGCTGGTCGCCCGCCTCGACCGGGAGGTCGAAAGGCTGCCCGCGTGAGGTCGGTGGGCGGAACACCCAGACCATCGAGCGTGAGGGAAGGCCCAACGTCGTCCAATGCCGTTCGTATGCGCAGTGTCGTTCCCGAGTTCGATCGGGCGGGGCGGGCTCGGCTACGAGAAGTGGGGTTATGCGGAGTTCACCGAACTGCAGGTGGTGAACGCGATTAAGTAATCCTACGATGTGATCGCCGCTGCAACACCGGGCGGACTTGTTGCGGTTCTCGCCAGTGGCGCGAGCAGTTGCAGTCGGGGCGACTGCTGGCGTCGGCGAATGTTTCCGCTATCGTCATTCCATGCGCTTCAAGGAAGTCATCGACACAACGGCCGCGCCAGCGGCCGCATTTCCGTTCCTGAGCGATTTGAACAACCTGCCCGCCTGGGACCCCACCATCGTGCGGGTCGAGCAGCTCACGGCGGGCCCGATCAGCGTCAAGACCCGCTTGCGCGTCACCCTGCGGTTCCTCGGCGTCGAGAGTGCACTCGACTACCGCGTCGAAGAGTACGAGCCGAACCGTCGCGCGGTGCTCGTCGGCACGGCAGCGACGGTGACCGCCACGGACACGGTCTTGGTCGAGCCGCGCCGCGGGGGCTGTCGGGTGACTTGGGACGCGGACATTCGTTTTGCCGGCCCGCTGCGGATTCTCGATCCCGTGTTCGCGTGGCTGTTTGCCTCCAGCGTGCGCGCGGCGATCACCAACCTGCGGCGCGAGCTGGACAAACTCCCGCGCCGACAGGCCGCCGCCACCTGATGGCGATCGCGACCTGCGCGGTCGTCGGCGCCGGCATCGCCGGGCTCAGCGCCGGGCGCAGCACAGGCCGGCCAGACCTGCGCCGATGACGATCACGTCAGGCTTCATGTGACGCAGCTTCGCGCCATGCGGCGCGCGCCCATGCACCGGCTCATTTTGTCACCCGCTGCGTGAAACCCCACGTGCTGACGCGCATGCGGTCAAGGCGAATCGCCACCTCGTGCTCGGCGCGCGCCAGCAACCAGGCCGCCAGAGGCGAATCGGTGCCGCCCAAGTATCGGTTCAGCAAGGGATAGGAAATCGCACTGAGATCCCAGCAAGGACAAGCTCCTGTGGAAGTGGATCAGAGGTCAGGCGACCTCCCAGGCGGAGTTTAGCGACCCTACCAGCACCTCACGGTGCGCGCTGTGCATCTACAGCGGGCCTGGTGGAACGTGGAACGGTGTTGGCGGAGTTCAACGTCCCCGCGGGCAGCAATTGGAGCCCGATCAGTATCCCCGGATCCTCGCGCAGCGGATGGCCCCGCGACTTTGGCGGCGTGGGCGTGGTGGTCGACGCGAAGCCTGAGGCCGTGGCGTTCGACGCGAAGCTCGGCTTCGTGCCGCTCGCGGTCACCGCCGGTCAACTGGGAGACCGACCCGAGCCGCTGCCGATGTTCCTTGAGGTCGATCTGGCGTCGGCGGCGACGGGATCGTCGGGGGCGTAGTGGTCGGCAAACCGACGCGGGTTTACACTGAGAGAGCCCCCTTTTGGAACGTCTGAGCACGGTTTCCACTGTGCAGACGTTCTACCTCGCCGGAGGCACGGCACTGGCGCTGCACCTCGGCCATCGGCGTTCGGTTGATCGCGATTCTTTCCGCCCGGAGAGCTTCGACCCCACCGAGTTGATCCGCAGCTTGGATCGCGTCGGTACGCTCGCCGTCCGGCGTGGCGAGCAGGACACCCTGACCATCGAGATCAACCACGTCACCACGAGTTTCTTTGCGTACCCGCACGCGTTGGTTCAGCCCTTGGCGGCCTCGCCCTGATCTATCAGGCTGGCTGCGGTCGGCGACATTGCGGCAATGAAGCTGTCGGCGATCGCTGGTCGGGGCTCACGCAAGGACTTCGTGGACCTGTACTTCATTTGTCGAGAGGGCATGAGCCTCGCCAGCGTGCTGCAGTTGTTCGACGAGAAGTTCCGCAACGTTCCCTGCGAGCGCTATCACGTCCTCAAGAGTCTGACGTTCTTCGATGACGCCGAAGCCGAGGTAATGCCCCAGATGCTCCGGCCAGCGACGTGGAAGGAGATCAAGCAGTTCTTCGTTGCCGAAGCCCCAGCGCTCTTCACAGCCGGAGGCAACTGAGTCCCAGATCGTTCCGGGGAATGGCTGGGGAGACATAGGCTTCCGCCGAGCAATCGGCCCGCTCCGCCCTACGGTCTCCCAAATCCTGGCTGCGCCCCTCGAGTTGGATCCTTGAGTTCGCTTCGTTCCTACGTCCCTCCAATGAGGACGGCAGACCGTTCCTCTGGAAGCGGCCGTTCCGCTGGGCGACACCGGTCGTCTCGTGCTCGACCCGGTGGCTGCCGTCGCCGACATGTGCTGCCAGGCAACGCGGAGCCTGGCACGCCCCGCGGCTGGACCCTGCAAGAAAATGCGCGCCACGATCGCGTATCTGCACCTCGGTGCTGGAATTACCTCCAAGTGTGTCGGACAACATTCTGCGTCTTCCGCACGGAGCCCTCCTGGCACTGGCATTGCTCTGGCGTCGCACGGAGCGATTGGCCAGATGGGGCCGCTGTGCCTGCGAGCCCTTCTCGAAGTCGGGTCGCCGGAACGTCAAGGCAGAGACGGAGGGGGCGCATGGACAAACTGAGCATCCTGGAGCGGTTTGCGTTCTACCGGCAGGCGCCGGCATCTGAACAGGTCCGGTTGGCGCAGGCGACGGCGGCGGTGAGCCTGCCGGCGGGGGTTTTCTTCTATCGCGAGGGCGACCTGTGCCCCAGTTTTGCCCTTGTGGGGCGGGGCGAGATTCGCGTGTTCAAGACCAGCGTCACGGGTCGCGAGATAACTTTGTATCACGTCCAGGACGGCGAGCCGTGCCTGGTCAACGTGCTGTGCGTATTCCTCGGTCGGCCGGCGATGGCGTCGGCGATCGTCGAGGCGCCGACCGATGCCGTCGTCGTGCCCGCGGCGGTGTTTCGCGAATGGGTGAGCGCCTATGACAGCGTGCGCCGGTTCGTGTTCGAGACCATGGCCGCGCGCGTTGTGGACGTGATGACGCTGGTCGAAGAAGTGGCTTTTGGCAAGATGGACGCCCGCCTGGCGCAGCTGCTGGTACGCCGGTTCTCGATGAAGGGTCTGGCGCTGCGTGTGCTTTCGACTACGCACGAAGAACTGGCTGCTGAGCTTGGTACCGCACGCGAGGTCGTGAGCCGCTTGCTGAAGGAGTTCGAGCGCCTGGGGGCAATCGGATTGGCGCGTGGCCGGGTGGACCTGCGAGACGGAGCGTTGCTGCAGCGGCTGGCGGAGTCGGGCTAGGAAAATGCGGTTTGCGTGACAAAGTCACGGAAGCGGCCGGCACGATGGGCTAGCCTGAAAACGGTCAGAGTGGGCCGCCGAGAACGGAGGAGGAGAATCATGGGAACTTCGAAGCTGACCGTGGGATTCGTCATGCTGTGCGCTGCGCTTGCGCTTCCGCGGTACGCCGCTGGGCTCACGTTGCCCGGGGACACGACGGTCCAATTGGCGGCGGGCACTCAGACGGCGCCCGCCATCGCGAGCGGCGGCAGCACCTTGCTGGCGGTGTGGTCGGACGGGCGCGCCAACCCTTATGGCGGTTACGAGTACGAGACGTCGGGCGACATCTACGGCATGCGTCTCGACGCCAACGGCAACCCGCTCGACGCCGTGCCCATCGCCATTGCCACTCGCCGTGCAACTCAGGAGAACCCCAAGGTGGTGTGGAACGGCACCAACTGGCTGGTCGTCTTCGACAGCTACATGGTCGGCGGCACCGGCTACTACTACGATAAGGGCCTGCAGGCGGTCCGCGTCTCTCCCGCCGGGCAGGTGCTCGACCCCGAACCCATCACGCTCTACGGCTTGAGATCGACCGGGGGATATTACTGGACCGTCGCCTCCGACGGTAATAACTGGGTCGTCGCCTGCCAGGGCACGTCCGCCAGCTACGACATCGTCGCCGTGCGCATCTCTCCCGAAGGCGTGGTGCTTGATCCGCCCACACGCTCGCTGGTGGACGGTACCTATTACATGCGCTCGAACCTCAAACTCGCCTACGCCGCTGGCGTGTTTCTGCTCACCTTCGACGACGCCTACAACAACGGCGGGTACGACACGAAGGCCGTGCGGTTTGACCGCACCCTCACTCTGCTCACGCCGACCCCGTTCCAACTCTTGCCCAGTTCACTCAGCGCGCTCGCCGCGAATGGCACCGGGTTCTACATTGCCTGGAACCGACAGAACCCTGACTACAGCGTCGTGGTCGCCGGTTCACGCGTCAACACGGCAGGGCAGAGGCTCGACGGTAACGGCATCAGCATCTCCGGTACCAAGCAGCCGTACGGCTACGCGACCACGGCGGTGGCGTGGGACGGACTCAACTGGCGGGTGACGTGGGGAGAATACAGCACGACCTGGATTGCGCGCGTGAACGCAGCCGGCACTCTGCTCGACCCGGGCAGCATCGCCGTCGCCGGCCCGCAGACCGGCCCCAGCGCCGGCAATGGCGCCGGCGGCGTGCAACTCGTTTGGTCGACATTCGCAAGCAACAACTACGATGTGCAGTCGGCCAACATCGCCGCCAATAGCACCGCCGGTCCGAATCGCGCCCTCTCCGTGGGGGCGCCGCAGCAGCTCAAAGCCGACATCGCCACGAGCGGCAACGGTTACATGGTCGTCTACAGCAGCGCGACGGCTCCAGGCGCTCGCGTGCTTGCGCAACCACTCGATGCGGCTGGCAACGCGCTCACCGCCGGGCCTATCGAGCTCGACTCGGGCCTCTATCCCAACGTGCCCAGTGCACCGAACGTGGCCTGGAGCAGTAACTCTTCCGTCTACCTCGTTGCCTGGAGCAACAGCAACGGCGTCGTCGCACAGCGCCTGCGGGCAGACGGCACGAAGCTGGATCCCGCTCCGTTCGTCGTCATGAACCCGGCGTTTGGCCCAGCGGACGTGGCGGCCATTGGAGACACCTTCCTGATAATCGGACGCTTTTCCCCCTACCATGAGATCATCAACACCATCGCGGCGCGCGTGCGCGGCTCGGACGGTGTGGTCCTTGACCCGACGCCTCTGAACTTGGGCGGCGTCTGGGTGGCTCGCGTGCCGGCGGTGACCGCGGTGGGCGGACGTTTCTTCGTCGCGTTTCACAGCAACGCGACGCACGACAATTCGGCTGCCACGACTCTGGGCGTCTTCGTACCCGTGACCGGCGCCAACGCACCGGCCTTCGCCATCTACGGGTTCTCGACCGGCGGCGGAAACGGGATTTTCGAAATCGGCCTGGCCTCGGACGGCAACCAGGCCCTGGTTGTGCAATCGGCCGAAATCACCTCGGGGGTCGAGAACGACATGTTGGCCCGCTTCGTCGCGGCCGACGGCACGCTCGGGCCGGTGATGAATCTCACCCCATGGGCCGGCAACCAATACCGCCCGCGCGCCGCGTGGGACGGCGGCAACTTCATCGTCGTCTTCCAGGACCAGAAGAACCGCCTTGCCGAATCGGGGCTCGAGCAGCTCGACGCGCGCAGCGACCTGTTCGGCATGCGCATCAGCGCGACCGGCACCGTCCTCGACCCGCAGGGCTTCCTCATCTCCGCGTCGCCGATCGGCGAAACCGATCCGACCATCTGCTCAGCGGGCGGTGTGTCGCTGATTGCCGCTTCCTTCATGACGAACGACGCAGCCTCCGCCAATTACCGGATCGGCTACGACATCCTGTCCGCCAACGGCCCGCGCGCCGTCATCAACGCCAGCACGACCGCCGGCGACATCCCGCTCACGGTGAACTTCGACTCCGGCAACGGATTCGGCGTGCCGTTGACCTACGCCTGGGACTTCGGCGATGGCAGCACTTCCGGCTCCCCGAACCCGTCGCACACGTTCACCGTGGTCGGCGAGTATCTCGTCACGCTCACGGTCACGGACGAACTCGGCCGGCAGACCGCGCAGGCACAGATGATCAACGCCACCAGGCCGAACCAGATCCCGATCGCCGTGGCTTCCGCCGACCAAACCAGCGGCAACGCTCCGCTGAGCGTGATCTTCTCCGCCGAGGGTTCGTATGACCCGGATGGGTTCGTCGGCAACATCGAATGGCGGTTCAGCGACGGCGGCATCTACTATGGATCCACCGCCTACCACACCTTTACGACGGTGGGAGACCACACCGTGACGCTCCTCGCGTACGACAGCCGCGGCGGCACCGGCACAACCACCCTGACGATTCACGTGGGTGGCGTGAACCAGCCGCCCCTGGCCAATGCCAGTGCCACCCCGACCAGCGGCAATGCGCCGTTGACGGTGGCCTTCAGCTCGGCCGGATCGAGCGACCCGGACGGCACCATCGCTGCGTATCAGTGGAATTTCGGCGACGCCTTTGGGTACACGTCGAACGAGCCCAACCCGACCTATACGTACGGCTACGCCGGGACTTACACCGCCACGCTGACCGTGACCGACAACAACAACGTCAGCAGCACCGACACCGTCGTCATCACCGTCAGCCCGGACCCGACGACGCTGCTGCGCTCCACCGCGATCACTCTCAGCGCCAAGCTTTCCGGGTCGAAGGTGACCGCCACGGGCCAGGTGACCGTGAAAGACGGTAACGGCAAGCTCATCTCCGGCGCGTCCGTCACCGCCCAGTGGACGCGCCCCGATGGCTCGACCGTGGTGCAATCGGTCACCACCCGCGGGACGGGCGTCGCTCAATTCCAGGCCAGTGGCGGCCGCGGCACCTACACGCTGACCGTCACCGACATCTACAAGTATCTCTACACGTTCGACCCAGCCGGCAGCGTGTTGACCAAGAGCATCACGAAGTAACGCTCACGCCGCGACGCGCGCAGAAGGGCTGTTCCCCGACGGAGCAGTCCTTCTGCTGTGTCCCGACCGCGCCGCCTACGCGGCGCGGTAGAGCACCCGGCCGCCCTGTTCTTCCTTGACTGCCTTGCCGTCGAGGCGCAGGTACTCGAGGTGCGCCAGCGTTTCGAAGGTTGCCGGGAACTGGACGAAGATTGGGCTATCCAGGTCGAACTCGAACGCGTCCCGCGCAATGTCATAGGCGGTGTGCGGCCGCCGGCGGATGAAGTCGAGCATCGCCTGGCAGCGGGCGTAGTGGTGCTGGATGATCTGGTTCGCCCGATAGCGATGGTCGCGGAACACGCCGCCATGCGCCGGCAGGACGAAGTCGACTTCGAGCCGCTGAATCTTCCGCTGCGAGTCGAGGAAGTCGCCGAGCGGGTTGGGGACGTTGGCTCCGTAGTATCCGACATGAGGCGTGATCTTCGGCAGGAGATGATCGCCGGCGATCATGACGCGCTCGCGGCGCAGGTACATGACGCAGTGGCCGGGCGAGTGTCCCGGCGTCCACACGACTTCGATTTCGCGGTCACCGAATGAGATGACATCGCCGTCGTTGATGTACACGTCCGGCTCGATGGTGACGTACAAGCTCGACCAGAACTCGTGCGGGCTGGGGATGTGGGCCCATCGATCGACGGGCAGCCCGTTGGCGATGAAGTAGTCCATCACCCCTTCTGGCCGGATGATCGGGGCGAAGGTGAAGGTGCGGGCGTACTCCTCTCGGTGCAGGGACACCTCCGCGGTGGTGAGCTCCTTGAACGCTTTCGAAGCCCCGTAGTGGTCCGGGTGATGGTGCGTGGAAATGATCTTGCGAATCTGCTCGGGGGCGCAGCCGACCGTGCCGAGCGCCTCCTTGAACGTCACGATGCTGTCGGGGCTGTTGACGCCGGTGTCGATCAGCGCCCACTCGTCGCCACCGCGGACCAGATAGACGTTGACGATCGTCGGCCGTATCGGTAGCGGCAGATGCACCATGAAGATGCCGGGACCGACTTCTCGGACCTTTGCTTCCATACGAAGCGTCCTCAGTGCCCCGGCAAGAGCGGCAGGAGTCGACGGTTCATGCCTTCGTTCAGGAGAGGCAAAGTGACCCGGTCAGGGAGTTGCGCCCCCGTTGCGGCTCCGCGTCCCCGCGTCGCCATGTCAGCTTCATTGCGGTACCAGCGCCTCCTCGTTACTCGTGGACCCGGTCTTGGACCCCAAAGCTCAGCTTCAACTTCACTCGCCAGACGCTGACGGACCCATTCTCCACGTCGGCCGTGATGTCGATGATCTGAATTCGCCGGATACCCTGGATCGTGACCGCCGCCCGGCTGACGGCAAGGCCAACCGCATCTTCGATGCTGTTCGCCGATGTCCCGGTCAGCTCGATCGTTTTCTCGACCATGATCTGCTTCCTCCGATCTCTCCCCTTTGCTCCGCACGCTATGGGACGGGCCGGGGTCAGTCAATCGTCAAAGTGAACCGGCCACGCCCGGATGCGGCGTAACCCGCTGACCGAAAGGCAGTAGACATACACCCAAGCGGCCATCATGTCCCCGCCGACGAGGCGCACCAGACATCGTTCACGCCGGTACAGCCCGGCACCGACGTCCTCGTACGCGTCGAGTCGCGCCAGTGCCTGCTGCCCGTTGTCGAACTCGATGACGACCCCGGGCACGTGCTCGTCCGCATCACTGCCGGGCGTGAACGCAGGATACGCGCCGAGGTTGTACAGCCGCCCCTGGACCGTTCCCCTCCCCAGATAGCGCCAGCGGCTGATCCTGCCAATCAGCGCCTCTACGCGTGCGGGATCGAGCAGCGTCCCGTAGGCGAACACATGGGCCACGTCCGACCCTGTCTGCACGCCGCTGTGACGCTTACTGCGGGCGCGCAAAACCTCCTCCCTCGCTCGGCCTTGAGACCTCGCGGAGCCGTACCCGGAGCGGGTAACGCCCCAGTCTGACCCGATCTCGGGCCGCGGCGAGGTTGTGAGCGGCTATTCGCGGTCGCACGTCAGCCGGCCGGGAGCGTCCCGGGGAAAAGAGAAGCGCGGTAGCGGGCTGGCCGGGGGGTCCTTCGACAAGCTCAGGACCGCCGAGGATGCTGACAATCGAGGAGGAGAGGGCCCCCCGGCCGTTTACCGCCTTCTCGGCCGGTACGATTCAGCCGCTGGCGCGGGCAGTTACTTCCCGCCCGCGAGGCCTTTTGCGTACGTCGCGGCTGCGGAGAGGTCGTCGGCACTGAGCGACTTCAGCGCCGCGTGCTTCTTGTTCTCCTTGATCTTGTTGGTGAGATCGGCATCCGGCATGGCCGCGATCTTGGCATCGCCCTTGATGGCGGGCGCCTTCATGGCCTTGGCGGCGGGTGAGTCGGCGAGCCCAGTGTCGCCGTGGCACTTCGCGCAGTTAGCCTTGTAGACGGCTGCTCCGTCGGCAGCGAGCGCGACGTTGGTCCCTGCCAAACCGACCACGGCGGCGGCAGCGATCAGGATACGAAACTTCATGAGTCCTCCTTTCGGTTGGTCAAAACGGTTGAGTGGTTGGTACCGTCAGAGCGTTGTTTATCTGCAACTTGCATGCCGTGCCGTTGACCGATGCCGCATTGGGAAAGCTCATGCCCTCCGGGCAGAGCATTCTCATTTTTGGGGCGCGCAGTGAGGTTCCGATGCGGAAGACGAGAATGGGCGCGGTCCCCACCTCATTTCGAACGGAGCGCCGGCGCGATGTGCCAGCGCATGGGGACGCGCTTGATGCCGCCGACGAAGCTCGAGCGCACGCGCTCCACCGGGCCCGCCAGCTCGCAAGTCTCGAGACGTTCGCGCAGCTGCGCGAACGCGTGGCGGAGCTCGAGGCGGGCGAGATGAGCGCCCAGGCAGACGTGCTCGCCCATGCCGAAGGCGATGTGCGGGTTCGGCTCGCGGTCGATGCGGAAGACGAACGGGGCATCGAAGATCTCCTCGTCGCGGTTCGCAGAGGCGTAGAAGAGGCACACCGACTGACCGCTGCGGATGGTCTTGCCACGGAGCGCGTAGTCGCGTGTCGCGGTACGGGCGAACTGGATGACCGGCGTGGTCCAGCGGACGATCTCCTCGACGGCGCCTTCGAGCAGGGCGGGATCGTGGCGGAGCTTCTGCCACTCGGCGGGGTTCTCGAGGAATGCCAGCATGCCGCCGGTCATCGCGTTGCGCGTCGTCTCGTTGCCCGCGACGACGAGCAGGAAGTAGTAGGAGAGCAGCTCGACGGGTGGCAGCGGCGCGCCGTTGACCTCGCCATTTGCGACCACGCTCACGATGTCGTCGGTCGGCCGGGCGCGGCGCGCGGTCGCGAGATCGTGGAAGTAGGTGAACAACTCCATGCGCGCGCGCTCGAGCGTCTCGTGGGCGGTCGCGCCGTGCTGGAACTCTGGGTCCTGGGGCGCGATGATCTCGTTCGTCCAACGGAACAGCAGCTCCCAGTCGTGGCGCGGGACGCCCAGCATCTCGGCGATCACGGCGATGGTGATGCGCGCCGACACGTCGCGCACGAAATCGCCCGTGGTCTTCTCGGCCGCGTCATCGAGCACCTCGCGCGTGACGCGCTCGACCTTGCTGTCCATCGCCCGGATGGCTCGCGGGGTGAACCATCCGCTGGTCACTCGGCGGTAACGGGCGTGGTCGGGGGGGTCCATGTTCAGCAGGTGGCGGGACGCTCCCTCCTCGGGCGGCGGCAGGTCGCGCGTGAAGACGGCGAGGCGCGGCGCGTTCAGGAAGATCTCTGGCTGCTTGCTGACCTCGATGATGTCGGCGTGCTTGGTGATTGCCCAGAACGGGTCAACGGTCGGCCGGTCGTACCAGAACACCGGATCGTGACGGCGGAGCCACGCCCATTCCGCGTGCGGGTAGCCGTGGCGCTCGTAGTGCTCGGGGCTGACGACGTCGAGCGTCGTGGGATCGAAATCGCGATCGGTTTCGTACATGGGGCAGCGTCTCCTTCCCGGACGTAGGATGGCTGAGCAGAACCGGTATCAGACTATGCCGATTTCTGTGGCTGTGTCACGTGGCTTGGTGGGCGCACGCTCAGCGGCGGAATTGCCGAGGGCCTTGCGGCTATCGATCGAGCAGATCCAGCTTCTCTCGCGCTGCGAACTCCTCCCGCAAACCCTCGTAATCCTGTCGAGTCAAGGGCCGAAACGTGGTGTCGCCGCGCTGGCGCCAGTAGACGGGCTCGTCGGGCAGGCGGTGGCGATCGAAGTGAACCCGCTTCAGATTCCGCACCAGGACCTTCTTCGTTTCCGTGTACTCGAAGTCGTCGACGATGCGGACGAAATCGGGGACCCACTTGCGATCCATGCTCGCGCCGTTCACCTCCTTGTCGCACCAGTCATAGAATCCCTTGGGATCGAAGGTGGCGCCGTCGCGCAGCTTCAGAGCCGCCATGACGAGTTCGTCGGAGACGGAGCAGGGCGCTCCGTAGGCCACCGCCAGCGCGACGTCAGGGTGCTCGGACAACAGTCGGCCGACCTGACCAGCGGAGAAGTTCTCACCGTCTTTACGGATCCAGTCGTCCGTTCGACCGTCGAAGTACAGATAGCGTTTACCCTCGTGGATGAGGACGTGGCCGAGATCACCTGAGTGATAGGCGCCGTTGCGGTACTTCTCCGAGTTGGCTTTCGGGTTGTCGAAGTAGCCCTGGAACAATCCGGTGTCCGGGGCGACCCGGCAGATCTCCCCAACGCACTGCTCGTAGTTGAGGATCTTGCCGTCGGGTCCAATCTCGGCGGGGGGGCACTCCTGGCCCTGCGGGTCGAGAATCTGGATGGCGGGATCCTGGATCTCGCCGACGCTGCCGCGCGGGTCGCCCTTGCGGCGGTAGACCGCGATGGCCGCCTCGGTCGACCCGTACAGCTCGAACATGTCTTCCAGCCCCAGCCACTTCATGAACCGCTCGATGTCCGGTGGCGCTGCGCCGTTGCCGATCGCGTAGCGCAGTTTGTTGCGCGGATGGTTGGTCACCTCGGCGGCGATCCGCGCCTCGTCCCCCGCGTACTCCTTCTCGATGGCGGCGAGGACGTAGTGAACGGGTTCGCCGACGTAGTTCCAGAAGGTCACACCGTAGCGGAGCACGTCAGGAACGAACTGGCTGGCGCTGAAGCGCTCGCGCAACGCCATGCCACCACCGACCCAGAACGCTGGCATGAAGCCGACGAAGATCGAGTTCGAGTGGAACAGCGGCATGCAGGCATAGCCGATGTCCTCGTGGGTCAGGCCCATGTTCGACGACACGCCGAAGCCGATCATGCACAGCTTCATGTGGTTGTTGTTGATGCCCTTCGGAAGACCCGTGGTTCCCGAGGTGTAAATCACCATCAGGTTGCGGTCCGGAGTGACGTCGACGGATGGGGCGTCGAGCGACTTGTCCGGTGCGCCGATCTCCGCGGTGAGGCATGCCAGAACATCCTGGCCGGACGCGATCGCTCCACCCTGCGTCGGCAGAATGAGAATGTTCTCGGGAGGAACGTGCCGCAGGTCACCCTGGACGCGCTCGACATCGGTCAAGAACCGCTCGTCTACAACCAGCACACGCGAGCGGGATTGATTGATCACGCCAGCCAGGACTTCGCCGCGAAGTCCCGTGTTGACGCCAAACAGCGTCAGGCCCGCGTAGGCGCAGCCCCCGTAGAGTGCCAGCACTTCGAAATAGTTCTCGAGCAGCATGGCGACGTGTCCGGGGTGGTCGTCGTCGACGCGGCCGAGCCGCCGGAGAAGGAAATGCGCCATCCGTACCGATTCGTCGCGGTACTGGCGGTACGTCCACGTCCGCGCCCCCTGCATCAGCACCAGCTTGTTCGCTGCGACCGGATGCTGTGCCCGCGCTTCGATCTGCGCGCCAAGGGTGAACGGCGCGTCGAAAGTGAGTGGTTCCGCGCTCACGGGAGGTCTCCTTCTGTGGGGATTTTGCCTCCGCCTTGTAGCAGATCTGGGCGCGTGGGTCACAAGCGAGCGGGCACCGCCGAACCTGCCCGCGGGTGTGCGTCAAATTTGTGGGGAAGGTGCGGTGGACCTCCGTGGCGCAGTTCAGCTTTCCTCTCCCGCATCACTGGCGGGAGAGGGATTCTACCGCAGTGAAGGATAGGGCCGGCTCAGCGCGGAGCGTTCAATACCCCATCATCTGGAGGAAATCCTCCAGGCGGTTGAAGCGCAGGAACATGTTCCGCTTCTTTTCGTCGCCGATGGTGGAGGTGGGCTGGCCGGCGTAGTCGTGGCCGGGATAGAGGACGGTGCGATCAGGCAGGGCGCGCAGCTTGTTGACCAGGCTGTCGTACATCTGCGCCGGGTCGCTCCCCGGGAGGTCGACGCGGCCGCAGCCGCCGACGAACAGCGTGTCGCCCGAGATCAGGTTGTCACCGAGAAGAAAGCACTGAGAGCCCGGCGTATGTCCCGGCGTGTGCAGGTACCGAATGCGTTGCTCGCCGACGACGATCTCGTCACCGCTGTCGGTGAGGACGAGGTCCGAGCGGGACAGGGTGCTGATCCGCGGGACAAAGTCGGCCTCGCTCTTGTGGATGTGCACCTTGATCTTCTCCCCCCGTTCGAGCAGCTCGGCGGCGCCCTGAATGTGATGGCCCATGAGATCGCCGCCGAGATGATCCGGATGAAAATGGGTGATGAGCGCCGCTTCCAGACGCATGTCGTCCGCGGCGAGGGTGTCGAGGATCCGGTCGATGTCCCAAGCCGGATCGACCACCACAGCGCGCCGCGCTTCGCGATCCCCGACCAGGTAGACGAAGTTCTGCATTGGCCCGAGAAGCAGTTGCTTGAGGTAGACACTACCCATCGCTCGATGTTCCTTTCTTCCGTGACTTCTGGCCGTGCCGCGTATGGGCGCGCAGGCCGCGTTGCCAGAGATACTCGGTCTCCCCGCAGTGGTGACCGATCCAGCGCGACAGCACGAACAGGAGGTCGCTCAGGCGATTCACATACGGCAATACGTGCTCACCGATGCCTTCCTCGCGGCTCAGCCGCAGGATGTCGCGCTCGGCCCGGCGGCACACCGTGCGGGCGAGGTGCAAGAAGGCGCTCACCCGGCCCCCACCCGGCAGGATGAAGGAGCTCAGCGGCTGCAGGTCCTTCTGGCACTCGTCCATCAGCGCCTCGAGCCGGCGCACCGCATCCGGGCCGATGCGAAACATGCCCTCGTATACGGCGGCCGGCGGCGTGGCGAGCTCGCTGCCGAGGTCAAACAACTCATTCTGCAGGCCCTTGAGGATTTCCTCGAGACGGCCGCGGGCCATCGGCGGGACCCTTTCGTCGTTGAACACCCGGGCCATGCCGATCACCGAGTTCAGCTCGTCGATGGCGCCGTAGGATTCGATCCGAACGGAGTCCTTCGGCACGCGGGCGCCGCCCACGAGCGCGGTCGTGCCGTTGTCGCCGGTGCGCGTGTAAACGCGCGTGATGCGGATCGCCATGCTCAGCGGGCCCTCGTCCTCATGAAGAGGAAGTCTCGACGCGGGATTTGAGGGCGGCGTATGTTCATTATTGTTGTCGCACCCTGGCCTGATACGTGCCAATTATCCTTAGCGGAACCTCTGGAGCAACGAAACCGGCACAGGAGAAGCCTCGGTACGAGATTCGATCCGTCGCATGTGCAAAGAAACTCTTGCCCGGGCAATCGTACTGCTCGCTTCCGTTAGCGGTGGCCGGTTGAAATGAGTCGTCCAGCCACGTCTCCACGTGACTCCAGTACCGCGGCACGCCTCTTGCCTTCGTGTCGCTGCAGGGTGTGACTCTTTTCCATCCGGGAGGAGGCTGGGGACATGAAGACGTGCCTGACGGTGTTCATCGTTGATGATGATGCAGCGGTGCGCGAGTCGCTGGTGTGGCTGATCGAATCTGCCGGTCTGACCGCACGCGCCTGCGCGACGGCGCAGGAGTTCCTCGACAGCTACGACGGCAACGTGGCGGGATGCCTGGTTCTCGACGTCCGCATGCCCAATATGAGCGGCCACGTGCTCGAGCGCGTGCTCGCCGAGCGGAACGCCCGCGTGCCGATCGTGTTCATCTCTGGACACCCGGAAGTGTGGACCGCGGCGGGCGAGCAGCCAGGCGGGGTGGACTGTCTGGAGAAACCGTTCACCGATGACGCGTTGCTCGGCCGCATTCGACGAGCGATCGAGGCGGATCTGGGCCGGCACGCCCAGAACGCGGCGTAGCAGAACGCGGCAGGCGACTCAGAACAGCTCGAGCTGCCGCTTCGTCTTGACGACCCTGTCGAAGTCGGTGCCCAAGAAACGCAGAATCGCATCTGCCACCGGCTTGATCTGATGCTCGACGTAGTGGTCGTAGTCTGGGGGAGCCGTTTCCTCGCCGAGGGGCTCCGGCCCGTTGCGGGTTACGACGTACTCGATGATGCGTCCGCCTGGCCGCTGCTGCTTGCGCGCGGCGCGCACGTGGGGCGGCGTGGTTTTCGTGTACGCGTCCAGGTCCTTGCGTACCGCCTTCCGGTAGGCCAGCTCCTGATCGAACCGCCCGGCGCGCAGGTCGGCCACGAAGGTGCGCACGAACGCCTCGACCGGCTGATCATGAAAGACGAGTTCCAGCAGCCCGGCCTGTAGCCGCTTGCTCACCTCGCTCCAGTCGCGCCGCACGGACTCGAGGCCCACGAACTCGATGCGCTCCTGCCCGTTGGCGTCGATGAGGAGCCCAGCGTAGCGCTTCTTGCTGCCGACCTTGCCACCACGCACCTCCGGCAGGAAGAAGCGATGGTAGAGCTTTTCGAACTCGAGCTCGAGGAAGCTCTCACAGCCGAACCGTTCGCGCACGAACGCGCCCACGGCATTCCCGATCTCAACCCGCAACCGTTCGCCGAGCGCCAGGGCAAGTTCGGCATCCGGCTGGGCGGAGTCAATGAATAGCGAGTCCGTGTCGCCATAGAGGACGCGGTATCCTCCACCGGTGGCGAACGCCGCGGCGGTCCGGATCAGCAACTGGCCGAAGTGCGTGATGGCGTTGGCGACCTCCGGAAAGAACAGCCGCGACGCGCCGGAACCAAGAACGCCGTAGAGCGAGTTCATGAGGATCTTGATCGCGTTGGCCTTTACCAACTGCCCCGCGTGGCGCGCCTGCTCGCGTTCAGCCGCCAGCGACGCGACCAGGGCGGGAAGAATCCCGGGTTGATTGCGATGGAACCGCGCCCCGTTTGGGGCGACGATGGCATCGCTGGCAGTGGCGCCGTCCGCGAGCCAGGTCATCGGGTCGAGGTTGAACGTGCGGATGATGCTCGGGTACAGGCTCTTGAAGTCGAACACCAGCACATTGCGGCACAAGCCCGGTTGCGATTCCATGACGTATCCACCGGCGATGCGGGCGTCTTTCGCTTCGCGGCCCACCGACGGCGCGACCAGGCCGCGCTGACGCAGGGCCCCGAGGTAGAGTGAGTCCACGGAGGCAATCGCGGCACTCACGCGGTCGAGGGGCATTCCGGTGAGCAGGCTGCGCTCGACGGCGAGGTCGATGAGGCCGGTTCGATCGAGAATCTCACTGACCAGACGCGCATCTTCGAGGTTGTAGTCGACCAGCCGTTGGGGATCGACGTGATACAGACGATCGATCTCCGTGGCGCGGTGATCGCCGCTGATGAGCTTTCCCCGGCCCAGAAACTCCTGCGCCGCCGTCTCCAGACGGTAGTCGTCCAAACGAATGAAGGCGCCACGCATCAGGGCGAGGGCATCCAGGACCAGGCGCCCGCAGACAACGGCGCGCGACTCGCGCGTGAAGGATGGATCGCGGTGCGCTTCGAACTCGTCGTCGGTGCGGCCGATGGCGAAGCGAATGCCGTGGCGCCTGGCGGCGCGGGCGAGCACGGCGAAATCGAAGTCAATGACGTTCCAGCCGGTCAGCACGTCCGGGTTGAGCGCATCGAGATATCCGAGGAACCGTCGGATCAAGACCTGCTCGGACGGCACGACTTCAGCCCCAGCGAGGTGCTGATCGTGGACGATGAGCACGCGGCTGTGGTCGGGCGAATGCAGAGCGATCGAGTACACCTGGTCGGCGCGTGGGCTGGTCTCGATGTCGAGGGAGAGGACGCGGAGCGACGGAACCCACCGGCACGGCGTCAGCTCCGGGTTGCGATAGACGCGCCCCAGGCGCTCGTGGCGCTCGAACGGGCCATCGACCACCATCGAACCACGGATGCCGTGGTCGATCATGTACCGATAGGCGAAGCGTACGTCCGCTTCGAAGCATTCGATCCCCATCTCCTCGAGTCGCCGCCGCAGCGGCGGCACGTCCGCCGGTACGGCGACCGTGATCCGCACCACCGGTTCGCCGGCGAACGTGCGCCGACTGCCGTCCTCGAGTACGGCCGCTCCGGTCACTGCCTGCGCGCGCTGCCGTTCCGCGGCGCGGATGAAAAAGCACGGCCGCGCTCGATCATCGACGATGAGGCAGGGCTCGTGCGACTCGAGCACCCCGTACAGATGCACCTCGGGTACACCGTTCACGACGCGATAGGTCGGCGTCAGCACGAAACAACGCACGGCCGCATTATAGTGGTGCATGGTCTGATTCACACACCCTTGCCGGCTCTTAACCGCAATCCGAAACTAAATCTCGCGCCAAGGCGCAAAGCCGCAAAGAAGGGAGCCAAGGGATGCTCCGCTAGAAGACTGGGGTTAGGGCGCGACGGCATATCGGAATCTCCCTCTCCGTCTCCCCGTCACCTGGTCTGCTGGGTTCTGGTAGAAGGGGTCCCCTAACCCGCCGCTTCGCGCTATGGTTGCGGACAGATGCTGATAAGGGATCCTGTCCACGGCGACGTCGCGCTCAGCCGCCTGGAGGCCGAGGTCCTGGATTTTCCGGAAGTGCAGCGTCTGCGCGGGATCAAGCAGCTCGGAACGGCCTGCTTGGTGTATCCCGGCTGCGTGCATACTCGGTTCGAACATTCGCTCGGCGCGAGCGTCATGGCGCACCGCATCATCGCCAGCCTGCGCCGGGAAGGCACGCCGGTGCCGAGGGACTGCGAAGATCTCATCGGCGCTGCCGCGCTCTTGCACGACATCACCCACGTGCCGTTCGGCCACACGCTCGAGGACGAGCGCCGCCTCTTCGGGCGTCATGACAAGGGGAGCCGGCTTGCCCGCATGCTTGACGGACCCTTGGGAGCGCGTCTCGAAGGACTGGGGATCCACGCGGGGATCGCCAGCATGCTCGGGGCGGGACCCGCCACGGTTCCCGCGTGGATGCCCGAAGTCGTTTCGAGCACGATCGATGCCGACCTCCTCGACTACTTGCGGCGCGATTCCTACTTCGCCGGTCTGGCGCAGGACTATGACGACCGAGTGTTTCGCTACTTCAGGGTCACGGACGAACACCTCGCCCTCAACATGACCAAGCACGGGATGGAGCGGCCCGATGCGCGCTCCGAGGTGGTGCAGCTGCTGCGCATGCGGTACTTTCTCACCGAGCGGGTGTACTACCATCACACCAAGGTCGTGGCGGGAGCCATGATCTCCAAGGCGGTCGAAATGGCGCTGGACGCCGCGGCGCTGGACGAATCCGATCTGCTACGGTTGAACGACTGGACGTTGCTCGAGCGCTTGCGGCAGTCATCGGTGCCCGCGGCATCGGCGCTCATCGAGCGCCTCTTGAGCCGTGATCTGCTGAAGCGCGGGTATGTCATCACCGCCCACAGGACTCCCGCTCCGCAGCGCGCCGCGCTGGTGCACCGCTACCACGAAACCCGCGCAGAGCGACGCGCCGCCGAAGAACGACTGGCCGCGAAGCTCGGCTGTGCAACGGGCGAGGTGATCGTGTACTGTCCTGCGCTGACGGTCATGAAGGAGGCCGCCGCCCTGGTGCACACCCCCGACGGACTGCGGCGGCTCAATGACGCAGAGGGCGAGGCATTTTCCGAGATCAAGGCGCTCGAAGCGCGCTACGAGACGTTGTGGCGGCTGTATGTCTTCGCGCCCGCGGAGATCGCGCGCCGTGCGGCCGGGGCCGCCGAGGAGATCTTCGGCCACCCGAATGAGTACACGTTCACCGGTGCAGACAACGAACCCGTCGGAGAAGCACGTGTGCGGTCTCCGACAGAGTGAGCCCGAGCGAATTCGGCAGAGGATTAGGGTCTGCGCTCCGAGGCTGAGGTCGACCAGCGCCCGGCCCGCGACGTGGCCGAGCCAGTGCCGTTGTCATGACCCGAGCATCCCGAGTAGCCCGCGCAGCGGGCGTATCGAGGGGTCAGTCGCAGGACTGGTAGGTCCGCCCCACGCGCCGTAGGCTCGACGCGTGGAGGCGTGAACCCGGGTCCCCAACCCGCAGCGGAAAGCTGCGCCCGGCGCCGCACCTGTTGACGGGCGATATCGAGCTCGGCGCGGCCCGCCAGCACGACTGCGCGTCCACACCCCCGCCCGGTGACCCGCACGACGATTTCGGATCTTGACGAATTCTGTCACTTGG
>Ga0316626_10000139_pt1 | contig 25098 bp, 20 predicted proteins | sample OWC_Aug_T1_C1_D5_FD_207656 | JGI IMG/M metagenome (GOLD analysis project Ga0316626, IMG submission 207656) | Wetland soil microbial communities from Old Woman Creek delta, Ohio, United States - OWC_Aug_T1_C1_D5_A | ecosystem: Environmental > Terrestrial > Soil > Wetlands | place: USA: Ohio...
AGGATTGCCGTCACGGGCTGCGCCTTCTGCGGCAAGACCGAGGTCGTCGAGGTCACGGCGTGAGCGCTTACGACGTAAGCGTGAGGCAACTCATGCTCCGCTTGAAGGGCGTCATGGGAGACTCCGGAACGAGCCCCCTGCGCGACCACGTCTCCTCCTGGGCCTGCCTCGTCTGCGGCGAGGAGTACCACGGCCGGAGCGCGACGGCTGCCCTCGGCGGTCTGTACGCCTTCGGCTTCTGCCCGAAGTGCCAAGTCACGCGACACCTCGGGCCTCGTCGTGGTTAGCGACCGCGTCATCTACTCCAATCGAGCCCCCGGCCTTCCCCCTCGACACATCCACTTCGTCGTCGACGACTGGGAGAGCGGCCCCATCGAGCGCAACCTCGCCATCTGGATGTCCTGCTCTCGACCCGACACCCTAGGGAACCAACTCGACTACTGGCGCCTCCTCGAGGAGGACGGCGTCGAAGTCGTCCTCGAGCCCTGCCAGGAGCCCATCGCCTGATGCACCTTCCGCCCGAAGTCGGCCTCCTCACGCTCGTCCTCGCCATCGTCTCCCTCGTCGCATGGACGGCCTTGGAGTTCTTCTACGTCCTCAACGGCCTGCCTTCGATCAGCGAGCAGATCTGGCGCTTGTACGCTCAATGGCCTCCCATCGGAATGCTCTCCGGCCTCATCGTCGGCCTCCTCCTCGGACACTTCTTCTTCGGCAAGTGAGCGGCCAGACCGCTTCAGCCAGCCAGGGCGCTCGCGCCGCCCTCCTCCTGTCGTCGTGGGGGCGCCCACGCTTCGCGAGCGAGCCTGTCTCCCAAACGATTGCTCGCTTGCAGGGTGAGTACAGCAAGATCGCGGCGGAGATCGAAGTCTGGGATCGCTTCGGGGACGCCGCGCGCGTCTCGAGCCTCGAGGCTACGGCCTCCGACATCCTCGACTACCTCGACGTCCTCTACCCCCTCGAGAAGCAGACGGAGTTCTCGCACGCTCGAGACGCAGATCACTACGTCTACCTCACTCGAGAGCGCGGCGGACCATCCAAGGGCACCATCGACTACGACGGCATCAAGGCCCGCTTCGACCTCGCGGAGGAGATCGAGAAGGACGTCCCCCTGCGCTGGGTCGCTGGCGCACGCAAGGGCCTCTGCCCCTTCCATGAGGAGAAGACCCCCTCCTTCGTCGTCTACGACGACCACTACTACTGCTTCGGATGCGGCGTCAACGGGACAGTCGTCGACTGGCTCATCCACAAGGGGATCTCGCTTGAGTCCCTTTGATGCTCATCGCAGCCGTCATCGCTCACGTATGGGATCTCGCAACCTTCCTCATCGCCGTCCCCTGGGTCGGAGCGGAGGCGGAGATCGGGCCTATTGGCTTGGTCTACTCGCAATATGGCGCCCTCGGCGCCTCCCTTTGGAAACTAGGAGCCTTCCTCGTGGCCGTCCTTGCCCTCTACATCGGAGCGAAGAAGCATCCGCGCGCTGCGAGCGCCGGCTGGCTCGCGCTCGTCTGCGTCGGGACCGTCGGCGCACTTATGAACACGTACGCGATCTACCAGGTTCTGGACTTCCTCTCGTGAGGCACAAGGTCGAAGGAGTCCTGGTGGCTGCGGCGATGCTTGGTTTCTTCTACCTACTCGTGAGCGGGAGATTGCTTCCATGAACTACGACGACGAATGCACCTGCGACTGCTGCAATGACAAGTGCGAGTGCAAGTCGTAAGACCACCCCGCTGCTCGTGCTGCGACATGACGCTGATGACGAGCGGCCTCTGCGCCCTCTGCGACCTCGAGGGAGGCATGGTGAGTCCTCCTCACGTCTGCATCAAGACCGGCCGCATCATCACGGACGAACACGGATGCGAGCCGGACTTCCTAGCGCTCGAGCCCGACCATGAGTCCGGCTCCTGAAGTCCTCCTCGCCATCGGCCTCGGATGCTGGATCGTCGGCATCCTGATGACGTACATCCAGCCGAAGTGCAAGCACCCTTGCGCCGGCTGCTTGCATGAGAAGTTCCTGAGGGAGAAGGCCGACCTCGCGAAGAGGGCTCGCACGTCGCATTCGGCCTTCCATGAGTACCTCTACCCAGGCGGCATCGGCTGCCCATTCTGCGAAGAGAAGAAGGAGAAGTAAGTTGGCTCGTCGTGTCGTGAAGCGCCGCCCCTCGGCCTGCTTCGGGAATGACGACGACCTCGCGCCCCTCATCGGCGTGGGCGCTCCGGAGCCGACCCTCTACGAGCGCGAGCCCTCCAGTCGCCTTCTCCTCGTCGACTCTCACGGCAATGAGTACTGGGAGGTCGACGAACCGGCCTTCATCGGCTTCCGACCACCCTTCGAGGACTAATGTCTAAGTTCACAGCCGGCGTCGACATCAACCTGAAGTGGAACGGCCTCTACATCGAGGGCGTTGCGGGAACTGAGTTCACGATCCCCGACGCTTACTACGAAGAGGCCGATACGGAGTTGCGGCCCGTTATCTCGGGCTTCACGTGGACGTCCGTCACGGACTCCGGAGCATCCGTCGTCGTCCAGGAACTCGACGGAGCCCCAACGGGAACGGCCGCGACCCTCGTCTTCAGCGGAGCGACGGTCGCCATCAGCGGATCGACGGCTACGATCTCTATCTCGGCGTCATCGTCCAGCAGCGGCAGCATGACGATTGGCGAGGTTGACGGATCGCCGCTCTCCTCCGCCATCAACGCCCTCTTCTTCCCCGGTGGAACCATCGCCATCACGGGATCTTCCGCGTCTTACGCGTATGAGTACGGCCTCCCCGTCGAACTCGGCCAGGCAATCTCCGAAGGCACGGCCTCCACCCTCGTTCGCTCCGATCACGTACATACGATCACGGGAGCGCTCGCGACGGCCGACCCCACGCCCATCACGCCGGGTAGCGCTGGGAGCCTCGGAACGGGAGAGATCTGGAGGGCGGCGTATGAGGATCACGCTCATGCCACGCCTGACTTCGCGACGGTAGTCTCCACGGGCACGTCCATCGCTGCGGGCACGGCTTCGACGTTCACGCGCTCCGATCACGTCCACTCCATCGACAACTCCCTCGCGACGGCGGCTCCTCCGGACGTCGGAACGGGAGCCGTAGGAACGGCGCCTCGAGCCGCTCGAGAAGACCACACGCATACGGGCGCGGCAGGCACGGGCATCGCCGTCTCCGAGATCGACGGAGCCCCCTCCAGTACGGGCATCACGGGCCTTGTCTTCAGCAACGGATCCGTCACCATCGCAGGCAATACGGCCACCGTTACGACGGGTGGCTCATCGGGCGTTCGCGTAGCAGAGGTCGACGGAAGCCCCTCCTCAAGCGGCATCACGGATCTCATCTTCCAGAACGGAGTCATCACGATCTCCGGCACGACGGCGACCGTCGCCGGCCCGACGGCTGGAGCGGCGCTCGCTGTTTCCACTTACACCCGAACATCGGGCGACTACACGAACAACAGCGCGAACGTCTGGTCCAACGTCGACTCGACGAACATGTCCCTAACGCTCACGACGGGCGCTAGACGCGTTCTCTTGGGCTTCACGGGCGCGGGCACGCTGAATACGGGCGGCGCCATCAGGCTGGACGTCACGATTGATGGCGTCAGGATGGGCGGCACTCAGGGCCTCGTCATTGCCGATAACGGGAACAAGGACTGGTCGTTCTCCGTCATCACGGACGTCCTCTCCGCAGGCTCACACAACTTCAAGTTGCAATGGAACCCCGGTGCTGGCACCGCAACGATGTACGGCAGCACCGCGAATGCGTTCTGCCACTTCTACGCTCAGGAACTAGCCGACACGGTGGGCGGATCCGTCTCCGTCTCGGAGATCGACGGTTCCCCCTCCTCGACCGGCATCACGAACCTCGTCTTCTCGAACGGCAGCGTGGCGATCTCCGGCAATACGGCCACCGTTACGACGGGTGGCTCGAGCGGCGTTCGCGTGACGGAGGTCGACGGATCTCCCTCCTCCTCCGGCATCACGGACCTCGTCTTCCAGAACGGCGTCGTCAGCATCAGCGGTACTACTGCGACGGTGGCTGGGCCGACGGCTGGAGCGGCGCTCGCCATCACGACGGCAGCCTCAACGGCGAACCAGACCGGCATCACAAGTGGTGGTGGGGTCGTTGATGTTGCCTTCACATCAGCCGTGAGCATCACGACGGGCGCGCGAAGATGCCTTGTCACCTTCAGCGGATGGGCGTATGCCGCATCGGGGAGCGGCCAGGTCTACGTAAACCTCATGGTCGATGGTGTCGCCTTGGGCGGAGGAAGAGGCCTTGCGTCTGCTTTCGTCTCGACCACCCAGGTGGGTAACCTTTCCTTCTCCATCGTGACGGACGTCCTATCCGCCGGGTCGCATACGTTCAAGGTGCGAGCGGGCACGGACGCTTCAAGCATCACCCTGTCGGGCGTCGGATCCGGGACGGACGGCGAGATGAACTTCACCGTTCAGGAACTTCCCGACACGGTGGGCGGATCCGTCTCCGTCGCAGAGATCGACGACTCCCCCTCCTCGACCGGCATCACGAACCTCGTCTTCCCGAATGGGTCGCTGGCTGTCTCTGGCTCCACGGCGACCATCTATCACAGGCCCTTCGACCGTCCGCCGGCCTCTCCCAACGCCAAGAACGCTGAGTTGGACTCGACATTCAGCAGTTCCTGGACGTGGCGGGCGAGTTCCGGCACTCCCACTTCGGGCGCCCTGGGGTACTTCATGGACACCCAGCCCGCCAACCCGACCTACAACTTCAACTCCGACCTACCGGGCGCCCTGGTGATGATGCCCGCCCTGGGGGGCCTTATGAAGGCCTACATCGCGTTCTCCCCGACGACGGGCACCAGATGGGCCGTCGCCGCGAGGCTTGGGGTGATGAACCCCAGCGGAACGGACGACCAGGTCCGCCTCGTCATCGAGAACGGCGTCCCGTCTTCCAGCAGCGCAGATCCAAGCAGCGGAGTGGTCCTGGATCTCGGATGTCAGACGGGGACGGCGTACTTCACGCTCCGCTCCTACAAGTACAACGGCGGCAGCCTCAACGGGTCCGTGACGTCCATCACCACCCTCTCGCCCTCAATCTATGTCGCCATCTCGGGGGAGGCGACGAGCAACCGGATCAAGGCGTGGTGGAGCAGCGACGGCATCAGTTGGGCCTTGTTGGAGAACTTCGTCGGGCTGACGATCAATGGCGGCGTGAACTACGTCAGCCTGACGACCAAGGACGGGCACAACAACTCCACCTCCGCTGCTGTGGGCGTCTTCGAGTGGATCCGCTTCCTGGAGGGCGACAACACGTTGTGGAACTTGGGGCTGGGTAAGTGAGGCCCGTCCTGACCCTCTGCCACGCCTGCCGCAGCCCCCTTTCGGACGCGATCAACAAGCGCCTGAAGGCCGGCGAGCCGGATGTGCGCGTCAGCAAGTGGCTCGAGGAGCAGGGGCACTACCTCAGCCGTCTCGCCATCGGGAAGCACCGCCGAGAACACCTCACGGACGAGTTCCAGGCCCAGGTGAAGGCGGCGAAGAAGGAACTCGAGCGCAACAAGAAGACCATCAAGGGTGATGGCGACCTCGCGAAACTCGTCAGAGACGTCGCGATGGTAGCCGTCGAGGCGGGAGAACTCCGTCCGACCCTCCAGGAGGGCCTGCGAGCGCAGGAGATCCTCGACAGGAGGGTGGAGAAGAGCGCGGATCGCGACCTCACCCTCATTCTCGCCCAGGTTCTCGGCGGCGGGCAGGCGTACGGAGCCCCTCTGCTGACCGATGGAGCCGTCGAAGGCGAGTACGAGGTCGTTGGAGAGGCGTAAAGACGCCTGAAACGCCGCGTGTACACGTCCCTGAGCGAGGGAGTTAGTTCTGCCTGGCCTAAACCATCAGAAAGTCCAACTTCGAGACGAAGACGGACGACATCGGCCCCATACGGGCTCGAAAGCCGCCCCAATCGCCCTTCCGCAGTCGGATACGATGCGCGACCTCCAGCGAGGGCGCCTCGACATCCCCTACTTCGCCTCTCGATGGCTGGGCATCGACCTCCATCCCGGCCAGGTGGCCTGGGCTGAGGCCTGCGCGGAGCGAGACGAGACGGGCTGGCGCCCGAAGTACCTCACGACGGTCGTCTCCGCCGGCAACAGAGCGGGCAAGACCCTCGTCCTCTCTATCGTCGTCCTCCACCACGTCTTCTACAAGTTGGGCCTCCGGCCTCCGAAGGCCGGCGACCGAGAGGACTCCCTCCGCTGGCTGCGCCAGCCCTTCGTCTGGTATCACCTCGGCGTCTACCAGGAGACGTCGGAACTCGTCTTCCGCGAGTTGGGCCTCATCCTCGAGGGCTCCCACCCCGCGCAGCGCGGCCGAGGATGCCCCCTGACGGCGGAACTCGGCCCCATCGTCGATGCGACGAAGAAGTACCGAGGCGAGTACCCCTGGATCCGCGTCCACCAGATGTACGGAGGGGGCGAGATCCACTTCCGCACGACGCAGGAGAAGGCGAAGGCCCTCCTCGGCAAGGACATGAACGGGATCTCCTTCGACGAGGCAGCCTTCGAGTTGTACCTCACGACGATCTACCAGGAGGTACTGAACCTTCGCCGCCTCTCCACGGGAGGCCCCCTGCACTTCATCGGAACGCCGACGGAGGGCTTGGGGGAGTACTACGAGATCTGGGAGCAGGGCAACCCAGAGAACCCCAAGCGTGACGAGCGCGTGCGCTCCTTCCGCCTCTCCACGAGGGACAACGTCGGCTACGGCATCGACGAGACTGCCTTCGAGGAGATCCTGCGCCAGCAGGAGCCCTACCTCATCCCGCAGAACATCGACGGCTACTTCATCGAAGCCACGGATGCGTACTTCCACGCTCCGAAGGTGCAGGACGCCTTCTCAGGCGACCTCGACATCGAAGGCACGCCCGTGAAGGGCCACCGCTACGTGCAGGGCGTCGACCCCGGCATCGCAGCGGACGCTACGTGGGCCATCACGCTCGACTACACGAACCGACCGATGGTCGCCGTTCGCGCTCGCAAGAGGGCCGGACGCCAGCCTCTGCCGGCCATCGTGAACATGGTGCGCGAAGGCCACCTCCTCTTCCAGCAGGGCTCGTACTGCACGACCGTCGTCGACTCCACAGGCCTCGGGGGGAAGTTGTTCCGACAGGAGTTCTCCATCATCCGCCCCCTGCGCGACTTCGACTTCGCAGGCACGAAGGCGAAGAAACTCGAACTCCTCTCCGACCTCAAGGCAGCCATCGACCGAGGGGACGTCGTCCTCCCCTCCGGCGGCATCTGGACGGAAGTCCGCCGGCAGTTGCTTGGATACAAGTTGGACGACAAGCGCCTCGAGCAGGACGCCGTCATGGCCCTCGCCATCGCCGTGCGCCACGCCCTCCGCAATCCGGCGAACCCCGTTGCCGATCCGACCTTCGAGTACTTCGGAGCCTCTGACTAGTGGCGAACCTTCGCGGCATCCCAGCGCAATACACGACCGACATCACGATTGCGAGCAAGTCGCAGATCGCCGCGCTCGAACGCGCCCTGAAGATCACGGCAGCCGACTTCGTCGGTCGCAAGGAGGATCCGGAGGACTCTCTCGAGTACCGGCTCCTGCGCGAGATCTACAGCCGCAAGTCCGGCCTCGAGGCCGAGCGCGCTCGCCGCGCAGACGTCTTCCGCCGCCTCGACAACTTGTATCACGCGCGAGACATGACCCTCGGCGGCGCGGACCATTGGAGCGACGACCCCGCCACCCGCCTCGCGGGCAAGGCGCACGTCTCCGTCAACGTCCACGCAGCCTTCGTCGACATCCCCGCCTCCCTCCAGGCCACGCGCCCGATCATCAACTACGTCCCGACGGGGCCGGCGAAGGACGAGCGCGAGGCCAATCAGCGCAGGGAAGCCCTCTTCTTCCGCTGGTGGGATGACAACGATCTCGATCTCGAACTCGAGAACATGGCGCAGATCAAGGCCCTCTACGGAGACACGGCCGTGAAGGTCTACTGGGACGAGGCGAAGGGCCTCCCCAGCCTGACCGTCATCGAGAACCCCGAGCAGTTGTACCTCGGCTTTGGAACGTCCGACTACCGGCGCATCGACTGGGCGCTCTACTGCTACGGCATGAGCCCGCAGGCCGTGAAGGAGGACTGGGGCCTCGACGTCAAGGTCGGCAAGGACGGCGAGGAGAAGTTCCCCATCGTCTACAACGGAGGCGGCGATCACGCCGACCCCCTCCAGACCCTCAACTCCCTCGGCTACCAGGGCGATACGGCACGAGACGTCAACCGCCGCCAGAGCGACTACGAAGACGTCCAGGTCGAGGTCTACGACTACTGGTACAAGAAGCCGACGAAGCCGGGGCGGATGCCGGAGATCTGGAACGCCATCTACATCGGCAACTACATGGTGAAGAACGAGCGGCATCGCGAGTTCGACACCGTTCCGTACGTCTGGCTCCGCAACACGACGATCCCCGGCAGCCCGTACGGCAAGCCGGAGTTGTACGACGTCGAGCAGTTGCTGCGCGAGAAGGACGAGCGCATCACGAACGCAGCGCAGATGATCCAGAGCATCGTCGGCGGGCAGATGTGGCAGTTGATCGGCCCCGAGGCCCCGGACGAGGTGTCAGCGAACGTCATCCCGAAGCCGAACAAGGTCGCGACCCCCGGCCCAGGCAACGAGATCCGCGTCATCCAGCCCTTCATCCCGCAGTTCGCCGTCGAGGACTACCTCCAGCGCATCGACCGCGAGATCGCCGTCGTCACGGGCCTGAACGACCTCCTCCTCGGGCTCGCCCCCGGCCAGGTTCTCTCCTCGAGCAAGGCGATCTCCGCCCTCGTCGCGAACTACGAGGCTCGCATCGGGCCGAAGCGCAAGTTGCTCTACTCCGCCCTGAAGGAGATCTGGCGCCTGACGGCTCAGGTCTGGGAGCGCAAGAACCGCGACATCCGCGAACTCATCGACGGCGAGTACCGCATCGAGATCAAGGCGCCGGAACTCACGCCCCGCGACGAACTCGAGGTCGCTCAGATGGCGATCAACCTCGTGCAGAACCGCATCTGGGCGGGCGAGCGAGCGATGGACCGCACGGGCGTCGAGGATCCCGTCGACGAGAAGACCCTCATCCGCGAGGAGCAGACGGACGCCGCCCTCAACCCCGCAGCCGTGCAGGCGATGGCTCAGTTGATGGCAGTCCTCCAGCAACTCGGGATGCAGGCTCCGCCTGAGGCGCAGCAGGCCGTGCAGGCGCAGCAGCAGAACCTTAACAACCAGCGTGTCCTCAATCCGCCCGCAGCCGGCGGGCAGTCTCTGAACGCGCCTGAGAACGCCGGGAACGCTGCCCCGGAAGCGATGCCGGCTAACGCCGAGGGTGGCCTGCTCGCGCAGACCATGCTCCAGGGCGGTGAGGCCTCCGGCCGCGTCCTGAGCCAGCAGAAACTGTAATGGCGAGGATCGGTCGCTTCGGTCGTCGCACGAGGGGCGGGGCCAACCTCGCCTCGATGGTCGCCGGCCTCATCGCGCAGCAGCGCGCGGCTGAGGACCGAGCGATCTTCGACGCGTACAACAACGGAGGCCTGTACAAGGGCAAGCGAGTCACGGACTCAGTCCTCCTCGGCTACATCAAGGGTCGCCGCGACGGGCACTCGAAGGATGACGCGAACTGGGACGAGTGGAACAACCGCTTCATCCAGACGAAGTTCTCCATCGACGAGTCCAAGACGCTCCTCGCCTGGAAGCAGGGGAAGAAGAGCGGCGCCTCCGTCGCCGCCTTCTACCGCAATAGCCTGAAGCAGTTCCCGACGGACTCCGCCTTCGGGCGAGAGATCGCCTCAAAGGCTGCTGACTGGGCGAAGAGCGCTGCCGGAGCCGCTCGCTCCGGCGCTCGAGGCAGGGCGACGTCCGCCCTGAATGCGAGGGTGGCGGAGTTGTCCCAGCCCTCGGAGGACTTTGGCGCCGCGACGAAGGTTCTCGAGGCGTATGCACGTCGAGCCGGCCTCATCGTCGGCAGCCAGACCCTGAACGACGCGGACGCAAGCCGCCTCATCGACCTCCTCGACTCCGGCATCGTGAAGATCGGAGACAAGCCCCTGACGTACGTCGACTACATCAAGATGGGCCAGGGGGACTACCGCGCTCGCACGGCCGTCATCAACCTCAAGGCCTCGAACGGCATTGGCGTGAAGACACTCCTGAAGGAGCGCGACAAGGCCTTCAAGTTCCTCGGCGGCGTTCGAGCCTGGAACGACCGCGATGCGTACGAGGTTGCTCGAGCGGACTTCGAGGGCGACATGGAGCGCGCTGGCGGTGATCCGTACTCCGCTGCGGACGCTATGGCTGAGTACGCGAACAAGATCAAGGGCCTCTTCGGGATCGCCGTGCAGGATCCGAACATCGACTCGGACTTCATCGGCGCCCTGAACAACGAGTACCTCATCCTGACGACCGGGAAGGACGTCGGCCCGACCGTCTCCGACGCCTTCAACTCGAAGAAGGGCACGACGTACGCGAACAACGATGGAACGGACCTCGCGGACGACGTCTCCTCCGTTCAGGCAGCCATAAAGGACATCCAGGCGGGCAAGGCGTACTACGGCCAGGAGGCCTTCGGGGAGGCCCTGAGGGTCGTCCCCTTCCAGGCGTCAGCAGACCTCCTCGGAGCCGACGGGATGCCTCGCAACCTCGCCACGCAGATCACGAACGTGAATGGCGATCTCCGCCCCGTCGTCCTCGCGGGGAGGGAAGTCTCACGCATCACCATCCTCGACGAGGACGGCAATCCCGTCGACATCAGCGGCGTCGACCAGGCGACCCTCCGCACCAACATCCTCAACGGAACGTGGCAGCAGCAGGAGGGCGGCGTCCTCGGATACGAGTACAGCAACAGCCAGACGGGGCGCAAGTCCTGGGGCGTGTACGACGCAGCCGGACGCCTCCAGTTCACGGAGGAGAACCCCTTCGCCGGCCCCCTCGGGCAGTTGGGCGACTCCTACGGTGTCGTCGTGAGTGAAGGCGCCGAAGCCGTCCAGACGCTCCTGAAGCCAGGCGAGGCTGGTCGCGGCGTCGTCGCTACGCGCGTCATGTTCGATGAGGGAGTCCCCCTGAGCGAGCGCATCACCCTCGTGAAGAACGCAGGCGAAGCCCTCGGCCTCGACGAGACTGAGGCGGGCGAACTCGTCTCCGGCATCCAGCAAGTGCAGAAGACGCGTGAAGAGATCCAGAGGGCGTACAACAACTTCCGCGCGGAAGAGCGGTCGGAAGGCTCGAAGTCCATGTATGGAATGGGTCCGCCCCTGCCTTCTGGCATGGGTGGGCCTGCCATCAGCCTCCGTAATGGCTTCGCCATCTCCGCCGCCGATCTCGCTGCTGTGAAGCCCGTGTACGCTCCTCCGCCCACCATGCGTGACTCCGACGGGCTCTCCGCGACTTCGATGCCCACCATCAAGGTGCCGGTCATCAACTCGTTCACGGGCTTCACAACGAGCCTGAGTAGCGGCGCCCCGCCACCCGCCGTGACGCCGAACGTCAACGTGAATACGGGCTTTACCATCCCGCCGACGAAGACGTACGAGCCGACCATCGACGAGCGCTTGGATGAGAGCGCGGCTAAGACGACGGCGGCTAGGACGGGCAAGGTGGTCGCCTTCTAAGGATGGGAAGCCGCTTCACCTACTCCTCCTCACCTAAGCCGCCCGAGCCCTCCGGATCGGCTGGCGCCGGCCTGTCCAACTTCCGGTACTCAGGCACGATCAGCGGCAACTCCTCGAACACCAAGACGAAGAGCGTCGGCAAGTTCAATGTCGACCTCGCGAACCCCGATAAGGCCCTCGGAGGCACCGTCGACTCCGCCATCGGCCTCGCCGCAGGCATCGGAGGTGGCCTCCTCGGAGCCATCGGTAGCCTCGGCTTCGGGGACGGCAGGAACCTCGGCGCGACCGTGGACGCCCTCGGCACGGGCTTCGAAGCCCTCGGCTCCGTCCCCCTGCCTTCGACGAACCCCGACATCCAGCCGAAGACGGGCGACATTCTCCCCACCATGCTTGGGCTCGTAGGCCTGCCCGTCAGAGCCCTCGAGCGCACCGTCGCCGGCCAGCGCGTCGAGAACAAGGGTGACTCCATCCTCGGAGACGTCGCGCAGGGCCTCCTCGACTCCTTCGTTCCTGGCCTTGCCCTCCATCGAAAGGTCGAGGGCAAGGACGCGCAGGCCCTACCTCCCGACCTCCAGGAGCGCCTCGCTGCCGGCGAGTCCGTCGACGTCATTGCCGACGAACTCGTCTCGAGGGGGGCGGGCTTCACAAACGACCCCGCGCAGAACTTCCTCGGCCAGGTCGTCTTCGACCCCCTCAACGTCATCGACTTCGGCATGAACGTCGGAGCGAAGTTTGCTCGAGGCGCCGCCCTCTCCCTGAACGAGGCCCGCCTCGTCGGCGGCACGGTCGGCGCGTCTGACGCCTTCGTCGGCACCATGTACAACTCCTGGACGCACGGCATGAACGCCGGCCAGGCTGCCTTCGCGAAGGCCCTTCTCGGACCATCCACGGCGGGCATCTTCCACAGCCTCGGCACGAAGAACTACCAAGCCATCACGCGCCGACTCACGCGCATGGCTCCGGAGTACGCCTCCTCCTTCGAAGACGCCCTCGCGCGTGGCGCGGCTCAGTTGGAGCGTGCCGTCGCCGCGAACCTCGTCGAGGCCGACTTCGCCGCCGGCTTCCGCCGCGTCGACGACATGAACCCGGAAGCCGCCGCAGACGCCCTCCTCGAGCGCAAGGCCTTCGCCTCGGATGAGGTGCAGCGCTCCGTCGAGGAACTCCTCGACCGTGTCGCTCCCGATCTCCGGGGCGTCGACGACCTCCGCCAATGGTCTGCGGAGCGCATCGCGCAGATCACGAGCGCTGGCGTCGACGACGTCCTCTCCAACCTCCCTCGCAAGGTTGACTACGACTTCGCTCGCATGGTTCACCTCGCGACGTACGGCAAGGCAGGAGATGAACTCGTCGAAGCGAGGAACCTCATCAAGCCGGAGGAACTCGCAGCCGCCGGCCTTGGCAAGGATCCTGAGTACCTCACCATCCTCGCTCCGGACACCCTCACGCAGGAGCGAGCCGTCGAACTCCTCGCTGACCTCGAAGCCCGAGGAGCCGCCGCTGCCGCAGACGCCCTGAAGGCGTACCCCGACGACTTCCGCCAGATCGCGAACCTCGCAGGCGAGCCGGAGAAACTCGTCACGAGGATGAAGAAGTTCATCGAGGACGGTAAGAGCATCCTTCCGACGGAACTGAAGAAGCCCACGGTGGGCAGTCACCCCCTGCCGGCATCTATCTCCGCATGGCGTGCGAAGTGGGAGGCCCTCGGCTACCGTGTCGGCTTCGCTCCGGACGACTTCGTCAAGGTCATCAGCACGGCCGACGGCGAGCAGATCGTCAGCAAGCCCTTCATGTACTTCGCCTCGGAGAAGGCGCCCCTGTCCATGAGGAACCCCTTCGGGCGCCTCATGGACGGGATGTTCCGAGGCATCACGCAGACGAAGATCCTCACGGCGAGTCGCCAGCGCATGACGCGCTACGCGGAGGGCTACGGCATCAGCAGGGGAGAGGCGGAGGCCTTCCACCGAGCCGTCATCAACAAGGCCGTCGACTCCGGCACGAGCCCGCGCGGGCTCTCCATGCTGGGCGGGCAGCCGTACGACGAGATCTTCCGCGAGGTTCTCGGGGACGTCCGAGCCAGCCGCCTCATCGAGGACGGCGTCAGCCCGACGTGGCTCGTCATGAAGTCCTTCGAAGGCAACCTCCGCCAGATCGGCCTCACGCAGAAGATCACGGGCAAGGTGAAGGTCGCCGCCGCCGAGCGAGGCAACTTCGTCGCCGGGGTCACGGAAGGCATCTACCCGAACTTCCGCTTCCGCTTCAGCCCCATCTTCCAGAGCCAGGAACTCATCGAGTCGCCCTTCTGGAACGCCCTGCGAGGCATCGACCCGGTCCTCGCGCACGACCCCGAAGTAGTGAAGGTAGTTGGCGAACTCTTCGACATTCTGCCGGAACTGAAGTACCTCGACGAGGCCTCCTACGTCACGCACCTCGCCGGCAGCAAGGCGACGAACGCCGCCTTCGGCCCGCGCACTCTCGTCGGGAAGGCCCTGCGGCGCGTTCCGAACGTCCGCAACGCGAAGGAGGCGCAGAGGGTCCGCCAGATCCTCGGCTCCATCGGTGAGGCCTTCAAGACGTCGATGGACGAGGTGAACCCCGGCATCTGGCGCACGTTCGAAGAGGCGTACGGAACGACGGACCCCGGCAAGATCGCCATCAAGTACATGATGGAGCGCCGCGCCCTCGGCAACGGCGAGGTCGGCGCCCGTACCGTCCTAAACGACGCCAAGCCTGCGAACTTCGGCCATCAGCCGATAACGAACGCTGCGGACCTCCACGCCAGTCTTGTCGCCGCCGGAGCGGTGGATGAGGAGGCCGACGGCATCGTCGCCATCGTGCAAGCCCGAGCCGCCACTTGGGCGCGGCAGACGGGCCGCTCCGTCGACGAGTGGTATCGCACCCGCCTTCACGACATCTCTCGGGGCGGAGAGATCATGCCCTGGGAGGCACGGAGGCAGTTCGAGCAGCGCTCGCGCGTTGCCATCGCGGAGCAGGAGGCGGCTCGCCTCGTTCCTCCGCCGTCTCCGGAGGCAGCCACCCGCCGCCTGAACGCCGCCCTCAATCGCGACTACGCGAAGGCCGCTCCGCAGGGCGGCAAGCGCACCCTCATCGGCCCGCAGGAGCGGTACGTCGAGTCTCGCGGTACGCGCATGGTCGCCCCCGGCGAGAGCCAGGCGAAGCACATCGTCGGACGCGTGTCGAAGGAAGACTGGGTCCGCCAGGTCGAGGACGTCCTCTCGCCGGAGGAGTTCCAGTCCGCTCGCTACTGGTACGAGAACCTCGCTGCGGAGTTCGAGGTCTATGGCGAGGACGCCCCACGCATGGCCCTCGCCTGGCTTCTCTCACAGGTGCAGGCGAGCCCGTCCTCGGGCTTCAACAACGTCCTGCGCGGCCTCGACAAGGCACGCGGCATCGTGCGCGAGGGCGTGCCCCAGGCCGGCCTCTCCGAGGCGAAGATCGTCTCCGTCCTGAAGGGTGAGGCGCCGTCGATGACGGCAGCCGACAAACTCCACGACTTCATCGACTCCTTCATCGGCAAGTTGACGCGCACCCTCTTCCGGGACGACCCGCGCGGCCTCCAGCCCGCAGCCATCGACGTCTGGGCGGCTCGAGACATCGGCTTCGTCGACCCAGCCGTTCAGGCGTGGGCGAAGAATGAGTTTGGCATCGACCTCGCGCTCGACTTCAAGGAGAATGGCGCCGTCAGCGAGGCGGCGTACGAGTACGGCATCCGCTTCTACAACGACATCGTCGACCACCTGAACGCCATCGGATACGACGGTGGCGGATGGACGGCGCACCAGGTGCAGGCCGTCGGATGGACGCGCGTCATCAAGGCGATGGGCGGAACGGCTGAGTTTCCCGGCGACATCGTCGGCAAGAACGTCCGCCGCGTAGCCTTCGACCTCGGCGCGGGAGAGGGCTCCCCCTGGGAGAAGATCTTCCCCTCCTTCTACGACCTCCCGCAGGAGACGGCCGTCGCCATTCTGCGCGAGTACACGGATTGGCTCGTGCCCCAGGTCGAGAAGTTGACTGGCGTTCGCATCCTCGGATACGACACGGGCCTCGGCTTCTGGGGCTCCTACCCAGGCGCCGGCTCCGCCGTTCTCCAGGTTCTCGGCAGCCCAGAGGCCGTGCAGGACGCGATGGACGTCATCGGATACGCCACGCGCCAGACGATGATGCTGGGCTCGCGGCCCCTGAAGAGCGGCGCCACGGCCGGCCTTGACATCCTCGGCCAGGGACTCGGGGACGTGAAGAGCGCGCAGCGGCTCTGGGACAAGTTGAACGAGATCGCTCCCGAACTCGCGCACGGAGCGCAGCCGGTGGTCGTCGAGGGCAAGCCTGGCATCCGCATCCTGCGCGATCCCTCCCTGAAGCCCTGGAACAAGAACCAAGTAGAGAAGTTCCGCTCCGCTGTCGACGAGGCGAGTAGTGAACTTGGCTTCAAGGTTGACGTGCGCGAGGGGAGGTTCGATACTTTCAGTCGCAGTAACGACTGGACGGCGGATCCCAATGGGCGTTCGTTCCTGGAGGGCCTACACGGACGAGGAGTACCGGGCGTTGCAACGCGCCTGGACGATCTCGCCTCCGCTGCGGAACTCCACCTCACGCGAGCCTACCGAAAGCACGCCCCAGGAGCCCTCGAAGACTTCCGAGCGCAAGCCGGCCTCGACATCCCGGACTCCGCGCCGAAGAGCGTCTTCGACCTAGAGCGCGACTTCGTCGGAGACAATCCCGACATCGAGTACGGCCAGGTCTTCGACAGGCAAGGGAACCCCATCTCGAACCTGAGGGAGGGCACGGGCTCCCAGGTCGACTGGCGAGGCGATCCGTCTCTCCTCAAGTGGGAAGACGGCGTCCTAACGCACTACCATCCGGATGCTGCGACGGGCGGATACGAGGTGTCCCTCTCCGAGGGGGACGTGCGCGTCGGCATCGAGAAGAAACTGAACGCCGTTCGCGCCGTGCAGTCTGACGGCACCGTCATGGAAGCCAACTTCTCCGCCCTCAGCGCGAGGGTGCATCCGTACTCAGTCTCGAAGAAGTTCTCCGCCGCCTTCAGGAAGCATCAGGCTGCGGGCGAGGCCTACCCCGATGCCATCCGCCTCGCTGCGGAAGAGAACGGCATCCCCATCCGCGTCTACAAGACGAGCCCCGCCGCGCTCGAGAACGAGTTCTACCAGAAGAGCCAGGGCGTCCTGAAGGGCTCTACGTCCATCATGGACGACGGGCGGGCAGCCATCAGGGCCTTCGAGGCCTCCGATCCCTCGACCTTCCTGCATGAGGTCTTCCACGTCTTCTTCTATCGCGACATCCGCGAGGGCTCACCTCGCGACCTCGCGAAGATTGAGGCGTACATCGGCAAGGCCGTCGACGACTTCGCGGACGAGGACTGGGAGACGCTCGCCCGTCTCGGGGAGCGTTACGTGCGCGAGGGCAAGGCTCCGGTCCCGGAACTCGAGAGCGCCTTCGCCTCCTTCCGCCGCTGGCTGACGGAGATCTACCGGCGCATCAGGGGCACGGAGATCGACGTCAAGATCAATCCCGAGATCCGTGGCGTCCTCGACCGGATGCTTGGGGCACAAGATCAAGCGCTCGACGATGCCGTCCGCGCTGCCGGCTTCGGATCTATCGAGGACGCTCGAACGGCCGTCCGGCAATGGGACGCTCTCGGCCCCCAAGACCCCCGATGGGCGTCTCCGCCGCCGGCATTCCAGAAGGTGTCCGCTCTCCCGACGGACCTCCGCTCAGAACTGCGTGGCGCGGAGCCGCCCCGGCGGGACTTCACGCCTCGCTCGACGCCCGCGTCTCCGGCTGCGATCTCTCGCGCGGACGAGGAGACGATCTGGCAGGGCTTCCGAGCCGCCTTCGAAGAGACTAGCCGGCAGGCCTTCAAGACGCATTACTTCAACCCTCGGCGTGGATGGCTGGAGCGCTCCATCAACCATCCCTACCTCGGCATCTACCCCGTGTCGTATATGTACGGCAAGGTGCTGCCTGAGTTCGCTCGCTTCCTCCTCGTGCGCCCCTTCGGCCTGCGAGCGCCCCTCGTCGGGTACTCCGCCCTGCACAAGTTGCAGCAGGCAGTCGTCATCCGCATCCAGGAGGATCCGGAGGGCTTCGGCAAGTTCCTCGAGGACAACAAGGACGCCATCTACCTCGTGAACCTCCTCCTGCCGGGAGATCCGACGAACCTCGGAGCCGGCGCTCCCGCCTGGGCGAGGCACATCGTTCGAGACGTCGCGGAGGGCAAGAGCCCGACGCGCACCATCGAGAACATCGTCCCGGACACGATCTCGAACATCGGTATCGGTCGAGACACGCGCATGGCGACTCAGGTCGCTACGGGCCTCCTCGGCCAACTCGACTTCGCATCGAAGGCCTTCGACGGCATCTTCGGCAACGGCGCGGACAACTCGCAGCCGGCCGTCTTCGAGCGCAAGTGAAGCGGGCTAGTCTAGCCCGCTAGAAGCCTCTGTGGGGCCGCAGAAGGCCCCTAGAAGCCCCGTTTCATGCGACCCGGTACTCCGGGTCCAACCATTCCCGTTTGGAGCCCCCTGCGGGGGTTTCACCGATTAGGAGGACAGTCGTGTCCGACCAAGTCGTGGTCGAGGACGTCCAGGAGTCGCTCGAGGCCACCGAAGAGGTGGCGGAGGCCACTCCAGCGTTCGACGAAACCACTTGGAAGAAGCGGCTTGCTGGTAAGGATCAGGCCCTTACCCGAGCCATGCAGGAGCGCGACCAGTTGCGGAAGGAAGCCGACGATCTGCGCCGCTGGAAGGCGGATCAGGAGAAGGTGAACATGACCGAACTGGAGCGGGAGCAGGCTCGAGCGAAGGAACTTGAGTCCGAACTGGCTCAGGCTCGTCGAGACGCGGAGCGAGAACGTCTCGCTCGCAAGAACCCTCTCTTCGCGGAGTTCCTCGAGGAGGCCAGCGGCCTCAGCGCGGACGAGGCGGAGGAGGTCTTCCAGAAGGTTCTCGCGAAGGCCAAGGCCGACGCAGGAGGACTGGAGCCGGAGCCCGAGGCTCCGCGCGTCGACCCCAACCGGAACCGCCGGAACCCTCCGGCTGCACCGAAGAAGCGCACGGCCAGCGACATCGAGAACGCCATCGAGGCCCTCGGCAATCCCTGGCAGCAGTAAGCGCTACCAACCCTAGACCCGAAAGGTAACCTACCCCGTGGCTACCACGACAACTGCGACGAGTGGCTTTAGCGACCTCGTCCAGGAACTCGTCAAGGAGCGCGCGGAAGAGGAACTTCGAGCCCGTCTCGTGCATGCCATGCCTGGGAACTTCCTCCCCGGCCGGCTCATCAAGGGCACGAACTTCATCCGCTTCGCCCGCTACGCGGACCTCTCCGTCAGCACGACCGCGCTGACCGAGGCCACCGCTCCCACCGACCAGGAACTCACCATCGCGAGCGAGGCCTTCTCGGCCACGCAGTACGGTGGCACCATCGCCGTCTCTGATCTCGCCAACCTCGACTCGCCGCACGAGTTGATCTCCATCGCCGCCGAGAAGGCTGCGCGACAGGCCGCCGACACCATCGACGTCCTCGTCCGCGACGTTCTCCAGGCCGGTGCGAGCGTCAAGTACTCGAACGGCGCCGCTCGCTCCGCCGTCTCGGCCGCTCTCACGGGCGCCCTGGTGAAGCAGATGTTCTGGAACCTCCAGAAGCGCAACGTGCCGACCTTCGCGGACGGCACCTACCGCGCGATCATCACGCCGAACCAGGCCTACGACCTCGAGGCCGACACCGCGACCGGCGGCTGGATGGATGTCCACAAGTACGTGGACAACTCCCCCCTCCTGACCAACGAGATCGGGCGCTACGCTGGCGTCCGCTTCATGGTTTCGAGCAACGCGAAGGTCTTCGCGACGGCCGGCGCCTCGAGCGTCGACGTCCACTCCGCGTTCTTCTTCGGCCCCCAGGCGTACACCATCGGTGACTCGCAGTCCCTCTCGGCATACTTCGTGCCGCCGGGTGGCGATCACTCCGACCCCCTGGCGCAGAAGGCCATCGTCGGCTGGAAGGTCCGCTTCGGCGCGATGCTTCTCGACGAGGCCGGCCCGCGCTACGTGCGCCTCGAGACTGCCGCGACCACGGTCTAATCCTAGACCGTAAGTGAAGGAGGGCCGGGAGCCGCAAGGCCCCGGCTCTTCCCTTTCAGGCGTCTTTACGCCTCTAACGCGGCGTGTACGTGTCCAAGGGTGAATGGACACGATCAACGTCCTCATCTGGGGACACGCGACTGATGGTCCCTGCGCGTACTTCCGTGGCTACCAGTATGAGGAAGCGCTGAAGCCCTACGGCATCGACCAGCGCAACATCCAGTCCCTCGACATCGTTGCCACGGGCGGCGTCTGTGTCGACACCTCCGAAGGCCATGAGTGCGAGAAGAAGCACATGACCATCGCGGAGGCCTTCGCGGCGAACAAGATGGCCCTTGATACGTCGCAGATCGACTGGGCTGACATCATCGTCTTCCGGCGCTACTACAACACGACGCGCAAGTGCCACTCGTGCAACTTCCGAACGCACGAGCCCCTCGAACACGAGGCCCATCGCCAGACGGGGCACAACACGTACACGCAGGACGACATCACGCGCGTCATCTGGCCGGCCATCGAGGGCAACGCCGAGAAGGCGATCATCTACGAGACGGACGACGACCACTTCAACATCGCATCCTGGAACGGCTATTACCAGGACGTCGTCGAGGAGTGGGATCTCATCCGGCGCATGGCTCGCAGGGCGGACCTAGTCACGACGTCCACGCCAGTCCTCGCTCGCCGGTACAGCCGCTTCAATCCGAACGTGCGCGTCATCCGCAACGCCATCGACCCCGACCTCTACGAGCGAGACACGGAGCGTCCGGAGGGCGACAAGCCCCGCCTCGTGTACTACGGAAGCACGGCGAGGATGCGTGACTACGCAGGCTTCCCAGGCATCGACGGCAAGTGGGAGGGCGGGTACGCCGCGAAGGCCGTGGAGGAGAACAAGCACCTCCTGCGCCGCATCTTCATGGGCGTTGACTCCGGAACGGAGTACGCCGTCAGTCCCCTCTTCGACGAGATGACGCCCTACATCATCGGCATCCCGGCCTTCAGCAAGAGCCTCGCGAATATGCACGGAGACATCGGCATCGCGCCCCTGCACGGGGACGACTTCGACCGAGCGAAGAGCGAACTCCATTGGCTGGAGTACGCCATGTCGGACATGGCCTTCATCGGAGAGCGCTTCAAGGGAGGCCCCGACGACGGCCCGTACAACATGATCCGCGAGGGCAAGGACGGGCTCCTAGCGAAGGGCCGGCAGCAATGGTACGACGCCGTGAAGCGGCTGGCGACGGAGCCCAACCTCCGAGCCGACATCGCAGCGGCTGCGAAGGAGCGAGTCCTCGCGGAGTACGACTACCGCAAGAGGGCGGAGGAGTGGGCGGAGGCCTACCGTTGGGTGATCGAGAACCAGGGGATCGGGCGGAAGAACCAGGGCGACTCGCCGTCATCGGCACTTTCTTCCGCCGCCACAATCGCACTCCCCTTCTCGTCGAAGCCGTCCTCTCCTCCGAAGCCGTCGACGAGTTCTGGCTCATCTGCGAAGACGAGGAAGACCGCGCAGCCGTCCCTCGCGTAGAGGATCCCCGGCTCCACGTCCTCGTCGTGCCCACGCCGCGCACGCCGGACGGCAGATACGCAGTCATCCCGTATTCCCTGAAGACGAACGTCGCGCTCGATGCGACGAGAGCGGACTACATCGCGTACCTCACGAACGACTCCATGCCGCTGCCGGGGAAGTACGCCCTCATGGCGAAAGCGCTCGACGAGAACCCCGACTGGGGCGCCGTCTACTGCACGCAGGAGTACTCAGGCCCGAACGGATCGGGGATGCGCTCCGCGATCAACGTCATGCAGGACGCGTACTGCCAGGTCGACCACACCCAGGTCATGCATCGGCTGACGGAGGATCGCTGGGATCTCGACGTCGGCAAGATGAAACTTGGGGACGCGCACTTCTGGCGGAAGTTGCACGCTCGCCTGGGGGCCTTCTACCCCGTGGCACCCCTGCTCGACGTAGTCCAGCAGACCCCCGACGGCCTGACGAAGGGCTACTGAGAGCAGAAGTACACGAAGCCTCCGTGGTCGTCGGACTCGTATGTCCACGTGCCACCGGCTTGCTCGCACGACTCCCTGTCCCTGGGCGCCGCCGAGAGCCCCACCCAGACTGCGTAGAGGCAGCCGAGGAGGATGACGGCGTACAGGATCGTTCTCTGGTTCATGTCTGGAGTGTACCCCCACTTGTCAAGCAAGGTAGTGGGCTTGCTGCCGATGGCCGGCAGCGGAACCCGCCTCAATCTGCCGATCCCGAAGCCCCTCGTTCCGACCATGTCTCGGTCGGGCGTGAAGCCGCTGTACTGGCATTCGTACCGGCGTTTGAGGCACATCACGAACGACGTGCGCTTCGTCCTCACCACCCTCGCCATGAGCGACCCCTGCTTCGATGACCTACCCGGCGAGATCATCGAGAAGCCGTACAAGGGAGAACTCCCGACCTCCGTCGGGCACGTCGCGAAGGATCTCCACCCCGACACCCTCCTCGCCGTCGCCCTGCCGGACTCCATCTGGTATCCGCGCGACGGCTTCCTCCTCCTCCTCGACTACCTCGAAGACCACCCCTGGATGGACGGAGCCTTCGCCCTCTTCGAAGGCGATAGCCGCATCCTCGACGAGGTAGTGAAGGACGGAGCGACGGGGCTCGTGAAGTCCGTGTACGCACACGAGCCAGCCGACGCAGCCCCCCGAACAGTCTCCGGCTGGGGCGCCTTCATCGCTCGAGCCGGCGCCCTCAAGACCCTCTCAGACGCCCGCCCCATCGGGCCGCAGTTGGGAGAGCGCAACTTCGGAGCCCTCCTCCTCGGAGGCCCCTTCTACGATCTCGGCACCCCCGAACGGTACGCCGCCCACTTCGCCATCGACCTTTGAGGCAGAGCAATGACCACCCTCGCCAACCTCATCACGTACGTCTCGCAGGATCTGCGTGACTCCTCGAACGCCACCTGGTCTTCGAGCGAGGTCACCGACCTCATCAACGCCGGCATCGACACGCTCTCCGACCTCAAGCCCTTCGAGAAGATCGACACGACGACGATCTCTGCGGGCGTGAAGACGTACGCTCTGCCCTCCAGCCTCAGCCTCGTCTATCGCGTCGACGTCTACACGACGTCCGGCTCGTACTCCTGGACGATCCCGCCCGCGCAGGGCGACGGCCCGAACGCCGGCTGGGAGGTTCACGCGAGCATCCTGCACCTTCCGCCCTCCGTGAACTGGACGGCGGGCGAGACGCTCCGCCTCTACGGCTACGGCCGGTACGTGCAGTTGGCAGCCTCCTCGTCGACGACGGACCTCGACACGGCCCTCATCTGGGCTCTGCGTGCGTGGTGCAAGGTCGAGGCCTTCCAGCAGTTGATCGCGGACAGGGTGCGGTACGAGCAATGGCAAGTGTCCTCAGCGAACATCGACGTCACGCCCATCGCCCTCGGGCAGTTGTGGCTCTCCTCGCGCAGACGCTGGGAGCAGGAACAGCAGCGGCTCCGCCGGATGCGGAAGTTGGGCTGATCCGTGGATCTCACGAAGCCTATCTCGTACAACGGATGGACGGCTTCGCAGTCCCTCTCTAAGGCGGCTGGCAGCCGGCTCTCCGGCTACCTCGTGAAGAGCGTGCAGGTCACGGACGTCGACGCCACGCAGTACATGGAGAAGCGGGCCGTCCACGACGGGATGTCCGCAGCAGACACGTACCTCAACGGCCGGCGCATCGTGATGATCGTCTCCGTCTACGGATCGACGAGGGGCGATGCCTGGGACAAGTTGGCCGACCTCCAGGAGGCCTTCAGCCCGACCATCGCGTACGACGCTGACTCCGCGAACCTCGGCTTCCTCGCCCTCGACTTCTACCGACCGACGGCGGACATCGCGACCTGGCCGACGAGCGCGAACCCCAGCGGCATCCCGCAGAGGATCTACGCACGCCCGCTCTTCCCCCCGCGCTACCCCCTCCAGAGGGACGGCGACGGGGGTACTGGTGTTGCTCTCGACACGCGCGTCGAGATGATCGCTCGCGACCCGCGCATCTATCACCAGACGCAGCAGAGCGTCAGCCTCTCGACGTCCAGCCAGACGGCTACGAACCGAGGCAACTACCCCTCCTGGCCCATCGTGACGTTCTCCATCACAGCGACGGGCTCGAGCGCACTCACCGTCGTCACGGCTGGGTACTCCGTCGCCATCAACTTCTCCTCGCAGTCGTCCGGCGACTTCACGCTCGACTACAGCAACCGCACGCTCGAGGCCGGCGGGGCGTCGTACGCGAACCTGTACACCGGGACGCCCGTCTTCAAACAGATTGCCGCCGGAGGGAGCGTCGTCTATCTAGTGAACGCGACGGGCCTCACGGCCACCATGACGTATAGGGAAGCCTGGGTATGAGCGTCCAGGGTAAGTTCCGCGTTGTCATCTACTCCAACTCCGCCACGGCTCGAGGTCGAGGTCGAGTTAAAGCGATCATCGACGACGCCGTGAACATTGGGTGTAGCGAGTACCTGAACGATGGTGGCGAGTTCTTCATGACCTTGCCGTACAACCATCCGCAGATGGCCGCTGTCTCTCCCCTGCGTACGCACTACTCCGTGCATAGATGGAACGGATCCGCGTACGACGAGATCTTCAATGGCCTCGTCACGGACATGGATGCGACACCGGACGAAGTCGTCTTCTACGGAGAGAACTACCTCAATCTCCTCCAGACGACTATCGACAACAACCTCGTCACCTATTCGAACCAAGAGATCGGCTCGATCTTCTCGGCGGAGTTCAGCAACGCTATCTCCGGAGACAACACGCAACAGGGCCGTCTCGGCTTTATGACTGTCGGCACCGTGAATACAACGGGACAGTCGACGACGGTGATCTCTGCGTACACGCCGAGACTCGACTTTCTCAAGGGCCTTGCGGACATCGTCTCTTCGAATACGACATCCCTGCCCGTCTTCTACATCTCCCGCACAAGCCCCTTCACCTTCGAGTTTCGCTCACATCGCAGCACTACGAGAGAGGAGATCCTCCTCGAGTACGGTGGCCTCGTGAACGACTTCCGCTACATCCCGTACGGGCCGGAGTTCGCGACGTACGTTCGAGGCATCGGGCAGAAGAGGGAGGGCGCGACCGTCCTGTACTCGACGCAGACATGGGCTTCTGAGTCTGAGTTTGGGCACATCGCGAGGGCGAAGGTCTACATCGACGTCGTCAACCAGACGGCTCTCGACAGGATGGTGAAGAAGGACGCGCGGAAGTACGGAGCCACGGGCCAGAGGGTGGCCCTCGCCTTGCGCGTGAACGGCCTAGCGCCCTGGGACGGCTACGACCTTGGAGACAAGATCCGCATCAAGATCTCTCGAGGCCCCGTCGAAGTCAATCAG
>Ga0316626_10000141_pt1 | contig 25029 bp, 17 predicted proteins | sample OWC_Aug_T1_C1_D5_FD_207656 | JGI IMG/M metagenome (GOLD analysis project Ga0316626, IMG submission 207656) | Wetland soil microbial communities from Old Woman Creek delta, Ohio, United States - OWC_Aug_T1_C1_D5_A | ecosystem: Environmental > Terrestrial > Soil > Wetlands | place: USA: Ohio...
TCCTTCAGCGAACGCGGGCTGAAACAGCCGAAGGTGCGGCCAATCCGATCGAGCAAGCGGATCTCCGGTTCCCAGCCGGCGCGGTTCCGCCAGGCCTCGGCAAGCAGATCGTCCGTGTACGCGACCGGGTCCCGCCGTGCCGCGTCGGCGGCGATTCGCACCAGGCGTTCGAGAAAGAAGTCGGCGCTCGTGTGCGGCACGTCCGGTGACTGGTCGGTGACCAGCACGCGCCGATGTGCCTCCGGAAGCCGACCGAGCACGGTCAGCGATTGAAAGAGGTGGTGCGAATGGCCGATGCCGTCCTTGCCGTAGTTCTCCGGATAGCAACCATACGCCGGACGATCGGCGGTCGAGGCGAAATAGCCGCAGACATTTCCAGTGGGCAGACCGTCGCCGTCCGGCGGCAAGATGGCGTTGGCAAACGCACCCGTGAAGCACTGTGACATCAGCATGACGACGCGGACCTGCGGATCGAGCAGCGCGAAGAGCTCGCGCAGTTCGGTGACGCTGAGCTTCTCGTGCCACAGCGTGATCGTGTTGTCGGCGGGGTCCGCCTTGTTCTTCTCGCCGTGATCGGTGACGTAGAACAGCAATGTGTCCCCCGCACCCAGACGCGTCCCTTGGTCGGCGAACCACGCCTGCAGGTCGTCTTTGCGTGCGGGCCGGAGGGTGAAGTCGTCGATCGCCGAGTCGAGGTACACGATCGGTGGGCGGAGCGACTGCGCCAGCCCCGATTTGGGGAGGAGCCAGAAATACCCTTCCGGCGTCTGCGCCCGCGTGGCGAGATCGGGGGCGGGATCGGCGCCGTCGCCGCTGAAGATCGTCACATGACCTGGGTCCAGGCTCATCGCCAGCAGCGCGACGAGGTCCTTCAGATGCTGGAGATGCGACTGGAAGTTGCCCTCGCGGCTGCCACCGCCGTTGAGGAGCACGGCGTACGTATGGCGATCGTCCCGCGGCAGGGGGCGCGGCGAGAGCTGTGGCGGGGCTGCCGGGCGAAGGGGTGGCAGCATCGCGGTCAGGGCCACGGCCGCAAGCAGAACGGCCGCAAGGCGAAGCAAGAGCGACAGTGGGGCCACCCCAGCAGACGGCGAGTTGCGGGATCGTCTCCGCCTTGCTCGTCGCGGAATCTTCATACCGTACGATGCTCGCTCATCTCGTGTTCCCACGCACAGCTAACCCTGGTCGGACAAAATACGTTCACCACGAAGGGCGCTGCCCCCACCCTCACCCTCCCCCGTTGCCAGAATTGGCAACGGGGGAGGGATCAAGGGAGGGAGGCAAACAGAGTGCGAACTTCCGACTCAGCACACGAGAGCCATTCTCCATCCGCAACGAAGTTATCGCTCCGCCCAGCAGACCGCATTCTAGTCTTCTCTCTTCGTGAACCTCGTGGTGAGGTTTTTGTCTCATCAGGGCTAACAGACGCGGGGAAGGGACGAAATCTTCGACCGGAGCCATGCCTCCCGTTCCCTTATCGACCGTCCCCACACAGGGCCCACAGCTCGCGGCCGCTCTTACCGTCATCGGCGCTGAAGAAGAGCATTTCGTTGACCTCGGTGAGCGAGGCGGGGGACGAAGAGTTTGGCGACGAGCCGTCTGCTCCGGGATAGAGGTCTGTCACCATCATCGTCCCCGCCGGTGTGCCATTGCTTTTCCAGAGCTCCGTGCCGGCCTTCGTGTCGGAGGCGCTGAAGTAGAGCGTGCCGTCGACTGTGGCGAGCCACGCGGGGTTGCGAAGGGAGGCGTTGGTATGACTGGCAAGGACGGGTCTCGTTCCACCTCGTGTCCCGTCGGTGCGCCACAGCTCACTACCGCGAGGGGAGCCCGAGGCGCGGAAGAGGAGCGCTCCGTTCAGGCTGGCGTGCGCGTCGGGCAGGCCGGGAATGGTTCGGACGCGGGCCGTGCCGGCTGCGGTGCCATCGCTCTTCCACAACTCGGTGCGCTCCCGCGGCGCCCCGAAGAATACCCGCTCCCCGGCAGTCGCGAGATAACTCGGCGATGCGCTGCACGGCAGCCGGCCACAGCGCCCCGGTCTGAGGTCTTTGACGAGCATGGTGCCGGCCTCAGTTCCGTCACTGCGCCACAGCTCGTAACCGCTCCGGTCGTTGAAGGCGCGGAACAAGAGCGTGCCGCTGAGATCGGTCAGGAAGGCGGGAAACGAATCGCCGGCACCGGGTTGCATATCCTCGACCATGATGGTGCCGGCTTCGGTGCCGTCGCTGCGCCACAGTTCGATGCCGTGGCTGCCATCACTGGCGGTGAAGAAGAGCATCCCACCGCTTTGAGTGAGGTGATCCGGCGCTGAGCTGCATGACCCGCTGCCACAGCCGCCGGGTCGAATGTCCTTGACCAGAAATGTGCCGCTGTCGGTGCCGTCGCTGCGCCACAATTCGGCGCCGCTGCTCCCGTCGTCGGCAACGAAGAAGAGCGTTCCGTTCACGGCGGTGAGGTGGCTGGGGTTGGAGCTGCCTGATCGGTGGATGTCCTTGACCATGCTGGTTCCCGCCGCCGTGCCGTCGCTCTTCCACAGCTCTCGTCCGTGGGTGGCGTCGACGGCGCTGAAGAAGATGACGCCGTTCACGTTGGTGAGCGCGCTGGGAGACGCGCCGGCGGGACCGGGCTGGATGTCGGCCACGAGTCTGGTTCCGTCGTCGGCGCCGTTGCTGACCCAGAGCTCGCGCCCGTGCTTGCCATCGTTGGCTCGGAAGTAGAGCTGTCCGTTCGCACCGGCCAGCTCAGCGGGAAATGAACCGCTGCCACCCCGCCGCACGTCCTTCACCAGAAAGGGAGTCCCGGCAGTTCCCACACAGGTGCCGCCGAGGCAGCGGTCGTCGACGGTGCACAGGTCGCCATCGTCGCATGATGCGCCGTCGCGACGCGGCGGTGTCGAGCACTGGCCGGTCGCCAGGTCGCACGCTCCCGCGGTGTGACACTGGTCGAGAGCGGTGCAGACCACCGGTTGCGCGCCGGTGCAGGCGCCGTGCAGGCAGGTGTCCAGCCGCGTGCAGGCGTTGCCGTCGTCGCACGGTGACGTGTTGGGCGTGTGCATGCAGCCGATCGCGGCGGCGCACGAATCGTCCGTGCAGGCGTTGCTGTCGTCGCAGGCGGCCAGGGCCCCGGCGACGCAGCTGCCGGCCACGCACACGTCGCCGGTGGTGCATGGATCGGCGTCATCACAGGGCGACGCGTTGGGTAGGTTCAAACAACCCGCCATGGGGTCGCACGAGTCGCTGGTGCACGAGTTGCGGTCATCGCAGTTCGGCGACGGTCCGCCGACACAGATGCCTCTCTGACAGGTATCGCCCGCGGTGCAACGGTTGCCGTCTTCGCAAGCGGCGGAGTTCGGATGATGTTCACAGCCGGTCAACGGATCGCACGTGTCGTCCGTGCAGGGGTTGCCGTCGTCGCAGTCCAGGGGCTGGCCGCTCGCGCAGACGCCGTTGCGGCAGGTGTCGTTCAGCGTGCAGGCGTTCGAGTCGTCGCACGGCGCCGTGTTCGCGGTGTGCACGCAGCCGGCTGATGGCTTGCAGCTGTCGGTGGTGCAGCCATTCTGATCATCGCAGTCGAGCCGCTCGCTGCCGATACAGACCCCGTAGAAGCAGAAGTCGTTGGTGGTGCAGGCGTTGCCGTCGGAGCACGGCGTGCTGTTGGTGTGGTCGAAGCGCGGGCAGAGCAGTTCCTCGACAGCGACGGCGCGGCACACGCGACCGGTGTCCCAGAGGCTCGGCACCGTCTCGAAGCGGCAGTCGGCGGCGCAGCAGTCGCCCCCGAGCGTGTTGCCGTCGTCGCAGTCTTCACCGGGATCGAGCACGCCGTTGCCGCAGACGGTGAAGCGTTGACCGAACACGCCGTCGTCGTTGCCGTCCTGACCCGAGCTCTGCCACACCACGACGAAGTCGCCGACGGCGTCGGCGGCAACCACGGGTTGCCGTTGGTTGCCGGTCGTGTAGCTGTTGACCGGAAACTCCGTGCCCAGTGCGATGGCGTGGCGGTCGTAGCGTTGGCCGGACACTGCATCGCCGCTGCCGTCCTTGCCGTCGCCGTACCACGCCACGACGAAGTCGCCGGCGGCGTCGGTCGCCACAACGGGGCGATACTGTCTCCCACCGGAAGTGCTGCCGACCTGAAACTCGCTGCCAAGCGCCGTTCCGGCGCGGTCGAACCGCTGCGCGGCGACCGCATAACCGCTCCCCGCATCGTGGCGGGTCTGCCACACGACCACGAACTCTCCGTCCGCGGCCGTGGCGATGCGGGGATGCCGCTGCATGCCACGAGTGTAGGTATTGACTTGAAACTCGAAGCCCTGGGGCGTGCCATTGCTGTCGTAACGTTGGCCCAGCACGCCGAAGTCGCTCCCATCCTGACCCTCGCTGTCCCACACGAGCACGACCTCGCCCTGAGCGCCGCACGCGATCGCTGGCCGCGCCTGCGTATCGGTGGTGTAGGTGTTGACCTGGAACTGGTCTCCCTCAGGTTCGCCGGTGTTCGCATACCGTCGAGCGAAGATGTCGAGCTTGCCGGTCAGCTGATACCCCTGCCACGCCACGACCAGATCGCCGACGGCGTTGCTGCAGACCACCGGGAGCATACTGTCCGCGGCCGTGTCGGTGTTGACCTGAAATTCCTCCCCGATCTGCTGGCCCGCACGGTCGTAGCGCTGTCCAAAGACACCGCGAATTCTGGCGTTCTGGTCGCCATCCCACACGACGACGAAGTTGCCGCCAGGATCGCACGCAACGGCGGGGTGTGACTGGTTGCCGGTGACGTAGGTGTTGACCTGGAACTCCGCGCCAGCCGAGTGACCGGATCCGTCATACCGCTGGCCGAAGATCCCCCAGCCGCGCCCGTCCTGATTGTCGCTCTGCCACACCACCACCGTGTCGCCTGCGGCAGCGCGGCACACGGCCGGAGCCGCCTGGACGTCAGTGGTGTAGGTGTTCACCCGAAACTCGGAACCGGCCGGCTGAATCTGCGCCCCGGCCCTCAACGAAGCAGTGGCGATCAGGCACACGAAGACTGCGGCGCTGATGCGCCCGCGTGGCATGCGGCTCGTCTCCATAAGTGCACGTGCAGTATCTCGACTCTTTCACAGAGAGTGCCCACTGCTCAATGCTTCGTGGATCGTTGCTGATTGATCGTCGCTCGTGGCCCATCGCTTTCGCTTGCGGTGCGAACCGACGATGGGAAATACTGCCCTCGGACAACGGTCGACGGTCAACGAGTAACGAGCAACGATTCATGTCCCTTTCCCTCAGCCGGCGCGCGGCACTGATCCAGCAATCCGAGATCCGCAACATGTCGCTGGAGTGCGCGAGAGTGGGGGGCATCAACCTGGCCCAGGGCATCTGCGACACGGAAGTTCCCGAGGTGGTGCGGCGGGCTGCGCAGGCGGGGGTCGATGAGGGGTTCAACATCTATTCGCGCTACGACGGACTGGCCGAGTTGCGCCAAGCGCTGGCGCGGAAGATGGGGCGCCACAACCATCTCGAGTACGATCCCGAAAGCGAGATCGTGGTCACCATCGGCGCCACGGGCGCGTTCTACGTGTCGGCGGTTGCGCTGCTGAATCCTACAGACGAGGTCATCCTGTTCGAGCCCTGCTACGGCTACCACGTCAGCACGCTGCTTGCCGTCGACGCGGTGCCGGTGTTTGTGTCGACGGCTCCGCCCGAGTGGCGATTTGCGCCGGAGGACCTGGAAAGGGCCATCACGCCGCGTACCCGGGGTATCATGATCAACACGCCGGCCAACCCGTCGGGCAAGGTGTTTCGCCGTGACGAACTGGCTCTCATCGCCGACCTCGCCCGGCGCCATGATCTCTTCGTCTTCACCGACGAGGTCTACGAGCACTTCGTCTTCGACGGACGCGAGCACGTCAGCCCGGCCACGCTCCCGGGCATGCGGGAGCGGGCGATCACGATTTCGTCGCTGTCGAAGACGCTGGCGGCAACCGGCTGGCGACTCGGGTGGGTGGCGGCGGATCGGCGCTGGGTGCGCGCCTTCGGCCCGCTGAATGACCTCTTCTACGTCTGCGCTCCTGCTCCGTTGCAGATCGGCGCCGCCCGTGGGTTGGAGGCGCTGGGTCCCGAGTACTACGCCGGAATGATCCGCGAATACCAAGCGAAGCGCGACCAGCTGTGTGCCGCGCTCGACCGCGCCGGGCTCCCGCCATACAGGCCCGAGGGCGCCTATTACGTCCTCGCCGACGTTTCGCGACTCCCGGGAGAAACAGGCAAGGAGCGTGCAATGTACCTGCTGCGCAAGACCGGCGTTGCCTCGGTTCCGGGCGAGGCATTCTTCCGTGGCCCCGAAGGCCACGCACTCGCACGCTTCTGTTTCGGCAAGACCGAAGCCGACCTCGACGAGGCCTGCCGGCGTCTCGTACGCGTCGCCCGTGATCAACTGATTACCTGACGGATTTGATGTGAGACGGAGCCCTTCTTCTCATTACCCCCAATGCCGCGCCAGGAGAGTCCGGGACTTCAAGCCGCTCGATGTTCGGAGCTGGAAGTCCTCCGGGGCGACGATCTCCGAATCTTGTCGGGGGGGTGGGCCCTGGGCGCCCACCCCCTCGGGGGAGCGAGAACGGCGGCTACGCTCCGGAAACCGATCGACAACACGGCCCGCGAAGCAGCTGCGCTGGCGGGGAACTCGGTGGGGCTCAGATTCTAATGACTGGAGAAAAGATGACCCGAAGCGAGAAAGGGATGGTTGTTCGTGATGGGTGAGACAGATTGAATCAGAGGGTGCAGCGTAAGGCAATCAATTTTTCGGAGGTTAACGGGCACGGTGGCTCGACCGAGAGGTCTGCGCCACGCTACTCGTCGATGAATCGGCTTGCCGCCTGCCCGGTGAGCACGTCTTTCATCACTTTGCCGACGGCGTTGCGTGGCAGAGGCTCGGCGCGGATCTCCCAGTGGGCGGGCACCTTGAACGGTGCCAGCTTCTGGCCGACCCAACGCGCCAGCGCAGCGGGATCGATGTGCGCCCCCAAAACCGGCACGACGATCGCTTTGACTTCCTGCCCGAGATCGGGGTGCTCGACGCCGACGACGGCCGCTTCCGCGACGGCCTCGTGCTCTTCGAGACGGTGCTCGATCTCGACGGGGTAGATGTTCTCCGCCCCGCGCAGGATCAGGTCACGGGCCCGGGCGTTGATATACAGCCGTCCGCCTTTGAGACAGCCGATGTCGCCGGTCGCCAGCCATCGTCCCGGCCGCAGGGCGCGCGCCGTTGCCTCCGGATCCCCCCAGTACCCCAACATCACATAGGGGCTGCGAATGAAGATCTCGCCTTCCTCACCCTCGGGGAGGACGCGCCCGGCCTCGTTACGGATCTCGATCTGATGCGTGGGCTGCGGCCGGCCGACCGATGTCGGAAACTGGCGCAACTCTTCGCCCCCGATCATGGTCACGGCGGTCACCGACTCACTCGATCCATATCCCAGCCCGATGGCCCAGCTGCCATTGGGCGCCACGCGGCGCATCCGCTCCTGCAGCGCCGGACTGGTCGGCGCGCCGCCCGAGCCGAAGTTCCGGATGCTGGACAGGTCGTACTTCTCCAGGTCGGGATGCGAGAACACTCGCGGCGCCATGCTGCCGAGGCCGGCCCAGCTGGTGACCCGCTCGCGCTCGATGATGCGCAGCACGTCCTCTGGATCGAAGCGTCCGAGGCGCCACACGGTCTTCGCCCCCACGGCCAGCATCATGATGGCGCCGCTGTAGAGCCCCGACACGTGAAACAGTGGCGTTGTGATCAACGCGCAGGTTTCCGGGCGGTCGAAACCCGCGCCGTGCTCGGCGGCAAGCATCATGGTCCGCACGCCGTTCAGGTACGCCACCTGGACGAAACCGCAGATGCCGCGATGGCTGTTCACCGCCCCCTTCGGCCGGCCGGTCGTGCCGCTGGTGAAGAGGATCACCGCCGGATCGTCTTCGGCGATCGGTTCCTGTGGCAGTTGGGCATCCGGTGCGTGCCGCGTCAGGTCGGCGAAATCGGACTCGATCTCGACCTGCTTGACACCGAGATTCAGCGTGGCGATCCGCTGCAGACGCTTCCGGTCCCCCACGAGCAGCTTCGGTTCGGTGAGACCGACCGCGTAGCGGGTCTCGTCGGCGGTCCACCAACCGTTGAGCGCGGCCACGATGCCGCCGAGGCTGACCGTCGCCCAGAAGGTCACGAGCCACTCCGGGTGGTTCTCGGCGAGAATGGCGACGCGATCGCCCTTGCGAATGCCGTACCGCTCCCGCAATGCCTGCGCCGTCGACGCCACCAGGCGCAGGTGCTGCGCGTAGGTGATTCTGCGGTCGTCGAGGACGAGGTACTCCTTGTCGCCGTAACTTCGGGAGTCCTCCAGTAACTCCCGCAACGATCGCTTGCGCTGCCTGAACACCGCCATGCGTTCGCCCAGGACGTACTCGTCGACGATTTCGAACGGACCGCCAGGCCCAGTCAGCTGCGCGTCGATGTCCTCGTATGCCACGGGCGAGAACCTACGTTGAGGTGGGCGGGCACCGCAAGAGCTGCGGCTACGAGCTGCTCGTTGAGCGCCGATGCCGACTACCAGGCGGCGCTTTCACGCGCACGAACCGAGGGCGGCGTTCACCGCGCCGATCAGCTCGCTGATGCTCACCCGACCGTTCGCATCTGTGTCGAGCTTTGGACAATCGGCCGGCGGCTGCATATCGAGGGCGATGCGAACCCCTTTGACCAGCTCGTGCACCGCGACGTGGTCGTCGTTGTTACAGTCGCCCGGACAGGGGACGACATCCTCGAGGGGCAAAGCCCAGAGTTCCGCGCCCGTCTGGTGATCGTCGGCGACGAAGTACAGCCGTGAGCCCGCCCGCATGAACCTGGACGGGCTGGATGACGCAGCACCCGCGGCGATGTTCTGCATGAGAATCGTGCCATCGACCGTGCCATCGCTCGCCCACAGCTCTTCGCCGCTGACGCCGTCGTCGGCTGCGAACACGACTCTGCCGCCAACGGTGGCGAGGTGGCGTGGCGGAGGGTTGGCGGTTGCCACTTGCCCGGTGAATGCGTTGCCCGGACCGGGGTTGATGTCTTTCACCAGGATGGTGCCCTCGGCGGTGCCGTCACTTTTCCACAACTCCCTTCCGGTGGCGCGGTCGGTGGGAAAGGAGACGTTCGCTGTGAAATAGAGCGTGCCCTCGAGGTTCGTGAGGCTCCATGGGTCGGAGCCAAAGAATTGGCTGATCTCCTTGACCAGGACTGTTCCTGACCCGGTGCCATCGCTCTTGTAGAGCTCGACATCGTTACGGCCCGCGGTGAAGAACACCAGGCCGTTCGCGTCAGTCAGATTGCTGCCTCCGATTGAGCTGACCAGCACCGTGCCGGCCGTGGTGCCATCACTCTTCCAGAGCCCGTCACCTCCTGGGAAGAAGAGGTAGTCGGAGGTTGCGATCAAGCCGCCAGAGGCGTTGACCTCTCGCACCGGCAGGGTTCCCTCTTCGGTTCCATCGCTCCGCCAGAGAGCGCCCGCGGCGAGAAAGAACAGGGCCCCGTGGAAATCGACGAAGTCCTGGCGACCCCGGAAGACCCCCGTTGCACCGGGCATGAGATCCTTCACCAGGTGGGTGCCACCTTCGGTCCCGTCACTGCGCCAGAGCTCGTAACCGTGGACGCCGTCTTCCGCTGTGAAGTAGAAGCCGTTTCCGGCGCGCGTGAAATTCGACACCGACGAGCTCGCCGCTCCGGGGTTGATGTCCCGCACCAGTCGGGTTCCGCTCGCGGTGCCGTCGCTGCGCCAGAGCTCTTCACCATGCGTCCCGTCGTCCGCGGCAAAGTAGACCCCGCTGTTCCACTCGACCCCGGAGTAGTCACAGGGAAAAACGCAGTGCGGGAACGCATCGGCGGAGCCGGGATTGAGTTCCTTTACCAGCTTCGTTGCTGCCTCGGTGCCATCGGACGTCCAGAGCTCGCGCCCGTGCTCCCCATCGTCGGCGGCAAACAGCAGGGTGTTCTCCCGCGCCGCGAGCGGTATCGGTGAGGAATCCGCAGCCCGGGCATTGATGTCCTTGACACGTATGGTTCCGAGAGAGGTCCCGTCGGTTGCCCACAGTTCGCTTCCCGTTTCCCCATCGTTTCCGGCAAAGAGTAGTCGGCCGCCGGCGGCGCGCGTGAGTTGCTCGAGCGCATCGGCAAACCCGAATACTCGCTCCGTTTGCGGACCGGTCCCGTGGGTGATCCACAGCTCGACGGGTCCGGGTTCGTCCTCGTCGGCGCGGAGGTCGACGACAAAGAACAACAGGCCGTCGCCGACCGTCAGTTGTGAGAGCAGGATGCGACCGCTGGTCGAGGCGAAGCGTCGCACGAGCTGCGTGCCGGTCGGGGTTCCGTCTGTTCGCCAGAGCTCCTCCTCGTCGGGTTCGATTCGCAGCACATAGAAAAGCATTCCATCGACGACCGCCCCGATCGGACAAGACGCGAAGAAGCAGCCGGTTGGTTGGGACGGGAGATCGGTGACGCGAACGGTTTCCTCGGGCGTGCCGTCACTACGCCACAGGTCGTGCAAGTCGTGTCCGTCCGTGACGACGAAGAAAGCGTGTCCGTTCACGTCGGTCAGGGCGGTGGGCGATCCCTCGCCGAACTGGCTGACCAGCTTGGTCCCCTCGGCGGTGCCGTCGGTCGTCCAGAGCTCGGTGCTGCTGCCCACCTCGGCGATCGTGAAGAACCAACGATCGCCGACGCGGGCGATTCTGCGCCTTGCCTGGGCGCCGAATCGGGCGATAGACATGGTCCCAGCGCCAGTACCGTTGGTGATCCACAGCTGGTCACGGCCGCTGACCTCGACGAAGAAGATGGCTTGATCACCTCCGGTGGTGAGCCCAGTGATCCTGCTGTGGAACGGACCGGGGTTGATCTCGGTCACGATGCCGGTGCCGGCCGCGGTGCCATCGCTCCGCCAGAGTTCGCTGCCGGTCCCGGGAGAGCTGGCAACGAAGAGAACGCGGTGACCCACGGGAACCAACACCTCGACAGGTGCGTCGGGTTGGACCTGGGGTTGCACCGCCGCGACGAGCGCGGTGCCGTCGGGAGTCCCATCGCTCTTCCAGAGCTCCCGCCCCCCTCGTTCGTCGCGTGCGGTGAAGAAGAGCGTACCGCCTGCGTTGACGAGCGAGTCGGGATCCGAACCACCCGGTCCTGGGATAACGTCCTTGACCAGAACGGTTCCCTCCGCCGTGCCGTCTGTTCGCCAGAGCTCGCGCCCGTGTGTCTCGTCGGTGGCCGAGAAATACGTCACCTGACCGATGGTCACGAACGCCGCGGGTCCGGAGTTCGCGTCCGGGTCCGAGAGCGAATTGATATCCTTCACGAGGAACGCCGGCGCCTCAGCCAGCGCCGGCGCCGACAGAACAACTGCCGCGCTGATCAGCAGAATGCGAGCCCCGATTTCCATGCGACCCTCCTCGCGCTCTTGCTGCCCGAACTCAGGTGCGTCCTTTCCCGCCGCCCGAAAGGTTGCCACTGTGTTTCGCACCAAACCTCCCTGCAAAGCAGCTTGCAATAGGTGCAGTGCATGTATGCCCCCCTGCCGGCACTGACGAGCCAGAGGCCTGCGCCGCGGTCCTGGCATGCCACGGGCGAGAACCTACGTTGGGGTGGGCACCGCAAGAGCTGCGGTGGCAGACTCCCGCTGGCTGCGCCGTTTACCCGTTTGCCCGTGTGCCCGGGTGCCCGTTTGCCGGTTGCAAATGGAGCGCTTTTCCCTCTACTGTGTTGGCGAGGAGAGGGGAGTCACAACGGGTCGCCCTGGGATATCTTTGCGCGTCGCGGCAGTCTTGATCGCGTTCGTGGCCTTGTCACTCGGCACGGCCGCGGCGCATCCCGACCTCGAGTTTGTGCGGGGAGCGCTCGAGGGTCTGCTGGCCGAGCACCCTGACGATCCGGAGCTGCTGCTCCGCCAGGGACGGCTGCGGGAAATGGCCAGAGACTGGGACGGGGCGCTGGTGGCGTTCGCGCATGCGCAGGAACACGGCGCCGACCCCACGGCCGTGGCGGCGGCGCGCGGACGGGTGTTTCTTGCCGCCGGCTTCCCGCGCATGGCGATGTTCGAGTACGACCGCGCCCTGGCGCAGCGGCCCGACGCCTACGAGCTGCTCTTCGAGCGCGGGCGCGTGCAGCTGGAGCTCGGACGGCCCGACGCGGCCGACGAGGACTTCGCCCGCGCGATTGCCAACATGAAGCTGCCGCGACCCGAGCAGGTCATCGTGCGGCGCGACGCCCTGCTTGCGCGCGGCAAGCGCGAAGAGGCCGTGCGAGCTCTGGACGAGGGCATCGCGCGTCTCGGTCCGATCGCCTCGCTCGAACTGCCGGCAATCGATATCGAGGTCGATCTGGGACACTACAACGGCGCCCTCCGGCGCCTCGACACGCTCCTGCAGCAAACGCCGGCCAACGCGGCCTGGATCGCACGCCGGGCCGAGATCCTGAAGCGTGCCGGACGGGCTACCGACGCGCGGGCCGAGTTCGCGCGCGCGCTCCGGCAGATCGAAACCAAGCCCGCGCAACGACAAAACACCGCCACGAAGGAACTGGCGGAGCGGCTCCGCGCGGAGTTGGCTTCGCTGGACACCGAGAGGGGAGAGAACCGATGAGAAACGTGTACCGCGTTACCTTTGGACTGTTGGTCACGCTTGCGGCGGCAACCGTCGCTCACGCCGTCACCGTGACGCGCGGACCGTACCTGCAGATGCCGACCACGGACAGCATCATCGTTCGCTGGCGGACGGATGTCGCGACCGACAGCCGCGTGGCCTACGGCCCCGCGCCGGGTTCGCTCACGTCGAACGCCGCCGACGTGGGGCTGACGACGGAGCACATCATCACCGTGTCCGACCTCACGCCCGACACCCAGTATTACTACGCCGTGGGCACGACAGGCGAGAGCGTGATCGAGGGCGACGACACGGATCACTTCTTCCGCACGCAGCCAATTGCCGGTCCGGCGCGGCCAATGCACATCTGGGTGACGGGCGATGGCGGGTTTGCCAACGCCAACGGGATGGCGGTGCGCGACGCCTACGCTGCGTACAACGCCGACAACCCCACGGACTTCTGGCTGCTCCTCGGCGACAACGCCTACCTTCTCGGCAACGATGCCAACTACCAAGCGGCGCTCTTCGACATGCACCACGACATGCTGCGCAACGTCCCCGTGTGGTCGACGTTCGGCAACCACGAGGACTTCTCCTCCGACGACATCGCTGGGACGGGCCCGTACTTCGACATCTTCAGCTTCCCGACCAACGCGCAGTCGGGCGGCGTGGCGTCGGGCACCGAGGCGTACTACTCGTTCGACTACGCCAACGTGCACTTCATCGTGCTCGACTCCGAGGGGCCGTCGGGCGGCCCCGGCGCGGGCGTTCCCGGCAAGCCGCTGCCGACCGACCCGATGATGGTCTGGCTCGTGTCCGATCTCCAGGCCACGACGGCCGATTGGGTGATCGCGTTCTGGCACCGGGCGCCATACTCCAAGGGCCTGTTCCACGACTCGGATGTGGAGGTCAACGAGAAGAACATGCGCGAGAACGTCCTGCCGACGCTGGAGAACTACGGCGTGGATCTCGTGCTGACGGGTCACAGCCATTCCTACGAGCGCAGCTACCTGCTCGACAATCACTACGGTCTGTCGACCACGTTTGACCTCGCCACCCACGCGAAGGACCCCGGCGACGGCGACCCTCTGGGGGACGGTCCCTACGTCAAGGCGACCCTCGGCAGCGCCCCGCACGAAGGTGAGGTGCACGTTGTCTGCGGCAGCTCGAGCGAGGTCCGTACGGCGACGCTCAATCACCCGGCCATGAAGGTCGGTCTGCTCGAGCTCGGTTCGGTGATCCTCGACATCAACGACAACAGGCTCGACGCCAAGTTCCTGAACAGCAACGTGCAGGTCACTGATAGTTTCCGTATCGTGAAGGGATGCCCCGCGGTGAAAACATCGGGGTGCGCAACCGCAGCGAAGGGCAAGATCACGGTGAAGAAGGATCCCACCGACAGCACGAAAGACAAGATCGTGTGGAAGTGGCAAGATGGAGCGATCCTGGCATCGGACGTACCCTCGCCGATGACGCAGACCGACGTCGAGGTGTGCCTCTACGACCAGAACGACAAGGTGCTCGGCAGCGTGTTCCCGAGGGGCGGGCTCTGGGCCGCCAACGGCAAAGGCGATCTTCAGTACAAGGACTCGCTGATCCAGTTCGGCGGCATGAAGAAAGCGAGCGTCAAGTTCTCGAAACCAATGATCAAAGTCCTGGGCATGGGCACCGGTCTCGGCCTCGGCGGCCTACCACTCAACACGCCAGTCACGGCGCAGTTCGTGAACCTCGACAACGGCAAGTGCTGGGAGTCGACTTTTACGACGTCCAAGAAGAGTGACAGCAAGAAGTTCATCGCCTTGCTGCCGTGACAGCGCGGTGACACCTATTCGCTAGGAGAGGGGTGGCTACGCCGCGCGCTCGGCTCTCCGAGTGCGGCGGACACGGCTTGCAGCGACACGTCGTACCGGTGCGCGACGTTGCGGTGGCCGCCTTCGAACTCTTCGTAGGTGTGCGGGATGCCGAGGGCCTGCAAGCGCTTGACGTAGATGCGCGCGCCGTACTGCAGGTGGTGCTCGTCGCGGCGGCCGCAGTCGAGAAAGTAGAGGCGCAGCGAGCGCAGCGCCTCGGTGTGCTGGACGACGATTTCGACCGGATCGTGGGCGAGCCAGCGGCGCCAGACCGACTCGCGGAGCTCTCCCGTTTCTTCGTCGAAGGGGAGATCGAAGCCAGTTGGCGACGCGGGGTTGGGGGAGTAGCACGATGCCATGGCGAGGAGGTTCACGACGTCGAACCAGTACGGCCCCCGATCGGTGACGGGATGGGGAAAGCCCCGCAGAAACTCCCCTGCGGACGATTGGTACGCGGCCAGACCGGCGACGCATCTGGGGATGTCGGCCTTGTAACAGAGCTCGAAGTACTTGTCCCCGGAATGGTCGACGACGAGCCCGAACACCTGGCGATGGCGCATGCCGAGAACCGTGGCGCCGTAGCCGCCAGAGCTCTTGCCCATGACGACCCGCTGATCGCGCGTCGCCAAGGTGCGATAGGTGGCGTCGACGAAGGGGACCAGCTCGTCGACGAGGTGATCGGCATAGCGGCCCGTTGCGCTGGAGTTCAGGTACTGGCTGCCGCCGAGCCTGGTCATACAGTCGGGCATGACGACGATCATTGGGCGGATGGCTTGTGCTTGGATCAGCCGGTCGAGCCGCTGGGGAATGTTCTCGTCCCAGGCGGCCTCGTTCAGGAACGTCTTGCCGTATCCGCTGAAGCCGGCGAGCAGGTAGACCACCGGATAGCGAGCGTCGGTGCGCTCGTACCCGGGCGGGAGGTAGATGGGGATCTGGCGCTCGTGCGGGTCGCCAAGCGGGTTGCCGCGAAGCACCGTGCTGGTGAGGGTGACGGTCTGGACGGGCATGGGAACACAGAACACAGAACACAGACAAGAGACAAGAGATCGCTCGTTCCGACCTTGTCGTCTGTGTTCTGTTGTCTGTGCTCTGTTGTCTCGATCCCTTGACTCCGTGAATCCGATCGTAGAGCTTGAAGGTCCATGTCCTCACTGGACACCTTGGGCCGTCCGCTGCGGAATCTTCGCATCTCGGTGACCGACCGGTGCAACCTGCGCTGCGAGTACTGCATGCCCGAGGAGGAGTACGTCTGGCTGCCGCGGGAGAACATCCTGCACTTCGAGGAGATCAGCACGCTGGTCGACGTCTTCACCGAGCTGGGCGTGGATAAGGTCCGGCTGACCGGGGGGGAGCCGCTGTTGCGCCGCGACCTGCCCAAGCTGGTGCGGCTGCTGGCGGCGAAACCGGCCATCAATGATCTGGCGATGACGACGAACGGCATCCTGCTGGCCGACTGTGCGCGCGAGCTGTTCGCCGCCGGCCTCCATCGCCTGACGGTGAGCCTCGACACGCTCCGCGCCGACCGCTTCCGCGCCCTGACCCGGCGCGACGCCCTGCCCGCCGTCCTCGCCGGGATCGATGCCGCCGTGCGCGCCGGGTTCCAGCCGTTCAAGCTGGATGTCGTGGTGATCCGCGGCACCAACGACGACGAGCTCGTCGATCTGCTCGAGTACGGCAAGGGCATCGGGGCCGAGGTTCGGTTCATCGAGTACATGGACGTTGGTGGCGCAACGCACTGGTCGCCGGAGCGGGTCTACTCGCGCCGCGCCATGCTCGAGCAGCTGACGGCGCGCTACGGCCCGATCGAGCCGGTCCGTGAAGCGACCTCGGCGCCGGCGGAGCGCTTCAGTTTGCCCGATGGCACCGCGTTCGGCATCATCGCCTCGACCACCGCGCCATTCTGCCGCTCCTGCGACCGCAGCCGTCTGACCGCGGACGGCATGTGGTACCTGTGCCTCTACGCCCTCGAGGGGACGAATCTGCGCGACCGCCTCCGCAGCGGGGCGTCGAAGGACGAACTCAAGGCGCTGATCATCCAGGGCTGGCAGACACGACGTGACCGCGGCGCCGAGGAACGCCTGCAGGCGCGCGAACGCTCGGCGCTGTTTTCCGTCGGCGACCTGCGCCGGGATCCCCATCTGGAGATGCATACGCGGGGGGGATGATCGCGAAGGCAAGCGGCAAAAGGCAAAACAGTCCCTTGATCACTTTTGCGCTTTGCCTTTTGACTTTTGCCTTTCTTGAGTGCGCCCCGACTATCGTTGCCGCCGTTCCTGTGGCAGGATCAACGGCCAGATGAACGCCGCGGCAGTTTGTATTGAGAGCCTTCGCCACCGCTACGTCGAGCGCGAAGCCCTGGCGGGCGTGTCGTTCGAGGTCGCCCCGCGAGAGATCTTCGGGCTGCTCGGCCCCAACGGCAGCGGCAAGACCACGCTGTTCAAGATCCTTTCGACCTTGGTGCGGCCGACCGACGGGCGCGTGCGCATCTTTGGGCACGACCTCGTGAGCGAGGCGGCCGCGATCCGCCGTCGGCTGGGTGTCGTGTTTCAGCGGCCCAGTGTCGACGGCAAGCTGACCGTGCGCGAGAACCTGCACCACCACGGGCACCTCTACGGCTTGCGCGGGGCCGCGCTCCGGCAGCGAGCGGATGCCATGCTCGATCGCCTCGGCCTGCGCGAACGGGCCGGCGACCTCGTCGAGACGCTCTCCGGTGGTTTGCAGCGGCGCGTGGAGCTGGCCAAAGGCCTTCTGCACCAGCCCGATCTGCTTCTGCTCGACGAGCCGTCAACCGGGCTGGACCCCGGCGCCCGGCGTGATTTCAACCGGTACATCGCCCAGCTGCGGGATCAGGAGGGCGTGACGGTGGTCCTGACGACGCACTACATGGAGGAAGCCGAACGCTGTGATCGCGTCGGCATCCTGCACGAGGGCCGCCTGGTGAGCCTCGGGCAACCGGACCAATTGAAGGCCGAGGTCGGGGGTGACGTTGTGGTCATCCATCCGCAGAACACTGAGCTCCTGCAGGCCAAGATCCGTGACCGGCTCGGGTGCGACGCGGTCATCGTCGACGGGACGCTTCGCGTCGAACGTCCGCGCGGTCACGAGTTCATTCGCGATCTGGTCGACGCGTTTCCCGACGAGGTCAAGTCGGTGACCTTCGGGAAGCCGACGCTGGAAGACGTCTTCATCCACCTGACCGGACACCGGTTCTGGGTTGGCGCACCGAACGGGAGCGAGGAATGAGCGACCTGCGCGCGGAGCGAGGCATGCCGGTTGGCGAGGGAGTTGGCGGGATGCATACCACGGCCGGGGCGGTTGGGTTCACCGGCGGGCAGTTGTCCGCCGTGCAGACGCTGTGGTGGCGTGAGGTGGTGCGTTTCGTACGGCAGCGCAGCCGTCTTTTCGGGGTCTTTGCGCAGCCGCTGGTCTTCTGGCTCCTCCTGGGCGGCGGCTTTCATATGTCCTTCCAGGCGCCCGGGATGCCGGGCGGCACCAGCTATGTGACCTACTTCTATCCCGGCATCATCGCGCTCATGTTGTTGTTCACGGCCGTGTTTGCGACCATCGCGGTTGTGGACGATCGCCAGGGCGGCTTCCTTCAGGGTGTGCTGGTCGCCCCGGTCTCGCGCTCGACCATCGTCCTGGGGCAGGCACTGGGATGCACCACGTTGGCGGTCGGCCAAGGGGCCTTGTTTCTCGTCTTTGCGCCCACCGTCGGGATTCATCTGACGCTGCCGGTGATCGCGGCGGTCATCGGCGTGCAGCTGCTGATCGCCTTCGGGCTGACGAACCTCGGGTTGATCATTGCGTGGCGCATGGATTCCACGCAGGGGTTTCACGCCATCATGAACCTGATCTTGATTCCGATCTGGTTGCTGTCGGGGGCGGTGTTCCCCGCAACCGGCGCCTCGGTGTGGCTGGAGTGGATCATGCGGTTGAACCCGCTGACCTACGGAATGGCCGCCCTGCGGCGTTGTCTGTACATGAATGATCCCGCGGCGGTGGGCGCGGTGCCGCCGCTGATGTTGTCAGTCCTGATCATGATCATCTTCTGCGTGGCCACCCTCTGGGCCGCCAGCCGTACGGCGAGCCGCCGCGGCGGGTGACAAGAGACAACAGAGCACAGAGCACAGCAGCTGAAAGCTCGTCTCCGATCTGTGCTCTGTTGTCTGTGTTCTGTGTTCTACTCGGAGTTCCCGTCGTAGTCCGCCAGCTCGGGGGATTCCTCCTCCACCCACACGAAGTGCGCGCCGCAGTGCAGGCACAGCGCGTCGAGGTAGAAGATTCCGCGCACACTGCCGAGCGGCAGTCGCTGCCGGTGCCGCTGGCCATTGGCATCCTTGCACTCGTGCACAAGCAGGCGGCCGGTTCCGGTGACCGGCGTCCGCTGCGGCGGTTGCAGTGGCGTGAAAGCAACGATGGTCGGCATGGGCGGTCAGCTCCGCAATTCGGCGAGGATGGCGACCGTCGCCGGCGACTGGTTGAGCGTGTAGAAGTGAATCCCGGGCGCGCCGCCTGCCAGCAGTTCGCGACACTGGCGGGTGGCGTGGGCAATGCCGAGGGCGCGAACCGCCTCCTCGTCGTCCTGGAAGGACAGCAGCCGGGCATGCAGCGGTTCCGGGATCCGGGCGCCGCACAGCTTCGTGAACCGCTCGATCTGGTGCAGGCCGGTGATGGGCATGATGCCCGCGATGATCGGCACGTTGATGCCGACCCGTCGGGCCCGCTCCACGAAACGAAAGTAGTCGGTGTTGTCGAAAAACAGCTGCGTGATGACGAAGTCCAGTCCGGCGGCCACCTTCTGCCGCAGGTGCTCCAGGTCGAGATCGAGGTCGCGGCACTCGACATGGCCCTCCGGGTATCCTGCGCCGCCGAGGCAGAAAGGGTAGCCACGCTCGCGGATGAAGCGCACCAACTCCGTGGCGTAGGCAAAGCCATTCACGGGACGGACAAAGACCTGTTGTCCGCGCGGCGGGTCGCCGCGCAGCGCCAGGACGTTCTCGATCCGCAACTCGAGCAGGCGGTCGAGGATGGCCGCGATCTCGTCGCGGTCGTGACCCACGCAGGTGAGGTGCGCCATGGCTTCCACGCCGTACTCACGCTTCATCCGTGCCACCAGCTCGATGGTCTTGTGCCGCGTGCTACCGCCCGCGCCATATGTGACCGAGACAAAGCTCGGACTCAACGTCCGCAGCCGTTCGATCGTGCGCAGGAGCGCCTGCTCCCCCTGCTCCGTCTTGGGCGGGAAGAACTCGAAGGAGAACAGAGGGGTACGCTCGCCAAAGAGGCTACTGATCCGCATAAGTTTTCCTATTCTGAAGAAAGCGAACCCTCGAGGCAATGGCAAATCCGACCATTTTGGATGGCAGATTGGGGCAGGTGGACCGTAATGCGAAACCCGCAATCGACTTGACGAGCCGGCCGTCGACGCCGTACTAACTGGCGTACCGCCTCTGCCGCAACAGAGGGAGTAGTCTGCGAAAGGGGATACGGGTGAGAAGGGTATTGCTGACACTGGTGATGTTTGCGCTACCAGGCGCGCAGCCGCTCTTCGCGGCCGACATCAAGGATCCGATCGCCAAGTTTGAGACCTTCTGTGTCGAATGGATGGGGAAGCTGGCGGTGCGCGAACGGGACAACCGCGCGCATGTCCGTTGGGAGCCTGGGCCGGACGGAACGCACGGCGAATACGTCGGCTACAGCCAGGACCACACGTGCAAGGTGAAGGAGAACAGTGATCCGAAGGCCGTTCCGATCGGGCAGATCACCTACCGCGAGCTTCTCTTCCGCCAATCCGGGGCATCAGCCGTCGAGGCCGAGAAAAGCGTCCCGCAGGTCATCGAGGTGACCGAGGTCATCGAAATCTTCCGCTTCGACAAAGGCAAGTGGGTGTACTGAGGAAGCTGTCAGCGATCAGCAGTTAGCGGTCAGCGACCAACGGCCCGTGATCATCGCTACGGGTCAGAGAACCACGGACTCCCAAGCTGACAGCTGATCGCTGACAGTCCCGTTACCATGAAAGTCGGTATCGTCGGATTTCCCGGCGCCGGGAAGACCACGGTGTTCAATGCCCTCACTGGGCTGCACGCGGCGGTCGGTGGTTACGGCGACCCGAGCAAGGCAAACCTTGGAACCATCAAGGTGCCCGACGCGCGGGTGGATCGGCTGAGCGCGATCTTCCAGCCGCGGAAGACCACGCACGCCGAATGCGTCTTCGTCGATGTCCCAGGCGGTGGCGATCACTCCGCCGGCGCTTTGGCGCGCGGCACCCTGGTGCAGATGCGCGATGCCGAGGCGCTGGTCCAAGTGGTGAGAGCGTTCCCCGATCCCGCTGCCGGCGCCGCGGCTCAACCGGAGCGGGACGTCGAGAACTTCAAGAGTGAACTCATCCTGGCGGATCTCGCGGTCATCGAGAAGCGCCTGGAGCGCGTGCGAAAGGAGCATGGGAAAGGGCCGGATGTCGATCTCCTGGAGCGTTGCCACGCCGCGTTGGAGTCGGAGACACCGCTGCGGCGGGTGACGCTCTCCGCCGCCGAGGAGCGGGCACTTTCCGGGTTCGGCCTGGTGAGCCGCTTGCCGTTGTTGGTGTTGCTGAACGTCGAGGAGTCCTGCGCCGGCGCCCCGATTCCCGAGAGTATCCGCACGCGTCTCGAGGCGGAGGCTGTGTTGGGCTTGGCGTTGTGCGCCCAGATCGAAATGGAGATCGCAAGCCTGGACCCGGGTGAGCGCGGCGCCTTCCTCGCCGATCTTGGTCTTGCCGAGTCCGCCCGCGACCGCTTCATCCAGGCGGCGTACGCGTTGCTGGACCTGATCAGCTTCCTGACCACCGGGGAGGACGAAGTGCGGGCCTGGCCGATTCGGCGCGGGACGACGGCGGTCAAGGCGGCGGGAAAGGTTCACAGTGACATCGAGCGCGGTTTCATTCGCGCAGAAGTCGTTGCCTACGACGACTTCATCCGACTGGGCTCGGAAGCCAGGTGCCGCGAGGCCGGCAAGCTGCGCCTGGAGGGGAAGGAGTACGTCGTCCAGGATGGGGACATCATTCACTTCCGGTTCAACGTGTGATCGAGAGGGATCAAGGGGTCGAGGGCGGGTGCCTGAGGCGTCGGGTGTCTTGAGAACTCGACCAGACTCTGCTTTCTCGTGAATCTCATGCCCATTCCCAAGGCCGTTTTCCTCGACGTCGGCTGGACGCTGCTCTACCCGCGGGAATCCATCTGGGATGCGATGGCGGCGGTCGCGCGAGAGGCGGGCAGCGTGCTGACCGGCGCCGACGCCGAAAATCTCATCTACGACCTGATGACCGCCGGGCGCGAACAGGCGCTGACGAGGTTTGGGCCCGAGACGGAGTATACGGACTCGGATGAGGAGTTCTTGGCCATGTTCGTGGCGATGGGCCGGATGCTCTTCACGGTGGCCGGAATTACGGACGATCACGCCGGGCTCATGCAACGTTTCTTCCAACGTTTCTGGACGAGGGACAATTGGGCGGTCTTCCCCGAGGTGTTTGCTGTTCTCGAGCGCCTGCGCCGGCGTGGCGTTCGTGTCGGGGCTTTGTCGAACGCCAGCTCGGACCTGGTCGGCTTTCTCGATCAGCTCGGTCTGTTGCGCCATCTCGACTTCGCCGTGGTCTCGGCGGTCGAGGGAACGAAGAAGCCCGACCAACGCATTTTCCAACTGGCCTTGCGGCGCGCCGGTGTCACTCCGGAGGAAGCCGTGCATGTGGGCGACATGTACATCGAGGACATCCTCGGCGCCCGCAACGTGGGAGTCCGCGCGCTGCTGATGGAGCGCGGAGCGCGTGCGATGTTCCCGAACCACGCCGAGTCGACCAGCCTTGTCCCCGAGCCCCTCGAAGTGGTGCGCAATCTCGAGGACGTGCTCGCCGCGATCGGGGTCGACTGAAGAGCTTTGGGGGTGAGGGGTGAGGCGTGAGGCGTGATGAGGGAACGACCCTTCGCCGACGTGTCAGCCGCGGCGTCATATTCGTCGGCTCCCTGATTGCCGCGATGGTCTTGCTTCCCCACGGTGCTTTCGGCGCAGATCCAGCGCGTGGAGCAATCGTTTTTGCGCTGGCGGCCGGATGCGGTTGCCATACGCCCGAAGGGGGACCCGTTGGTGCCGGTGGCCGCGCGTTGCCGACGCCGTTCGGCACCTTCTACGCGAGCAACCTCACGCCGGATCCGGAAACCGGCCTGGGAAAGTGGAGCGATGCGGAGATCATTGCCGCCATTCGCGACGGATATGCGCGCGGCAAAGGCGTCGAGGCGCCGGTGATGCCCTACTACCTCTACGCTGGGATGGCGGACCAGGATGCAGCGGACCTGGTCGCTTACTTGCGAACGCTGGCGCCCGTCCGCCGCGCCAACCGCGCCGCGGAGGTGGGTCTCCCGCTCCAGCGTCTGCTCTACCGCGGGTGGCGATTTCTGTTTGCGCCGAAAGTCGCTTCACCGGCACAGGCACCCGCCGACGGCGTGGCGCGAGGACGCTACCTGACGGATCACGTTTCGATTTGCGCGGATTGCCACACGCCGCGCAATCGCTTTGGCGTTCCCATCGCGAGCATGTATCTTGCGGGGACTCCGCAGGGGCCCGACGGCAAGCCGGTGCCGAACATCACTCCGGATACGACCGGAGTCGGCGACTGGGACACCGACGACCTCACGGAGGTGCTTTCGTCGGGGATGTTGCCGAACTTCGATAACGTGCAGGGACTGATGGCCGAGATGGTGGACGGTTACGGCGGTGGGCCGGGCTATCGCAATGCGCGGAAAGAGGATCTGCGTGCGATCGCAACCTATCTGAAGACGGTGAAGCCGGTTGAGCACGACGTGAAGAGCAAAGGACAGTGAGGGTGTTTCACGAGCAGAAAGGAGGCAGGATGCGAAAGGTTGTTGGAATTGGCTTGCTGTTGATCGGCGGATTGCTGCTGTGCCGGATGACCGTCACGGCCAGCGAGCATGCGCAACATGCCGTGGCGCTGCCGGCGGGTCCAATTCGGGACCGCCACGAGCTGATGGAATCCATCGGCAAACATGCCAAGAAGATCGGACAGGCGGTCAAGGCGAATGACGCGAAAGCGGTCGTGCCGGAAGCGGAGGCGATTCGTGCTGAGGCACAAAAGATCCCGGCGCTGTTTCCGCCTGGGAGCACGCACGAACGCTCTCGCGCAAAGCCGGAGATCTGGACCGACTGGAAGAAGTTCGAGGCGAGCACCACCGGCCTGGAGCAGGACGCGTCGGCGCTCGCACAGGCAGGCCGGGACGGCGGCGACATCGGGGCCGCATCGAAGAAGATGTTCGCAAATTGCAAATCGTGCCACGACGCGTTTCGCGTGCCGAAGGAGGGGGAGTAGTTTTCGGCGCCGCTCAAGGTCTGGTGGCGCTGGTTTGGTCTCTCTCTTCGAGCTTTCCGACCGGGCAGGAGCGAGGGTGTGCCCTGTTGCCCTCGCCGCCTGCCTAGTCGTCTTCTTTTTTGCGTTGCCCCTGTCCGCCGCCGATCCTCCTCCACTGTCGGAGCGCGTCGCCGACTACCACATCGACGCCCGTCTCGATCCGAACTCCCGCACCGTGACCGGCCACGAGGTGCTCCGCTGGCGGAACACGGGTCGGCAGCCGGCCACGGAGCTGCGATTCCACCTCTACCTGAATGCGTTCGACAACAACCGCACGACCCTGATGGCGGCGTTGCCTGAAGCGGTCGAGCGCTGGGCGGAGCGCTTCCCCGGCGAGTGGGGCGGCATCGACATCACCAGCGTCCGCATCGGCGAGCAAGACGTCAGCAAGCGGTTCGAGTTCATCCGACCCGACGACGGAAACCCTGATGATCGGACCGTGGCTCGCCTGTCGATGGATGCGCCTGTGCGCCCGCGGGAGAGCATCGAGCTCGAGATCGACTTCAACGTCCGGCTGCCGCGGTTGTTCATGCGGGCGGGACATGCGGCACCGTTCTTTGTCGTGGCGCAGTGGTTCCCGAAGCTCGGGGTGTTCCAGAATGGCGAGTGGAACTGCCACCAGTATCACGCCACCACCGAGTTCTTCGCCGACTTCGGCGTCTACGAGGTCAGCCTGACGGTTCCCGTCGATTACGTGCTGGGCCACACGGGTACGGTGACGAGCGAGCGCGACAATGGTGACGGCACGAAGACGGTCGAGGTGCGCGCGGAGGACGTGCATGACTTCGCCTGGGTGGCGGATCCGCGCTTCCAGGTTGTCGACGACCGCATTGATGATGTGCGCGTACGGTTGCTCATGCAGCCGAACCATGTGAGCCAGGCAGCGCGCTATCTGAGCGGGCTGCGCGCGGCCATGGAGCGGTATGGCGACTGGTTCGGGCCGTACGCCTATCCCACGCTCACGGTGGTCGACCCCGGCCCGGGTGGGGCGGCTGGCGGCGGCATGGAGTATCCGATGCTGATGACCGCGGGAACCACCTGGTGGATGCCGCGTGGCCTCAGGGTCCCGGAGATGCTCGCGGTCCACGAGTTCGGTCATCAGTATTGGTACGGCATGGTTGCAAACAACGAGTTCGAGGAAGCGTGGCTGGACGAGGGCATCAAC
>Ga0316626_10000143_pt1 | contig 24950 bp, 20 predicted proteins | sample OWC_Aug_T1_C1_D5_FD_207656 | JGI IMG/M metagenome (GOLD analysis project Ga0316626, IMG submission 207656) | Wetland soil microbial communities from Old Woman Creek delta, Ohio, United States - OWC_Aug_T1_C1_D5_A | ecosystem: Environmental > Terrestrial > Soil > Wetlands | place: USA: Ohio...
TGTGCGACCCACCTGTCCCATGGTTGAACGTCTCGTACGAGGCGGTCGCTATCAGGCTGATGCCCGGCGAGGGTAGGCTCTACAGGCTCACCCTCGACATCGGCGGGGATGGGGTGTTCGGCGAGCAGCTCCTCCTCCTCGAGGTCTGGGAGGCGAGGGCGGGCCAGATGACCAGCACGGACGTCGAGGTGCTGGTGGCGGGCCCCGACCTCACGGTCCTGTCCGTCCAACTCGAGGGGGTGGCCGTGGCGGGAGATGACCTCCCGATCAACGTCACGCTCGCGAACGATGGGCGCTACTGCTCGATGCCGACCGGCCTCGTCATCCTCGACCGCGGGAACGTGATGGTGGGAGGGCCCATTTCGGTGCCCTCGATCCCCCGGGGCGGCACCGTAGATGTCCGATGCGTCATCGTGCCATCGGCCGGGGGCAATGCGTTCCTGCTCGAGGTCAACCCGGGCGGGGCGCACAGCGAGGACGGCGATGCGCAGAACGCGTACGTGCTGCGTTTCACGGCCTTCCCAGCCCGCCAGGGAGACGACGGCGCGCCGATCGATGCCCTGCCAATCGGCATCGCCGCTGGTGTGGCCCTCCTCGTTGTGACGCTGTCCCTCGCATGGCACCTGCGCCGTAGGAAGGGGACCGCAGGGTGGATGGCGGTCGCCTAGGCGAACAGCCTCTCCACCATCCAGTCCGGGTCGAAGGGCTGCAGGTCGTCGTAGCCCTGGCCCGTGCCGACGAAAGCGATGGGCCTGCCCACCGCGTGCGCGATGCTGAGCGCCGCGCCGCCCTTGGCGTCCGCGTCTATCTTGGTGAGGATGGCCATGTCGATGCCCACCGCGGCCTCGAACGCGCGCGCCTGCTCGACCGCGTCGTTGCCCGCCAGCGCGTCGCCCACGAAGATGACCAGGTCGGGCCTCGCGATGCGCTTTATCTTCTTCATCTCGTCCATGAGGTTGGTGTTGGTCTGCATGCGGCCAGCGGTGTCGATGAGCACGACGTCCTTGCTGCGCGCGCGGGCGTGCTCGACCGCGTCGTATGCGACCGCGGCGGGGTCCGCCCCCGCCTGGTGCTTGATGACCTTGACGCCCAGGCGCTCGCCGTGCACCTCGACCTGCTCGATGGCCCCCGCGCGGAACGTGTCGCCGGCCGCGAGCACGACCGAGAGCCCCCTCTTCTTCAGCCGGTGGGCGATGCGCGCGATGGTCGTGGTCTTCCCAGTTCCGTTCACGCCGACGAACATGAGCACCACGGGCTTGGGATGCGACCCCACGTAGGCGTCCAGGTCGACGGGCTCCACCGCGAGGACCTTGCGGATCGCCTCCCTGAGGGCGTCCTCGACGAAGTCCTCGAGGTCGAGCTCGCGCTTGATGCGGCGCCCCACGAGCTCGCGCTTGAGCTCCTCCTCTATGGCCTCCGCGACCGGCAGCGCCACGTCGCTCTCGAGCAGGATGGTCTCGAGGTCCTGCAGGAGGTCGTCGAGCTTGTTCTCCCGCAGCATCTTGCCCAGGATGGAGTCCGTGAACGCGGCCTCGCCCTCCGCGGCGGGCGCGGCGGCCGTGGCCTCGCCCTCGCGAGTCGCGCGGCGCGATGCCCTGCGCGCGGCGCGGCCCTCCTGCCTCGGTGGTGTCGGCGCGGGTCGCGCGGGGGCGACCGGGGCGCTCGCCTGGACCGGGGCCGCCGCCCCCTCGGGCGCGGCCTCCATCTCCTCCTCGACCTTGCGGCTGAGCTTGTCCTTGAATGACGTCAGCCGCTCGCGGAGGCTCTTGAACATGAGCCTCACCCCATCAGCGGATGGGCCTGCCCTCGAGCTCGGCGTAGGCGCTCTCGAGCTGCGCCGAGAGGGACTCGGCCGACTGGCCGATCTGCTCCATCGTGGCACGGGTCTGCTGTATCATCTCGCGCACGCGGTCGCGGCGCGACCGCACGCGCGAGGCGGCCTCGGTCGGGGGCATGTGGACGGTCACGTCGCTGCCGATGGCCACGAGGACGGAGCCGGCCGTCGTGAGGCTGGCGGGCACGTACACGCCGCCGCCGACGGGCACGATGAGCTCGTCGCCCTCCTTCATGCCGTCGTACCTGGACAGCAGCTCCGAGGCCGCGCCCAGCTCAGCCTCCGTCGTCTGCAGCATGCCGAGCTGCTCGGAGAGCATCTCTATCTGGCCGCGGTAGCGCTCGAGGAGCGCGACCATCTGCCGGACGTCGTCCTCGGTCACGCCGGCCATCCGCCCTCACCCCGTCACGCGGGCGCGGATGAGCGGGTCCTCGACCTCGTCGAGCGTGAGCTCGACGATGGCCTCGACTTTGATGTACTGGCGCTTGCACCGGTGCTCGCTGCCGAACAGCGAGAGGATCTTCTCCCTGGCGTCCTTCTGGTCCTTCGCCTCGATCTCGCGGTTGAAGGGCGCATTGAAGTCGCCCATCTTGAACGTGCCCTTTACTCTGTAGGCCTTCAGGATGAGGCCTCCTCCCGTTCCGGGTGGGCCGGTTATAAGGCCACTGGTAGATAAGACTTGGGGATGGTCGCAGGGGCGATGGAGGGCCTTTCCACGGGCCGCTGGCATGGGCCCTGCCGTGCCCACGCCCCTCACCGTCTCAAGGCCCCAGGATGCTGGCCTTGACGCGGTGGCCCTTAAGCTCGAGCAACGCGAGCCGGCCGCTCGAGGCCGGCCCCGGGTTGAGGAACAGTGTCCTGCCCCTCACGTCCTCGTCGATGGTGCGAGGCGCCCCGACGGCAGGGCTGTTCGCGGCCCAGTCCCAGAGCACGATGCCGTCGGCCTGGTGGATGTGGCCCGAGAGCACGACCTGCGGCCTCGCCGCCTCGACGGCCTCTCGCAGCGCCCGGCCGCCCACGTGCACGCCCGGCATCACCGCGTCGAGGAACCCCCTGGCGGGCGCGTGGGTGGCGAGCACCTGCGCTCCCTCGAGCAGGGGAGGCAGCCGCGCCCGGTACTCCTCCTCCTCGACCACGAACGCGGTCCGGAAGGGCGGGGGCGGGCAGCCGCCGACGCCCGCGACGGTCACGCCCTTGACCTCGGTCCGCCTGAAGTGTATGTCGAGCCCCAGCTCGCCGAGGCGCGCGCGGGCGTCGGACGTGTCGGTGTTGCCGGGCAGCGTGTGCGTCCTGATGGGGGGGCGCGCGAAAAGCTCCTCGAGGTAGCTCAGCGGCTTGAAGGTGATGATGTCCCCGAGGCACAGGTGCGCGTCGTAGGCGTCGGCCGACAGGGCATCCCGAATGGCCTTGGCCGCGACGGGCGACGAGTGCAGGTCGGTGGAGACGAGCGCCCTCAGGTCCCTCACCTCCCCCGGGGGGAGGCCGGGCAGGGATGGCCGTCGAGGCGTTATCTAGTACACGGTCCCGAACAGGCTGATGCCCACGTGGCCGAATATGGGCAGGACGCTCAGCATGTAGCCGGCGATGGCGCCCGAGTTGAGCAGCGGGAGCCCCGCCTGGGGCCTGCCGGACGCCACGAAGTACATGAGCACCCAGTAGCCCACCAGCGTGCCCGCGAGCGAGCACAGCGCGACGACCAGGTTGCCCGGCACGCCCAGGACGGTCGGCACGTCCTCGAAGTACCGGGGCAGGTTCACGAGGGCGGACACGACCAGGACCGAGGGGATGATGACGTCGCCGAGGCCCATGAACATGGCCTCGCGCTCCTCGCCCGACTCGAGCTGTTCCTTGAGCCTCGCCTGCTGCATGAACGAGTAGCCCTTCTTCTTGGGCACAACCAGCAGGATGGGCAGCCGAAGGTCCATCACGGAGTCCGCGAGGTCCACCATGTGCTTGGTCCTGTAGACGGCGATGGCGTCGTAGACCGCCAGCACCGCGAGCAGGATGATGGCGGGCAGCGTCCCCAGCGATATGCCGAAGATGGAAGCCGCGCCCGCGGCCACGAGGATTCCCGTCGAGTCGATGACGTACCACTCCGGGAACCTGTAAAGCGCGTACGTGAGCACGACCGCGACTTGGATGGAGATAATCTCCGAGGCCCAGTACTCCTCGTTGGAGAAGACGAGCCACAGGATGGGCCGCATGACGTAGTACATCGTCATGCCCACCGCGAACAGGATGATGGCCTGGATGAGACGCTGCATGCCCTTGCGGGCGATGTAGAGGATGAACGCCGTGAACAGGAGCACCATGCCGATGTAGAGCAGCGGGTTCGTCGGGTCGTCGACGTCCTCGCCGAACGCGCGGTAGTAGTCCGGCAGCAGCCCGGCGACCGCCATGGCCACGAGCACGGACACTATGAAAAGCAGGAACATCACGGTCGAGGACCTTTGCATCTGCAGCGGACGTCCCCCCTGGGGCGCTACTCGCGGAAGACCTTCGCGTAGCCGATGTTGCCCGAGATCTTCTCGATGATGATCTTGAGCTCGGCGCCCTTGGGCGCGCCGGTGACGAAGACGGTGAGGTTGCCGAGCTTGGCCACCCCGTCGCCCTTCTTGCCGATGTCCTCGATGAGGACCTCGTAGACCTTGCCCTCCTGGATGGCGCGGGGGTCCACGGTGGACTTCTTCACGCGGCGCACCGCCACCGGGCGGTGGCCGCCGCAGGCCTCGCACTTCAGGACGAGCGTGCGCCCCTCCTTGGCGAGCTTGGTGTCGGGCGCGCCGCACTCGTGGCAGAACACGTAGGCGTCCAAGTAGGCCTTGAGCTTGTCCTCGATGTTCTTCTTGACGACCCGGCCCTTGAACAGCGCGCGCCGTCCGTCGACGTTGCCGGACGTGCCGAGCTCGCGCAGCATGTACTGGAAGACGTCCTGCTGGTCGCGGCGCACGACCTCGACCACGTCGACGAAGTTGCGCCACACGGTCGTCTTGCCCTCGTACAGCACGTCGGCCTCGGGCGGGTTGAACCGGCCCCTCCTGGAGCCTGACTCGGGCAGGTGCGCCTTCGCGCGCGCGAGCATGGCGCGGTACTCCTCGGACTCTGGCATGGTATCGGCCTGGGAAGGGGCGGCCCCCTTATTAGGCTTTTGGCAGGAGGCGAGCGGGAGCCGGGCATCCTGGCTAGGCCTCTCGGACGCCCCTCCGGGCCGTCACCCAGGAAGAAAAGTATAAAGGCCCTCCCCGCGCTCATCTGCGCCGTGGACGAGGGCGAGCAGGTCAGGGGCGGCACCGAGGCCGACATCAGGTCGATGCACTACTGGTCCCGCGTCGCCTTCATCCTCCTCGTGTGCGGCGGCATCCTCTGGGCAGGGCTGGGGGTGCTGCGCCTCTACAGGGGGCTCCACTGGTACGAGCTCGACGACATCACGGGCTCCACCGCGTCCGTCGACGACCTCTTCTGGGGCGTCACGTGCCTGGTCTTTGCGGTGCTCGCGTTCCTCACATCCGGCTGGCTGCAGCGCGACATAGTCTCCGTCTTCGGGCAGCGGAGGTTCCAGGTGCCCCGCGACAGGCTCGTGGTCTACGGGATGCTGGGCTTCCCGTTCGGCCTCGTGGGCGCGGGGGTGCTGCTGGTGCTCGTCAACATCAAGCTCTCGCACCCCGAGTTCCTCCCGTCCCATGCGGAGGCCTACCCTGAGGCGATGCCCGGGTACGTGATCTCCAGGGAGCAGGGGGAGGAGCCCCCTCTCGTGCCGCGCGCCGCGGCAGAGCTGCCGCCGCTCGAGATGGCGCAGCCGCCGCCGTCCGAGATGGTGATGATGCCCGTCGGCCCCGGGCAGCAGGCCGGTGCGCCGCCCCCGCCGCCCCCGCCCGTCGAGGCCCCCGTCGTCGCGGCCTACGAGGAGCTCCCGCCGCCCACGGCGGCCGCCACTCCACCCCCGGAGGGCGCGCCCGTCGCGGCGGTGTACGAGGAGATGCCCGCGCCCGCCCCCGCCGTCGTCGAGGAGGTGCCCGTCGCCGCGGTCTACGAGGAGGTCGCCCCCGGGCCGTCCCCCGAGCCATCCCCCCAGCAGGCCCCTCCGCCCCCTGAGCAGGGGCCCGCGCCGCCCAAGGACATCAAATCTGCGCACGAGGAGCTGATGAGGAAGCTCCTGAAGCGGTGAGCGGGGCGACGGCGCGCGGCCCTAGCAGGGAGTGCCTTCCCTCTTCCTCTTGTACTCGACGGCCGCCGTGACCAGCCCCACGAAGAGGGGCGCCGGCCTGCGCGGGCGGCTCTTGAGCTCGGGGTGGAACTGGCAGCCGGCGTAGAAGGGGTGGTCCTTGAGCTGGAACACCTCCATGCGCACGCCGTCCTCCGTCCTGCCCACGTAGCGCATCCCCGCCGCCTCTATGGTCTCGATGTACTTGGGGTTGACCTCGTACCGGTGGCGGTGCCGCTCGTAGATGATGTCGGACTTGTAAAGCGAGTACGCGACGCTGTCCTTCTGCAGGATGACCTTGTGGGAGCCCAGGCGCATCGTCCCGCCGAGATTGACCGTGTCCCGCTGCTCGGGGAGCAGGTCGATGACGGGGTGCGGCGTCCTGGGGTTGAACTCGGTCGAGTTCGCCTCCGCGAGCCCGAGCACGTTGCGCGCGAACTCGGCCGTGGCCATCTGGAAGCCCAGGCATATTCCCAGGAAGGGCACGCCGTTCTCCCGCGCGTACCTTGCGCTCGCTATCTTCCCCTCGGTGCCGCGCCAGCCGAAGCCGCCGGGCACGATGATGCCGTGGACGTCCCCGAACGGGTCCAGCAGCTTGCCCGTCTCGAGGTCCTCGGCCTCTATCCACTTGATGCAAACCTTCGCGCCCACGGACGCGGAGGTGTGGTTGAGGGCCTCGATGTGGCTGATGTAGCTGTCCTTGAGGTTGGTGTACTTGCCCACGAGCGCGATGGTCACCTTCTCGGTCGGGCCCTCGAGGTCGTGGACGAACCTCTGCCAGTCCTCGAGCGTGTCAGTGCGCCGCTCCAGCTTGAGGCGGTCGAGCAGGAACGGCGTCAGGCCCTGCTCGTTGAGCATTATGGGCACGTGGTAGATGCTCGGCGCGTCCGGCACCGAGATGACGGCCTCGACGGGCACGTCGGTGAACAGCGCTATCTTCTGCTTCGTGTCCTGCTGCAGGGGCGTGCTCGCGCGCGCCATTATCAGGTCGGGCTGTATGCCGATTGAGCGCAGCTCCTTGACCGAGTGCTGCGTGGGCTTCGTCTTCTGCTCGCCCACGACGGACATGACGGGCACGAGGGTCACGTGCGCGAACACCAGGTTCTCCTCGCCGACTTGGAAGTGGAGCTGCCTGACCGCCTCGAGGAAGGGCATCGATTCGATGTCGCCCACGGTGCCCCCCATCTCCACGAGGCACACGTCCGCGCCCGAGCGCATCGCGACGTCCTCGATGCGCCCCTTGATCTCGTTGATGATGTGCGGGACTATCTGCACGGTCTTGCCGAGGTAGTCCCCGCGCCTCTCCTTCTCGATGACCGCGCGGTAGACCTTGCCGGTCGTGATGTTGTTCTCGGACGTCAGGCTCTTGTCGAGGAACCGCTCGTAGTTGCCCAGGTCGAGGTCGACCTCGCCGCCGTCGTCGAGGACGAACACCTCGCCGTGCTGGTAGGGGTTCATCGTCCCCGCGTCGCAGTTGAGGTAGGGGTCGATCTTGATGGACGTGACCTCTATGCCGCAGCACTTGAGGAGGCGCCCTATGGAGGAGGTGATGATGCCCTTACCAAGGCCCGACAGAACGCCGCCCGTGACAATGACGTACTTCATCCCATCGCCACGGTAGGCCCCCATCGGTGTCCGCGATATATACCTTTCTGTCCTGCCCCTCCAGGGGCGTACCGCACAGCCTCAGCGGGGGGATTTCGCGAGCCGCGCGACGAGCGCCCGCGCGAGGCCCAGGGTCGCCTCGACGTCCTTGAGGTCGAGGATGGCCTCTGGCCCGTGGATGTACCGGCCCGGGAGCGCGAGCGCGACCGACCTGTAGCCGAGTCTCCGCAGGTGGATGGAGCCCGCGTCGGTCGCGCCGATGCCGGGCTTTTTGATCTGCACCGGCGTGCCTGAGGCCTTGGCCTCCTCGAGCACGGCCTCAACGAGGCCCGGGTCGGACACGGCGGCGCGGTCCATCACGGTGAGGACGGGCCCCCCCCTCATGCGGGACACGACCTTGGCCGGGGGCACCCCGGGGAAGTCCGCGGCGATGGTGCACTCGAGCACCACGGCGTAGTCGGGGTCCACGCGCTCGACCGCGGGGCCCGCGCCCCGCATGCCTAGCTCCTCCTGCACCGACCACACGTACGTGGCGCGGCACGGGAGGCCGCCCTCGTGGAGCAGGCGCATGAGCATGTAGCAGCCCGCGCGGTCGTCGAAGGCCTTGCCCATGACGCGACCGCGCGCGAGCCGGCGGAAGGGGTTCGCGGGCACCATGGGCGTCCCGACGCGCACGCCCGCCTTGGTGAGCGCGCCCGGGTCGAGCCCGGTGTCCACGAACAGGTCCCCCGGCTCGAGCACCTTGCGGCGCTCCTCCTCGGTGGTGATGTGCGGGGGCTTCATGCCCACGGTCCCGTAGAGCTTTCGCCGCGAGCCCAGCACGCGCACCGTGAGCCCCGGCAGCAGCCTCGGGTCCCATCCGCCCAGCGTCGTGAACATCAGGAACCCGTCGTGGTCGATGTCCGAGACCATGAGGCCTATCTCGTCCATGTGCGCGATGAGCATCACGTGGGGCCCCGGTCCCTTGACCGATGCGATGACGTTGCCGATGCGGTCGACCTCGACGTCGGCCCCGGCCCTCTCGGCCATGCCCCTCACGTACTCGCGGACCTCGCCCTCGAAGCCCGAGGGCCCGTCGAGCTCGGAGAGGCGCTGCAGCACGCCGACGTCGACCTTCGTCGCCATGGTGACCGCACATGCAACGGGGTCGGGGGTAATGGGGTTTCCGCCCCGGGCGCCGCGCCGTCGTCTAACACGCGCCGGGGGAAAAACCTTAAAGCCCCCACCGTGCCATACTACGCACGGGATGGATGGGAATGCACTCGGAGCGGAGGCGGAGAGAGCGGAGCTTCTACTCGATGGACCCCCTGCGGATAGCCAAGGACATCGGCTATAGCGCCTCGTCGGGGACGGCCACGGCGCAGGTCCGCAGGCCCAAGCAGGCGCCGCCCAGCGGAGGTTTCATGCGGTCCATCATCGACGACGCCCGCGAGGCGCAGCGCCGCCGCGACCCGGAGGCGGACCTCTCGGCCTTCGACACCGCCATCGGCGAGGGCGAGACCACGTCGGCGCGCGCCAGCTCGTCCATGGCCGACACCGGATGGGCCGAGTGCGAGGACGACAACTGGTCGACCGCGACGCAGCTGCTATCGGCGATGGAGCGCGAGCTGCTCTCGCCGGTGGTCGAGGGCATCCGCACCCCGGGGGCGGTCAGCGACCAGGCGCTGCTGCACTTCCACCGCGAGGTGTCGTGCGAGCTCGACCGCAGGCTCAGGTCGAGATAGACGCCCTGCGGCCGAGGCGGAGGCGCACGTTCCACCCGGGCGAACGAGAGCACACTACTGCGCGAGCCTCACGACGCTGCCGCCCGCCACCTTCTCGATGCGGTAGACGCGGTCCGAGATGGCGTCGAGCTCGCGCTCGTGCGACACGATTATGACCTGGTCGGCCTCCAGCCTCTCCAGCACCGTGCCCATGCGGCCGAGCTGCTCCCTCGAGAACCCGTCGGTGGGCTCGTCGAGGATGAGCACGTTCGCGCTCCCCGGTGCCGCCATCCGGCGGACCATGCCGTTGAGCGCGAGCCTGTAGGCGAACGCGACCGACGTGCGCTCGCCGCCCGAGAGCGCCGCGACGTCGACGTCCCACCCCTGCTGCCTCACCGTGGGGGAGAAGTCCTCGTCGACGGCGAGCTCGAGGTCCGGGTCCTCGACGAGCATGTCGAACCACGTGCGCGCCGCGCGGTCCATGTCCTCGGAGAGCGCGGCCATGACCGAGCGCTCGATGTCCTCGAGCGCGGGGGCCAGGCACTCCCGCAGCCAGTCCAGCGCGCGCGCGTAGGCCTCCCCCGCGAGCCTCGCGCGCGCCAGCTCGCGCGCCTCCTCCTCGAGCTCGGAGGCGCGGCGGAGGGCCTCGTCGAGCTGGCGCGAGGCGACCTCGAGCCCCGACTCGCGCGCGCGGCGCGCCTCGGAGGCCTGCGCGTGCTCGGCGCGGGCCCTCGCGAGGGCCCCGGCGTCGCGCCTGCCCTCCACCGCGGCGAGCCCCTCGCGCGCCTTGGCGAGGGCCGCCTCCGCCGCCCCCTGGGCGCCAGCGGCCCTTCCCATCTCGCGCGCGAGCGCGTCGGCCTCGGCCGCCTTGGCGGTCCTGGACCTCGCGACCTGCTCGAGGCCGTGCCTCTCCTTGTCGAGGGCCCTGAGGGCCTCGAGCCGCTCGACGTCGAGGCCCGCCTCGGCCTCCCGCAGCCTGGCCGCGACGCCGTCGGGGTCCAGCTCATCGAGCGCGCGCCGTGCCTCGTCGGCCTTGGACGCCTCCTCGCCCTCCCGCCGGATGGACCTCTCGAGGGTCGAGCGCTCGGCCTCCCGCGAGCGCAGAGCCCTGAGCTCCTCGCGCAGCGCGGATGCGCGCTCCTCCTCGCGCGTGCGCTTGGCCGCGCTCTCGCGCAGCCTCCCCCTGAGGTCGGCCCTCAGGCGCCTCAGGTGCTCCGCGGTGAGGGGCTGGTGGCAGCAGGGGCAGGTCGCCTGCTCCCTGAGGCCCTCGAGGCCCTCGAGGTCCCGCGTGGCCGCCTCGACGTTGCCGCCGTGCGCGCCCGCGGCGCGCTCGGCCTCCTTGAGCTCCTGCTCGCACTGCCCGAGGCGCGTCGCCACCTCGGGCAGCGCGGCGAGGTCGCGCTCGAGCGCCGCCCTCCTCGCGGCCGCGGCCTCGGCCCGATCGAGCCTCGCGCGGGCCTTGGACTGCGCATCCGCGACCCTGAGCTTGGCGTCCTTGAGCTCGCGGACCCTCTTCTCCCCGTCCAGCAGGGCAGGCAGCCCCTTGAGCTCCCCCTCCATGGACCTCAGCCGGGCGCGCAGCGCGCCGAGCTCGGCCGCGGACTGCTGCGCGGACGCGAGGCGCTCGGCCACGACCTTGGCCTCGCCCCTCGCGCGCTCGAGCTCGGACTGCCTGGCCGCCACCGCGGACCGTGCCTCCTGGAACTCGGATTCGAGCGCCTCGGCCGCGTCCGCCCTCACCTTGGCCTCATGCTCGCGCTCCCGGGCCGCCGCGAGCTCGGTCGCCGCGGCCTCCCTCGCCGTGCGGAGGCCCTCGGCAGAGCCGCGCGCCTCCTCGAGCTCGGTGCGCGCCTGGTCGAGCCGGGCCGACCTCTCCTCCAGCCCCCGCACGCGCTCCCGCATCGCGGCCTCGAGGAGGGAGAGGTTGTCCCTCGCGACTTTGTAGTCCTCGATGCCGAACGCCCGACGGAGGGTCTGCTTGCGCAGCTCCCGCACCTGCTTGCCGGGCGCGAGGATGGAGCGCATCTCCTCCTGCGGCGTGTAGACCCCGTACCTGAAGATGACCGAGCCCGCCTTGGGGTCGGGCAGCTCCTTGAAGCCCACGAGCTCCAGAACGCGGGGCTTCATCTCGCTCGGGGACAGCTGCTCCTCGCGGCCGTCCACGGTGAGGACGCACCTGCCCACCTTCGCGCCCGTCTTGGTGCGCTTGAGCGTGCGCAACGATTTGCAGAACCTCCCCGCCGCCTCGAACCCGAGCTCGACCTCGCCCTCCTCGGCGCCATGGCGCAGCAGGTGCGTGGAGTCGGTGTCGCCCAGGCCGAACAGCGCGAACTCGATGGCGAGCAGGATGGTCGACTTGCCAGAGCCGATGTCGCCCTGGAACAGCGTGATGCCCTCGTCGAACGAGATGGGAGGCGCGCCCTCGCCGTAGCTACGGATGTTCCGGAGGCGCAGCTGGCGGAGCCTCATCCGCCCCCACCCCCCGTCCAGCGGTCCAGGCCGACCCCCTTCCCGGGTCGCGCGACCCCGCCACTGGCCCCGGCACCCTCGCCGCCCTCATCGCCCCCCGCCTCGGGCGGGCGCCGCCCCGCCCCCGCTGCTACCCCCTCCCCCTCCCCCTTCGCGGGCGGGGCGGAGAGCCTCCGCTCGACGTCGAGGACCGAGAGCGCCTCGCGCACGATCCTGTCCGCGTGGTCGTCGCGGCGCGCGTCCCCGCGCTCCTGCCTGAGGACGTCCAGCAGGCGCACCGCCACGTCCCTGCCCGCCTCCCCCCGCAGCCAGTGCATCGGGCTTGCGTGGGACTCGATGTGCGCCGCGAGCACCGCGGCCGAGAGCGCGCGCGGGTCGGCCTCCCCGTCCCCTGCCGCGGCGGCGGCGGCCCCGCCCTCGCCCGCGGCCGGGGCCTCGGCCTCCCTGAGGCCCGACCGGTTGAGGGAGAACGCGCGCGCGCCCTGCGCGAGCAGCGCCTGGCCGACCGTCGCCAGGTCCAGGTCGGCGGGGCGGCCCGAGGCGAGCGTGCCCCGAACGCGCAGGAGCACCACGCGCCCCTCGGGCGCGACGGAGCCGACGGCCTCCTGTACATGTTCGCGCGCGCGCTGGGAGTCCATGCCGTCGACATCGACCTCGAGCCTCTCGACGGGAGCGACCTCGATGGGGACATGGCGCGCCTCGCACCTGCCGTCCGGCCCCGCGTCGACGATGAGCATACCCTTGGGCCCCGCGTCGAAGAGGTCCGTGAACGTCGCCCCGAAGGTGGGCCCCGGGTAGGCCGCGAGGGCGCCGCCCTGGATGCGCTTGAGCCTGTGCGCGTGGATGTGCCCGAGGGCGTAGTAGTGGAACCCACCGGGGAGCTTGGACGGGGGAAGCGACTCGAGCATGCCCAGCTCGGGGGGCAGCATGCCCTCCACGGCGCCGTGGAAGCCGAACACCGCGAGCGGCGCGCCCGCGACCGCGCCCGCGAGGGCGTCGTGGTCCATGGCCTCGAGCACCTTGGACTCGAGCCCGAGCTTCCTCCCCCCGACCGCGGCGAGGACGGTCCCGGTCACCGGGTCGGTCACGGGCTCGGGCTGCACGCCCCTCCGCGCGTCGTCGCCCTCGGCCCCCTCGACCCCCTCGGCCCCCGCGTCCCCCTCGGGCCCCTGCACGCCCACGTTGACGAACAGGCCCGCGGAGGCGAGCACGTCGACCACGCCGCGCTCTGTGGGCGAGCGGTCGTGCGAGCCGTAGAACGCGTAGATGGCCACGCCCGAGTCGCGCAGCTCCCGCAATCCCGCGGCCGCGCGCTCGACCACGGCCATCTCGGGGAGGTTGGAGTCGAACAGGTCGCCCGCGATAACCAGGAAGGCAGCGCCCTCCTCCCTGGCGACGTCGAGGCACCGCAGGAAGGCCTGGAGGTTCAGCTCGCGCAGCACCGGGTCGCGGAACGCGCCCAGGTGCACGTCGCCGATGTGGGCGAACCTGACAGGCATGGCGAGCGGCCCCCGGAGGTGAGAGGGATGTCCCGGTTAATAGGTTCCCCTGGGGGGATGGGCGAAAGTGGGCCCCAGTGCGGGGCTGCGGCAACCCTATATCCGCGGCCGCGCATCGCGCCTCCCATGGGACGGCTGACGGACTCCGTGGACATCGCGACGCCCCCGGAGACCGTCTACGCATGGCTCGCGCACCTTGACGAGCACTACGTCGAGTGGCACCCGGACCACGTGTCATGCCGGTGGCTGAGGGGTGGCGCGGACCAGGTGGGGTCCGTGCTCGAGTGCGTCGAGCTCCTTCACGGCTCGCGCCATGCCTTGAGGATGCGGATCCGGCGCGCCGAGGCGCCCAGGCTCATCGAGTTCGCCTGCCTCGCCCCGGCGTCGCTGGTCACGAGGGGCGGCTCGTTCATCGTCGAGGCCCGTGGCGCAGGGAGCCGGTTCACGGCGAGCCTGGACTTCAGAGGGGGGCGCCTCCTCGAGATGCTCGCGCGCCGTCGGGTCGAGGCCCTGAGGGCGCACATGAGGGAGGAGGGGGAGAACCTGCAGCGGCTGCTGGGGCGGCAAGCAGCCCCATGAGGCGCCGCGAGGTCATCGCCGAGGCGCGCTCACGCCCTGCGCAGGACCGTCGCGAACCTCCTCACGTCCTCGGAGGACCGCTTGACCAGGGCGTCGAACTGCGCGACGCGCCCGTCGTCGCCCTTGGCCGCGGCCTGGAGCAGGCGCCCGCCATCCCACAGGTCGAACGCCTCGGTGAGCCGGTGCTCGATTTCGTCCAGCATCTTCATCGCGGGCGCGGGCAGCCGCATGACCTTGCCCACGCGGTAGTCGATGTGGGGGCGCAGGGGGTCGTAGCCCGCGAAGGCCCCGTCCAGCTCCTTGCGCAGCCGCTCGGCCGCGTCGCGAACGCCCTTGCCACCCTCGCCCTTGTCGCGCTCGAGGAGCACCTCCTCGACCGCCGCCAGGGCCTCCTCGAGCAGCACCAGCCCCGTCATCACGTGGTACATGATCTCGGTGGCCATGCGCGCGCGCTCGGCCGAGGCCGTGCGGTGGCGCATCGCGAGGTAGCCGCCCAGCGTGGCGGCGGCGCCCCCCACCAGCGCGCCCACGAGGGCGGACGTCGCCGGGTCGCCGAGCGAGAGGGCCATCGGCCAGGGGATGGGCGGTCGGCCTCAAAAAGGTGAGCCCGGGGCGCCTCAGACGCCCGCGGGCGGGCGGGAGAGGTACTGCTGGATGAACGCGACCGCGCGCGCCCGGGGCGCGATGGCCCCGAAGTGCCCCTCCAGCAGGACGTCCGGGGACATCGCCAGCAAACGGTTCATGGAGCGCGCCCAGGCCCTGACGTCGGAGCCCCAGTCGGCGCTGAAGGGGCCGTGCACGTCGTTGGCGAAGAGCAGCGTCTTCACCCCCGCCCTCATGAGGAGCGTGATGTCGCCGGGCGTGTGGCCGGGCGTGTGCACCACGACGAAGTGCGCCGACCCGTACTCCAGGACGGCGCCGTCGCCCTCGAGGACCCGGTCGACCTCGACCCTCACGGCGCCCGTGCCGTAGAGGTCCGAGGCGGTGCGGACGGGGTCCCCCTCCCGGATGGCCGCGGCGTCGCCCTCGTGGGCCACGACCTCGCAGCCGGTCAGCCACTTGAGCGCCCGCGCGCCGCCGATGTGGTCGATGTGGCCGTGGGTGAGGATGACCGCGAGGATGCGCTTCGGGTCGTGCCCGGAGGCCTTCACGTTGGCGAGCAGCCGCGTCGGGTCGGTCGAGAGGCCGGCGTCGACGAGCACGGACCGCCCGTCCCCGGCGTCGACCAGGTAGACGCAGCAGTCGCCTGGCGAGGACATCTCCTCACCCCCTACCTGGAAGACCCCAGGCGCGACCTCCTCCATGGCGCTCACCGTCCCACCTTCGCGCGGGCCGGATAATAACCTTTCCCTCGTGGTTTCCAGGGGGTGGAAAAAACGCGTTATGCATCGGGCGCCCGCGTCAGGGGGGTGCCGCGGCCGAGGGGGCGAGGGTCGGGGGGTGGCAAACCATTAAAGAGGGCGCCGCCATTCCCGGGGCATGGTGCCCCCCACGAAGCCCAACGAGGCCCTCGCCAGGTACGCCCCTGACGAGCTGACCATCGCGACCATCTGCTCGCACACGGCACTGCAGATATTCAACGGCGCGCGCAAGGAGGGGTTCAGGACGCTGGGCATCGCCAAGGAGGGCGCCAAGCGGGTCTACGAGTCCTTCCCGCTCGGCCGGCCCGACGAGTTCCTCGTCCTCGAGGACTACAAGGAGATCGTGAGGCCCGAGTTCCAGCGGAGGCTGCTGGACCAGAACGTGGTGCTCGTGCCTCACGGCTCGTTCGTCGAGTACGTGGGCACCAAGGCCATAGAGGAGCAGCTCAAGGTGCCCATGTTCGGCAACCCCCTGGTGCTCGACTGGGAGTCCGACCGCAACAAGGAGCGGCAATGGCTCGAGCTCGCGGGCTGCCGCGTGCCCCAGATTTTCCACTCCCCGGACGAGATAACCAAGCCCTGCATCGTCAAGTTCCAGGGCGCCAAGGGCGGCAAGGGTTTCTACATCGTCATCAACGCCAAGGAGTTCCGCGAGAAGGTCGGCGACAGGAAGCACTCCACCATCCAGGAGTTCATCATCGGCACGCGGTACTACTTCCAGATGTTCTACTCGCCCCTGACGACGGACGGCTACCGCGCGGGCGAGGGGCGCGTCGAGCTCATGGGCATAGACCGCCGGGTCGAGTCCAACATCGACGAGCTCTACCGGTTCGGCTTCACGCGGGCCGAGCTCGACACGGCCAGGATAAACCGGACGTTCGTCGTCACGGGCAACCTCCCGCTGGTCATCCGCGAGTCGCTGCTGCCCGAGGTGTTCGAGATGGCCAGGCGCATCGTCGACAAGTCGCTGGAGCTGTTCCACCCGGGCATGATAGGCCCGTTCTGCATAGAGACGGTGCTCACGGACGACCTCAAGTTCTACGTGTTCGAGATATCGGCGCGCATCGTCGCGGGCTCCAACCTCTACCCCGCGGGCTCGCAGTACACCGAGTACATGTGGGGGGAGGACATGAGCACGGGCCGGCGCGTCGCCAGGGAGCTCAAGCTCGCCCGCGAGCAGGGCGTGCTCGGCAAGGTGGTCTTCTAGGGACGTCGTGGGGACCGAGGGATCGGAGGGAGGAGGGACTGGGATGGGCGAGGAGGGGATGCTGAGGGTCTCGCGCGCGCTCCTGAGCGCGCACGACAAGACCGGCATCGTGGACCTCGGGCGCGCGCTGCAGGAGCTGGGCGCCGAGCTGCTCTCCACGGGCGGCACCGCGGCCGCGCTGCGCGGCGCGGGGGTCCGGGTGACGGACGTGTCGGCCTACACCGGGTTCCCCGAGGTGCTCGACGGGCGCGTCAAGACGCTCCACCCCCGCGTGGCCGCGGGCATCCTCGCGAGGCGCGACTCCCCCGAGCACGAGGCGCAGCTCGCAGGGCTGGGCATCGGGCACATCGACCTCGTCGCCGTCAACCTCTACCCGTTCGAGGCGACCGTCGCCTCGGGCGCGCCCCTGGACGAGTGCATCGAGCAGATCGACATCGGCGGGCCCACGATGGTGCGCGCCGCCGCCAAGAACCACGGCTCGGTCGCGGTCGTCACCCGCCCCGCCGACTACCCCGCGCTCATCGAGGAGCTGCGCCGCAGCGGCGGCGCGCTCGGCATCGGCACGCGCCGCCGCCTCGCGGCCGAGGCGTTCGCCCACACGGCCGCGTACGACGCGGCCATCGCGACGCACCTGGAGCGCGAGCTGCTGCACAAGGACGAGCCCTTCCCGCCGTTCCTGACGCTGCGGCTCGTGCGCCGCCAGGGCCTGCGCTACGGCGAGAACCCGCACCAGCGCGCGGCCTTCTACGTCGAGCCCCTGGTGCGCGAGCCGTGCCTCGCCAACGTCAGGCAGCACCAGGGCAAGGAGCTGTCGTTCAACAACCTGCTCGACTCGGACTCGGGCCTCAGGCTCGTGCAGGAGTTCGAGGAGTGCGCGGCCGTCATCGTCAAGCACAACAACCCGTGCGGCGTGGCCATCGGCGACACGCAGCAGCAGGCGTACGAGCGCGCGCACTCCACCGACGCCAAGTCCGCGTACGGCGGCGTGGTCGTCCTCAACCGCCCGTGCGCCCTCGCGACGGCCAAGGCCATCGTCGGGACCTTCAAGGAGGTCGTGCTGGCCCCCGGCTTCGAGCAGGGCTGCATGGACCTGTTCAGGACCAAGGAGAACCTGAGGGTGCTGGAGCTCCCCCCGCTCACCGGCGAGCACGACTCGCCCTACTCGATGAAGCAGGTCGTGGGTGGCCTCCTGGTGCAGGACCGCAACCTCCGCGTCTTCGGGCCGGACTTCAAGGTGGTCTCCAGGGTCCAGCCCACCGAGGAGCAGCTCAGGGGCCTGCGGTTCGCGATGAAGGTGTGCAAGCACGTGAAGAGCAACTGCATCTGCTACTCGAGCGCCGTCGAGACCATCGGCATCGGCGCGGGCCAGATGTCCCGCGTGGACAGCGCCAAGATAGGCGTCATGAAGGCGCGGGAGGCGGGCAAGGAGGTCAGGGGCTCGTGCATGGCCTCGGACGCGTTCTTCCCGTTCCGCGACGGCATCGACGCGGCCGCCGAGGCGGGCGTCTCCGCTGTCATACAGCCCGGCGGCTCCATCCGCGACGCCGAGGTCATTGCGGCCGCGGACGAGCACGGGATGGCCATGGTCTTCTCGGGCATGCGGCACTTCAACCACTGAGCCACACGCCCGGTGAAGCATTATATATCCGGCCCGGCTCGTACCGTCCCCGATGCCGTCCACGCGCGCGCAGGGCCGTCCCGCATCGACCGCGCTCGCGGTCGCCGTGCTGATGGCAATCTCGATGGCGGTCCCCCTCGCGCTCCCGGTCCGCGCCCAGGGCACCGAGCCCCCCGCGATAGTCTGGGGGGAGGACGCGAGGCTCTCCAACTCCACGCTCATCTCCGACGACCCCGTGGTCGCGGTCACGCGCGAGGGCGGCACGCTCGTCGCCTGGCGCGAGCGCGCGGTCGCGCGGTACGAGGTGTTCTTCACCGTCCTCGACGCGAGGGGCGTGGCCGTGGTGGGGCGCACGCAGCTGGGGAGCGGCATCCCGTCGAGCATGGACCCGGACGTGGCCGTGGACTCGCGGGGCCACCTCCTCTTCGTGTGGACGGGCGAGGACGACCAGGAGCTGTACTACGCCCGGACGGACGGCGATGGCGCGCTCCTCAAGGGGCCGCTCAGGCTCACCAACGCCACCGGGGACTCGGCCGAGGCCTCCACCTGGGTGGACGCGCGCGACCACCTGCACGTGGTGTGGTTCGACGCCCGCGACCAACGCACGTACCTGTACTACATGCAGCTCGACCCCGAGGGGCGCAAGGTGGTCGAGGACCGCGCCCTGCTCCGGGTCGGCACCGAGCAGGAGGTGGACATCGCGATGGACGGGCGCGGCGACCTGCACGTGGTCTGGAACTCGGTCGCGGCCCCGGGCGAGCTGCAGTGGAACTACGAGATGCACTACGCCAAGCTCTCGAGCACGGGCGAGCCGCTGGTGGCCGACCGCATCGTCGCCACGTCCAGGGGCTCCATCGGATACCCCGACATCGCGCTGGACCTGGGCGGCAACGTGCACGCGGTCTGGCCCGAGGGCACCTCGGTGCGCGAGCGCGTGATGTACGCCCAGCTCGACGGCTCGGGCCGCACCATCGCGGGCCCGCTCGAGGTCGCGGGGGCCCTGTCCTCCGCGGCCCGCGACATCGCGGTGGGCGTGGACGGCAACGACCGGCTCCAGGTCGTGTGGTCGCAGGACGGGCCGCCACTGGACGGGAAGGTCAGCTCTGACCTGTGGTGGCGCGCGCTCCTGCCCGGCGGCGACCCCATCGGCGACCCGGTCCAGCTCACCGACGCGAGGGGCGACTCCAGCGACCCCCAGCTGGCGCTGTCAGCGCGCGGCGAGCCCCGCGTCGCGTGGTCCGACTGGAGGTCGGGCAACGCCGAGGTCTACCTCAAGGTGGGCAACCGCCCCTCCTCCGGGGTCGACCTGGCGGTGGAGGCGGGCGGCATGGGCTTCGACCCGCCGACGCCGGAGGCGGGCGAGCCAGTGTCGGTCACGGTCGAGGTGAGGAGCGAGGGCGACGCGACGTCGCCCCCGGCCACGGTCGCGGTCGAGCTCGACGGGGCGAGCGCGGGCTCGGCCCAGGTGCCCGCCATCCCCGCCGGCGGCTCGAGGACGGTCACAGTCGCGCTCGGCGCGCCGGCCGAGGGCGAGCACGACGTCGTGGTCGTGGTCGACCCCGCCGCCCTCGTCGAGGAGGCGGACGAGACCAACAACCGCGCCTCCCGCCTGCTGGTCGTCCACGAGCCAGGCATGCTGGTCGCCGACGCGGGCCCGGACCAGGCGTCCGAGACCGGGGCCGTGGTCTACCTCGATGCGACGGGAACCGTGTACCGCGGCGCGGGGGTGCTGAGCCACGCGTGGGGCTTCGGCGACGGCTCCGCGACCGGCTCCGGGCTGTACGTGGAGCACGTCTACGACCGCGCCGGGACGTTCACGGTCACCCTCACGGTCTCGGACGGCCAGGCGCAGGACTCGGACACGTGCAAGGTCACGGTCGCGCAGCGCAACGAGCCCCCGGCGGCGGTCATCGCGCCCGCGGGCCCCCACGAGACGGACCGGCTCACGCCACTCGAGCTCTCGGCGGCGCCGTCCACGGACGACGACCCATCATGGCCCGCGGGGGCCGCCTTCGAGTGGGACATGGGCGACGGTTCGGGCGCGACGGGCGTGACGGTCTCGCACACGTACACCAGGCTGGGCCTCTTCGTCGTCACGCTCACCGTCACCGACGCGGGCGGAAAGTTCGCGTTGAACCGCACCACCGTCGAGGTCGCGAACATCCCCCCGACGGCCGAGCTCGACGGCACGGCGCTCGAGGCCAAGGAGGGAGAGCGCTTCACGCTCGTGGTGACCTCCTCCGACAGCGATGGCACCGTGGCCGAGGTCTGGTGGGACGTCGACGCCTCGGACGGCCTCAATCCCCAGGTCACGGGCGCGACGCTGCAGCACGCCTACGAGGAGGCGGGCACGTACAACGTGAGCTGCGTCGTGCGGGACTCGGACGGGGGGCAGACGACCCTCCACGCCCAGGTCGTGGTCAAGGAGGGACGGACGGGCTCGCCCATCCCCGGGCCGGGGGCGCCCATCTCGCTCCTGGCCATGGCCGCCGCCGCCCTCGCGAGCGCTGCTGGCGCCGTCGCGCGGCGGCGCCTGGTCTGATTAAAAATGTGCGCCGATGTGCTTAAATACCCGGCCGCCAGGTCCGATGACTTGGCCGGGAGGGACCCGGGGGAGATGGAAGGATGGTCATGCATAGGCGAGGTTCGAGCCGGCTCACGATCCTGGTCACGGTCTGCGCGGCCCTCATGCTCCTGCTCACGATGCTGCCGACCACTCCGGTCGTGGTCGCCGACAAGGCCACGGCGCCGACGCCGCTCGTCGACCGCGAGGACGTGAGGGACGCCGTGCTCAAGGGCCTGGCATGGCTCGCCACGAGGCAGGGCGCCAACGGGGGATGGGAGGACTCCCTCGGCGTGACCGCCCTCATCCTCACGACCTACACGGGCGCCGGCTACGATTACACGAACCAGACGGTCCAGAGGGGGCTGCGGTACATACGCACGTTCGTCACGGAGGATGGCTTCATAGCCCAGAGCTTCCCCAACTACGAGAACGCGGCCAGCATGATAGCCATCCTCGGCGCGGGCGACCCCCAGGACGCGACCCTGGTCGACAACATAACCCGGGCCCAGCTCGCCATCCAGTACGCCCCCGGCAGCGCCCCCAACGCCTCCACCTGGTGGTACCCGGGTGGATGGCCGAACTACGCGGGCATCCCCGACGTGAGCAACGGCAACTTCGCCGTATGGGCGCTGATGGCGTCACGGCTGCTCAATCCCGACGTGACCATCCCGCAGGGCACCTGGGACGGCACCATCAGGTCCGTAAAGCTCGCACAGAACTGGCCCGCCGTCAACAACATGACCTGGGCGCGCAACGCGTCGCTGCCAAGCTACGGCGACGGCGGGTTCGTGTACAACTCGGCTCGCAGCCGCACGGCGGCCGGGGAGATGAAGTTCGAGTCCTACGGCTCCATCACGGGCGGTGGCCTCATCATGTACCTCGGCTCGGGGCACGGCTACCTGAACCCCGAGACGGTGGCCGCCCGCGATTGGCTCGAGCGCGAGTACAACCTCGCCGAGAACCCCAGGATGGACGGCAAGGGCCTCTACTACTACCTGTGGGCGATGGCGCGCGCGCTCGCGATGTCGCCCCAGGACCGGCTCGTCGACAGCGCCGGCAACCTCCGCGACTGGAGGTCCGAGATCGCCAACGCCTTCATCTCCATCCAGCGCACGGACGGCGGGTGGACCGGCAACCCGTTCACGGGATGGCGCGAGGAGGAGCCCGAGATAGCGGCGATCTACGCGCTCTCCACGATGGAGGTGGCCTACCTGATGGCCCCGAACGCGAGGTACGAGCTCGAGGTCTCGGGCGCGTCCTCCGCGGCCTTCCTCGACGACGAGGGCGCCGTGCTCGCGACCGACCCGGCCAAGGGCCTGACGGTCACGTCCACCAAGCTCACGGCGACCGACCCGGAGACCTTCCGCAAGGTCTGGGTCGACATAACGGGCGCCGCCGGCGCGACCGCGACCGTCTCCGCCAAGGGCACGTGGGGCCAGGGGCGCGTGGCCGCGACCTCGGCCCAGGTGGGCCTCGGCGACGGCGGGGCCTGGGTGTTCTCGGCCACGGGCGGCTTCGCGGGGCCCTTCGGCATCATCCTGCAGCCGTTCGCGGGCGGACCGGCCTTGAAGACGTCGGCCGGCGAGACGCTCTCCCTGAGGCGGGGCGAGGTCAACATCATCAACATCACGCTCACCGAGACCACCGGTAACGCGAACGCCACCGGCGTCGACCTCGTGTTCAGTCTCGCATCGAACGCCACGGTCAGCGTGAGCGACCAGCGCGTCACGGTCCCGAAGGGTGGCACGATGAAAATGGGTCTCACCGTGTTCGTGCCGGCGGACGCCCCCGAGGGCGACGCGGGCTTCCTCGTCGTGAGCTCGGACGTGTCCCCGCCCGTGCGCGTCGCGGTCAAGTACGTGGACGAGGAGGACGAGGAGGGCGCGCCCCCGCTCTACTGGGTGCTCATCCTTGTCCTGTTCATCGTGGTGATGGCCCTCATCGCCCTCCCGGCGGTGGGCAGGCGGCGCGCGAAGGGCGGCGGTGACAAGCCCCAAGAATAGGGCCAAAAGCCTCATAACCCCCGCCCCTCCTACCAAGGTGCGATGGACGAGTACCAGGTCGTCATCGTGGGCGCGGGCCCGGCCGGGCTGTTCGCGGCGTGGGAGCTGTCGCTCCTGGGCGTCAAGGGCGTCATCGTCGTCGACGAGGGGCTGTCCGCCAAGGACCGCAAGTGCCCCATGTCCGCTGGCGCGGAGTGCGCCGACTGCGAGCCGTGCCACATCATGCGCGGCGTGGGCGGCGCGGGCACGTTCTCGGACGGGACGCTCAACCTCCGCCCCGACGTGGGCGGCGACCTGCGCGACTACACGCACGACGACCGCACCGCGTGGAAGCTCGTCGAGTACGTCGACGAGATCTGGCTCCGGTTCGGCGCCCCCCCGGTCAAGGAGCACCCCGCGGCCGTGGCCATCGACGACCTCAAGCGGCGCTCGGCCGAGAACGACGTGCGGTTCATCGAAATCCCGCAGCGGCACATCGGCTCGGACCACAGCCCGGGGCTCATCTCTGCGTTCGAGGAGGACCTGCGGGGACGCGGCGTCGAGTTCCGGCTGGGCTCGCGCGTCGAGGACCTGCTCGTCGTCGACGGGAGGTGCGAGGGCGTCAAGATGGGCTCGGGCGAGATGCTCCGCGCCAAGGCCGTAGTGCTCGCCCCCGGTCGCGTGGGCGCAGAGTGGCTCAACCGCGTGGTCAAGGACCACCAGATCAAGGCGCACCACGCCCCCGTGGACATCGGCGTGCGCGTCGAGGTCCCCACCATCATCATGGACCCCATCACGGCCATCAACCGCGACCCCAAGTTCCACATCCGTTCGGACACCTACGACGACTTCGTGCGCACCTTCTGCGCGAACCGCAAGGGGTTCGTCGTGGCCGAGCGGTACGACGGGTTCGTGGGCGTCAACGGGCACTCGCTGCGCGACAAGGAGTCCCCCAACACGAACTTCGCGCTCCTCGTGCGCATCGCGCTCACCGAGCCCGTGGAGAACACGACCGAGTACGCCGCCTCGGTGGCCGAGCTGGCGACGACCATCGGGGGCGGAAAGCCCATCATCCAGCGCCTGGGCGACCTCAAGCGCGGCCGGCGCACGACATGGGACAGGCTCGAGCGCAACCACGTGGTCCCCACGCTCAACGACGTGACCCCGGGCGACATCAGCATGGCGCTCCCACACCGCATCGTCGTGGACCTCGTCGAGGCTCTGGGCAAGCTCGCGGGCGTCATCCCCGGGGTCGACGCGGACTCGACCCTGCTCTACGCGCCCGAGCTCAAGCTCTACGCGATGGCGGTCGAGGTGGACGGCAACCTGATGACCTCCATCCCGGGCCTGTTCGCCGCGGGCGACGGGCCGGGCCTCAGCCGCGACCTCATCAACGCTAGCGCGACGGGCGTGCTGGTCGGGCGGGGCATCAACGCGTGGCTCAGGAAGGGGAAGTGAGTCTCGGCCCAAGGACAGATGAACGGGGACCTGCACACCTAGTGCTTGGGTCCTAGAATAGCGTTATGTCCAGGAATCGACCATCAGCAGGATTCTATCGCTCCCGGCCAGGCGGTCGATGAATCCAGCGTACATGACCTTCCCCGAATCCACTCCCCAGGTATGATGCGGTCGATGCAGATGTCCCACAGAATGTCGATTGCGATTAGCAAACGGTCGGATGATTTGTATATCGGCATCTACAAAATACCAGATGAAATGATGATTGCAATGTATAAATAGTAGGTTCCAAGACTTTTTTCCGATATATCCTGATGCAGGATACTCCTGCCGCAGGTTATATTCATTAAAGGTCGGTATTGCCCTCGCTGGCCTTTGCGGCATTCGGCTTCTTCTTCTTCCGATTCTTCCTTCTCTTCCTGCCCCGCTCGATCTTCGGCTTCGGGTCGAGCCCGGCCGCGCGCATCTCGCCCTCGAGCCTGACTATCTGCCTCGCCGGGCGGGTCACGACCCCCATCAGGGTGTGGTACTCCCACTTGGACAGCGTCGCGCGCCCGAGGATGCGCCTGACCATGATGCGGGTGCCTGGCAGCTTGTGGGAGGGGTAGTCCGTCGCGGCGAACAGCTCGTCGAACGCGTCGAGCAGGCGGTCCCGCTCGACCTCCGAGAGCTCGGTGGCCTCGCGCTGGATGCGGCGGTCGCGCCTCAGCTCGTAGAGCACCACCGCGACCGCGTGCGAGAGGTTCATGATGGGGTATATCGGCGCCGTGGGGATGGTCATCAGGAGGTCGCACCGCTCGAGCTCCTCGTTGAACAGCCCGTAGTCCTCGCGACCGAACACGAGGCCGACTTTGCCCTTGACGGCCGT
>Ga0316626_10000144_pt1 | contig 24890 bp, 41 predicted proteins | sample OWC_Aug_T1_C1_D5_FD_207656 | JGI IMG/M metagenome (GOLD analysis project Ga0316626, IMG submission 207656) | Wetland soil microbial communities from Old Woman Creek delta, Ohio, United States - OWC_Aug_T1_C1_D5_A | ecosystem: Environmental > Terrestrial > Soil > Wetlands | place: USA: Ohio...
TACTCGTCTTTGCCGAAGCGATTGCCTTACGTGATCGAGCTTTTCGGGCATGTGCCGTCGAAGAAGAACACCTGGAGGCCCCGCGCCGGAGGCATCTACCAGCGCAAGGAAGTCAACAAGGAACTCGATGCGCTGATTCTTCAGGCACGCTCTCTGTGGAAGCTCGATCCGCTACTGCACCCTGAAATGGAAGTGACGTTCTACGTCAGCGGTGGCCGCTCTGACCGCGATAACCGGCTGTCGGCTATCCTGGACGTGCTGGTGAAGGCTGGCGTGTTGGCGAACGATTCGATTGCTTCGTTCAACGGGAAGATGACGGTGCTGCCCGCTGTTCATAGCGAAGAGGAAAAGACGATTATCCGTTTGTGGCCGCAGCGCAAAGGGTAGCGTAGAATCAGACTGAGGTATAGATATGCCCGCAACGAGCAAGGCGCAGCGCCGCGCCATGGCGATTGCCTCTCATCACCCTGATCAACTCTACAAGCGCAATCGCGGCATGGCGAAGATGTCCAAGGCCGAACTGCACAAGTTCGCCTCGACCAAAGAAGCCGGACTCCCCAAACGCGCCAAGAGATGATTAAACAAGTCAGCAAAAAGAACCCCTTCAGGAAAGACCGCATCGTCAAAAAGGGCGAGATCGTCCCCATGGAACGCGCCGCCCGCTACGTCGAACCTTCCGAGTACATCGACGTTTTCCACAACAAGTTCATCGAGCGCATGGCCGGCGACATCGAAGAACTGAAACTGGCGCTGGCTACCGACAGTTCCCCGCGCATGGTGGCCTTTCTCGTGGATCTCTGCGATCCGCGCTACAAGGTAGCCAAATGGACGGTCAGTGCCCTGGCCCGGAAGAACAGCATCAGCCCTCTGATGCTCATAGACCTCTGGCGCAAGCACCAGATTGCCCGCTACCTGATGACTTCCTTCAATGCGCTGCCCAAGATTGCCGAGGACACCGCCAAGGACTCCGAAAGCACTCAAAAGCCTTGTCCGCTGTGCTCCGGTTCGGGCAGGATAGGCAAAAAGCAGTGTCCGCTCTGCCATGGCACGATGCTGGTCAGGGAACCGGGTGACATCGCCAGCCGCAAACTGCTTCTGGAGTCCACCGGGATCATTCAGCAGAGCAAGGGAACCCAGGTCAACGTGAACGTCAACACCGGGTCCATCGAAAGCGTGCTGGACGAACTAGAGGCACTGGAAAAGCCGCCTGTCATCCAAGAGGCTGAATTTGAACCCGTTGGGTGATTTAATTTCGGACATTCCCGTAGTAAACTGTCTGCGAAGTGTTAGACCGGCTAGTACAATGAAAGGGAAGATGCGGCGATGACTCCAGCAGACATAGCGGCTGTTGCTTTCGGCGGATTAGGCATCGGGGGAGCAATTGTCTCTCTTTTCATCCGCGCTACTATCGCAGACACGATCATCAAGAGCTTAAACGGGCGATACGTCGGCATCGGACTCTGTAGAGAGCGTCATGACAGTCTTGCTGCTCAGTTGGTGAAACTGGAGCATCAAGCCGACAAACTTGACCAGAAAGTGCAGATCGGGTTCGATTCCATACGGGCGCAATTGCTGTCGGCGCAAATTTCCAGGGACCGCATTTCGCATGAAGGTCACGTCGAGGATTGAACGTCATGGAACAATTGTTGAATGTCTCCATTCCGCTGTGGGCGGTTGCCGCTTATCTCGTCTTTCAGTGCTTCGTTCAGGCACTCCCACGGCCCGAAGAGGGATCGTCAAAACTCTACATCTGGGCGTATCAGTTCGCGCACTTGCTGTGCATGAACCTTGCCCTAGTGATTGATCCAACGAAGAAGTTGAAGACTTCGCAAGCCGCACCGGAAGTCCCGCTGAAGCCTTGAGAGGCGCATGAAATTCTCCGACCGTTGGTTCAGCGTACTGCACGCCGCCCGGTCTCTGCGGGAGATTGCCGAGAGTCTGAAGCAGATCGAATCACTCTACCGTCTGGAACTGCTCTCCCAAGGGATCGTTCAACCCAACGCAGACGTTCAGGACGAAGTGGAGGTCATCTACGGGCCTCAAACGCCCTCCCGGTCACAAGAGTAATCCCGATGTGGTGTTAAACTGCTAAGGAAAACCAATGCGCCTGAGCGGATCGTGCCTCGAAGTCACGAAGAATCCCGTACTTGGAGATAATCCCCCCATCCTGACGGTGTTGGAGCTTCCTCGCGGCTGGTCGCTGGAGGAGGTCTTCGGTGGTGTGGGGATTCTGCCGGCTAGCCGGTGGGAGCGTTTCTGCGCTTGGGTGAAGAATAAGCTAAGGGCGCTGAGTAGCCATGATTCAAGAGCTTGACCCTTGGGTGGGCCTGGAGCCGGAAGTCGTACACGCCATGCTCGCCCTCGGCGGAGTGGGCAGGAACGTCCGGCACGCTGATCTGGGTGCGGGGGATGGCCGGTTCTGCGCCGAGGCATTGGCGATGGGGGCCAAGAGCAGCATTGGGTATGAGTTAAGTCCCACCCTAGTCGCGCAGGCTCAGGCGCTTGGGCGTAACGTCACCACCAGGGATGTGTTCGAGTTGAGCGTGGGAGAGTTACGTCAGATCGACGTGTTGACGGCGTGGTTCACCGTGGAACCGGGGACAACGCAACTGCTGCAACTGCTCTACGAGAGGATGCTGGCGGGAATGAAATTGGTGCTCCTGTATAATTCCCGCGTTCAATACCCACAGGAAGGTGGACAAGTTGAGCAGGGTATTCCGGCTCACGTTTGGCAACCCACACAGGCGCAGTGGGTGATCGGCAATAAGATTCTGCTGTACGTGAGATGAGCAATATCGTCCAATCTCGCGTCGTTGACTTCGGGCGGCAACGCTGGACCCGCGAGGGGTTGCTGTATCGTCCTGCGCGGCGGCTGAATCCCGTTCGGCCCGACCAGTGGTATCGTTGCCGGTGTAAGGGTGCGTGCAATTGGCCCCTGTGGAAGTGGAACGAAGCGATTCAGCAGTTTGTCGCGGCAATAGCCGTCACAGCGAAGGGAAAGGGAACGGTTGATTCGGGTAATCTTACGATTGCGTCTATTGCGATTGCGGAGGGAGCATCCGTATTTGTTTCTGTCATCCAAAATACAACACCCACCGCCACTTGCACGGTGACCTGGAATGGCATTTCCCTGACCTCCAACAAGAGCATTACATACCTTACCCACAATAAGATTTGGTTATTCACCCTGCATGGCGTAACAGGAGCCACCGGCAGCGTGGTTGTGACTCCAGCGAACTCATACGAACTCTCCGCAACGGTTTCGCAGGTTACGGGACTTGCTGCTTCCCCGGTCGATCAAAGTGCGAGTGCTTCTGGCCGCAGCACGACTCCTTCTTCTGGAGCCAGCGATACTACCACGCAGGCCGATGAGTTGCTTTTCGGTGTTGTGGGTAATGACATAGCTACAGATCCTGGAGGAACTTGGGACGATTCCTTTGTGGCCCTTCAGGGACAGGGCGGATCGAGTTCCCGGTATGTGCGGGATGCGTATAAAGTAGTTAGCGCAACTGCGGCTTACACCGCCAGTATTACAGGAGACACGAAAGACTACTGGACCGCGCTGATCGTGACGTATAAGGCGGCAACGGCTTACGTTGAGGCTTTTAGCGGGATTAACCTCGGCATGAATCGCGGAATTGCTCGTAGTATGCCTACACAAAGACCTTAAAATGAAGATCCAACACTTGATGAATAAGGAAGCCTCTGGGTTAGGGACCACTACCCTTGAACTCGCCAAATATGAAGAACTAGCGGGTCATAGTGTAGTAGTGCGCCAACCGAATGGTGGCCTGATCTACGGACACGGGAACGGCTACGACGTGACGGCAGCACATCATCAACTGGACCAGTCACAGTACCACGATGGCAAGCCTAAGTTCCTTTGGACGCATGGGGAACCGCTGTCGAGCGTCGGTAACGGGATCTCGATGCGGGCGACGGTCGAGATGGCCCCCATGTGCAGCGGCTTCATTTCCATGCGGAAGGAAGAACTACCGCTCTGGAGGGCCGTCCACCCCAACACCTACTTGGTCACAAAAGGCATCGACCTGGACGTGTACAAGCCTCTTCCCGGCATCACGGAGCGTCTGAGCGGTGAGCCTGCCGTCCTGTACTACGAGAACATCCGCAGCACCCGCAACCCGCTCTACTGGCTGGTGGCGATGCAACAAGTTCACGCGAAGTTCCCCAACGCGCGGTTCCATCTGTACAACGTCAGCGAGAAAAAAATGCTCGACACCTTTCAGGCGCTCAATTCGCACGCGCATTGGTGGACCTTTCTGCGGACCATTAGCGGGCCGGTGGCGACACCGGAGGAAGTCAACCTATTGCTGAACCGCGTGGACATCGTGGTGAGCGCACTGCACCCGCTGTACGCCCGATCCATCGAAGCCTTCGGCGCGGGCAAGGCGTTCATCAGCCCCGGCTACAAGGAGTTTGAGTATCCATGGATCTGCGAGTACGACGTAGACTCCATGGCCGCTGCGCTCATTAAATGCTTCGAGAACTATGACAAGGTGAACTACCGCAAGTGGGCCGAAGACCACCACGACGTTCGTAACACGGTGGCCGAGTCAGTCAGGATCTACGAGAAGTTTCTATGAATGTCTGTGTTGCAGGCTGGTACTTCCATAAGCCGTTTGTTGAGGCCATGGAATCCCTCGGCCCCTTCGTCTTCTGGGTCTGCCACAAGCAGCCGCCGATGGCACTGGAGAACTCGACCGTAATCCGCAACCTTGGTTTGGAGTTCGGTTGCTATGACTGGTACTTGAAGAAGCGGTGGAAGGGCGGGCGCGTCCTCTTCACGCATGACGACAACCTAATCACACAGGAAGCGTTGAACACCATCGAAGGCGTACAGCAGGATCAAGTGTTTCTCTTTTCCAGTGAGGCTGAAGCGGAAGCTAACGGTAGAGCGCACGGACGGGCGATGGTCTGTTCCGAGAAGTTCCTTCAACGGCTGAAGGACGATGGCGGATTCTGGTACAACGAGGCCCCGGAGACGAGCCTCGTCATCCCGGCCACCAGCGCGACGGAGCCGAACTACCACAACACCGGCATCCTGACCTTTCTCTCCTATCTGAAGTCGCTTCCGGCAGAGTTCAGCGTGAATCAAGTGGCTATAGTGCCAGGACTGAAAACGGGGTATCGAGGCAGACTGTGACCACAAAATTAAATCTGTGTTGCGGCCAGATGATCCTTCAGGGCTACGTGAATATTGACGCCTATCCGGGGCCTGATGTCGATGTGGTCAGCGATGCCTTGGATCTACGCTACCAGGACTCCAGCGTGGACGAAGTGGTTATGTTCCACGCCATTGAGCACTTCAGCCTTGACGACGCCTGTACTCTGCTTCGCAGAATTTTCTTCTGGTTAAAGCCGGGAGGCCACATAATAGTTGAAGGACCAGATGTTTGCAAGGCGGTGAAGAACTGCAAGCAAGGAGATTTTGAGAGCATCGTGGGCATTTTCGGAGACATAACCCAACTCAGGTTGGGACGTGAGGGCTATCAGCACAAGTGGGGATGGACAGGTGCGCTGATGCAGCAGGAATTAGCGAGTGCCGGGTTCAATGTCGGGCATATCGAAGATGGACTCTCCCACGCTGGCTACGGGTGGCGCGATTACCGGGTAGTCGGGTTCAAGCCGAAGATAAATTCACATGGTAATTAACGAGACCAGTGAGCGAGTCAAGATCGGGCCGAATAAGTACCGCGTGACCACGGCGGTTGGACCGAGGTTTTACCACGATGGAATCTGGAAGACCATCGACCCGGTGCCGGTCCTCAACTCCGGCTGGTATGAGATGACGAAGAACAAGTTTCAGGTCCGGCAGAACGCGGCGGACGCTAGTTGGGAGTGGACCTACCGGGGCAAAACCGTCATCGGCAGCTTCGTCGGGTTGGGTTGGCTGAACATCTCTACCAAGGTCAGGCAGATCGCCGCAGTGCCGCAGACCGTGACTCCGGTACAGACCGGGAACCTCCTGACGTGGCCGGGGTACTTCGGCGCGGGTTTGGATCTTGTGTGGCGTTATAACGGCATCGGCTGCAAGCAGGAGATCGTGGCTACCCAAGCGGGCCGGGCGTCTCTGGGCGCTCCTCCGTGGGGCGCGGCGGGCACGGCCATCGTGATCGTCGAGCGGTTGGTGCTGCCCTCCGGTGCGCTGCGCTACCTGGAGGGCGAGTGGGACGGGGTGAACCCGTTTGAGACGGACAGCGTGATCCGGCTGGAGGACGATGGCGGGATATTGGCGCGGTTCAGCATCGACAAGGCGTACAACGAGGCCACGCCCCCGGCACAGGTGACCCTGCTGAAGCGGCTGGTGCTGGAGAGCGGGCACATCTATCTGGCTAGCGGGCAGCGGGTATCCACCCTGACGACGGCCTTGGGCAGCGGGACGTGGCGGCTGGACCCTAGCATCGAGGTGGAGTAGCGATGCCTAGCATAGCTTTGGGCGCAGCCGAGGATGATTGCAGCCGGTGGGGGAGTTCAGGTTCTTGGTTCGGCGCAACTTTGGGTGTATTTACGGAGAGCACTAGGGCGGAGCGGTGGAAGTTTGGGGATTATTGCTTCGGACATATCTACCTGCGTTTTAACACCAGCGTTATCCCCCCTGGGGCTACTCTTACGTCCGCCAAGCTATGGTTCTACACGACAAACATTACGGACATGCAAGGCTACTCACTGTATGGGGAATACTTTCTCCCTGCCAGTTGGCCTCCTGTTGCCACGGATTTCGCATTGGAGAGCGCGGCTGATGCGCTCACTGTGGCTAACCCTATAGCGGAAGGTGTATGGCATTCTCCCTCCTTGACCAATCTAGGCAGTATTTCGAGGGATGACTACACTGGATTACGCATGACTCTTGGAACGGGGACTCCAGCGGATGTGACGATGGATCTGGTGGATTTCGACTGGTACGAAAACGGCAGCGGCAAAGCACCCTATCTTGAGGTCGAGTACGCGGGCGTGGCAAAACTGGCGATGTTTGTGCGATAGGAGGAAATTGATATGGCCTTTAGGAAAAACGCGGGCAATCAAATCCTTTTCATCCTAACGAAGACGGGTGACAATTCGCACGCTAAGGGAGCCACCGTTTCCCAGATTACCGCTGCTGGACCTTCCTACCTCCTAGTCAACAATGGGTCTGCCGCAGTTGCCACCAAGGGAACCATTTCCCGTGCTGCCTCGCTGGTGAAGTCGGGTGTATTCCGTCAATCCTTGAAAGCTGCTGAGTGCAACGGTGATCAGGGCATGTATATGTTCACGGCCACCAGTTGCACCCTGCAATTCATTCCCGTGGTATTCGACAAGTACCCCACCAGTATGGTGTATTCTCAGGCGGCAAAGGCAGCTTCGCAGGCGGTCAAAGCGTATTCTCGCGCACTGCTCACTGCATCACTTGCTTCTGATACTTGGTCATTGGTTTCGGATGTTCACAGTCAGACCGTGCAAATAAAGAGCGCGGCCAGAAGTGCTGTCACGAGTGCAAAGCAGGCATACAGTCGTGCTTTGTTGACGGCATCGTTGGCCTCGAATACGTGGAGCCTCGTTTCAGACGTGCATAGTCTTGCCGTGCAAATCCGCAGTGCGGCCCGCAGCGCGGCGGCTTATGCGTTGCTCACGCAGTCCTTGGCGTCTGACACCCACAGTCTAGCCGTGCAGATACGCAGTTCGGTGCGGAGCGCCACAGTTGCCGCAAAATTGACGCAATCTTTGGCCTCTGATACTTGGAGTTTAGTATCCGACGTTCACAGCCAAACGGTACAGATCAAGAGTGCGGCCCGAAGCGCAGCGGCTAGTGCGAAACAAGCCTATAGTCGTGCGCTTTTGACGGCTTCACTGGCGTCTGACACATGGAGCCTCGTTTCGGATGTCCACAGTTTGGCGGTGCAAACTCGTAGTGCTGCTAGAAGTGCCGCTGCTGCCGCAATTCTTACGCAATCCTTGGCGTCGGATACACATAGCTTGGTGGTGAAAACGAAATCTCTTGTCAGCGACACACATTCTCAGGCGGTGCAAACATACAGCAGGGTTTTGTTGACGGCTTCCCTCGCTTCCGATACGCACAGCGCAGCCACTATTGCAGCCAGCGCCGCCCGAGAAGCATCTTCAAGAGCCTTAATTGTTCAATCTCTCGCGTCGGATACCCATTCACTCGCGGCAACTGCGCCATCGCGGGTCTGGGCCTACGCAGACGGGGTTGCCGTTAAGTCTGCTGCACAGCAAGCCAACGCGAGAGCCTTGGTGGTTCAATCTCTGATTTCGGATACGTATTCGTTGGTGAGCGACACGCACAGTCAGGCGGCACGTACTTATTCAGCGGTGGCAGGTGGAGCGGGTGGCGCAACTCCATCTCAGATTTGGTATTACGCAAGGGGGTCTGCTACTTGGAGTGCAGCACAGCAAGCGAATTCAAGAGCGGTAGCGATACTGTCTGGTGTTTCAGATACCTACTCCGCAGTTTTGGCTGGAGGGATAGGCGGCGCAACTGCTTCCCAAGTCTGGTATTACGCTCGTGGATCTGCCACCTGGAGCGCCGTGCAGCAAGCGAACTCCAGGGCATTGGTAATCCAATCCAATCTCTCTGATTTGGATAGCGTGTTCCGATCCCGCGTGACCAGCGTGGTCACCACTGCCAGCGACGTTGTTTCGCAAGTTTGGGCACACGCAACTGGCGTAGCGATCAAGAGTGCCGCACAGCAAGCCAATGCCCGGACGCTAGTGATTCAATCTCTAGTATCTGACGTTTACTCTTTGGTAAGCGATACCCACAGTCAGGCAGTTGAAGCGTATAGCGCGGCGGCAGCGGCGAATGTACAAGCTACTGCTGCGGCTTCCCGTGCTCTGCTTAACCAGTCCCTTGCCTCAGATGCTCAGAGTGCTGCTGCGGCATCTTATTCACGAGCAGTGCTTGCTACTAGTGCAGCCAGAGAAGGATCTTCCAGGGCTTTAGTGATTCAGTCGCTTGCCTCAGACACCCACAGTCAAGTTGTACTGGCGATTAGCGCGGCAAGAGAGGCTTCTTCTCGTGCTCTGGTGACGCAATCTGCGGCTTCGGATGCCCAAAGCGCCGCAAAAGCTGCTCAATCGCAGGCGGTCGTTGCTGGTAGCGCGGCCAGAGTTGCCAGTTCACGTGCATTGGTTGTGCAATCCTTGGCTTCCGATACACACTCGAACGTAGTCTTGGCTACTAGCGCCGCAAGGCAGGCAGCATCCAGAGCGTTGGTGGTTCAAAGTCTTGCCTCTGACACTCACAGCCAAGCCGCACGCACGTATTCCGCCGTCATAGGAGGGGCCGGAGGCGCTACACCTTCTCAAATTTGGTACTACGCCCGAGGCAGTGCTACTTGGAGCGCGGCGCAACAGGTGAATAGTCGGGCTTTGGTGATCCAGTCGCTCGTGTCGGATACACTCTCAGCCGTGTTAGCGGCAGGAGGCGTAACCCCGTCTCAAGTATGGGCGTACAGTGACGCATCGCAGACCAAAAGTGCGGCGCAGCAAGCGAATTCTAGAGCCTTGTACCTACAGTCGGCTGTGTCGGATGTCGAATCGATGGCAGCGGTCAATGCTGCGCTGGCATCCAAGGCGCTTTCCAACGCCATTATCGCCGCAACTAACGCTTCCAACGCCGAGAGCATGGCTTCGCGTGGATGGTCGGCAGCTACAAAAGGCTGGAGTCAAGCGGAAGTAGCCGCCAGTCTTGCGTCTGACACGCACAGTGTTTGTATTGCTGGATTCCTGCTCCTCTATGGGCAGGCGGCGGGTATTCAATCATTGGCTTCGGACACTCACTCGCAGGCTTTGCGTGCCTACAGCGCAGCGGTTCTCGTGCAGTCCCTTGCTTCTGACGTTCATAGCCTGACGGTTCAGGCGAGAAGCGCAGCACGCGAGGCTAGCTCAAGAGCGTTGCTTGCTCAGAGCCTAGCCAGCGATGCAGTTTCACAGGCTCTCCGCACGTATTCGGCAACCGTCTTGGTTCAGAGTTTGGCCTCGGATACGCATAGCAAGGCAGTTCAAGCCTACAGCGCGGCTACGGCAGCAACCTCACAGGCTAAACTGGCGGTCGCGGGAAATCTCGTCACGCAGTCGCTTGCATCCGATGCTCAAAGCCAAGCGGCGGCAGCATACTCTAGGACTGTACTGGCGACGAGTGCAGCACGCGAAGCAAGTGCTAGGGCGCTTGTGGTTCAGTCTCTCGTGAGCGACGTTCATTCTCTGGTGCAAGACGTTCCCACTGCGGTTGAAAACGCCGATGCGCTTTTGGGGCGGAATGTGGCCGGTGGAGCGGATGGCGGGCGAACGGTCACCCAAGCCCTGCGCCCGCTGAGAAACAGAACATCTGCTGCTGCTGGCGTGCTCAGGGTGTTTGCTGAAAACGACACGACCGTTTCCTGGTCGGCGGCGTTGACGACTGATGCTGCTGCCATACCGATCATTGAGGTTGATCCCACATGATGATAATCTTGCACTGGCTGTTCATTGGCAGGATGCGATCCACTGCGGGAGCGCCGGTCGCAGTCGTCTATGAAGCCCAGGCTGCTTTGGCGATTGCAACGATCAGAGTGTCGAGCGCGAATCCGAAGTTGGGAGGACTATAGTGCTCAAGTCGCTTGGCAAGGTCACCATAGCGGTTCCAGGAACCACGGTCAGGGCCACAGTGAACATGGCCGATCCGACCAAGAACCGGGCCTGTAACGGATTCATGATCCAGACGCTAAGGACTAATGTCGGATATGTGTATATTGGTTCGGTTACGATGAACCGGGTGGCACAGTCTGAATTGTACTGCGTGCTTCCGCCACCGACAGCCAATTCCTTGCCGACCTTCAGCGCAAGTTTGCCCTATGCTCCTGGGGGCCTAAACATGGGAGACGTGTATGTTGACGCTGACAATGCAAACGATGGAGTTCTCGTTGCAGCAGTCGTAGGATGAGTTGAGGAGAAAACTATGCCAATGCACAGCGGTACAAAGACCGTGGCGGCTGCTGGAACAAGGGAAGCATTATCCGCCACACGAATATCCGCCTCTTGGGTCATCATCCAGGCACTCTCAACCAACGGTGGAGTAGTCTACGTGGGGGATAATACCGTAAGCGCCACGAGAGGAAACGAGCTTGCTACTCCGGTTGGCGCTGCTGCTGGAGATCGTATCACTTTTCCATTTGCGGGGGCACCAGGATTTTACGATCTCAGCCTGATTTACATTGACGTGGCTGCCAACGGAAACGGGGTCAAGTTCAACTACGGAGCGTAAGGTGGCTACATCACACGGATACCCTTCGCACATCGTCCAACGGGTGCGCGAGTTGGCGTCCGCATGGACTCCCCGCACAACAATCAGACGGATACTCCACGTACATGACCGTGTAGTGCGGGGGATTTTAGGTCCTGCTGATCGACGGGAGATGTTCAGCCCAGAGCAGATCGCTCGGAAATCGGAGAATGGGATAGAACATCCGCCACCACGAGATCCCAAGACCGGGAGGTTCTTGCCGAGATGAAGAAACGACTCATGTTGGCAGTTCTGCTTTCCGCTGGTGTCTGGTTGCTGGCCCAGCAGACTATCGGGCCGGTATCTGGGTTGCTTGTTCCAGTGTGGGATTCGCTTTACGAACACTACGTCTACCTAAAACTGCCTGAGTTCCAAGCATTGATGCCGCAGACTCCAGGGGTGCCTGCTTCTACGCTTCAGATAGCCACGCCGCTGCCGGGAGGGGTGGTTGGTGTTCCCTACAAGCATGCGCTGACGGCGATGGGCGGTACTGCACCTTACACTTGGGCGATTACGGAGGGGGAATTGCCAACGGGTTTGACTTTGAGTGCGGACGGCGTTATCTCTGGTACCCCTACTGTGGAGGACACCAAGACATTTGCGGTGACAGTGACCGATTCCAGTGGGGCTACGACGCTAGCCAATTTTAGGATATGAATGGGTTGGATCACCGCAGTATTGGGAGTCGATAAACGATTGGAGGTCATCATGGCTGACCTTGCAAGGTTGACCGAAAAAGTGAATGGTATCGCTGCGATACTTCCTAATATCGCAGCGGACTACCAGAGATTACTTACACGGATCACGGCATTGGAAGCGAGAGTTGCGGAACTCGAAGCGCAACTTGCCAACGTGCCCTCGCAGGCTGAAATCGACGCATTGGCGGACAATGCTGGTGCTAGTCTCAGCACGCTGGAAGGGTTGGATGCGCTGGTGCCGCCGATTCCTCCGCCTGGAACACCGTGATGGGCAAGTGGTTCAACATCGGGGTTGCTGGACTCTTGTTGACCATTGCAGGTCTGATCTGGAACGCCAGCGCCAAGTTGACACGTCTAGAAGCATCTATCGCGGAGCTTCGCAAGGCCGATGAAGCGCACGATCAATGGATCAACCGAATAGTGTGGGACGCCTTGGACCATAGATGACACGTGACGAACTGGTTCAAAAGATGGCGGAAGCCATGGCGACCATGGAGGGCTTCTACTTAGACTCTAAGGAGCCGTCTTTGGCCCAACGCAACTGCAACCCTGGAAACATCCGAACGTGGAAACGGGCCGATGGTTCCTACTACCCCCAGTACAAGGGCTACGTGGACTTCGTGATGTGGGCCTTCGGGGACAAGGACAAGGCGTTGACCGAGGGATGGCGGGTTTTGCGGAAGCAGATCAACTCCTACGTGGACGGCAAGTTGCACGGAGGGAAGAGTCCTACCCTCTATCAGATGTTTGAAAAGTATGCGCCATCAGCGGACAACAACCACCCCAAGCAGTATGCCGAGTTCGTTGCCAGCAGGGTTGGGATTCCACCGGACAAGCCGCTCAAAGAACTAATTGAGGCGTAAATGGCAATTGGCGAAGAGGCCGGCAGGAAGACCGTTGCGGATCTTAACCAGTACGTTCGGACATGGCTGGCTGAATTGAAAGCCATGGGGATCGACTTGGAGACATTGCAGGGAAAGCGTCTTCGCTTAACGGGAAACTTCACTCTTGAGATTGAGGACAAACCACAGAAGGAACCATGACCCGCGCTGATATTCAAGCGTTCAACAACGTCATCTATGGCCTGCGGCACTACAACCTAGATGCCATTGTGGGTCCAGTGGTGCGTGTGGAGCAGGATCGCGTGGTGTTTCGGTGTTCTGAAGCCGTAGAACCCATCTTGAACCGTAACGCCAACTTCGGGCGTTGGCAGTTCTGCAAGAACCACGGGTCAGATGCTTTCGCTAGTTGGCGCGAGAATGTAGGGTCCTGTTCGATGCAGATCACGCTACATCGGCGGACGGGCATCGTAGAAGCGGAAATAGATTACGACTACGGGCGTCCCGGTTGGGATGCCGTAGGGTGGGTCGTCCATGCTTGGGAGGTTGCCAACAACAAGCTCCGCAAGCGCAAGACCGATCCATTCAAGGTAAGAGCGAAGCTGAATGCTCGTGGGTATGACATCCCGCTGGCAGAGGAGGCATGAAGTGAGTCAGTTATTGAGCAGTTTGGAGGTTTTTCCTCGCTATACGCGAGAGAGTTACGAGGCTAAATTTGGCGTACAGGCACCGCCCTGCGATGGCACCAAGCCGCTGAAGGCATGGTTCGACCCTGCGGGTGCGGGCGTTTACCATCAGCTTGTCGGCGTGTCTGGGGCAACCCCGCCGACGTTTGCTGCGCTGATTATGACGCCAGCGGAAGCCAAGAGCATCAACTTGCCCAGAGCGTACAGATACCCGGAGTACATCATTCCGCCCACTCCGGGTACGCTGTTGATTCAGGGCGTCAAGCGAGTCCCGATGTTCGCGCAAAATCTTTCCACCTCGGAACAGGCTAACGGTCTAGCAGTGGAACTGACCGCAGCGGGTTGGCTCGTTAGCGCTCCTTACGAGATCGACAAGAAGCCGAAAGAGGGGCCGAGCGACGTAACCGTGGTTTACGAGTGGAACGGGGAGACGCGCCGTCACTGGATGATCGATGTGGACCGAGGCGAACTGAATCGCGTGCCCTACAACGTCGGCCAATTGCTGGCTGAGAGGAATCGTGCCGGTGCGGGTTCGCCAGGGCATTGGGAGCCACCGTCCAGCGGACACTTCCGATGGCAGGCCGATCCGCAAGTCGTGTCATCGTCCAAGGAAGGTCCTGTTCCGGTGCGGCTATTGAACTCCGACGAGGAGTTTCAGCACGCTTTCGGACTTGGATGGGTAGTCGTGAAGAAAGCCGATGTGCCGGTTGAACCGGGGCAAGCGAAACTTGACGAGATCCTTGCAGGGATCAAGGCCCTGCGGCAGTTCTTCGGAGTTTAGGAGAGTGACATGCCCGAACCACTCGACCTAAAGCTATCGTTCTCTGGAACCATCCCTGGTGAACAGATCGTGGTCGCTTTGTTCAACTATTTGGTTCAGACCCGTGCCACCATGAGCCAGGAAACCCGGGATGCCTGGGACAAGCGGGGCATCGAGGCGTGGGACCGTTGGGTGGATTTCTGGAAGACAATCGGGGTCATAAAGTAGGGAAGTGACTTTTGTACTCTCCTGCAATTGCCGAAAAGCGTCTCTTCACACTGGCTCAACGCGGCGTCAAGGTCACGCCCCGCAGCGTTGACGCTTCCATCTCCATTTCCACTAAACTGAACCAAATCGCCAAGGAACGTGAGTTCCGCGATGACGAGCAAGAGTTCATTCGCTCAGAAACCGTACTTTGCCGGAATGATTTCCGCTACTGGGCTGCTCGATACGCTTTTGTGGAACTCGACGCTTCCGCTGGCGGCGGGGTCGGCCCCATTGACTTCTGGGAAAGCCAGCGGCGGGCGCTGGAACTGATTGCCAAGCGGGAAGAGGAAATCTACGAGGAATACGGCAAGCATGGCTTCAGCGACGGCATTTTGAGCGTTTGGCACAAATCCAGGCAGTTGGGAGCAACCGCGATCATGCGAATGATCTCCGTGCATCGCATGACCACCCGGAAATTGACCCGCTGCATCGCGGCCTCCCTTGACGAGCAGAAAAAGCACGAACTCTACGTCCGCGACAAGGTGATTCTGGACAATTTGCCTCTTTTTCTGAACCCCCGGATCGAGTTCGACGTGAAAGACCAGCACATCTCCTTCGAGGGGCTGAAATCGCGCATCAGTTACCAGCAGGCCAATCAGCAGGCGGGCGTCGGCACCGGCCAGCAGTTCGACATTTCCCACATGACCGAAGTGGCACTCTGGCCGAACGCCTACCGGCTGAAATTCGACTTTCTGCCGGCAGTTCCGCAGGCTCCTAGCACTTTTGTCGGATTTGAGTCAACAGCGAACGGCAGAGGGGACTTCTGGCACGAGTTCACCGAAGACATCCGATTGAAACATTACGGGTTTACGCATTGGTTGTACATTTTCACTCCCTGGTACATAGAGTCTAAGAAGTATAGGCGGGCGGCTCCTGGGGAATGGACTCCGGGGGTCGTGGCACAAGAACATGCCGAACTGGTGGAACGCACCAGTCCAGACTACGCCGGGAAGAAGGTGGTCCTATCTAGGGATCAGTTGTACTGGTGGGAAACGGAATATGAGCAGAACCGCAAGGAAGGCACTCTGCACATGTTCCTGACCAATTACTGCGCCACTCCAGAGCAGAGCTTCCAGCACAGCACCGGCTCTGCGTTGCCGCTTGAGACAATCGAGTGGATGCGGGCGGGTACGCAGTTGGGGATGCCTTATCAGGTCTCTGTGAATCCACGGGCAGGCGTCGGAGGGTGGCTGTGAGCTATTTCGGGGACCTCTACACGGTTGGCGCGTCGGGCCGACTCGAAAAGCTAGGCACTGAGGAATACGATGGCGATGCGCGTGGAATCCTCTGGATGTGGGAGCCACCCGAGAAATCCTTCACGTATTGCATGGGGATAGACCCGACTGTGGGCAGGACTGGCTGGAATCGCTTTGCGCGGAGCAAGGAAGACCTGAAAACCGACAACGGAGCCATCGAGGTAGTGAAGATCGGCAAGAACGGCAATCCTGATACGCAGGTGGCTGAGTTTGCCGCTCCGGTGGACGCTACGGAGATCGGGGAGATTGCTAATGTGCTTGGGCGCATGTACGCCGGCACGGAAGAGGACCAGTGCAAGTGCATTTTGGAGATTTTCCCTGGACCTGGCGGGATGACCATGCAGCGTATGTTGGAGCTTGGCTACACCAACCAGTTCCGGTGGGAGTATTACGCCGATTCTCCGGCCTCGCCCACGAAGTCAATTGGCTGGCACGCCTCTCCGCGTACCAATCGGGATCTTTGGGTGAAGGCTTCCCGGCACATCAACCTGAAGCAAGTGCGCGTTCGTAGCCCGTTTCTAGCCGAAGAGTACGCCGATTGCCGGATGAATCTCGAAAAGCAGTACGGGGAGAACCCCACGGGGCATGATGATCGGGTGCGGGCCTTCAATCTGGCGCTGTGGGTGGCAAATTCGTGGTCCATGGACGTGGAACGCACGCAGGAGACCGTCCGAAAGGACGTTCCGATGGTCGATCCGCAGCTTACGGACATGACGATGAACGAAATTCAGGAGATGTACGCTGAAAGTTGGGGTAAACTCTGGTAAGAGCCATGGACCCGCTATCGTTCAAGCCTGAAAAGTCGCATCACATCGAATCGGCGGTCTACCAACCGGACAAAAAGGTAGTTGCCGTGACCTTCAGAAACGGGAAAACCTACAACTACGCCGATGTCCCGCAGGAAGCATTCACCAACTGGATGAAGTATCGTTCGGCGGGCGAGTTCTTCCACGGCGTCATCAAGCGAAACTACAAGTTGGTGAAATGAAATCCGTCAAAATGTCCGAAAAAGCCTTCATCAAGGAGCACAAGCACCTTGTTGGCATCCTCAAGCATCCGACCGCCGCGAAGTTGAAGAAAGAAGCCGCCAAGCAGTCCAAGGAACTGCATCAGCGGAGCTAATTCCCATGTCAAAACTGAAGTGGATTGAAAAACTGGATGATGTTGTGGAAACTGCACCTGTTTGCCTCGATTGGGACGATTTGCTAGCCATCAACAAGCTCGTTGGACGCAATATCCAAACCAAAGAGGACCTGTTGGCCGCACTGAAGCAGGCCACCAGCATCTCCGTCAATGGAGTTGAGGTGACACTGGAGCCGGGACTCGTAACGAGGCTCAAAAGCCGGTGTATCCGGCAGGATTTCGACAAATTCCTGCATGATCGCGTCATCGAGTGGGCGCACAGCTTCGTGGGGTGGTAAATGCCTTGTCCTGACTGCGGATACGAACCGAAAATTGGCGAATGGCCGTTCAACTGCCGAGGTAGAGGGCATCAACTCGGCCCTTTCTGGACCGGAGAGACTGCCATTCACTACTCAGAGCGTGTTCGCGTGTTAGAGAACCCAGCGACAGGAGAAATTCGCATCCCTGGCCGTGCTGACCGCGAGATTCACCCCAAAATGCAGCAAGCGGGCTTCCAGTACAAGGAACTCAAGACCGTTTCCGAGATCCGCGCCGTCGAGAAACAATGCGGAGTCAGGCATGAAGTCTCCAACTACGATTCCGTAAACAATCTGCTTTGACGGATTTCCGTGGCATAATACGGTTTGATGAGCGACCTAAGCTATCCCTCTGCGCCAGAAGGCGCTAACGTAGGCGATCCAACGCTCTCCTGGTTGAATGAGGCGGTACGCGAAGGGGAAGCCTTCTTAACCGCTCAACCTGGCTTCGATCAAATCGGCAGGTCCATTGACGCTATCATGAGCGTCGATGAAGCATACGAGTTCGATCCGAAGAACCCTCTTTCACAGACTCGCACCAACAGAATAGCCAAGATCGCGGAAGACTTGGCCGCTCTGATGACAGACACCAAGCCGTTTTGGGACTACTCGGTGGCAAATCGCCGCTTCGAGCAGCACGCGCAAATCTATGGAAAACTCGCCACCTTCTGGTATCAGCGCCGCAACATTGACCTGCGCTTGGCCGATGTCATCAAGTATTACGTTGCAGCAGGGACCGGCTACTTGCATCTGTACTGGAACTCCGAAATTGGTGATATTGACGCCAGAGCCGAAGACCCCCGAAACGTACTCCCTATTCGGCCTATCGGATACGAATCGCTAGAGTCCTGCCTTGGGGTGATCGTCAAGCGCAAGGTTCCTGTCAACTATATTCGGGACAAGTACAACAAAGACGTGAAGGCTGAGTCGGACGGCTCCAGTCTGACTTGGTTGAACAAGATGCGGGACTCCGCAGCGGACATCATCAGTCCCATTTGGAAATTCCGCAAGTCGGGCCGCGCAGAGCAGGACATCCCGCGTATTCCTACGGTCACTCTTTACACCTGCTACCTCAAGGACAATCGCAGGAACACCCGAGAGGACATGAAGGAGAAGTTTACGGATGGGCCTCTCTACATGGGCGAGTGGGAAACCGATCCGCAAACCGGCGAGAAAAAGTCCCTGAACAACTGGTCGTACAAGGTGGAAGTCGGTGATCCGGTTTACCCGAATCGAAGGATGATGGTTTGGGTAGGCACGGACATCCTCTACGACGGCCCATGCTTCTACTGGCACAATCAGTTTCCAATCATCAAGCTCACGCTGAACCCGTATCCGTGGAGTTGGCTTGGCCGCGCTCCGGTGTGGGATCTGTTGCGTCTTCAGACCTCCCTCAACCGGCTTTTGCGGGTTGTCGATGACCATGCCGCGCAAGTGGCACAGCCCGGTTCGATACACGACAAGAACAGTGTTTCCAGGGCGCAATATGAGTCGTTCGACACCCGCAGGGCCGGTTGGAAAATCTACCAGAACCCGTTAGCCGGAAAAGGCATTCAGATCCAGAACCCGCCGCCGTTGGACAACTCAATCTGGGAACACATCAAGTGGATCATCGAAGAGATGGAAGTGCTTTCAGGGACATTCGACCTCAAGCAAATCATGAACCTGAAGCAACTTCCCTCCACTAGCACGGTAGAGACTATCCTGAACTCGATGACCCCGGCGTTGAGGGCGCGTAGCCGCATTTTAGAGGCGTTCACACGCAATCTGGCGATGCAGTTGGCCTACTGCTTCACGCAGTTCTACACTATGACTACGCGGGTAATCACGCTTGGCCCTAGCGGGGTAGTGCAGGATGACTTTGATTTTGACCCAGGCAGCTTAATCCCTGACTTCATTCACGGTGAGGACTTTGGGGCAGACGGAACGCTGAAATCAGAATCGCTGATGCGTGGACCGCGCCCGAAGTACGACAGGGCACGCGAGTTACTGCGCTTGTTCATCTTCAAGATCAGCCCCGGCTCCATGTTGAACGCCGCGCAGGTTGAGCAGAAGATGATCTATCTGCAACTGACCCGCGCCGGATGGATGGACATTTTCACGCTTTGGGAGATTCTAGGCATCCCGAACATAGGCGTGCTGCCGGACAACGTGCGTACCATACCCGAACGGCTTGTCTATCAGGCTGAGTTGGGGTTAAACGGAGATGTAAACGCAGCGGGCCGAAAAGCGTCCGGCCAACAGCTTCCGCGTATCAAGATGAGTGAATCTGGTTGACACGAAAGAGGATTTCAGGAACTTGTGGTAGTATTCCAAGAGAGAGGCCCCTATGAAGATGGAGAAGTGCGACAAGGACGATAAATCAGAGGGGATTGCTAGCCCGATGCGTAAGGGCGGTAAGATCGCAATGAAAGGAAACATCCGTCAAGCCAGGATGGATGCTCGGGCGAAAGGCAAGAAAACGTCATGACCTCTCTACCTCCGCTCCCTGAAAACGTAGGGGCACAGGCCCCGCAAACCAGCCCTCTTAGCGGGGGTATGCCAAGTTTCATGCAGTTCGTGCAGCAAATCGAAGATGGGTACAAGAAGCTGGCGCTAGCCTTGCCTTCTTTGGCCCCAATCGCCGCCGAAGGTATCAGCAAACTTCGGATGGCTGTACCGTCAGCGATGGATGCTGGCGCGGGTGCTCAAGCTCCTACTAGTCCTGCGATTACTGGGAGCGGGTATCTCCCGTCACCACCTCAAGGACAATAATGCAAAATTTCAAGGAGTACATGGTTTCGGCGCTCCAAGAGGCCGGACTGAGCGATGAACAAGTCAGTTCCGCCCTCGATAAAATCGCCGCGAACGACAAACTCTCTCCCAAGCTGAACGCCCTCGTCAAGACGGCTACGGAAGACTACAACGCTCAACTCGGGCGCGTTCGGGCAGCGGAAGAGAAGGTCACCAAGTATGACGACTGGTACACCAAGGCAAGTGCTCAGTATCAGGCGGTTGTGGATGAACTCAATGCTCTAAAGGCAGCAGCCGCCAACGGTGGGGCACCACCGGATTTCGATGCTTCCAAGTACGTCTCGAAGGAAGACCTTGCGAAGTTTTCCCAAGAGATGGGAGGCCGCTTGGCGGGAGTCGTCAAGGATGTGTCGGAAGTGACCGCCGACTACGTTGCCCGGTTTGGCGAGAAGCCTAGCCTCAATGAGATCGAGAAGATCGCGGAAGAGAAGCGAATCCCGATACCGATGGCATATCAGGAGTACATCCGGCCAAAGGTTGAGGAACGGGCGAAACTCGCCTTGGAAGAGGAAAAGAAGAAAATGCGGGAAGAGATCGAACGGGATGTGCGAAGCAAGTTCCGCTTGCCGGTCGATCAAGTCGTTCCCGAAGCAGCACCTATTTTCGCCCCCAGGCCCACTGACACGCCGCAGGACCTCAATGCGGAACTCATGGATGTCTGGGTTGGCGCGACGAAGAAATAATGGCCTTTTTCCGAGTTGGTGTCGGGATCTGGCCGTTAAACAAGGAGAATCACAGTGCCAGGTCTCGACAATTTGGACCAGATAAACGTCACCACGCGACGTTATATCCGCAAGAACCCGGCCCTCGTTGATGCCATCTTCAATCAAGATCCGCTGAACTTCTTTCTGCGGCAGAATCTCAAGGAAGACTTCTCGGGCGGCACAACGATCAACGAAAACATCATCACCGATGTCATGATTGGCGGTGGTTACGCCAAGGGCAAGCAGTTCAACGTAACCCAGAAGCAGACCGAACGGCAGGCCCGCTTCGACGTGAAGTTGGCACAGGTTTCCGTGCCGCTTTACATGGAAGACTTCCGGGTGTTCAACAAGGGGCCGTTGGCGGCAGTCAGTCTGCTGAAAGCCCGTGTTGACGAGGCTTACATGGCTCTCGGAGCCTTCGTGAGCATCGGCACCTACATGGAAGGCATCAACGCCAACTACGTGAACAACGTGAACGGGCTGGCGGAAGCGATCAACGACGGGGCTACGGCGTCATGGAATGGGTCAACGTACACCACTTACGGACAGTTGACTCGCGCTACCTTCACGCCTTCGCTGGACTCGGTGCCCGTGGATCTGGCCGGCGCAGCTATCGAGTACGATACGCTCGACAGCGGCTACATGGACTGCTTCTACGGCTCCGGCGAGTACGAACCGAACCTCATCGTCACCACTCCCAAGGGCTACAGCTACGTCAAGTCAAAGTTTCAGACGCAGCAACGGTTCCAGGACACCAAACTGGAAGTCGGCGTCGGCTTCCGTGGGATGTCCTTCAACGGCGCAACCGTGGTGGCTTCCCGCTATTGCCCCGGCTCTCACCTGACCGGCCCTGCGCTGGCAGGCACGGCAGACAAGGCGGCAGTCATGTTCTTGACGGAGACTTCAGGCGGTGTGGTTGTGGCATATCCGTTCGGCAACCTCGGTGCAACCGAGGAAACCTTGTGGATCTTGAACGCCCGCAAGCCGTTCCTGAACTACTACGTCTCGAACGACGAGATTTTCGGCGGCGGATTCAGAGACTTTATCCCTGCCGGGAACAACACCATCGTCATCGGTCAGGTCCTCTTGGCTCATCAGCTTACGCTGATCCCCAGGTATCACAAACAGATTTACGGATTTGCAAGCTGATGAAAGGACATGACTTAGGAGAATAACATGCCAAACACCAATCGCATCATCAGCCCTTACATCCCCAACGGGGACCCCGACACGATGAACGAGACTTCGCTCTATGCACCGGGCGATCTCGGCGCAGCCTTTGACTGCAACGACCGGGCGTATCAGGTCGTTCAATTGGATTCGGGCGCTACGGCTAGCACGGCTGTCGGCGTTGTTGCCGCCAATCAGGTGGCGTTCTGGAAGGACCAGGACAAGTACCTCGTCACGAACAACAACCTTCAGGCTATTGGGTTGGCTGCGGGTGCTCCAAACTTCGTGGCAGGGATCTTCCGGTGCGCGGCGACCGCAGGCAACTACATCTGCATCTTGCAACGTGGGGATAATATCCCAGTTGCAGACGATGGTGGCGACAACGTAGTTGGAGACACCGCCGTAGCCGATGCCACAGTCAGCACGTCCCGCATGACACACGTCAATGTGGGCACTGCTTCGACCTTTAAGAAAATCGGAATTGTACGCGGTGTAACTGCCGCTGCTGTGACACGTGTTGACGTGGACATTCCGAACATTCCGTAAAGGAGGACAACATGGCCTATACCGCGACTGACGTAACTCGCTCTGTGATTGGCAGCAAGCGGATGGTCACCTCCAACGGAACATTCACCGTTGCTGGCGATACGTGGGACACCGGGTTAAATCACATTGAGGCGGTGTCCGTAAACAGCGATGGGGTCAACGCCGCTGGTTGTACCTTTGCTGCCGGGGTGGTTACGTTTTCTGGAACCGCCGGCACAGTGAGTGTGATCGTCATCGGCTATTGAAGGAGGACTCCTTCTTGTGGCCGACAACTTCACATCCATCTGGAATCGGCTCCTGCTGCGATCTCCGGCCATAGGGCCGGGGCTGGCACAGGATCTCGTCAAGACTGCGTTCGCGCAACTGGTCGATAGAAGGGACTGGTCGTGGCTTCGCAAGGCCAGTTCCTTCTATCCGGCTGCTCTGTACAACACCGGCACCGTCACTGTTACTGCGGATAGCACTACGGTCACGGGAGCCGGAACGACGTTCACGGCAGCGATGGCAGGACGCCAGATTCGCGTGGGCGCTACGGGCGGGTCCAACTATCCGACCTACACTATCCTGAAGTACATTTCGGCCACGGAAATCGAACTAGACCGCCCGTGGTCAGGGCCAACCCAAGCAGCGTTGGCCTACGAGCTTTTTACCTGCTATTTCTCGGTGCCGACCGACTTGCATCACTTCTACGCGATAGTCAACTCGGCGGCGAACTACCGGGTTTGGCACAATGTCAGTCAATCGGAACTCGCTGTGGCCGATCCGCAGCGGTTTCAGTCAGGGTTAAGCTATGCCGCGTCGTTCCTCGACTACACCCCGACCTACTCCGGTAAAGTTGCCGCTGTACTCCAAGTCAGGGGCACCGGACCAGCGCCAGTCTCGGTCTCAAGCTATGGCTACACCTACCCGGCGAACTCCGTCTACACGGTTGAAATCACCACAGGCGGCGCTCCAGGCGGCGCACTCGTCTTCAAGTGGAAAAAGGATAGCGGGGCCTACACGACAGCAGTAGCAGTGCCCGACAGTAATGCGCTCGATCTGTCGAATGGGGTGCAAATCTACTTCCCTGCGGACACGTACATTCTCGGGGACGTGTTCATCATTCAATGCACGGCAGAAACCGTGCCCTCAGTGGCCCGTTATGAGATGTGGCCCCGGCCAGTCAACTCTCAGTACGTCTACCCGTACATTTACGTGATGCGGCTAGACGAACTGACGGATGAGAAGCCGAATCTGCCACAGCCCATCGGGTTGAGGGGTGACGTTTTGCTGGAGATGGCGCTGGAGAAGTGCGCTCAGTTTCCGGGGACGGAGACAACGCGAAACCCGTACTACGATCTAGTGTTGGCTAGGCAGCACGGAAACAAGGCAGAAACGCTGATCTACGAGATGGAGAAGCGCGACGATGACATTGCCGAAACCGATCTGACGTACTGGAATCTGGCTAGAATGCCGGTTCCGTGGCTAGACGGGGCATGGCAGCAACAACACGCACCAATTTTGTGGTAATGGCTACACTTAACTGAAGGAGAAAACATGGCAAGTCCTGGAAAAGAAGGAACGCAAGTCGGGGACATCAAGACTCCGATGAATGCAGTGAATGTAGGGAAGAAGGGCAGCGCGGGCACTAAGACGTACAGCGAGAAGGACGGTGCTCCGAGTTCCAGCGGCGGTGAGAACATCACTGGGCCGGGGACGAAAGGGAGCTACAAGGGCGGGGCCTAAGCTCAGAGGGTGAGCCGTGGCTTATGCTCAGGTTACTAGATCGGCCCTTGCCACAGAGATCCTTGAGGCTCTAGGCACGGGTGCGTCTACATACTGGGCAACCAGCGAAGTCAACCGGACAATCAACGAGGCTCTGCTCTACTGGGGAGCCTTAACCTCCTATTGGCGGGAACGCGGCACGTTCAATACGGTTGCGAACACCGCGTTCTACGACCTCAACACGCAGTTTCCCACGCTACGCCCCAGAACCATCACCATGGGCGAAATCGCCCGTGAGATCCAGTATCACTTGCTGGAGCCTGCCAACGGCGTTGCAGGCACCGGCATGACGGTTCAGTTCACTGTCGGGCAAATCACCTCCGCTATCGAACGGGCACGCAACCAGTTTGTCATTGACGCCTTGCTCCCCCTGACGGATGGCAGTTTCAACGTGCTGCCTGCCACGGACGGCAGGACGACGCTGAATGACTCGATAGTGGGCATCCAGCGGGTTGCGTGGTTGGACGGGAGCGGCATCTACACGCCTCTCAGGAGAGAAGACGGGGCTGCGGCAGATGCCACGAATTATCTCTGGCCGATGACGCCCAAAACGCCATTCGCCTATTCGATTGCAGAAACCCGGCCAGTGGAACTGCAATTCCTGCCGCCGCCCGTGGATGCCGGAACCATGCGGTTGCTCTATGTCAAGAGCGTGAATCTGGTTACGGCAGAGGCCACCTCGCTGGAACT
>Ga0316626_10000145_pt1 | contig 24649 bp, 21 predicted proteins | sample OWC_Aug_T1_C1_D5_FD_207656 | JGI IMG/M metagenome (GOLD analysis project Ga0316626, IMG submission 207656) | Wetland soil microbial communities from Old Woman Creek delta, Ohio, United States - OWC_Aug_T1_C1_D5_A | ecosystem: Environmental > Terrestrial > Soil > Wetlands | place: USA: Ohio...
CACAGGAGAACGCGATTGACGCGCGCTACCTTTTGACCCTCACCTCAATACCCACGCAAGAATTGATTTACGATCGCCTCTTCGGCTGGGGCCCGAAAGGTTTCGAGAGCATGATCCCGGGTCTTGCGACGAGCTATCAGACCAAAGATAACAAGGTCTGGACCATCAACCTGAGAAAGGGCGTGAAGTTTCACAACGGCCGGGAGATGACCGCCCAGGACGTGAAAGCGAATTTCGATTGGCGCATCACCACACCCAAGGGGTGGAAGCCCATAAAACACAGGGAACTGATCAAAGGATTGAAGAAGGTGGAAGTCGTGGACCGGTACACGGTCAGGGTCACACTCGACACGCCGTTCTCCTCTCTGATGCGCGTGTTGACCTGGTCCATGCGCGGCATTATTCCGCCGGAAGAGGTTGAGAAGTGGGGGGACAACTTTGCCTTCCATCCGTGCGGCACGGGTCCATTTAAGGTCGTGGAGGTAAAGCCGAACGAGAAGATGGTGCTGGAGCGGTTTGACGGGTATTGGGGTCCGAAGCCGTATATAGACCGCGTGGAGATGATCTACTATCGCTCGGACGAAGCGCGCCTGGTCGCCCTCGAAAAAGGCGAGATCGATATGGCGCAGCTCTACGACGAGGCAAAACCCACACTGCAGAAGAACCCCAAGCTCACGTACCAGGAAACGTACGACCCCTCAATCCTCCACAAGTATTACTTCAACCTGCGACAGTGGCCCATGAACGACATACGCTTCAGGAAAGCGGTCTGGATGGGGGTCGACTGGAAGAACATCTCCATCAATTCATGGGCGTTCAAGTCGGGAAACCCCGCGAGAACCCTGCTCGAGTACACAAAATATTTCAACCCTGAGGCGGTGAAACTCGTCCCGCCGTACAATCCTGAAGAGGCCAAAAAACTGATCCAGGCGGTGGAGAAGGACGCGGGAAAGAAGATCCCCCCTATTTTCTGGGTGGATGCATCCATGGCGCCGAACCAGAGCCTCTCCGAGATGGCCAAGTCACAGCTTGCGCAGATCGGCGTGCCCGTCAATCTCCAGATACTATCGCTCGCACTCTGGGCCGACAAGATCGTCAGAGACCCTAAAATGGAGTGGCAGATGGGTGGCTACGGTCTCGCGTTTGCGACGGATCCGTCGATCGGCCTTGCCATGTTCGAAACCGATTCAGGCACTGCGCCGGATGGAAAGTCCCTCGGGGCATATTCGAATCCGGAGTTCGACAAATGGATCAAGAGATCTGAGGCGGCACGGACCGAGGAGGAACGCACCAAGGCATACCACGAGGCGGAAATGGTGCTCCTGAAAGATGTGGCTGCCATTCCCTGTTTCCCCATGCGCATGATTTTCGGTTGGAACAAGAAGCTGCAGGGAGTGCAGTTTACCGATACGCTTGCGATAAACGTGACCACGCCCTGGGCAAATATGTGGATAGAGCAGTAGAAGCGACGTCCTGACAGGAAGGAGTATCAATGGCATTGAAAACCATCTATTTCAACGAGGATGCATGTACCGGCTGCAACACGTGCGTCGACGTTTGCATGTGTGACAAGCTCGCGCCCAACCCGGAGAAGGGCAAGCCCCCGATCGAGATGTACCCTGAGGAGTGCTGGTTCTGCGGCTGTTGCGTGACGCTCTGTCCGCAGACCGAGAAAGGAGCGATCCAGATCAAGACACCCTTTCAGATGCGCGGCTCGTTCCTGAAGAAAAAATCGTGAGACGGGGGGCATGCCATGACAGACCTCAAGACAATTCCCGTTGAAACCGACGTGCTCATCATCGGCGGAGGACTGGCCGGCTGCATGGCCGCCATCAAGGCCGCAGAGACAAAGGGCCTCAAGGTCACGCTGGTCGACAAGTCGAACACCGTGGCGAGCGGCTGCGCAGGCTCAGGCATCGATCACATCTGGGCCTACATCCCACCCATTCACGAGAAGATGGGCTACACCATAGAGGACATGGCGGAAGACCACCGTGTCGGGATTGCATTCAATTTCCTGCGCAAGGACCTCTTCTATCTTGTGGCGGGCACAGCGTACGAGCGGGTGCTCGACCTGGAACGCTTCGGTCTCAACTTCCGGTTCGAGGATAGCAAGGCCCCGGGCAAGTTCCGCATCGTCTACCAGTTTCACAGCGTGCCCGACACGTTCAACTGGGACGGCAGACCCGTGAAGGTCAAGCTCACACGGGAAGCGAAGAAGCGCGGGGTGGAGATCATCAACCGCGTCCAGATGACCGATCTCATCGAGTCCGAAGGCCGAATCGCCGGGGCAGCGGGGGTGGGCACGCGCACAGGAGACATTTACTTCTTCAAAGCGAAAGCTGTGGTGCTCGCCACCGGGAGATCAAACAGGCTGAGCCGGAACCTGACAGGTATCGATTTCAACACGCGCGTTGCGCCCACGCTGACCGGGGACGGGACATGGATGGCGATCAACGCGGGGCTCCCCATCATCAACATTGAGTTTCTTGGTCCGCGCCTTGTGGCCCCGTGCGGAGGCTACAACCCGCCATACGGCGACCCGCGCAACACGGTCCAGCCCGCAGCACGCATCGTCAATGGCGATGGCACGGTGATCGTGCCCCGCACACATTTCTACGATTGGGACAATCTCGGCAACGGAAGAATCGATGTGGCCGAGACGAGGCGCAAATGGCTCGAAGAAAGGCGGCAATGGCATGGCGGCCGGATGGGCCTACCGAAACGCGTCACCCAGGGCGAGGGCCCATTCTACCTCGATTTCGCCGAAGCCACGGATTACGAGAAAGCATATATCCGCTGGTCGATCTCCAACGAGGGAAAGGGCACGCAATTCCTGCGCTACTTCGAGGGAGAGGAAGGGCAGGACTTGAGGGATGCGAGCCAGGAATACTGCGGTTGGTGGTCGCGCGAGATGGCAGGCACCGCGGCCAAGGGCCTCTGGGTGGATAAGGACCTGGAGACCGGCATCAGGAATCTTTTTGGAGCAGGGGACGAGGTGGGCGGCATGCCCTGGGCCGCCGGGCCCGGCGCCCTTACCATGGGCTGGCACGCGGGCGGCATGGCAGCGCAGCGCGCAAAAGAAGAGAAGGCTCATCCACCCGTGCGTGACGATAAGGTGAAGATTCGTCGGGAGCTATGCTCTCAGATACTCAGTCGTGACGAGGGGATTCACTGGAAGGAAGTGGAACTCTACGTGCAGAACCTGGTTGATTTTTATTGCGGTGACGTGCGCGGTGAAGGGCTCCTCAAGAGAGGCCTCGAAAGAATCGACTATGCGCGCACCGCCTCCTTCAAGGCGGAAAACCCGCACGATCTGGCACGCAGCCTCGAAGTGATGTCTATCATCGACAACGCAGAACTGCTGCTTCGATCTTCCATCGAGAGAAAAGAGACGCGGCTTTCTTTTGGATTTCGCCGGGCCGAGTACCCTGACCAGGATGACACAAACTGGCTTGCCTTCCTTGCGATACGCAAAGAGGGAACAAACTTCGAGCTCACCAAAATGCCGATCGAATAAGAGCTACAGGGTCATGGGGCAAGGGTCAAGGGTCCGGGGGCAGGAATGAGGAACGAGGCACGAGGATAAGGATAGGACAGAACAATCGGCGGGCAGAGAGTAAGATAAGAAATGACGAGATATCTCCTGGGGCGAATGGTGCAGATGGTGCCGGTCCTGTTCGGGGTGCTGCTCCTGGTCTTCAGCATAACGCACATCATCCCCGGCGACCCGGTGCTTCTTCTGCTCGATGTGCGCTACACGGAGCGGGAATACAAGGAGATGCAGGCGGCCCTCGGTCTAGACAGGCCGCTCCACGAGCAGTTCTACAGTCACCTCAAGGGAGTACTGAGCGGTAACCTGGGCAAATCGATTCGAACGCGCCAACCCGTGACCGAGATGATATTCCAGAGGTTCCCTGCTACGTTCGTGCTTGCTGTTGCGGCAATGTTCATCGTTGCTCTGGTATCTATTCCGGTCGGGGTCCTGGCCGCGTTGAAACAAAACAGTAAATGGGACTACCTTTCGATGATGGGATCTGAGATCGGGATATCTATGCCCATCTTCTGGCTCGGCATCATGCTCATCCTGCTTTTCAGCCTTTACCTGGGATGGCTGCCTGCGGGCGGACGCGGCGACCCGCCGGATCTTGTGCACCTCCTTATGCCTGCATTCTGCCTCGCAACACCGTACATGGCGATGACGGCAAGGCTCACCCGTTCCTGCATGCTTGAGGTGTTGCGCGAAAATTACATCATGGCGGCCCGTTCGCGGGGATTTCCTGAGTGGCGCATCGTGCTGAAGCACGCACTCAGAAACGCAATGATCCCCGTCGTAACTAACATGGGCCTTCAGCTTTCAAGGATGCTCGGTGGGGCGCTCGTCATCGAGGTGGTCTTCCGTTGGCCGGGCATGGGCGCCATGGCGTACGACGGCGTGATGGAAAAGGATTACCCCGTCGTGATGGGCGTGGTGCTCATTGTCGCTGTTATTTTTATTGTGGTGAACCTGCTCGTTGACCTGTCGTACGGCCTGTTTGATCCGCGCATCCGGTACGACGAGAGGAAGTCATGATGGAGCTGTATAGGAGATTCAAGAAACATCGTATGGGTGTCGTGGGTATCGTGGTGCTGGGCGTGCTCCTGTTCGTGGGCATCTTTGCGCCGTACATCTCGCCGAAAGATCCATACCAGATGGATTTCGGAAGTGCCCTGTCAGCGCCGTCGCTTACGCACCCGTTCGGCACCGACCACATGGGCAGAGACCTTTTGAGCAGGGTGATCTACGGGACCAGGATCTCTCTCGCGGTCGGGCTTGGATCAGTTATCATCGCTGCCATCATTGGCGGCCTGGCGGGCCTGATTGCGGGATACTTCGGCCGGGCCGCCGACGCGATTATCATGCGCGTACTCGATGTGGTCTGGGCATTCCCGCCGGTGCTCCTCGCGCTCGCACTGATCGCGGTCTGGGGTCCGAGCCTCTCCACGTTGATCTTTTCCATCGGTGTTGTCTCGATACCGCAGTATGCACGCATCGTGAGATCGTCCGTGCTCTCGGTGAAAGAGAAGGATTACATACTCGCCGCCACTGCCTCAGGTATCGGTCGTTACCGGATCATGTTCACGCACGTGTTACCGAACGTGCTTGCGCCGCTGATCGTGGTGGCGACACTCGGTCTTGCCACATCCGTCATGATTGAAGCGATCCTGAGCTTTCTGGGTCTGGGCATGCAGCCCCCGACCTCTTCCTGGGGGCTCATGATCAACGAGGGCCAGAAGTACCTGCGGACATTTCCCTGGTACTCAATTTTTCCGGGCGTGATGATCATGGTCACGGTCTTTTCGTTCAACGCGGTCGGCGACGGGCTCCGCGATGCATGGGACCCAAAGTTGAAAACGTGAGGACAGGTGGTCTGAGTTGAGCAGTAATATCCTCGAAATAGTGGACCTCAAAACTTACTTCTTCACCGACGAAGGCACGGTCAAGGCGGTGGATGGGGTCAACCTGACCATCGGCGAGGGGGAAAGCGTCGGGCTCGTGGGTGAGTCAGGCTCAGGCAAAAGCATGACCGCCTTTTCAATACTGCGCCTTGTTCCTGACCCGCCGGGGAAAATTGTCGGAGGAAAGATTCTTCTCAAGGGGCAAAACCTCCTGGAGCTTTCAGAAAAAGAGATGCGCGAGGTGCGCGGGAAAAAAATTTCGATGATTTTCCAGGAACCCTCCACGTCGATGAACCCGTCATTCACCATTGGCAGCCAGATGGAAGAGGCCATACGGTTTCATCAAGGAGGGGGCACGAGCGAGGTGAAGGAAAAAGCCCTTGCCATGCTCCGGGCTGTCAAGATACCGGATCCCGCGCGCATTCTTTCCCAGTATCCGCACGAACTGTCCGGCGGCATGCTGCAGCGCGTGATGATTGCTATGGCTCTTGCGTGTGAGCCGGATCTTCTGATCTGTGATGAACCGACTACAGCGCTCGACGTCTCCACACAGGCGCAGATCATCGATCTTTTGAACGACCTGAGACGCGAAAAAAAAACGTCGTTCCTCTTCATCACCCACGATCTCGGGGTCTTGAGCTGGGTCTGCACGTATGCGGCCGTGATGTACGGTGGCAACATAGTCGAGTACTCGGATATCAGGAGGCTCGTCCGGAGTCCGAAGCACCCATACACGCAGGCCCTCATGGGTGCCACTCCAAGACTCGACTGCGATAGGGATGCGCTCGATTCCATTCCGGGGTCAGTCCCCAACCTCATCCATCCCCCCACGGGATGCAAGTTCCACCCGCGTTGTGACCGCGCGCAATCGATCTGTGAGAAGGAGACGCCCCCCTTGCAAGAAAAGGAACAGGGTCACTGGGCTGCCTGCTTTTTTGAAATCAACGCAGAGGCGGCCTGCGGAGCATGAACGAAAGCCATCCATTACTCACTGTCGCAGACCTGAAAAAACATTTCTTCATCAAGAAGGGTTTCCGAGAGACGCAGGTGCTCAAGGCTGTCGACGGTGTCAGCTTCCAGCTGAACCCGGGCGAGGCCCTCGGCTTTGTAGGCGAAAGCGGTTGTGGCAAGACCACCCTTGGCAGGACAGTCCTGAGGCTCTACGAGCCCACTGCCGGGGTGATCTTTTTTGACGGGAAAGACGTCTGTCATCTTCCGCGTGAGGGGTTGCGCAAGATACGCGCCAGGATGCAGATCATCTTTCAAGACCCGTATTCATCGCTAAATCCGCGCATGACCGTGGGGGCCATGCTCAACCAGATACTCTATGCTCACGGCGTAAACGAGGGCGCGGAGCGCGCCAGGCGTTGCGGCGACGCCATGGAAAAAGTCGGTCTCGAGCAAGCACACCTGAAACGATTTCCCCACGAGTTTTCCGGCGGACAACGGCAGAGGATCGCGATTGCCAGGGCGCTGATTCTTTACCCTGCCCTGATCGTGGCCGATGAACCGTCGAGCGCGCTCGACATGTCGATCCAGGCACAGATACTCAATCTGATGAGGTCGCTCCAGAAGGAAATGAACATCGCGTACATGTTCATCACGCACAACTTGTCGGCTGCCAGGTTCCTGTGCGACCGCATCGCGGTCATGTACCTGGGCAAAGTGGTCGAGGTTGCGAGCCGCACACAGCTCTTTGACAATCCGTGCCATCCGTATACTAAGGCCCTTCTTCCTCTGTGCCCGGTGCCTGACCCGGACAGCAGGGTGGAACAGGTGCCTCTAAAGGGGGAGGTGCCGTCTCCGGTCAACCCGCCTTCTGGCTGTGCGTTTCATCCGCGCTGCCCGGACGTGATGGACGTGTGCAGCACGAAAGCGCCGGAGCTTCTGACGCTTGAGCCCGGCCACGACGTGGCCTGCCATCTGTATGGCAAAACGTGAGAACACGTAAACGGTGAACGGTTATCGGTGAACGGTAGCAGAGACGAGTGTCGAGGGTCGAGTGACTAGGAAGACGCGGAGATACGGAGAGAGGGAGACGCGGAGAAAAAGACCAGTCACCAACAGGCAGTGAGTAGTGAACAGCGGCGGTCGGCCGTCTGCGGTCGGCGGTCAGTAACCAGGCTGTGTAGACCAGAGAAACGAAAGAAACCAGAAAAACCAAAGAAACCTTTGGAACAGGGAGGTGTTCTGTGAGTAGCCCTAATTTTTCATTGAGCGGTGAGGTTGCTATTGTGACCGGTGCCAGGCAGGGTATCGGCAAGGCAATTGCGCTTGCGCTTGCAGGGGCCGGAGCCGACGTCGCGGCCTGCGACATGGTTGCCGATGATGGTCAGCTTCAGGCGGTGGTCAAAGAGATCGAGAAACTCGGTCGCAGGTCTCTTGCCATCAAAGTAGATACGACAAAGCGCGCCGAGGTTCAGGCGATGGCGCAAAGCGTCATGGACAGATTCGGCTCAATCAGCATCCTTGTAAACAACGCTGGAATTATGATCAGATCATCGCTCCTCGATCTGCCCGAGGAAGACTGGGACAGGCTGATGAGCGTTGATCTCAAGAGCTACTACCTCTGCGCTCAGGCGGTCGCGCCACACATGATCGAACGCAAGAAAGGCAAAATAATCAACACGGCATCGCAGTTTTCTTTCCGCACGATGCCGGGCATGGGACCGTACTCAATTGCAAAAGCGGGGGTTGTCATGCTCACCCGTGCCCTGGCTCAGGAGTTGGGCAGTCGCGGGATACGGGTCAATGCCATCGCCCCCGGGCTTATCAGGACTGAGTTCAGCAGGGCTAGCTGGACCAATCCTGATTTTATTAAACAGTACTCTGCATCCATGCCCCTCGGTCGCATAGGGGAAACGCCCGATGTCGTGGGCGCCGTCCTGCTCCTTGCGTCAGATGCGTCTTCCTACGTGACGGGACATACGCTGGTCATCGATGGAGGTGCGCTGGCCTGAATCGCTGGTGTCGATTTACCTTCAAGCGTATACCTCCGTTACCTTCGTCGTCGTGATCCTGCGACGTACTCATAGTACGCCTTCGTCACACTCCTCCTTGCCGCCTCGGTCTCCATCTTGAATCTAAATCGACGTGAGAGCTTAACGAAAGGGCACGGAAGATGGCTTGGGCTTGTGGATAATTTGGATATTTCGCGAGCTTAGCCGTAAATACAAGTGCTTATTCTTGCCTTTTCATGAGACTCCACTTATCATTTCAGCAGGATCAGATTCATATTTTGGGTTGTAGGCACCAGGAGGAAGATGAGGGATGCCGCTGACTGCGGAACAACAACTATGCCTTCGTGAAGCTATTAGGGGTTACTCGTTTCCTTGCGTATACTATGATTTTCGACAAAATCGGGAAATCAGCGGGAAAGACGTATCGAAGAAGAGGTGAAAGTCTTTGAAAGGAAGACCACATAGCGAATAGCTGCACCGGACGTAACAGAGCGGCGCGCCACGCGGGCGAAAGTCAGTTAAATGATAACAGGGGATGCGGGAGGGCCTTCCTGCATCCCCTTCTTAGTTTCGTTCCGGCCTCTTACGCTGTGTGGCGCAAGATGAAGAGGCCGTGGGTCTTGTCAGTGATGTAGATGTATCCGCGGGAATCGACCACCACGTCTTCAGTCTGAGTAGCGAGCTGGTTGGGAAGAAATCCCTTTCTCTCCTTTGGAGCTTCAGGTATGAAGTACGCGATGGGCTTCGGCACTCCCGGGGCCTTGATGTCGTAAATCCAGAAGCCTCCGCTTTCGTAACAGATGTGGATGATGTCATTCACATCGGCAAAGTGAGGGTTCTGATGTGGCATGTGTATGTTGTGCGGCCCGAACTTTCCACCCAGCTCATGAAAATCAGCCACCTGCAGTTCCTCAGGAGGAATAGGCACAGGGAAGTTGGCAATCGGCTTGGGCCTTTCTTCATTGCTGATGTCGACCACGAGCACGAGGTTGAGCGGATCTCTTTCCTCTTCGAAAATCGCCTCGGTCGTGGCTATAGCGAGCTTTCTCGATGGAATGGGCATATAGGTGTGGCCGCCCACGATGCTGCCGAAGTCTCCGATGTCGATGCGGCTCACCTGGCGGGGATGGGCGATATCGGAGATATCGAGAATGATAAAACCTGCCCTGCCGTACGGAAGATACGCGCGGTCGCCCTCCACGTACGGCCCGTGAAGCTGGTAGAATTTGTCTGATGTCTCTCCACCCTCTGCCCACTGCCCCTTGACCCACCACCGCGACACTTCCTTTGGTTGGGTTGGATCACTCACGTCGAGGATAACAAATATGTTTCCCTTGTACCCTTTCATATTGGCAGCAAGGTAGGCATATTTGCCTCCCGGGTAGTGGTTGCGGTGCGTGCCGAACCCACCCGTCTTGAAAGTACCTATCTTCTTGGGATCGACCGGGTTACTCACATCCCAGATGAGGATACCTTCCTGGTAGGGTATTTTCGGGTCGTGGCCCCAGGCTTCCAGTCGCGAATCAAACCCGTCACCGACGCGTTCGAGCGCGGTGATCATTTTGCCGTCGGCAACCTGGATCTGGACGGTCCATGTGTTTGCAGGGCCTGGTATGAACTTGACCAGCTCAGGTTTCGATGGGTCACTAATATCCAGGATTGTCCAGCCGCGGTCCCAGAAATGGGCGAGATACATGTACCAGCGTCCACCTACCACCTGGATGCCCATCTTGAAGCCGGGCCTTCCGTCGAGATCGTGATACGCGACCATATCGATGTTCTTGCTTAAGAACCACGGGGCCTCGTTCATCGCATTGCTCCTTTTCTGGTAGATCGCCTCATGGAAGTCTCTGCCGTGCTCCTTTGATGATATCGACGACGTTGTTCTGCATCTTACCGTCTTTCATATCTGCCACGCAGACGTATATGTCGGCGACGATCTGGCCCCGCTCGTCAAAAAAGACCGGCCCTCTGGCGCTGTTCAGCCTTACCTTGGAGATGGCAGCCACAAACTTATCCTTATCTGAGATATCGCCATTGAGGCTGGCTGCTGCAGCCAGAAAGACCTTCGCGGCGTCATACGCGTTGTTCGAGGGCAGAGCCGGCTCAATCTTGTACTTGGCCTGGAAGGCCGCCACGAACTTCTTGTTCTCGGGCAGGTCGATGGTCGGCGTGTAGGGCGCTATGACCGTGTGCCCTTTGATGAGATGCTTCACTGAATCCATTATCACTTCTTCCGTTATACCGATGAAACCCGTGAGCGGCGTCTTGTCTTTCAGGCCGAAGTCAACCCACTGCGAGTCAAATTTGATGGCGTCTGCACCTGCGTACCAGGCATAGACCGCATCCACTTCTCCCCTTTTCAACTGCGAGAGGAAAGGACCGTAGTCGGGGGTATTCATGGGGGTGAAGATCTCCTGCACGAGCTGCCCCTTTGACGCCTCGAAGCTGCGTTTGAAGGCCGCTACCGAATCGCGTCCCGCCGGAAAGTCCATGGCGAATGCTGCCATCTTGCGATACCCCTTGTTCTTGTAGAGCCATTCAGCGAACCCGGCGTTCGCCTGGCTGGGGATCACCTGGACACGATAGGTGTACTTGTTTGCCAAGGGCGGCAGCGTCAGATTCTCCGGCATGGCAAGAGGCACAATCCAGGGAACCTTCTGCTGGGCCACATAGTCCCGAATGGCAAGGGCTGCCGCGCTATTGACTGGCCCCACAAGCACGTCTATGCGATCCTTCTCCACCAGCTTCTGGGTCTTGGTGAGCGCGATGGCAGGCGAGACGACTTCATCTTCCGTAACCACGTTAATCGTCTTGCCGGCGACCTTATATCCTGCCTCTTCCATCGCCAGGGTAAACCCTCTCACGATGGCGTTGCCCTGGAAACTCATAGGTCCGGTGATTGAGGCGAGAAGGCCAATGGTAATCTGGTCTTTGGGGGCGCCGAAGGCTGTCAGAGGTACCAAGAGGGTTGCGGCAATCAAGACACACAGCATGGCTCGAACACTTTTCATATTCCCTTCCTCCTTTTTTGTAACTGCCGTAGGTTCGGTCTTTCCGAGGACCTATCGAAAGGCCGTCCCGGCCTTGTTGCATCAGGCGTCCCACTAATAGCTGCGCACACTTGAGCAACAATATAATGAATCCGGGGTGCTGTCAAATGAAATGATTGAGCTTGATTTCCCCATGTGATCAGACTACAATCACCTCGATGCGCCCTTAACAGGGCTTCTTGGGCAAGACGATTCCAGCGTCATCTTTGAACGCATGATCTACTGGCTCACCCACGTCGTCAACGGGCTCTCCTTCGGCATGCTCCTTTTTGTAATAGCGGCCGGGCTCTCCCTCATCTTCGGATTGTGCCGCATCGTCAACCTCTCACACGGCTCATTCTACCTGCTCGGGGGATATATCGGCTTTTCCGTTGCCCGGTTCACCGACAGTTTTCTCCTTGCGGTGCTTGCGGCAATGCTTTCAATGGCCGCCCTGGGAATGCTGACCGAGCGCTATCTCCTTCGTCGGTTCCGCATGAAGCCGCTGGCCCAAGTGCTCTTGACCTTCGGTCTCATATTCGTCTTTCAGGATCTGGCTCAGTGGATATGGGGAGGAACGCCGCTGCTCTTAGAGAAGGTGCCCATCCTGAGGGGTGCCGTCAACATCTTCGGTTTCTATTATCCGGCATATCGGCTTCTGATTCTGTCGGTCGGTGTCGTAATCGTTCTCATTCTCTGGTGGATACTGGCGCGCACGCGGCTCGGCATTTTCATCAGGGCTGCCGTTGATGACGGTGAGATGGCAACAGGGGTCGGCATCAGGATGAATTTTCTCATCCTGGTGACCTTCGGCTTCGGCACGTTGCTGACGGGACTGGCGGGCTGCATCGGTGTTCCGTTCCTGGGAGTCTATCCGGGTCTCGATATCGAGGTGCTCTTATATGCTATGGCCGTGGTCATCATCGGCGGCCTGGGCAGCCTGAAGGGCGCCTTCCTTGGTGCGCTCCTGGTTGGCTTACTCGACTCCCTAGCAAAGGCGCTCTGGCCGGAGACCGGGATGTTCTCGATGTTCGCACTCATGGCCATCGCTCTCATCGCCAAACCAACAGGCCTGTTCGGTTTACCCATTGCGCCCGCGAGCCAGGAAACGGCCTCCGAGGAAACCTTCCTCGCACCAACCTCTTCCACAACTTCCATCGGTTCGACAGTTGAAAAAACGCCTTGGTGGAAACGCCCGACTTTCGTCTGGACATGCGTGATCTTTTTGTTCATCGCGGGGCTCGTCTGCCCGGTGGTCCTTCCCACATACTATGTACGGTTGTTTACGCTTGCGCTGATCTGGTCGATCTTTGCGATGAGCCTCGACCTGATTCTTGGTCTTGGCGGGATCGTCTCTCTGGGACACGCGGTCTTCTTCGGGCTCTGCGCTTATACCGTCGGCTTGATGGCCCTGCGCATCACGTCGAGCCTTTTCCTGCAGATCGTGACTGCCCTCTCTGCCACCCTCCTCGTTGCGTTCGTTCTCGGCTGGCTGCTCTTAAGGAGCCGGGGCGTTTACTTCATGATGCTCACCATCGCCTTCTCTGAAGTCTTCAGGGCGATCGCCCATTCGTGGCGCTCCGTTACCGGCGGGGGTGACGGGCTTGCAAACATTCCGCGACCTGCCTGGACGCTCTCTGTTGAAACGTTTTATTACCTCGCATTCTTCGTATGCGTGGCAGCGTATCTCTTTCTCAGGTTCCTTGTGAGATCGAGGCTCGGGATCGCCCTCGTGGGAATCCGCGAGAGCGAGAAACGCATGACAAGCCTCGGCTACAACGTGGACAGGGTGAAGCTCATCGCCTTTGTTATCGCAGGGGGGCTCGGTGGCGTGGCAGGATTGCTCTACGTGTACTTCAACGGATACGCGAGCACCGAATATTTTTCCGTTGATACATCCGCACAGGCCATCACCATGATCATCTTTGGCGGTGCAGGAACGCTCGTCGGCCCGGTCATCGGGGCATTCTTCGTAACCTACGTCAAGAACATTGTGAGCACTGTTACCGAGCGGTGGACGCTCATCCTCGGGCTCCTCTTTGTGTTGATGGTGATTGCTGCCCCGTCAGGAGTGGTAGGGCTCTGGAGAAAAGAATGGTACAGGTTCAGGACGAGAAGGTCCCGGTCCTCCAGGTAGCCGGCCTGTCTAAGAACTACGGCGGCCTGCAGGTCCTGACCGATATTGAATTGGATATCGGGAAGGGTGAACTGCATGCCCTGATCGGTTCCAACGGCGCAGGCAAAACAACGCTCTTCGACATCATCTGCGGATTTACGAAACCGTCGCGGGGTAGCATCAGGTTCATGGGCGAGGACATCACGTCACTTCCTGCCTTCAAATATGCCCGACTGGGCATAGGCCGGACGTTCCAGATCACAACGCTCTTCAGGAGCATTACCGTGATGGATAATCTGCGCCTTTCGCTGGAGGCCCTGCCGGCAACGCGCCTGTCATTCCTTAAGTCGGGAAGTTTTTCAGAAGAGAATGTAAAGCCGATGTTCCAGTTACTCAATGCACTGGGCCTGTGGGAAACAAGGAACACGCCTGTGGCCGCCCTGCCCTACGGCGTCCAGAGGCAATTGGAAATCGTGATGGCGCTCCTGCAGAAACCAAGGCTGCTCCTGCTCGATGAACCCATGGCAGGGTTGGAGGCAGCCAATCGCGCGTCCATGATGGAGTTGATCAAAGAGTCGAGCAAAGAAACGACCATCCTGTTCATCGAACATGATATGGATGTGGCCCTGCAGCTTGCTGACCGCGTGACCGTGCTCCACCAGGGCAAACGAATAGCCCAGGGCAGCTCCGAGGAAGTGCAGAACAATAAAGAGGTTCAGAGAATCTATTTCGGCTTCGAAGAGACGAGTTGAATGGGACAGACACCGATCCTGACCGTAGAGCATATTCACACCTATTACGGGCAGAGCCATATTCTCCAGGGGGTGAATCTCTCGGTTGACGAAGGGAAGATCGTTGCGGTGCTTGGCCGCAACGGTGTGGGGAAGACCACCCTCATACGCTCTCTCATCGGCTTCAGCATCCCCAGGGAAGGAACGATCTACTTCAAAGGGAAAGATATAACCCATCTCGATCCTGCCGGCAGGGTCGATGCCGGCCTGGCACTCGTCCCGCAGGGAAGGCGCATCTTCGGTTCACTCACCGTTGATGAAAACCTGTTGTCCTCCGCACGGAAGAGAACGGGAAAAGCAGGACACACAGGACAGGCAGGACATGGAAATAGCTGGGACCGCGATCGTGTTTTCACACTCTTCCCCCAACTCAAAGATAGACGAAAGGTACGGGCCTCACTTCTGAGCGGGGGAGAGCAGCAGATGCTGGCGATAGCGAGGGCGCTTGTCAGCAATCCAGATCTCCTCCTGCTTGACGAACCTACCGAGGGTCTGTCCCCCTCAATGGTGAAGGAGGTCATCAAGATTTTGTCGGAACTGGAAAAGGAAGGCCAATCGATCCTTCTTGTTGAGCAGAACCTCAGGTTCGCTCTTGATGTTGCAGAACATGTCTACATACTGAGCAGGGGAAGTGTCGTGTACGACTCGACGAGCCTCGATCTTTCCCGGAGACCTGACATCCAGCTCTTACACCTGGGCGTCTCCACCGAAGCAAAGTCGTGACGCTGCAGGAGAATAAGCGTTCGCGTTCAGAAGGTAAAGCTGAAACCGAGCGCTGCCCCGGAGAGGCTCAAACCTTCCACAAGTTTACTATTGCCGACGCCAGTTCGGTCTTGCAGCCTTCGCGATGGCGGTTTCTACCGGCCTCGTCAGTCTGCCACCTTCCTCCATGTCTTGTCAGGATCAAACAGCTTCATCATCTGAGCAATTTTTGGGGTCTCTTTCCCGAGATTCTTCTCATAGACAACACCGTCATGGTTGACGACAAAGGTCATGACCCCTGAGACGCCGTATTGCGCTGGGTATGCGACCGCGCCGAATCCACCGATCATTCTCCCCTTGACAACGTACTCATAGGCTCCACCCGGGGCATTCTTTCCCTGCGCCTTCAAGAGCTTGAAAAAATATCCATGGTAGGCTACAGGCTTGTTGCTCGTTTTCTTGTATCCTTCCCGGGTTGCCCGTGCAAAGAGATCACCAAAGGGGCTTTCCTCTTCACCCGGCTTTGCCTCCCAGTAGAGACCGTCCTTCTTGCCCGGCGTGCTTACAAATCTCTGCGCATATTCGAAGAGACCATCTCCGTCCCGGTCTTTACCCGCATATTCCCTTTGTGCATCAACATAAGCCAGGCAGGCCTGGATGGTATTCAGTTCATTCTTTCCAATTCGCCGGTTGATAAGTTCTTCTTTACCTTTCTTTGTATCGAAGGACCACTTCTCACCCTTTTTCAGAATGGGGATCGGGAAGGGCCATTCCTCTGTGCCTATCTGAAGGACAGCCTTCGTGTCACCCTCTTTTATCAGCGCATTCTTCGTCTCGTATGCCTTAAGAAACCGCTCCCTGTCTGCCCTGTCCCTTACCGCATCTCCAGAGGAGAGAACCTCTTTCCCGGCGGGGCCGAAGATGGCCGTCAGTTCCTTCATGTTGTCTGCTTTGACTGCATCGGCTAAAGCCTTCACCCCTTCCTCGGGAGAAGCAAAGGTCTTCTGGCTGGCCTGCGCTGCGTAACCCTGCAAAGGGACAGACACCACCAGTACCAATGTCATAACAGCGACGAAGCAACAAAACCTCAATAGCCACTTTTCGTTTGTCTGTGTGTATGTATGCATAGTCTCCCCTCCTTATCTTCCTCTGCCGCCGCCGCCACTGCGGGAACCGCCGCCGCCACTTTTCGGACTGGATTGCCCGCCGCCGCCACTTTTTTGCGCGGATTGCGGACTGGTACCACCACTTTTCTGCGCGGATTGTGCGGAGGGCTTGCTCTGGCGGCTCGCCTGGCCACGATCACTCTCCGCCTTCGTATTGCTTCCTTTGTCCGCACCACCGAAGGCACTCTGCTTTCCCCCGCTTTCCATCGTCGAGGGGCTTGCCTTACCACCACGGTCTGCAGTTCCCGCACCAGGAGCCTGTCCGCCGCGATCCGTCGTTCCCTGTCGGGCGCCGCCACCCGCGGGCTGTGTTGAAGCGCCTCTTGCGTCCTGGCCGGTCTTGCCTCGATAGGCCTCCCGGGACTTCGCAGCGTCTGATGTTCCCTTATTGTACTTCTGGGCAGTCGTCTGATCCTTGTACGCGACTCCCTTCCGGCTCTCGGGATTGTGCTGCCACTGACCCTTGCCTCCCTGTCCGGTTGTGACTTTATTCTGGTACTTGCTCCGGTCGATGTTGTTATTGACGGTCGTGTTCCTGTTCACGTCGACGTCGACATCGCCTCCGTGCCAGTTGGAGTGACCCCATGCATAGCCCCATGCCGCGCCAACGGCAGCGCCGGCCATAAAGGAAAAGGCAGCCGTTGTGGCCACATATCCCGCGGGATAGACCGGGTACGGCGGATAGGCCGGGTACGCCCATGCGCCGTACACCACGGTCGGGTTATAGGCCGGGACATAAACGACCTGCGGGTTGGCAGGTTCGATGATGATGACCTGTTGCTCGACCTTTACGACCTGCTCCTTGGTCGTCTTCAGGTTACCCGATGCCTGTGCCTTTGCCCGAAGTTTCTGGATAGTCCCCAGAACATCCTTCTGCTGCGCGAGGAACGCGTCACCCACTTTCTGGGTCCAGTCGAGTTTCTCGCCCATCATTGCCAGGACCTGGGGAAAGTTCACCAGAGACTTAACGCTCGGGTCCCAGGGCTGCGCTTCAAGGGCCTTTGCCAGCGCGTCACCCTTCATATCCTTGTTCTGCTTTGCCCAGCGATCAGCCTGCACAATCTCAAGCGGATACGTGGAGGCCATCAGTATCTGGGTAAGCAGGGAGTCGGGGTAGAGGGCGATGGGGGCAAGCATCTGCTCGAGCTCTTCAGGCTTGAACACCTGTGGAGCCGGAGCCCCCTGGGAGTATGAATACGGGGGTACAACAAGGGTCGTCACAAAAACGAACGCCAGAACGATTAGATAACCTTTCTTGATTTTCATAACCACTCCTTTCTTTGGCCTACGCCATCTCGAGCAGAACGCCGGACATCGATTGCGTTCGGCCATTGACCTCGCCTGCCTTTGACTCAATCGAGACCGGAAAAATAGTCGATTACGAGTTCAAGGTTGCAAGCCCTTTTCCTCCCTGCTTCGAGCTTTCCCATCCCGAACGTGAGGAACGGCAGCATCGTGGCCCGTGCTCTTCTCACCTACTTCGAGATCCTCGTAATCTTTGTCCCCTGCAGACCGAGACCAGCCATGAGCCCCTTCTGGCTAAAAACGAACGCGTACACGTCCGATCGCGCCGTTGTAGTTGATATGCCACCGGCAGCTCCTTTGTCCACAACAACGATGCTCGGGCCTGTACCAAGTTCCCAGCCATCGCTTCGGTCAAGATAGTTCAGTGCGGCGTCGGTCATAAGGAACAACGCGGAGCCGTATCGCTGGCCACCGGCCTGCATGCCATACGAGACCGCGACCATCTCGTAGTACGCTACTGTTTTTCCGCCCTTCATGAGGGCGCCTTCGCCATACAGCCCGCCCACAACGAAACCACCCTTGGTAATACTCGGGAAGACGAGGACGGCCTTTGCCTTTTCGCCCAGTGCTTTGGCTGAATCTGATTGTGCGTACAGTTTCTGGAGGATGGTCCCGGCGTTACGGTCGATTTCTGCTGCGGATGCTGCTACGGCACGGCTCGGGCCAACGAGCGCAACGGCGAAGAGCGCAACGATACACAGGATAATTGTGGAATGACTATGTTTCATTATCGTTCCCTCCTTGTTGTTCACTGTTTTTCAGTTTTGACGAGTGGTATCTTTGCAGCTAACTCATAATAAAGCACCGCATTGATCTTGTTCTCGATCTGGTAATAGCGCGCCGCCTTCACATCAGGCAAAACTTTGCGGAATTTAGGGAGGTATGCCTTGCTAAGTTTCAGCCGAAGCGCTTCGATTGTCATAGACTCATCGAGCAGTTTCTTTGCAATACTATTTGTCATCGTGCTATACGCCGCCACATAGTCTGTGACTAGCTTTACCGTACGGGTACGGATAAGGAACAGTTCAGCCTGGTACTGTTCATAAACCGGCCAGAAGGCTTTCGCCTCAGCCTCGGTGAGTTGCATGTTCTCTGCGACAAGCAGCTTCTTGTCTGCTTTGACTTTCTCGAGAACGATCTGCATGGTATCAGCGGGTTTATCCTGAGCCACAGCAGTGCCGGCAAAAACAAGAAGAGATAGCACCAGCCCGACAATCAAAACTCTGTTTCCTTCTTTTCTTTTCATTACCATCCTCCGTTAAGATTTTCTGGTACGTTTGTGTGGCTTGACACACCCCTCGGCAATTTCACAGGAGATGAAGCGCAGCGCCCTTGAAGGTCCGGTGGCCCCCAGGGATACGCTATGCAATCCTTTCGTTTCGCTTCACCGAAAAGCGCCCAGGGGATGCGCCGGCCGTTAGCATCTTCGTCATATCTCCGAGAACTGGATGACGACTTTGATGTCGTCGGGCATTCTCTCTAGAACCTGCTGAAATTTTGCGGGCTTTTCATAGCGCGTGATCAGGCGGCTCAGCCACTTCCGGTCTAGCCCGGCCAACTTTTCATTCGCCGAATGCCAGCGACGCCTGTTCGCATTCACGCTGCCGACAATCACATTGTTCGTCAGGACCGGTGCCGCATCAGCGGCCGATGCCTCACCTATTTCCCGCCGCACCGGGCTGGTTGATGCCGGGGTCACGCCCGACGTTGCCTGCTGCACCCGGCTGGTTGATGCCGGGGTCTACCCCGGGCCCGGCTCCGACGTTGCCTGCTCTACCAGGCTGGTTGATGCCGGGGTCACGCCCGACGTTGCCTGCTGCACCCGGCTGGTTGATGCCGGGGTCCACCCCGACTCCGGCTCCGACGTTGCCTGCTGCACCCGGCTGGTTGATGCCAGGGTCACGCCCGACGTTGCCTGCTGCACCCGGCTGGTTGATGCCGCGGTCCCGCGCGGCGTTCAACGTACCGGGCATCGCAGCGATAATAACAGTAGCCATCACGACAAGTGCTGCAAATGCCAGACAGTTGGATCGATAGCTGTTCATTTCTCTTCTCCTTTTTATGGTTGATTTTGTGGGTTGATTTTGTGCATCGGCTGTAACCTCGATGCGCCCTCCCGCTCCTTCACTTCCCTCGCGCCCACTCCATAAAGCTTCTTCTCCAGTATCATTCATCTCATTTCACCATACGCCCATGTGGCACCCCTCCCTTCGGGGTAGAAGCACATTCGGCAGAAACGGCGGTGCCCCGCGGCAACGGTGTCCCGGAGGCGGCGGCTGGCTAGTTAGCCGGCTGCTGCGGGGCCGGGGCCGCCTGCGGCGCGGGCGCTGGGGCCGGTGCCGGTGCCGCGGCCGGTGCTGGGGCTGGCACGTTGACAATGACTGGCGCTGGGGCCGGTGCCGGGGCTGGTGCCGGGGCTGGGGCCGAGGATGCTGAGCCAACTGCGGCCCCGACGGCAAAGGCTGCCCCTCGGCCGCGCATCGCCTGAGCTTCGGGCACTAGTTTGTCTGACAGATACGGTATGTCAGTGATACACATCAAGAAAAGAATAATGGCTGCTCCTACAATCTTACATATCGGTTTCATGGTTTCTCTCCTTTCGGTATCAGCGGTTGGGCCCGCCGGTTGTCTTGGGTAGCACGAAAGAGGTCGCCTTGCTCCCCTTGGGTGGCACGAACGTGAACTTGGCATCGTCCACGGGGGCGGTGTTCCAGTCTCTCAGGACCGTGGTGATGCTCAGCAGCGCGGGGGTTCCCGTTTCGGTGACGATATACCTGGCCGGCCATGGCTGTTTGCCTTCGGTAATCCAGATCTGGAAATCGACCTCCGGGCGGCTGAAGAGCAGGTGATCGTAACTGACGCCGCGAACGACTGTCTTGCCGACCACCGCCGCCAGGGTCACATCCTGCATCATCAGGGGAAAGGCATTGCGGTAGAGCAGATCGGCGGAGGGGAGCAGGAGGCCGGCCGTTTCGCGCGCGAAGGTGATCATGCCCTCGATCGTGTCGGGCGCTTTCGTGGTCGCATAGGTCTTTTCCTTTGGATTGTACAGCGTCAGGGTTTTGCCGTCATAGAAGAAGCCCTGGTCCATGCCTGCGCCTGTGCGCACGGTGTGCAGCTTGTTCGGCCGCTTGACAGTCACCCTCGCCGAGAGGTCGTAATCAACCCGGTGCCCCGAAACGTGCAACTCTTCCATCATGCTTTGTAAATTCACGCTGAACTGCTGTAATCCGTCGAGAAAATCGGCACTCCGTTTCAATATCTGGACAGCGGCCGGATCCACCGCAGGCCCCTGGGCTGCCCGGGCGTCCGTAGAAACGGTCACCAGCAGGGTCAACACCCCGAGGGCAAACCAGGATGCGCCAATCAGTCTTTTCCATGTCTTCATGTTCTACCTCCTTCTTCGATTGGTTTGGTGTGACAACCGGGTAATTCCCGGACTTTTTCGCCCAGGGCGGTAAACATCGCCTCGATGTTCTTGGCGACCAATTGCAGGCACTTGGACGTGGACTTCAGCTGAAACGAAGGTCCTGCCTTCTTGAGGTACCCGTCGACCATCTTGAACATGCCTTCCGGTTCGAGATATTTCTTAGTGCTCATCTTTCTCCTCCTTTCCATGTACGAAAATTAAATCTATCGACTGCCCTGCTCTCCTGTCCGTCGATGTTGATGCCGACAACGACTTCGTCACTCGAGCCGTATCTTCTCCTGTCATTGTTCTCTATTCTTCGCCTCATGTCATTTCATCATTTCATTTCACCACGAGCATGGAACGGGACAGCATGCCTCCGGAGATGTTTCGAGCTTTGAACCCGTTTTGCAGAAGGATGCGTGTCGCGTAGTAGGCGCGCTGGGCGGAGCGGCAGATGACGAGAATCTCGCGGTCGCGCGGAAGTTCTCCCAGTCGTGCGCGGAGCTCCGGAAGCGGTATATTGACCACGCCCGCCACATGCTCCACGGCGAGCTCCGGAGGATTGCGCACATCGAGGAGGAACCCGCCGTCCACAGAGTCCCAGTGGCAGAGCGGCATGTCACCCCGAAGGACATCAGCCGGGACCATGCCCGCGAAGTTGACGGGATCCTTCGCGCTCCCGAAGGGCGGCGCGTAACAAAGCTCGGCTTCTTCCAGGTCGTACACCGTGGCACCCATCTGGATCGCCATGGCAAGGGCATCGATCCGCTTCTCAACGCCATCCTGACCCAGCGCCTGCGCTCCGAGGAGACGTCCGTCCGATTTCCGGAAGATGACTTTCAGCACGATTGTCTTGGCGCCCGGGTAATACCCTGCGTGTGAATTCGGGAAGAGATAGACTTTTTCGAAATCTTTTTGGCCCAGCCGCATGAGAAGCTTTTCGTTGGCGCCGGTCGTGGCGACAGTGGCCCCGAAGACTCCGATGACAGAGGTGCCCTGGGTACCGCGGAAACGGGAGTCGCGCCCGGCGATCACATCGGCCGCGATCCGGCCCTGCCTGTTCGCAGGCCCTGCGAGTGGAATGAGAGACCATTCGCCGGTGACGAAATCTTTGACTTCCACCGCGTCGCCCACGGCGAAGATATCCGGGTTGCTCGTGCGCATCTGTTCGTCCACGCGGATCCCTCCGCGCCCTCCGATCGCGATCCCCGCCATCTTCGCAAGCGTGGTCTCAGGGCGCACGCCGATCGCGAGGATCACGATGTCGGCCTGGTACGCCTTGCCTGATTTCGTCTGGACCTCGAGCGAGCCGCTTGCGGTCTGTTTGAATCCGGCCACCGCGTCATTGAGCGCAAGGCGGACGCCGTGCTTTTCCAGGTGGCGCTCGACGAGGCGGGCGCATTCCGGATCAAGGGGGGCCATGACCTGATCGAGCATCTCGACTATCGTTACTTCGAGACCCCGATGGGCCAGGTTTTCCGCCATCTCGAGGCCGATGTAGCCGCCGCCGACCACCACCGCACGCTTCGTTTTGTCCAACGGCTGAAATCCCGAGGACGTGTGCTCTTCGGATAAATCACTTCCACCCCGTTCGATCCACTCCCGGATCTCCCGCGCATCCGGCACGGTCCTCACCGAAAAGATCCCCGGGAGATCAATGCCGGGCAAGGGCGGACGGATCGGAGCCGCCCCGGGCGAGAGCACGAGCTTGTCATACGATTCGGTGGTTACCGCGCCGGTAACGTGGTCCTTGAGCTCCACGGTCTTCTTGGCCGATGAGATCCCGACCACCTCGCAACGTGTCCGGCAATCGATCGCGAACTGCATGCGAAACGTCTGTTCCGTCGCCACGAGGAGACTCGACTCTTTTTCGATCACGCCACTGATGTGGTAGGGCAGACCGCAGTTCGCGTACGAGACGTACGGCCCGCGTTCCACCATGATGATTTCTGCTTTTTCATCCAATCTGCGCAGGCGCGCCGCACACGACGCGCCGCCCGCCACTCCACCAACAATGATGACTTTCATAAGAGTCCCTCCGCATTCCTTTTCATCGTTGTAATATTTTCCTAATCACGCCCATTTCGTCTGGCATTCCAGACTAGCAGTATATTCATCTCACGTGGTTTCTTGCCTTTTCGATGGTCTCGATGCCCGTCGAACTCGAGATGGTGTCGAACCTGATCTCGGGCCGTTTAAGTGCCATCTCCAGGACCAGAAGTAAGTTGCGGTATTCGTCTGAGCGAAGATGAAGGTTCAGATCTTCCTCGGACCTCCAGACTTCTTCGAGCATAAGAACATTCTTGTTCAGCAGATCCCTGTAAATGTTACAACCCAGGCAGCCGGGCTCGTCCTTGCATTGCTTAGCCATCGATCCCAAGATTTTCAATGCCTCACTGCTCTTTTGGGGTGGTATCGTCATCCGTATGGTCGCGAGAATCATGTGCTCTCCCTCTTCATGACTCTGCTGACGGATCACCGGTCCGTCTTGTGGGTACAAGAATTCTCCGTGTCCCTGTCGAGGATATTGACGGCTTTTTCCAATCTCACGTAAATAAGATTGCCAAATCCGGGCCAAAGAAGAGTCGCGGAACGATTCCAGCATTGAGCTGTTGTTATCAAAAGGGTTTTGGTGCAATCGGGGTGTAGCGGTTAAGACTGAAGAGGCGAGAATAAGTGCCGATATACGGGCAAGAGACTTTAACTCGGCATTGGCTTATTGGAACGTTTGATGCCTAATTTCTTCATTTTCGCCTGCAGGGTTGTTCTCTTCAGACCAAGAACCTCGGCAGCGCCACCCTGTCCAGCGATGCGCCAGCCGGTCTTCTCCAGCACGGCCATTATATGCGTTCGCTCCATATCTTCGAGGTTACCGGTAACACCTGCTACTAAAGATGCACGTTTGGGAACGTGAACGACCAGGCTCTTGCCCTTGCTCAAGATCATGGCATGCTCGATTACATTCCGTAGCTCCCGTACGTTTCCCGGCCAGGCATAGGATTGAAGGGCTTGCATGGTCTTTGTCGGGATGCTTTCTATCTCCTTTCCCATCCTTTTCTGAAACTCCCTGACAAACGCCCGGACCAGGAGAGGAATATCTTCCGGGCGTTCCCGAAGCGGCGGGACCTCGATAGGAAAGACGTTCAACCGGTAATAGAGGTCCTTTCTGAATCTACCCTCTTTGACGTCGCGTGCAATGTCCCGGTTGGTGGCGGCAATGATGCGGACATTGACGCGCACGGGCCTTGTCGAACCTAAGCGCTCGAACGTGCCATCCTCGAGGACCCGGAGGAGCTTGCTCTGCAGTTCAAGGGGAAGCTCCCCGATCTCGTCGAGAAAGAGGGTTGATCCGTCGGCAATTTCGAATCGACCGATCATCTTTGTCATGGCGCCCGTGTAAGCGCCTCTCTCGCGGCCGAACAGTTCACTTTCGATCAGCGTGGGCGGAAGCGAGGCGCAGTTGACCGTCACCAGCGGCCGGTGTTTCCGCAAACTCATGCTGTGGATGGCCCTGGCCAGCAGCTCTTTTCCTGTTCCGGTTTCCCCCACGAGGAGAACCGTAGAGTCTGTCTTGGCAACCTGCTCCGCCTGACTCAGGACCTTCCTTATTCCGACGCTTTGCCCCACGATGTCCGTATGGTCAACCAGGAGCCTGACTTCCTCCCGGAGGTAAATGTTTTCTCTCTCAAGTCGTTGTTTGAGTTCCTTCATCTGCAGAGCGTTCAC
>Ga0316626_10000146_pt1 | contig 24435 bp, 22 predicted proteins | sample OWC_Aug_T1_C1_D5_FD_207656 | JGI IMG/M metagenome (GOLD analysis project Ga0316626, IMG submission 207656) | Wetland soil microbial communities from Old Woman Creek delta, Ohio, United States - OWC_Aug_T1_C1_D5_A | ecosystem: Environmental > Terrestrial > Soil > Wetlands | place: USA: Ohio...
TCTCTCTCCAATTCATGACGGTGAGAAGCTGCGGGGTGAGTCCAAGGGCGGTAAAATTGCCCAGCGCGAAACCCGAGACATAGATGCCTGTTGAAAAACCCAGTGCTCCCTCAGATGCCCATTCCTTAATGACAAGAGGCAGACAGGGAAGAATTGCCGCCGACCCTAATCCGAGAAAGATCTGGCTGATAAGAAGTGTGGAGTAGCCTGGAGAAAATCCCCGGAGGATGGCAGAAACGGCTAAGATGGGTAATGTAATTCTAAAGACATTCAGGTATCCAATTCGATCACCAATTAACCCCCAGGGGATCCTGAAAAGGAAGAGACCCATCATCACTGCCGAGAAGACAAGGCCGAAGTCGGCATGGGACAGATGCATCTCGTCCATGATCTGTGTGACCATCGGTGCTGTAGCGAAAAGCAGCAAATGTAAAAGGAATGCGATGACAAAGGAGAAGGAGAGCATGATCCAGGAATATGGATGACCACTCACGTTAGAACTTTTCATTGCGCCTCTGTTTCATGAAATCGTAAACGAACAGAGACCCGGTGTCAAGAATCACCTCTTCTCCTTATTCTGTCTGTCCCTTGAGGTTTAAGGCTTCAAAACATTTCTCGAAAGAATTGTAGGAAGAGCCACAAATTGAAAGGTCTGATCATATCAAAGAAAATCGGATGCAAATCTCTTTGCCTGATAGTCCCATTCTTGGGTCACGAGAGCGACCTGGGTTTGCCCTTTATCTACACATACGGTCACCGTCACAAACCCTCCACCCCCCTCAAAGGTGAGGTACTGAGGTGTCTCCTCGGTCAATTTCAATCCCAAGCCTCCATCTCCAAAGAAGCGCTTCGTTTGTTGGATGGCATCTTCTTGAGAAAGCTTTGTCTTACATTTTAGGTTCAACATCTATCCATCTCCTTTGCATTCGGGATCCAAGGACTTGGCCTTTTTTCTTTAATCTTGGGTTCAAGGAATCCAAGCGGTTGACCTAAAAAGTAACGGAGATCCGATCATTCGATCCTGAAAAAAGACTCGTCAAACTCGGGCCTGCCCTCGTACCTTTTCATAAAGAACTTAGGGAGCGCATTCCTGTCCTCAAAGAAAGTGGGATCTACTTCAATCCCGGCTTCATGGAAGGCCTTGACTATTGCTTCTGGAGACGGAGGGCAGCCCTTTGCAGCAATCATTTCCTGAATATCGGGGCTACCTTTGTTGGCCTCGAAGATGCACTTCCCTATCAGAATGGTCTTCTTCTTTCCGGGTGTTGGCTTCATCATTTTACCGGTAAGGATCTCCACGTCATCCCAGGGCTTGCCTTTCCAAGCTTGAGCAATAGCAATGGGGATCACTATACTGAGACCCCAACAGGCAGTACAAAGGGTGAGGTCATATTTTCGATAGGAAAGACCTTTGGTACCAATCTCATCCAACATTAAGGGAAGCGTTCCATTCTCGTTATACGGAAAAGAATATTCGTGAGGGGAAGCTAAATCCTCCAGCCTTTCTCCTACCACCTCTACATCAGATAGATCCACAGATCTTCCGCGAACCTTACCTAAATAGACCAGATGGAGGACCTCCGAAGGATTGTGTCCCAGAATCTTCGCCCCCACTATGTCAGCCGAGAGAAGATCGCCTGATGCCACCAAAATATTACTCCTTCTAATCTGCCCGCTAAAAAATGGCCCACATTCATTGGTATAGATACCGTCCAGAATGGTAAAAGAACTTGGAAGCTTGTTCGCAAGCCTTGCGATCATGTAGTGCAAATCCTTTTCCATGTCCACACTGTGGCATTTTTTTCGCGACTCAATATCTATAACCCCCTTCAAGTTCTTGACCCCAAGACTTACCACGGTTTGAGCATGAGTCTTGAGGACAGGGATATTGATAACGAAATCGCTGTTGAGGATATCGACATTGACGTTGAGCACCACACCTTCACCAAGATCAACCTTTTCAAAAGGCCGCTCGAAGATATTTAAACACTTCACCCCGTAGCGTCTCTTCATCGTATTGTAACCGAGATCATCGAAAGCTCGAGCAGCTTTCTCCTTGTTCTTGGGATCTGAGATCACGGGCCCTTCTCCGATAACAATCTCATCAACACCTCGATCTGTGAGGAGGGAAACCACATCTTCTACAACGCGAGATGTCGTGACCATCCCCCACTTGGGAAGAACGGCAGGGGAAACTCCTCTCCACAAGATAAGATTGGGCTTAATGAAAACCCTTGCCTTGCGGGACAACTGATCCAGGCCGTGAGAAAGATCAACTGCCTTCCGAACAGATTCGAAAGGCTTCTCATACTGGGCAATGGCAACAATTGATCTATCCATCTTCATTCCTTATTATATCCGGTGACAGGCGACCCAATGTTTAGGTCCGATTTCTCGGAGTTCTGGAACCAGCTTACTGCATTCCCCCATCCTCTCAGGACATCTGGGATGGAAGTGACAGCCAGAGGGGGGGGTGATGGAAGAAGGGACTTCTCCCTTCAATAAATGGCGATTCTTTTTGACGAGGGGATCGGGGACGGGGACAGCAGAGATTAATGCCTTTGTATAAGGGTGCTTATGATTGTCATAGAGATCGCGGTCCGATGCTATCTCCACAATCCTCCCGAGGTACATGACGGCAATTCTATCGCACACATGCTCCACCACTCCGAGGTCATGGGATACGATGATGTAGGAGAGATTGAAATCTTCCTTCAGGCCGTCAAGCAAATTGATAATCTGTGCTTGAATCGATACGTCCAGTGCGGAGACAGGTTCGTCTGCCAACAGCAGCTTTGGATTAAGGATCAATGCCCTGGCAATTCCTATCCTCTGACGCTGGCCCCCGCTGAACTCATGAGGATATCTCGCCATATGTTCAGGCCTCAGTCCCACTTTCTCAAGGATTTTGGCAACCATTTCTCGTTTCTTACGCCCTTTTGCAATTCCATGAACCTCAAGAGGGTCTCCCACGATATCTTCGACCTGCTTCCTGGGATTCAGGGAGGAGTAGGGATCCTGAAAAATAATCTGCATCTCCCTACGAAATAGACGCATTGTCTCTGAATCGGCTCGGCAGAGGTCCGTTCCCTTGAAGAGGATTCCGCCTTCATCAGGTTCAATCAGTCTCAAAATCAGCTTGCACACCGTGGACTTTCCACAACCACTCTCTCCCACGAGCCCCAAGGTTTCGTTTTCGTCAAGGTGAAACGAAATCCCATCGACCGCATGGAGATAGACTTTTTTTGAAAAAATCCATCGGCCCACAGGAAATCTTTTAGATAGTCCACGAACTTCAAGCAGAGGCATGAGAGAACTCAATGATACCGCCAGCACCGGGCCACATGGCTTTCTTCTACCGAGGTGACCGGTGGTGGTTCGGTCTCGCAAAGGGATTGAGAAGCGCTACAACGAGGAGAGAAGAGACACCCCTTCGGAAGATTAAGAAGGCTCGGTACCATCCCAGGAATTTCCTTCAGGCTCCTCTTGCCACACTTCGATTTCGTTCCAATACAAGGAACGGCCATCAACAAACCTTGAGTATAGGGATGAAGAGGATTCTTAAAGATGTCAACCACGCTGCCTACCTCAATGATTTGTCCCGCATACATCACGATGACCCGACGGGCGGTCTCTGCGATCAGCCCGAGATTATGGGTGATCAGAATAATGGCCATTCCGATTTTCTCTTTCAGTTGAAGCATTGTATCCAGAATTTGTGCCTGGATGGTAACGTCCAAGGCCGTGGTGGGTTCATCTGCGATCAAAAGTTTCGGGCGACAGGAGAGGGCCATGGCGATCATCACCCTCTGCCTCATACCACCACTCAGTCGGTGGGGGTAATCAAAGACCCTCTTTTCAGGCTCAGCAATGCCAACCAACTTCAACATCTCCACCGACTGCTCCAGAGCTTCTTTCTTATTCAATCCCCGGTGCTTGATGAAACTTTCCGATATCTGATTCCCAATCGTGTAGACAGGGTTGAGGGATGTCATCGGCTCTTGAAAAATCATAGAAATCTTATTGCCTCGAATCTGTCGCAACTCGGCTTTTGACAACCTGAGCAAGTCGACGCCTTCGAAAAGTATCTTTCCATCAGCAATCTTCCCAGGAGGCTCAGGGATAAGACGGAGGATCGATAGAACCGAAACACTCTTTCCGCATCCCGACTCTCCGACGATCCCCAGAATCTCTCCTTTGGATACATGGTAGCTCACATCATCGACTGCCCGGACCTTCCCCTCTGGCGTATCAAAATAAGTTGAGAGATTTTCGATCTGGATGAGTCGGTCCATTTCAGCCTGTTTCAACACTGGAAGACAGGAATTGATACCTTAGATGGGGGTCGAAAAAGTCTCTGATCCCATCACCCATGAGATTGATCCCCAAGGTGGTGATGAAGATCGCAATCCCGGGAAAGGTAGCCAGCCACCAATTCGTCAACATATAGACGCGTGACTCTCCCAACATCCCGCCCCAAGAGGGCGTTGGAGGTTGAACGCCCAGGCCAAGGAAGCTCAGGAAGGCTTCCACGATGATCATTCGAGCAACCTCTAAGCTCGACAAGACAATGACACTACTGAGTAGATTGGGAAAAATCTCGGAGAAGATAATTCGGTTACCTTTCATCCCCATGGCTCTAGCCGCTTGGACAAAATCGATCTCTTTCCATTTCAGGACTTCAGACCGCACCACCCGTGTGAATACAGGCCACGCCGTCAGGCCTAAAACAAGTAGCATATTTCTGAAATTAGGGCCGACCACTGCAATGACTGCGAGGGCGAGTAAGACAAAAGGGAATGTAATCATGATGTTGACCATGCTGGAGATGATCCAGTCCCATATCTTCCCGTAATAACCCGCGATCAATCCGAGCAACACGCCGATGGCGGTGGCAATGAGAACGGACACAAATCCGACCACCAAAGAGACTCGTGAACCGAAGATGATTCGGCTCAAAAGATCACGCCCGATATGATCTGTCCCCAAAAGGTGGACTGTGCTCCCTTTCTCCGCCCAAAAAGGCGGCATCAGCCTTTTCGTAATATCCCCTTCATACGGGTTATAAGGAGCAATGCAGGGGGCGAAGATGGCGAGAACGCATACAAAGCAGACGATCATTGCCCCAAAGACACCCATCCGTAACTTCCAGAGGACCTTCAAAGCTCTGTACAATCTCGCACGTATTCTCCCTAAAGATTCCATCCCTATCTATCTCTTATCCTAGGATCAATGAGGGCAACGATGACATCGACGATCAAATTTACCGAAATGATAAGAAGAGCTAAAAGAAAAAGAGCAGCTTGCACGACAGGAAAATCATACGTCCGAATCGCATTCAACAACAGGCTTGCCACTCCCGGCCAGGAAAAGACTGTTTCAGTCACAACAGCCCCTCCGACGAGGAACCCAAACTGTAATCCAACGAGGTTCACCACGGGAATGAGGGCGTTCTTGAACGCGTGCTTCACCACCACCTTGCCTTCAGAGAGGCCTTTCGCCCTCGCCGTGCGTATGTAATCTTGAGAAAGGATATCGAGCATTCCCGATCGGATCAATCGCATCGTCGGAGGGCTCTGCCAAATTCCCATACAAAAAGAAGGGAGGATGAGATGTTTCCATGTTCCATAACCAGAAACTGGGAGCCAGCGTAACTGAATGCAAAAAATAATCATCATCATGATGGCAAACCAGAACAAAGGCATTGCCTGCCCCATGACGGCAAAAGAGGTGGAGAAATTGTCTATGAAAGAATGGCTTTTAAAGGCTGAAAGGATCCCCAGGGGAATAGCGATGATCAAAGCAATGGACAAACCCGTAGAGATCAAGATCAGAGAGGCCGGAAATCTCTCCAATACAAGAGAGACAGCCGGCCTCTCAAGAAAGAGAGAGTTCCCGAAATCTCCTCTCACGGCATTCTTCAAATAGGCTAGAAACTGGACAACAATTGGTCTATCAAAGCCCATCTTGTGGCGAAATTGGGCAATCTCTTGTTCCGGTGCATCTAAAGGAAGCATCACCGTCACCGGATCGCCGGTAAGATGGAGTAGAACGAAAGATACAAAAGAGATTCCGATGCAGATGATGCCGACCTGAATCAGCCTCTGGCCTATTCTTACCATACCCTACCCTTCCTGGTTTCAGTGCCTTATTTCTTCATCTTGACGTCAAAGAATCTCGGTATCTCATCCGATCCGATCTTGATCTCGGCAATCCGATTCGCCACGCCGTAGGTCATCACATATTGCCACATGAAGAGCACGGGTGCCTCGTCCTTGATGATCTGCTGGAGCTTTGAGTAAATCTTCTTCCGAAATTCGGGATCCATCGAAGCCCGGGCCTGTTCGATCAACTTCGTGGTCTCGTCTGACCACCAGTAAGCCCAGAAGGATTGAGGGGTACAGTGCTCGTAAAAAATCGCGTCGAGATCATGGGTACCCGAATATCCCCAGCTCATTTGATACATGGGTCCGGCCTTCCCTTCCCGAATTTGGGTGAAGAGAGGCCCTTCGTCGGTAAATTCCTGGATCTTCATGAGGATGCCTACTTTGGCCAGATCCTGCTGCAGGGCTTCGATAAATTGCCTCTGACCGGGTATTCTCTGATGGCTGTTGACATGACGAACCTCAAAGCCATTCGGATATCCTGCCTCAACCAAAAGCTTCTTCGCCTTTTCAGGGTCATAAGGATAAGGCTTGATGGAAGAATCGTACCCAAAGGCGTATGGAGAAGCCCAGGTTGCAATCCTCACAGCCCTTCCCTTCATGATATATTTGATATACCCATCGATATTGGCCGCATAGTTGATGGCTTGCCTGACCTTCTTGTCCTGAAAAGGATTTGGCCCGCCCCTTCCTGCTCCATCGAGTTTAATGAAAGCCACTGGAAGGACACGGACTTCCACAATCCGTGCAACGCCAGAGTTGTTAATCAGATCGATCTGATCCGGCGGAACCGACTCAATAAAGTCGACCCCTCCTGCCAAGAGTTCTGCAATCTGTGTCGTCGTCTCAGGGATGGTCCTCCACACAAGCGTCTTTATGGGAGGCGCTCCTTTCCAGTAATTCTCGTTTGCTTCAACGACCAGCTCTTGGCCCTTCTTCCAAGAGACGAATTTGTAAGGGCCTGTGCCAACAGGATTGAGGGCAACATAGGCATCCCCCTTCTCCTTTGTATACTTCTCAGAGATCATTTGAAAGTTAGCGAGTCTTTCGAGCATCACCGGATAGGGCTTTTCCGTTCGTAACCTGACAGTATAATCATCAATCACCTCCACGGACTTGATCGAGATATGTTTTGGCCGCTGAGGTGATTTTTGATCCGGGTTTAAAACCCTCTCGAAATTGAACTTCACATCCTTGGCAGTAAAAGGATCACCGTTTTGAAATTTCACATCCTTTCTCAACTTGAATTCCCAGGTCAAGTCATCGACGATCTTCCAGGAAGTGGCCAAACAGGGACCGATCTTCCTCGTCACAGGGTCTCGGTAGACGAGGTTATCCCATATGTGCAGGCCCACCACAAACATCGGCCTGACACTGTGCATATGAGGATCCATGGTGGGCAAGTCATAGGCCGTTGCAATGACGATCTTGCCTTGCGACTCAGCCCCCAGGACATTCGATGAGGCAACAAAGATCATGAAGCCGTAAACGATGGTGAACAGCAAAAATAGATGAAACCTTCTTTTTCTCATGATACAACCCTCCTTAATGAAAAAATTTTTGATAACCCTTAATCCGAACCCCTTTCCCTAATTATCCCTCCTTTCTTTTTAAGATTTCCCCGTCAATTATTTCTAACAGGTTCATCACTTCTTAATCTTCGCATCGAAGAATCTTGGGAATTCATCGGAGGGGATTTTCATATCAATCTTGCTCGACAATCCCCAAACCATCACGTATTGCCACATGAAAAGAAAGGGGGCCTCTTCTTTGACGATATGTTGAAGCCTTGAGTAAGTCTTCTTCCGGAATTCGGGATCCATTGAGTTCCGGGCTTGTTCAATCATTTTTGTCGTCTCATCCGACCACCAATAGGACCACTTGGAATGTGGAGTTAACTGGTCATAAAAGATGGAGTCGCAGTCAAAAACGCTATAATAACCCCAACTCATCTGGTACATGGGCCCGGCTTTTCCCTCTCTGATCACCGTCGCCAGGGGACCCTCATCGGTATACTCCTGAATACTCATTCGGATCCCCACTTTGGCCAAGTCGGCATGTAGGGCTTCGATAAACTGCCTCTGCCCGGGGATTCTCTGATGGCTATTGACATGGCGGACCTCAAAGCCATTGGGATATCCTGCCTCAGCCAAGAGCTTCTTCGCCTTTTCAGGATCATAAGGGTAAGGCGTGATGGAAGGATCGTAGCCAAAGGCGAGTGGGGAAGCAACCGTTGCTATCCTCACTGCCCTTCCTTTCATGATATGTTTGATATATCCGTCGATATTGGCCGCATAGTTGATGGCCTGTCTGACCTTCTTGTCCTGAAAAGGATTTGGCCCTGATCTTCCCATCCCATCGAGCCAGATGAAGGCGACCCTCAGGATGGGCACTTCCACAATCCGGGTAACGCCAGACTTGTTAATTAGATCAATCTGATCCGGTGGAACCGACTCAATAAAATCCACCCCTCCTGCCAGAAGTTCTGCAATCTGCGTTGTCGTTTCTGGGATTGTCCTCCAGACGAGTGTCTTTACTGAAGGAGTTCCCTTCCAATAATTCTCATTTGCCTCAAGAGCCAGCTCCTGGCCCTTCTTCCAAGAGACGAATTTGTACGGGCCCGTCCCCACAGGATTGAGGGCAACATAGGTATCCCCCTTCTCTCTTGTATATTTCTCAGAAATCATCTGGAGATTCGTAAGTCGTTCAAGCAAAATGGGATAGGGCTTATGCGTTTGGATACGAAATGTATAGTCGTCAATGATCTCCACAGCCTTAATGGCGGCATGCTGAGGTCTCTGGGGTGATTTTTGATCGGGATTCAAAACCCTGTCTATCGTAAATTTGACATCCTTTGCAGTGAAAGGATATCCATTGTGGAACTTGACATCCCTTCTTAACTTAAACTCCCACGTAAGGTCATCGATCGTCTTCCAGGAAGTTACCAGATGAGGGACGATCTTCATCGTTTCCGGATCCCGATAGAGAAGGTTGTCGAAGAGGTGCCAGCCTACGATTAACATGGGTCTCACCCCATGCATGTGGGGATCCATCGTGGGCAAGTCATAAGCAGTTGAGATGACGATTCTCCCCTTGGGCTGACCCCACAATGCGCTTACTGAGGCGAAAAGAAAGACAGATCCGTAAATGACAACTTGTAATAATACGATAAATCTCTTGGATTTCATGGTTTTCCTCCCTTCCTGAGAAATTTATTTAAAACCTTTAACGACGGAGAACCTTTCCCGGTAGGCTCCTGCGGTAATTCCCCCTTTCGACCACAATTTTTCCATTAATGAGTACATATTCTATCCCCTCCGGGAACTGACGGGCATCATTATAATTTGCCTTGTCCATGATTCGCCCGAGATCAAAAATGACAAGATCACAATACATACCCTCTCGTATCAACCCCCGATCCCTAATCCCCATGATTTGAGCTGGCCATGAGGTCATCTTCCTCACCGCTTCTTCAACGGTGATTATCTTTTCATCTCTTGCGTAACGACCTATCACCCGAGGGTAGGTTCCGTAGGCAGCAGGATGGGGATTTCCTTTTCCAAAATCGACGGCATCCGTGGAAATTGCTCCGAGAGGGTGTTTGATCAAAGTCTTGTTCGGTTCGTCTGTTGAAAGATCACCCGATACGCCAAAGACAAAACAACTCACAACCCCATTCTCCTCAAGCATGAGATCCGTAACCGCATCAAAGGGCTTCTTTCTGACGATCGCCGAAACCTCCTCTATGCTCTTACCCATAAACCTCCTGTTTTTTTCGCTTCCGACATGGTAGACATGGATGTTATTCCATCCAACGGCTTCTGCAATGTTATGAGCCCAGCATCCAGGAATCCATGGAGGCCAGCCGGGAATGGTACTTTCAATGTCCAACTCAATTCGACTCCTGACCGCAGGAATCCGAAGCCTTTCCAGAAGCTTCGGGGTCCCTCCCTCTAAAGACCAGGGAGGAAAGATGGCGGTCATGCTGGTATTGGCAGCAACATAAGGAAAGACATCGTAGGAAATCGAAACGCCTCGCCCCCTTGCAGCCTCCTCCAGCTTCAGGGTCTCCTCGATCTTCCACCAGTGGTCCTTTCCCACGGCTTCATGATGGGAGTGTTGAATGGAAACTCCTGTCTCCTCTCCAATCTTGATGATCTCTTTCACTGCAGGGAGAAGGGTCTCGCTGGAACCCCGGATGTGGCTGGTAAAGATCCTCCCTTTCTGAGCGGCCATCTCTGCGAGGGTTATAAGCTCATGGGTTGCCGCATACATTCCTGGTGGATAGATGAGGCCGCAGGAAACGCCAAATGCTCCCTCTTCAAGGGCATCCAGGACATACCTTTTCATTCCGGTTAGTTGTTCTTGGTCTGGCATCGCAGCGCTCATCCCCATCACAGCAATCCGGATAGTTCCGTGACCGACCAATGTCCCCACGTTCAGGGCCACCCCTTGAGTCTCTAATACTTTTAGGTAATCTCCCAGAGTCGACCAGTCCCATTTCGATCCTTCAGGGCTCATCCAATAGGTTCCCTTCAAAAGGTTTATATTCCCTTGGTTGATGGGTCCCACACTCTTCCCACAATTGCCGATGATCTCAGTCGTTATACCCTGTCGTATTCGTCCTTCCAAGTAACAGCACTGATCCTTCTGATTCAGTGAAAAGATAAGATCGGTGTGGGAATGGACATCGATAAAGCCTGGGCAGACCATCAAGCCCGTTGCATCAATCTCTCTCTGAGCCTGCCCGGCCTCTATTTTGCCAATGGAGACGATCCTCTCTCCAATGATTCCCACATCGGCTCTGAACCAAGGATTTCCAGTTCCATCAAACACTTTTCCGTTTCTGATTGCAATATCGAACATCGTGTTCTCCAGTGTCCAGATTTTTTTATTCTGTGGCGCAAAGATACTTCACCCTGGTCTCTTCATCCCTTCTCAATTCTTCGATGGTCGATTCGTAGACGATCATGCCTTTGCTGATGATATAGGCGTAATCCGCTACCTTCAATGCCATCGGGTAATTCTGCTCCACCAAAAGAATTGAAAATCCACGCTCTTTGAGCTGGCCAATAATCTGACCAATTTTCGAAACAATGATAGGAGCCAGTCCTTCCGAAGGTTCATCCATCAAGAGCAGATCGGGGTTTGTCATTAAAGCCCGGGCAATGGCCAACATCTGTTGTTCGCCGCCGCTGAGCAAATTCCCCCTCAGGTTAGCCCGTTCCCGCAGGATGGGAAAATAAGAATATACGGTTTCGAGCGACCAGCCTTGATTTCCTCCGGTCATTCTTGCTGCCATGGTTAGATTTTCTTTTACACTTAGCGAAGGGAAGATATGTCTTCCCTGTGGAATCAGCCCTATCCCCATTTGAACAATCTGGTAGGAGCGAAGGTTCGTGAGGTCTATCCCATTGAACCGAATCGAACCCCGGCGAGGCGGCGTAAACCCGACAATGGAACGAATGGTTGTTGTTTTCCCCATGCCGTTTCGGCCCAGGAGAACAACTACCGAGCTTCTCTTCACCTCCATCGTAATTCCCTGAAGGATGTAGCTTTCTCCGTAATAGGTATGCACATCAACCAACTCCAACATGATCGATGCATTCCTCCATTCCCATATAGATTTCCCTCACCCTCGGATCGTCCCGGATGACCTCCGGTGTGCCATCGGCGATGACCTGCCCGTAATGAAGCACAATAATCCGATCCGCCACGCCGAAGACAAGATTCATATCGTGATCGACGATAAGAACCGTGATCTTCGAACCAAGATTTTTTATTAATCCAATGACTTCAGAACTTTCATCCCTTGTTAACCCAGAGCTGGGCTCGTCCAAAAGCAAGAGCTTAGGGTTCTGGGCCAAACTGAGAGCAATCTCAAGTCTTCGTTGTTCTCCGTGTGATAAGTTCTTCACTATTTCATCTCTCTTTTCCCATAACATCGCTGCATCTAAATTCTTCCGAGCCTCATCCATCAGGTTTCGATAGCCATTCATGGGCCAAAACATTTGAAAGCGAGAGGGCTTTGTGCCATGGAGGGCAATCAAGGCATTGTCCAACACCGTGAGGTTCAGGAAAAGACTGACAATCTGAAAGGAGCGAGCCTGCCCAAGATGGGCACGTTGATGCGTAGGCATGTTTGTAATATCCTGCTCGAAAAAGAATACCCGACCGGATGTGGGCGATAACTGTCCGTTGATCACGTTAAAAAGGGTTGTCTTCCCCGCTCCATTCGGTCCGATGACCACCAAGCGTTGTCCCGTTCCCACGCTAAAAGAAACGCTGCTCAGTGCATGGACCCCACCAAAATCTTTAGATAGACTATCAACCCTCAATGCTTCCATGTCGATAACCGATCTGCTTCCAAAATCGAGAAAGATAGATGACAATTCCTCCCCGGGCATACATGATGGCAACCACAAAAGCTCCACCCAGGATGAGAGGCCAGCGCTCGGGAGTAAAGAGGCTTGAAAAGTATTCCACAAATATAATCACCATCGCCCCGATCACGGGTCCGATCCGTGTTCCACTGCCGCCGATGATGACCATACACATCGGCAAAAAAGAGGTCCCGACACCAAGATAGACGGGGGAGATCAACCTGTTGAAATAGGCGAACAGGACGCCGGCTAATCCGGCAAACGCTCCCGTCACCACGAATATGATAAATTTATAAAGCCATGTGTTATAGCCTAAAGCCTGCATGCGAATTTCGCTCTCCCGAATCCCCCGGAGGGCATATCCAAAAGGAGAGTTCATGATTCGATAGACTAAATAAAAGCAGATACAAAAAAAGATCAGGACAAAATAGTAGAAATAGATTGTATTCCACTCAAGAGATGGAATCCCCAGATCTGGAAGGGGTATTCCTGCAATTCCCTGCATACCGGGGGAATTGATCCAAAGCCAGTTCCAAGCGACGCTGTAAAGCAATTGTGCCAATGCGAACGTAACCAAAAGAAAGTACATCCCTGATACTCTCAGAGAGATAAAACCAAAGAGAACCGCGATGGCCACTGCGACCAGGATACCTAAGGGAAGACCGACCCAAAAGGAGGTGATGCCAGTGTGGAGCATGAGCACCCCAACCGCATAACCTCCCGCTCCAAAGAAGGCGGCGTGCCCCAGAGAAAGAAGCCCGGCATGGCCATAAATAAGATCGAAGCTCGTGGCAAAGATAGCGAAAATGAGAAACTTGGTCCAAATACTTTGCATGTAAGATGGCAGCAGAGCGGGCAATATGCCCAGGACAACTCCAGCGCCAATCCATGGCAAAAAACGGGTGATCAGGTCCTGCAATGGACTTCCTCTCGCTGCCATTTCTTAAACTCTCCTCCCAAGGATGCCGCTCGGTTTCACAAGGAGGATAACGACCATCGCAAGGTACATCGTAAACATGGCAAATTGTGGAAAGAGAGATTTGCCAAACGTATCGATCAGACCAATCGAGATACCCCCGGATAAGGCTCCTTGCACGGAACCCATGCCGCCCACAATGACGACGATCAATGCGACCAGCAGAATATCAAGGCCCAAGATACTGTGGACGCCCATGAGCTGAGCTCCCACCACACCAGCCACCCCCGCGACGAAAGCCGCCAAGAAGAAGACCAACATCGAAACCCTCTCAAGGTTGATTCCAAGCCCCATTGTCATTTCTTTGTCATCCATTCCCGCCCGAATGATCGCACCGATTCGGGTTCGGTCTTGCAACCACCATAAGACGATCGCAACGATGACCCCCATTGCAATGATCACGAGGCGTGTGATAGGGTAAGGCATTCCAAAGATGTCTAGGAGACCTGACAGGGCTGGGGAAGAAAATTGCATGCGAGGTCTCCCCCCCCAGATCCAGATGCAAAGGTTAGTAATGATATAGACAAAACCAAAGGTGAGGAGGACCTGTTCATTTGGCTGCTTATAGAGATGGCGTAAGAAGATCCGTTCGATGGTGAGTCCGATCAGACCACTCACCAACCCACCTAAGAAGACGGCTAACCAAAAATTCATCCCGTAGTGGATGGCAACCGTCCACCCCACATAACCACCTAACATATATAAGGCGCCATGGGCCAGGTTGGTAATCCCCATCACTCCCATGACGACAGACAGACCTGAGCCTGCAAGGAAGAGGACCATGCCGAAAGAGATTCCGTTCAGTAGATTTCGTCCGAACACTTCCATTGGAATCGATCTCGTGTGGTGTTGATTCAAAAAACAGGTGGGGCAAAGACGACCCCACCTGTTGATCGTTGACTACTTCTTAGGTAGCCTCCAATCGCGAATCGCTTTCACAGTGTAAAGAGGTGGCGACAACACATATTCCCCACCTACTTTCTGAGCCTCCGTCACATAAACATCGGTAATGGCAACTCCCTCGGGGGTAAAGGAGAGAGGGCCTTGCGGGGTGTCCATTTTAAGCTTTAGCACTGCCGGCCAGAGCTTGTTGTATGAGTCATCTCCGCCCGTAGCCTTTAAGCCTTCCAACATGACCTTCGCGAGTGTGTAGCCATTCTGTTCCGAGCAGCTCGGCACCTTTCCGGTCTTGGCCTTGATGGCCTTTACAAATTTTTGATTGATCGGGGTATTGATCTGCCAGGAGTAGGAGGCTTCGCCCTTGATTCCGAGGGCAATATCTCCAAGCTCTTTTAGCGCTTCCGGTGTGTAGTCTCCGTCTTGCGTGATCGTTATCAATGGCATCTTCAACCCAGCCTGTCGGTACTGGTATATAAAACGACTGACCGGTCCGGGACCCTCGAGGGCAAACATGACGACATCAGCCTTCTTGATGGCCGATACAAAGGGGCTGTAATCCGGAGCGCCGACAGGTGGCCATAATTGCTGAAGCACCTTCCCCCCTGCATCCTCGAAACCCTTCTTAACACCGTTCGTATAACCTATTTTACCCGCATAATTCGCGCCGACCGTGATCATCGTCTTATAACCCAATTTTTGAAAAGCATACTGGCCGAATGGATAAGTCTGCGCATCGACCGTAGTCGGGTAGATGAGATAGGTCTTGTACTTTATCGTCTCGAACATTCCGTTGATCAAGGAGGTGATGATCACCTTCTTTTCCGCCGCATAGGGTGCAATAGCCAGATGGGCATCGCCCATGAGCGGACCGATACAGATATGAATCTGATCTTTATCCGCCATTTTCTTGAACTTGTCGAGGGCAACCGTCACATCCGTCGCACCGTCTTCGACAATAAGCTTAATCTCCCTGCCCGCCACCTTGTAGCCCGCCTCCTCGAGCGCCAATTCAATGCCCGCCTTGAACTTGGGGCCTAAATCGGCCACTGGTCCGGTGAAGTCCAGAATCGCACCGATCTTTATCGGCTCTGCGGCACAGGCGTCTCTGGCGGAGCCCAAGAATGCTGGAAAGGTCATAAACAATACTGCAAGAAATATGAAGATTAACTTTTTCATTTGTCCTCCTCCTTCCTCAGGTTAAAGATGAACTTTTCTCTTCAAAAATCATTGCTTCAACAACCTTTTTAGGTGCTCACCTCCTTTCCCCGTCCCTTCCATTCAGACCGTCACGCATGACCTGTCTACTTTTTCAACTGCTTTCTGACGAACGTGAATTCGCAATACTGATTCGTCAAACAGAGCTGCGAGGGAAAGTTAAAGAGCCACTGATCATATAAGCCTGCAAGTTTCAGATAGGTCTCAAAAATAGCGTGGTTGCACTCCACCTGGATTTTTTTGTTATAGTCTTCTGCCTCCTTGGGAGGGAGTAGATTCCAGATGATCTGAGTGGTATAGGGGCAATCGAAACAGCGCAGGGTGACTCTGTCTTTCGTTTCCTCCGCAATCTCCATGGGATTGCCGAAAAGCGCAAAGCTCTTGACCATAATCTGAGCCACATCATGAATGGTGAGTTTGTCCTCGGGTTTCTTACCGATCGCTTCGCAGAGGCTCGGCCATTCCAGTTTGGATCTCAGCTCCCACAATTTGCCGTACATCTTGACAGCCTTGTCGGTTCCTAATTCCTCCTCCATGGTCTTGAAAGCGGAATAGTCATGCAGTGTCCAAAGGGTCATTGCATCATTGAAGACCTTCTCCCAGGTAAGTTCTGGATGGATTTTCATCAATTCGCGCATATTCTCAACAAAACTATTGTGCCTCATTTCTTTCAGACTTTTAGCCATGCTGAATACCTCCTTCTTTTTTTTATAATGGAAACTTCTGCTGAAATCCTATCCACCTTCCCGCTTTTTCCAGCTATTCCGGAGTTCACCACCTCCCTCTATTCAGAGAATATAAATCAGCCTATGGGGGTATAGCTCATCCCAAGGCTTTCGGCTACTGCCTTGTGCACCACTTCTCCTCGGATCAGATTCATTCCTCTAGCTATTTCTGGATTTTCTTCCATAGCTCTTTCGTAACCTTTGTTTGCCATCTCCAACACATATGGAAGCGTGGCATTTGTCAAGGCCATGGTGGAAGTCCTGGGAACGACTCCCGGCATGTTCGTCACACAATAATGGACCACGCCCTCCTCCACATAGGTTGGATTATCATGAGTAGTCGGAGAACTGGTTTCACAACATCCTCCCTGATCAATCGAAATGTCAACAATGGCCGCCCCTTTTTTCATACCTTTGATCAACTTTCGAGAGATCAATTTAGGAGCCCGTGCCCCTGGAATAAGAACAGAAGAAATAACCAGATCGGCTTTCAAGACCTCTTCTTCCACAATTCCTTCATTCGATATCAATGTCGTTACGCGACCGTGCATGATATCGTGAATGTAGTTCAACCGGTCTTGGTTTATGTCCAAGATACTGACCCTTGCATCATTCCCCACGGCACCCAAACAGGCATGGACTCCTGCAACACCACCCCCAAGAATAACCACTTCAGCTGGCCGTAAACCAGGTACGCCACTTAAGAGGATTCCCATCCCCCCATTCTTCGCCTCAAGGCAGTATGCTCCTGCCTGTATGGATAGACGGCCGGCAATAGCGCTCATCGGAGCCAGGAGAGGCAAAGAACCTTTTTCCGTCTGAATCGTCTCATATGCAATGCCAATAATCTTTCTCTGAATCAGCTTTTCTGTGAGCCCTTTATCCGCTGCTAAATGCAAAAATGTGAAAAGAATTTCACCTTCATGCATCCAATCAAATTCCGGTGCGACAGGCTCTTTCACTTTCAGGATCAATTCTGAGTCGGCCCATATCTCCTCGGGATCTATTCGTACCTCTGCTCCTGCTCGGAGGTAACTCTCATCTAGAAAGCCACTCCCCAATCCGGCTCCAGCTTCAATCAAAACGGTGTGACCTTCTTTCATCAACGTTCGAACACCGGCAGGAGTGATGGCGACCCTTTTCTCTGCTACTTTCAATTCTTTTGGAATCCCTATGATCATGACTTATTTTCCTATACCTAAGAAATCAAAATCCATCATTCATTCTATGTCTTTTCAATCTGGACAGAGCCTCTTAACAAGCCGCGCCACCCTCGCTCCGAATTCGGTGCAGACCTTTTTTCGCTCCTCATTCGGGGCGCCTACTGATATCGGGCCATAGTGCCCGCCCGAAGTGGATCCCGGGACGATCATCCCGTGGACTAAAAAGGCACGGAGGATATCGAGAATCGCCGTCTCACCTCCCCCACCCAAGTCGCCTGATGATGCAAAGGCTGCGCCCACCTTTCCTTCCAATTTTGGGAAGTATTTGATGCTCTCATCGACCAACTTTTTAAATTCTGCCGTGGTCGCCGCAAAATAGGTTGGAGTCCCGATAATAATACCCTGGGGTTCAAGTAGATCTTCTAATTTTGTGTTTTCGATCTTTTTCCGACTGACATTCACTCCCTCACTCTTCACGCCCGCTTCGACCGCCTCTGCCATCCGTTCCGTATTACCGGTCTTGGATTGATAGACAATCAATATCTTTGCCATGACGTCCCTCCTTTCTCTTCATGTTATATAAACCCTCGGCACGCGTTTCCCGACAGCACAGACAACTTCATAATTGATCGTTCCAAGCTTTTCAGCAACTTCGTCTACGGGAAGTCCTTCACCGAAGAGGGTCACTTCATCTCCTGGCCGGACATTCTCCACTCCGGAGACGTCGATCATGCACATATCCATGCAAATCCGGCCGATCAAAGGTACCCGATAGCCCTTGATCAGAACCTCCCCTCGATCTGACAACAATCGGCTATAGCCATCTGCATATCCCACGGGGAGCGTAGCCACAGGGGTTTCTTTGTCGGTAATAAAGGTTCTGCCGTAACTAATGGAAGTCCCGGAGGGAACCCTTTTGACAAATGTCACTCTCGTCATGAAGGTCATGGCTGGCTTCAACTCAATACTGTGGCTGACCTCTGGAGAGGGATAGAGGCCATAAATCATGATACCGGGCCTCACAAGATCATAATAGGATTCAGGGAGCTCCAGGATGGCCGCGCTGTTTGCCATATGCTTTTTTGGTATCCTGATTCCCGAAGCCTCGATTTCTCGTACAACCCCATCGAAAATCTCGACCTGCTTCTTGGCAAAGGTCTTGTCTACCTCATCCGCACAGGAGAAGTGGCTAAAGATCCCCTTTAATTTCAGGTTTTTGAATCTCCCTAATCTCCTAACAAAGGCCAATGCATCGATGGGCTGCACGCCGACCCGGCCCATGCCTGTTTCAATCTTGATATGCACGTTGACCACGGCCCCTTTATTGGAAGCAATCTCATTCAAGGCTTCTGCAACTTCGAGAGAGCAGACTGTCTGTTCAAGGCCAAAATCGATTACCTTATAGGCCTCCTCTGGTTGAATCAAACCCAGAACCGTAACCGGAACATCCACGCCTGCTCTTCTGAGCTGTTCACCCTCTTCAGGCACGGCAACACCGAGACAGTTCGCACCACTCTTGAGAGCAGACAAGCTCACTTCCACTGCCCCATGCCCATAGCCATCCGCTTTGACGACAGCCATGATCTCCCTGCCGCTGCCTATTCTTTTTCGAATCTGAGCAACGTTATAGGCGACGGCACTAAGGTGGACTATGGCCTTTGTCGACCGTCCGATGCACATTTCTTTCTTCTCGCCTCGGATAACAGATTGAATCGCCCCGAAATGAAGGCCCTTCTTCTCAGGAAAGTCCCATCTGGGTTGCAACGGCTGCTCCGTCGTAATATTCCGTGATTTTTCGAATCTTGCCTTTTTCAACTCTGAAGATGTAAGCGATGGGGATATCCACAAATTTGCCCGTCGCAGGCGTTCCACGAAAATCAGCCCGGTTCGTCCCACTCCAGCGGACCTCTGCAAGAACCTGATCCTGACCCGAAAAAATATTCAAGATCTCCGCCTTGCAGTCCGGGAAACCTTCAAAGAGCTCCCGATAGCTTTTCGCAATCTGATCACGACCCACTGCCGGCGGGGGGCTTGCCACTTCCTCTCCCACGGCATCCTCCCAGCAGAGAGAACTCATCCGCTCCACGTCCTGCACATTCATTGCCTCAAGCCATTTCCTTGCAATGTGAATTGCCTCGTCCATTTTTCACTCCTTCTTTCTCGAACAGGAAAAAAGCTCTCTATTTTCTCCTTTCGAATCTCACCCGGCATGTGTTATCTCCACAGCACTGAAACTTATCCATGGTAAAGGAAAACTTATCGAAAACTCCCAAGGCCTTCAAAATCGCATCATAGTAATTTACAGAAGTCGCCGCTTCCGTTTTTAAGGTCATGGAACGGGCCTTCTCCTCCCCAAGGATCGTCTTCATATTTGCAAAGTAGGCACAAACTCCAAGTTCCGCCTCATGAACATCCCTGTTATGTTTGGTCACATGATAGGGGATCCCGATCGATTCCCAATAGGCTTTCGAAAGTTTGCCTAAAACATCCATGTCGATCTTCGATGGATCCTTTATCCCCAACGTCTCCTTCCAGTGATCTAAAGCCCCAAGAGCAAACTTTTCCCAGAGGCCCATGTAAATTTTCAGACCGTCTTTGGAGCCAAGGTTTTTTTCAAGATACATATAGGCGCCAAAATCATAAATGGTAAAAGCTCTCAACCAGTTGAGAAAGGCCTCTTCAATGTATTCTCCCATCCCGATGATGGCGGGATGGTTTTTATCGTTGAGGATACCTACAAGGATCTTATTAATCTTATCGACATTGGGCTTTTCTTCGACACCCAAGACCTTGTTCGCTTTCTCCAGTCTCACGGTGTAAAAGAAGCTCCAGAGGTTATAAAGAACTTTTTCCCTTAGCTTCGGGTCCTTCACATTTTCATTCAGACCATCGATAAGGTTCTGGTTATGGAAAGCCATCCCCTGCGACCAGATATAGATATCCTCTTGGGGTTTATGCCCCACTTCTTTAAGGCCGGCGAAGGCTTCATTTCCTAAGACTTGCTCTCTCGATTCCATGTTTCTTTCTCCTTTCAAACAATAATTTTATCATCCACTACCGATTGGCCAATCTCCAGACCACAAGCGCTATCGTATCCCCTACTGCTTTGAGATTATTTGGATTGATCTTGTCAATGCTGTCATGGACCGAATGGTAGTAAGGATCATCCGCCGCCCAGAACACGGTGGCAGGGACTCCGATTTCATTAAATCGACCCTCTTCAGGAACCCCCCAGGAGGCGGTCATTCTTCCGAAACCATACCCCAAATCAGCAGCCACCTCATCGACCATCCTGATCAACCACTCGGGATGAATGATGGGCTCACAATCAGGCCACTGCCCCATTTCGACTTGTTTCACGATACTGCCCACGGATATCATATCCATATCCAGCAAGGCCTTCATATTCTTGACCAAGTCGGCTTGATGGATCTGGCAGTAAGTCCAAGCCCCTGGAGTCGCATCCTCCTCAGCCGTTGTCGAGATGAATTCAATCGAACGTTTGGGCCTCATCTGACTCAGCACGCGGGCCACTTCTAACAGAGTTCCCGTCCCAGATCCATTGTCATTTGCCCCAGGACCAATTGCATTGTCACGATGGGCCAGGATACCGACCCTTTCCTCCGGGAATTCTCTTCCTTTGAGGATGCCAGAAAGAATGACCGACTCCCTCTCCTCGTTCACGGTTTTCGTTTCCATACGAACCCTGCAATGGCCCGTGGAAAAGGCCCGGACCAGCTTAAGGCCCCCAACTGCAGAAATGCAGATAGCAGGAAGCTTTTTCTCGCAGAACCGCTTAGTCAGATTGGAATTTCCTGCTTCCATGCTCATCCGGTAGGGCCATGGCATAGGATGAATAAAAATGATTCCCATGGCCCCTGCACGAGCTGCTCTATCAGCAAAGGTCCCGAGCCAGAACTTCGAGTATCCCAGTGTCTCCTCGCTAAGAATCACGATCTTCCCTTTGACATCGACTCTCTTGTAGTCTTCCTCCTCTCCATCCCCAAGCCAGACGGCGTCGGCCTCAATACCGCCCTTGGGTGTCGAAGGCGAAAATAGCGGAATGACGCCCTCAAGCGCTTCACCTGTGGAAAGGACTTTCAGGAAAGGCTCCTCGTCTTCGAAGGCGAGGGCTCGGAAGGGGGTTTCCATGATCTCAAGGCCGTAGGCTTTGAATTGATCCTTCATATACTTTATAGATTTTTTATCCCCTTGGGTTCCTACGAATCTATATCCCATATTGGCTAATTCGCGAATATGGGCCAACGCTTTTAAACCGGATATCCGGCGCTGGAGAGCAAATTCTTGGTCTGTGATCATTTTCAAATCCCTTTCCAAAGAAGATCGGGCTCCTCCTACTCTTATTCAGCCCTCCGTAGGACCTTTCCAGGTCTAATTGGATTAAAGCTGCCTCTTTCAAGAAGAACCTGGCCATTCACAATGACATATTCAATCCCTTCAGGAAATCTTCGAGGCTCCTCATAGGTAGCCCGATCAATGACCCGACCTTCATCGAAGATGACCAGGTCAGCAAAATGCCCTTTTCGGATGACCCCCCTTCCCTTCATATTAAGCCGATTTGCGGGGAAGGAGGTCATTTTCCGGACCGCCTCTTCGAGGGGGAGCAGCTTCTCTTCTCTCACATATTTCCCTAAAATTCGAGGATAGGTACCATAGGCTGCAGGATGGGGACGCCCTGCTCCCATATCAATCGCATCGGTCGCATATCCTCCTAACCGATGGCGGATGAGTTGACGAAGAGGAACATCCGTTTCTCTGTCTCCAGAAACTCCAAAAATGAGCTGGCTGATCGCCCCTTTTTCCTCTACCAACAAATCGCTGATTGCATCGAAAGGCTTTTTCCCAACTTTTTTACCAAGCTCCTTTAAATTTAAACCCTCGTATCTTTTGTTTTTCTTACTCGGGATATATCCAATGTAGATATTCTCCCAGCCTGTCGCCTTGACGAGATTGTGCGGCCAGGATCCCTCTTTCCACGTGGGCCATCCCGGAACCATCTCTTCGATATCTTCTTCAATCTGCCTTCTTGTCTCAGGATGCTTCAAACGCTCCATCAACCCTTCCCATCCTCCTTCGAGCGCCCAGGGAGGATAGATAGCAATCATCATGGTCATGGCTGCGGTATAAGGGAACATGTCATAGGCGATATCAATTCCTCGGTCTCTTGCCTCTTCTTCCATTTGAAGGGATCTCTCAATCTTGTCCCAGTGTTCCCGGCCCAACGCCTCATTATGGGAACGATGAACACGGCAACCAGACTCTTCCCCAATTCTGATCAGTTCCATTTCCGCGAAAAGGTCTGTCTCACTCGATCCCCTGACATGACTGGTTACAATTCCATTGTACTTTCTGACGACTTTGGCCAATTCGATGATTTCCTTCGTGTCCGCATACATCCCGGGTGCATAAATCAGACCGAGAGACATACCAAAGGATCCCTGCTCCAGGGTTTCAGCTAAATTCCTTTTCATCAATTCCAACTCGTCTTGAATGGGTCTTCCGCTGCGAAATCCCATTGCAATGGTTCGAACTGCGCCGTGCCCGGTGAGCGTTCCCACGTTGACAGGTACTCCGTTTTTCTCCAATAATAAAAGATAAGCACCCATGTTTTCCCAATCCCAGGGCAGATCTCCGGGAGACATCCACCCGGTGACAGCTTTCATCAACCCTCTTGACTGATCTGTGATGGGGGTGACGGATATTCCACAGTTGCCTAATATCTCGGTAGTAATTCCCTGTCGGATTCTGCCCTCCAGATATTTATGTGGATGATCAGTCGCAAATATGAGATCGGCATGAGAGTGCTGGTCGATAAACCCGGGACATATGACAAGGTTCTTCGCATCGATTGTTTTTTTGGACGGGGCCTTTTCAATCTGACCAATCCCCGCAATCGTCTCTCCTTCGATGGCGATGTCAGCATAGAACCAGGGATTTCCAGTTCCATCGACGATCTTGCCATTTTTGATGAGAAGAGAATACATGAGGCTTTCCTCCGTTTAGAAAGAATTAACGCCAAATCTACTTCTTGCCGTTCAATGCCCTGACGGTCTCGCGGACATAAGCGGTTGTACTCTTAGAATCTTCAGCCAAAAACTGGAGATCTTCTTCTGTAGGGGCATAGCCTTTTGCCATTTTTAAGGCATTTTCGATATAAGAGTAACGGATCCTTCCGATATTAAAATCTTCCACTTCAACTTGGGCCACTCTCTCCGGAATGACAATCGTTTTACCCGGAATATTTTCTTTCGGATTTCCCTGCCTCACCTCAATTCCGTTCTCTTTTGCAAAGGTGAGTTGAGAAGAAGGTAACTTTCCAGCAGAGGTATATTCTGTCTCCTGAACCACAAGAATCTGTTCCTGGTCCATCTCTCTCGCGAGGGCGATTGCCCCTGCCAACGACGTATTGCCCGCGGGTCCTCTTTCAATCCCTTCAAGCTTGGCCAGCAGTTCGGTCGTGTAGAAAACCTCTCCCTGGCTGACTAAAACGTATCGGTCAAGATAGCGAAGACCCCGCGCACAATTCCTGGGGACATCCGTCCGATCGGGCAGGGTGAGAAAGGGTATTCCAAAACCGGTATGGCCCGTGGTGAAGGACTTCCGATTAAAATCAAAGTCGCTCGCCATGTGAAGGCCCCGTAGATCAACGGATACGCCCACGACAACCGTTTGGTGGCAGCCAGCCTTCTTCAGGCCGCGAGCCGTCCCGGTTATATTTCCTCCTCCGGCATGGGTGATCACAACCATATCAGGAAAACGGCCTTCCTGCTGAAGAGCTTGCTGCGCTAATTCGTATCCCAAGGTCTCGATCCCGAGAATACTTGTTGGCACATAGAGAGAGGCACTAAAAAAACCGGTCTCTTCGAGCACCCTCAGCATGATATAAAA
>Ga0316626_10000148_pt1 | contig 24122 bp, 10 predicted proteins | sample OWC_Aug_T1_C1_D5_FD_207656 | JGI IMG/M metagenome (GOLD analysis project Ga0316626, IMG submission 207656) | Wetland soil microbial communities from Old Woman Creek delta, Ohio, United States - OWC_Aug_T1_C1_D5_A | ecosystem: Environmental > Terrestrial > Soil > Wetlands | place: USA: Ohio...
CCGCCTTTCGCCGGAGCGGAACGGTCGTCCGCGAGTTCATGGAGGGACATCCCGGGAGAATGATCGTCGCGTCACTCGCCCTCGGCATGGTGCTGGGAGCTCTCGGCCGGAGCGCTGCGCGAAACGGCATGAGGAGCGGTCGCTGACGATGAAGAACGTTCCGGGGGCGCTCCGGGAGACCCGCTCGCGCTGGACAACCGGGCGGCACGCGCCTGGGCAGGGGAGGATCGGGACAATGGCACGCTGTGACGCTTGCGGCAACGAGTACGACAAGCCCATCCAGGTCGTGACTCGCGATCGAAAGGGCATCTTCGACAGCTTCGAGTGCGCCATCCAGACCCTCGCTCCCGTGTGCACGACCTGCGGTATACGAATCATCGGACATGGCATGGAAACAGGTGGGATCTTCTACTGCTGCGCCTCGTGCGCCCTCAAGGCGGGTGTGACCGGCATGAGGGATCGACCGCTGGCGGAAAGGTAGAGCCCGGATTCGACCGGAGGCGCTGCCGTTGTTGCTCGCATCGCCTCGAAATGGCCAATGCCCGCTCGCGATGTCCATGCGGGCGGTTGCCAAGGAGGAGGACTACCATGCTGAGCTACGCACTGACCTTTCTCATCGTTGCCCTGATCGCCGGCCTGCTCGGTTTCGGTCTCGTCGCCGGCACAGCGGCCTATATCGCCAAGGTCCTGTTCTTCGTCTTCATCGTTCTGTTCCTGGTATCCCTGATCACCGGGCGGCGCACTTCGGGTCCGGTCTAGCTGTCACGGCCCTGTAAATATTACCTCGCGGGCCTGCACATCGTGCGCCATACGTCCGGATGCAGGCAGGTCCGCCCTGCGGCTCGCGCCGCTCAAGCCGAGGAGCGGTAACGGCATCCAGCCCCGGCGATCATTTTCAAGCCCCGTCTTCGCGCTGGCATGCGTCGTGCTCAAACGCCGTGCCGGAATCGAATCGGGCTCGCAACCCGGAGCACGGGATTCGTATCGGTTGGCGCGTCCGGCGGGCCGGCCTTCCGGGTCAGGTTGTGAACCAGGAGACCGGATTGTCTGCGACGACTGCTGGGGTCTTTCTCGGTATCGACGGACTCGAGGCGCGAGCGCGCACCTTGGCCGGTAGTCACACGCTCGCGCATTCGCCGCGTTCTCGCGGCGGCACAGAGCGGTTCTACGACCGGATGAAGGACAATGTGCGGGCGCTCCGCGTCGCCTACCGCATCCTGTCCGAGGACGTGCGCCGGGCCGAGTCGGTGGCACCGGCCGCCGAGTGGCTTCTCGACAACTTCCATGTTCTCGAAGCGGAGATCGTCGGACTCCAGCACGATCTCCCGCGCGACTACTACCTCGAGCTGCCGAAGCTCGCAGACGGGGAGTCGCCCGGCGGGGCCCGGGCTTATGCCCTCGCCTGCGAGCTGATCCAGAACAGCGACGGCCGCCTGGACCTGGAGCGGATGACCCGGTTTCTAGGCGCCTATCAGGCCGGGGATCCGCTCACGATCGGCGAGCTCTGGGCGTGGCCGAGCATGCTCAAAGCGGCCCTCGTCGACGGCATGCGCCGACTGGCCGAGATAACCATCGCCGACCGCGACGCCCGCCATCTGGCCGGCCTGATCTGGCGGCGCTTCGAAGCCCGCGCTGCGAATGCGGCGGGGGCGGAGCAGACGGATCCGGAGGGGCTGCAAGCCGCGCCGCCTCTGGCTTGTCTCGTCGAGCTCCTGTCGCGGCTCCGGGACCAGGGTCCCCATGTCTCCTCATTGCAGGCTGCGGTCGAGAAACTTCTCGCCGAACGGGGACTCAGCTCGGACGAAGCGATCCATACGCAGTACACGCATGACGCGCAGGCTCACGTCTCCATGGGCAATGCGGTGACCAGTCTTCGGTTCTGCGCCTCGCTCGACTGGAGTCTCTTCTTCGAGAGAGTGAGTCTGGTCGAACAGACCTTGCAGCGCGATCCCGCGGGCGTCTACGGGCGCATGGACTTCCTGAGCCGCGACCGCTACCGGCAGGCGCTGGAGGAGATGGCAGGCCCCACCGGCGGCGAGCAGGTCCAGATCGCCGAGCTCACGGTCGAGAACGCGCGCCAGGCGGAGGAGAGCACGGAGCACTCAGGGGATCTCCGCCGCCATGTCGGGTATTACCTGATCGGCCCTGGTCGTGCCCATCTCGAAACCCAGATCGGCTATCGGCCGGAACTGCGGCAGCGGCTGCGGCGTTTCCTCTTCTCCCATGCCAGCGCTTTCTATCTGGGTTCCATCGCGGCTCTGACGGTGGCCATGGCGTCTCTTGCCGCCAGCATCCTCGCCGAATCCGGGTGGGACCGCTGGGCGTTTCTCCTGATCCTGATCCCGGCCAGCGATCTGGCCATCGGGCTGGTCCAGTGGGGAGCGGCGAGGTTCGCGCCGCCGCGTCGCTTGCCTCGGCTCGAGCTGCGCGACGGTGTTCCGCCGGACGCGCGGACGATGGTCGTCATCCCGACATTGCTCGCGAGCCGGGCTGGAATCAACGAGCTCATCGACCATCTGGAGGTGCTGGCCCTGGGCAACAGAGACCCGCAGGTGTTCTTCGCCATCCTCAGCGACTTCCCCGACGCTCCGGCCGAGGAGATGCCCGAGGACGGGACCCTGCTCGCGACCGCGCGGGAGGGAATCGAAGCGCTCAACACACGCTACGCCGAGGAGAACTGGAGCCCGTTCTACCTCTTCCATCGCGCCCGCCTCTGGAATGCCAAGGAAGGCTGCTGGATGGGCTGGGAGCGAAAGCGCGGCAAGATCGAGGAATTCAACGCGCTTCTTCGCGGTTCCGACAGCACCAGCTATGCGCTCCGGGTCGGTGACCTCACCGTGCTGCCATCGATCCGCTACTGCATCACGCTCGACAGCGATACCCTGCTGCCGCGGGGCGCCGCCCGGCAACTGATCGGGATCGCCCTCCACCCTCTGCACCGCCCCCGGCTGGATCCTCGGCGCGGCTGGGTGACCGCAGGCTACGGAATCCTGCAGCCCCGCGTGAGCGTCGCCCTGTCGAGCGCAGGGGGATCCCGTTTCGCGCGCATTTTCTCCGGCCATACCGGCGTCGACCCCTACACGACGGCGGTCTCCGATACCTACCAGGACCTGTTCGGGGAGGGCATTTTCACCGGCAAGGGTCTCTACGATGTCGACGCGTTCATGGCAGCGCTCGCGGAACGCGTGCCCGAGAATGCAGTCCTCTCGCACGACCTCTTCGAGGGGCTCTATGCGCGCGTCGGCCTCGTGTCCGACGTGGAAGTGGTGGACGACTACCCGGAGAACCTGCTGGCCCACGCTCGCCGGCAGCATCGCTGGGTGAGGGGCGACTGGCAGATCCTCCTCTGGATCCTGCCGTGGATCCCGACCCGCACGGGGGTCGAGCGAAATCGCCTGCCGCTCATCGCGCGCTGGAAGATCTTCGACAACATACGTCGCAGCCTGGTGGCGCCGGCGATCCTCCTCCTCCTCGCCTGGGCCTGGCTCTCCCTGCCGGGGAGCCCGCTCGGCTGGACACTCGCCGCCCTCGCGACCATGAGCCTGCCGATCGGGCGGGAGATCGTGCGCCTTTTCGCCGGGCCCGGCCCGCAGCAGGCCCTGCGCGTGCATCTGCGCCTGGCCGTCGAGGAACTCCAGGTCGCCGCCGGACGCGTGCTGCTCACCGTCGCGCTGCTGCCCTATCACGCCTACCGGATGCTCGATGCGATCGGGGTCACGGTCGTCCGCATCGCGATCACCCAGCGGCGGCTCCTGGAGTGGGAGTCGGCGGCCGCGGTGAACGGGAAGCTCGCCGCCCTCGGGGGATGGGCCGGACTCCGGCACTTCCTCGGTGACATGGCCGCCAGTCCCGCCGCGGCGGGGGTTCTCGGCATCGCGATCCTCGCCGCCCGCCCCGCCTCATTTCCTGTCGCCATGCCGTTCCTGCTGCTCTGGCTGACCGCACCCGGCATCGGCATGCTGCTGAGTCGCCCCCGCTTCATCTCGACATACGAGCTCGAGCCCGGGGAGCGCGAGCTCGTCATGCGCCTGGCCGCCGAGACCTGGAGCTACTTCACCACCTTCGCCGGCCCGGGCGATCACTTCCTGCCGCCGGACAACGTGCAGGAAGCGCCCGCGACTCAGGTCGCCCATCGCACTTCGCCCACCAACATCGGGCTGGCCCTGCTCTCGACGCTGGCCGCTCATGATCTCGGGTTCATCGACGCCGGCGAGCTCGGGGACCGCCTGGAGCGGATGCTGGCGGCCATCGAATCGCTCGAGCAGCATGCCGGACATCTGCTCAACTGGTACGACACCGAGACCCTGGCCCCGCTGGCGCCGCGCTATGTCTCGACGGTCGACAGCGGCAACCTCGCGGGATCGCTCCTCACCCTCGGTGCCGGCTTGCGGCAGGTCGCAGCCACGCCGGCCGGTCGTGCCTACGCGGAGCCCCTGCAGGGCCTGGCGGCCCGCTGCGAGGCGCTGTTTGCCGGCATGGACTTCAGTTTCCTCTACGACCGGCGCCGGCGGCTGTTCGCGGTCGGTTATCGGCTCGCTGATTCCGAGGGACCCGGTCGGCTAGACCCCTCGTTTTACGACCTGCTGGCCTCCGAGGCGCGGCTCGCCAGCTTCCTCGCCATCGCCAAGGGTGATGCGCCGCAGGATCACTGGTTCAATCTCAACCGCCAGCTGGTAGGCGCCGCCGGACGTCCCACGCTCGTGTCCTGGAGCGCGTCGATGTTCGAGTATCTGATGCCGCTGCTCATCGTGCGCAGCTATCGGGGGACCCTGCTCGATGACAGCTGCCGCAATGTGGTCGAGCAGCAGATTGCCTATGCGCGGCGCCAAGGCGTGCCGTGGGGGATCTCGGAGTCCGCCTACAACTTCGTGGACCATGCCGGTCAATACCAGTACAAGGCCTTCGGAGTCCCCGGACTGGGGCTCAAGCGCGGTCTGACCGATGAGCTGGTGGTCGCGCCCTATGCCACGGTGCTCGCCGGACTCGTCGATCCGGAAGCTGCGGTGCGGAACCTCCGGTACCTGTATCGGCTCGGGCTGCACGGCCAGTTCGGCTGCTACGAAGCGATCGACTTCACACCACCCCGGCACTACGGCTCACCGGATCTGAATTACGCCCCGGGCGCCGCCGCGGACCAGAGCCCCCGACTCCGGCGAGCGGCGGGCACCGTGATCACCGCCTTCTTCGCTCATCACCAGGGGATGATTCTCGTTGCGCTCGCCAATCTCCTGCGCGAGAACGTGATGGTGGAGCGCTTTCACTCCGACCCGCGGATCCGCGCTACCGAGCTCCTCTTGCAGGAGCACGTGGCGCGGCACGCCGTGCTCACCAAGCCCCGGCCGGCGGAGGCGACCCGCGTTGCACCGCCGGTGATGGCCGCCGCCCCGCGCGTGTTCCGCTCTCCGCATACGATCGTGCCGCGTGCTCACCTGCTCTCGAATGGCAATTACACCGCGATCGTCACCAATGCCGGCTGTGGCGCCTCCTTCTGGCGTGGTCTGGCCGTGACTCGCTGGCGAGAGGATCCGACGCGTGATCTCGGCAGCCAGTTCATCTATCTGCGTGATGTGCGGAGCGGTGTTGTCTGGTCGGCGGCCTATCAGCCGAGTGGATGTGAGCCAGACGACTATCGTGTCACATACCTGGCCGAGAAGGCGATCTTCAAGCGGCGGGATCAGGGCATCGAGAGCCAGCTCGAGGTGGCGGTATCGCCGGATGAGGACGTCGAGGTGCGGCGGCTGTCCCTTGCCAACCACAGCAATCGGTTGCGCGAGATCGAAGTCACCAGCTACGTGGAGCTGGCGCTCGCCCCACCCGCCGAGGATGAGGCGCATCCCGCATTCGGGAAGCTCTTTCTCACCACCGAGGCCCTTCCGGACAAGGCGGCGTTGCTCTGTTGCCGCCGGCGGCGGATCGACGGCGCGGAAGATGTCTGGGCGATCCACGTGCTGAGCGTCGAGGGACGGATGCCGGGACCGGTGGAATGGGAGACGGATCGCGCCCGCTTCCTTGGCCGGGGCCGGGACCCGAGCGATGCTCTGAGCATCGATGGGCGTCCCCTCTCCGGTACGACCGGGCCGGTGCTGGACGCGGTCTTGAGTCTCCGTACCCGGGTCCGGCTCGAGCCCGGAGGGTTCACCCGCCTCGCCTTCGCGACGGGAGTGAGCACCAACCGATCCGACGCCTTGGCGCTCGCCGAGAGATACCATGACGCGGCCGCGGCCGCGCGCACGTTGGCCCTCTCCTTCACCCATGCCCAGATCGGTCTCCAGCACCTGGGCATGACCACCCAGGAAGCGCAGCTGTACATGGCCCTCGCTTCACGCGTGATCTACGCCGATCCATCCTTCCGCGCCGATCCCGCCGTCATCGCCGCGAGCCGGGGCGGGCAACCCGGTCTCTGGCGTCACGGCATCTCGGGGGATCTGCCGATCGTGCTCGTCCGCGTGGTCGAGGATGACGATCTCTCCCTGGTCCATGACCTGCTCAAGGCCCAGCAGTACTGGCGTCTCAAGGCGTTCAGCGCCGATCTGGTCATCCTGAACGAGCATCCTTCCGGATATCGCGCGGAGATGCAGGATGCCATCGCATCCCTGCTCGAGCGGGGCCCGTGGCGCGCCTGGCGGGATCGGCGCGGGGGAGTCTTCCTGCTTGCCGAGGACACCACCTCGGAAGACGATCGAGCGCTCCTGGCGGCGGCGGCCCGCGTGGTCTTGAGTGGTGAACGGGGCAATCTGGCGACCCAGCTCAATCGCCCCACCTTGACGGAGAGCTTGCCGATGCCGGTCGCTCCCTGCTGTCAGGAGACGCAGCCATCGCCGGCGCCGGGAGACGATCCGGGCGAGCCGGCTCCGATCCCGCCGCTCGACATCGCCAACGGCCTGGGCGGCTTCTCCGACCGGGGGCGGGAATACGTCGTGGTGCTGGAGGGCGAACGCGAGACGCCCCTGCCGTGGGCCCACGTTCTGGCCAATCGGGTCTTCGGGACCGTGCTCACCGCCTCCGGATCGGCATTCACCTGGGCTCTGAACAGCCGGGAGAACCGTCTCACTGCGTTCGCCAACGACCCGGTCGAGGACCCCACGGCGGAGGCGATCTTCCTTCGCGACGAGGAAAGCGGCTGCGTGTGGAGCACCACGCCCGGCCCGCTGCCTCGCAAGGCCACGAACAGCCGCTACGTGATGCGCTTTCGGCCCGGGGTGGCGCGCTTCGCTCATACTGCCCACGGCATCGCTCACGAGCTCCAGGTCGCGGTGCACCTCGCGGATCCGGTCAAGATCTCCAGGCTCACTCTGCGCAACCAGTCCGATCGGTGGCGGCGGATCGGCATCTTCGCCTATGTCGAATGGGCCCTGGGGCGACCGCGGGCGGGCGAGAACCTCCACGTGGTGTCGGAGCTCGACGCCGGCGGGACCATCCTGGCCTGGAATCGCTATCACGCAGTGTTCCCGGACCGCGTGGCCTTCTTCGCGGCGAGCGAACCCGCCTTCTCGGTCACCGGGGATCGCCGCGAGTTTATCGGCCGGAACGGGTCGCTCAGGCATCCCGCCGCGCTCGGCCGTCCGGCTCTGCGCGGGCGGTTCGGGGCCGGACTCGATCCCTGTGCAGCCATGCACATCAAGATCGATCTCGCACCCGGCGAGACACGCGAGATCGCCTTCGTTCTCGGGCAGGGTGGGAACCGCGCCTCGGCGCTGGCGCTCAGCGGTGAGCATCGCAGCACGACCGCGGCCAGAGACGCTGTCGAAGCGGTCCAGGATCATTGGGACGAGTTTCTCGGACGCGTCAAGGTCAAGACGCCGGACGATTCGTTCGACCTTCTCATGAATCACTGGGCCCCCTATCAATCCCTGGTCAGCCGGGTCCTCGCTCGTTGTGGCTACTACCAGCCCGGCGGCGCCTATGGCTTTCGCGACCAGCTCCAGGATGTGCTGGGGCTGGGGATTCTCGACCCGGCGCTCGAGCGGGAGCACATCTTGCGAGCGGCTTCCCGGCAGTTCGGCGAGGGGGATGTCCAGCACTGGTGGCACCCGGACAGCGGCAGCGGCGTCCGCACGCGGTGCTCGGATGACCTGCTGTGGCTCCCCTATGCTGTCGCCCACTATGTGGGACAGACCGCTGATGGCACCGTGCTCGATGAGCGCGTGCCGTATTTGAGCGCGCCGCTGCTCCTTCCCCATCAGACCGAGGCCTACGGAACGCCGGCGGCCGGCGAGGTCGGAACCCTCTATGAGCATTGCCTGCGCGCCATCGACCGGGGCTTGACCGCCGGGCAGCACGGCCTTCCGCTCATCGGCAGCGGGGACTGGAACGATGGCATGAATCGCGTCGGTCACGAGGGAAAGGGGGAAAGCGTATGGAACGGCTGGTTCCTGTGCGCGGTGCTGCGCGAGTTCATCGCGATCTGCATGCGCAGGGGTGATGAGGAAAAGGCCGCCGGCTACCGGCGGGAGCTGGCGCGGCTCGAGGACATGCTCGAGCTGTCCTGGGACGGGGACTGGTACCGGCGCGGATACTTCGACGACGGAACCACGCTGGGCTCTGCTCGTGACGAGGAGTGCAAGATCGACTCGATCGCTCAGTCGTGGGCGGTCCTCTCCGGAGCCCGGGTGGCGCCGCACCGGACCCGCCGAGCGATGGACGCCGTGCGCACCCATCTGGTTAGACGGGGGCCGCAGGTCGTGCTCCTGCTCACCCCGCCTTTCGACAGGACAGCCCGGAACCCGGGGTACATCCAGGGGTATCCACCGGGGATCCGTGAGAACGGCGGTCAGTACACGCATGCGGCGATCTGGACCGCGATGGCGGTGGCGACCCTCGGCAGCGGGGACGAGGCGGCCGAGATCCTCCACATGCTGAATCCGATCAACAGGACGCGAACCCCCGAGCAGACAGAGCAGTACAAGGTGGAGCCCTACGTCATGGCGGGGGATGTGTACTCCCATCCGATGCACGTGGGTCGCGGTGGATGGACCTGGTACACGGGTTCCGCTGCCTGGGCCTACCGCCTGGGGATCGAGACCATCCTCGGTCTCAAGCGGCACGGCGACACGTTCGCCCTCGCGCCGTGCATCCCGGGGGTCTGGCCTGGCTTCACCCTCGACTGGCGCTGGGGGGGGAGCATTTATGAGATCGAGGTGACAAATCCGGAGGGCCACTGCCGCGGGATCCTCGCCGCGACCCTGGACGGGGAGGATATCGATCCAGAGGCCATTCCGCTGCGCCGCGACGGACGCCGGCATCAGGTGAAGGTCCTCCTCGGCGTGGCGCCGCCCTGCCCGCCGCCGAGGCCGGGCGACGTGGGGGCGGCCGAGCCGCCGCCGGCGCCGGCCGAGCGGAACGAGCTGGCGGCCGGTCAGCTCCGCAAGTGAGCCCCGTGCACCCGGGAACATCGTCCCGGCCCTGAGGGCGGTCGCGGGGAACCGCTCCCCGGGCCGGAGTCTTCCCTGGCAAACAGCCTCGAAGCCTGTAGAGTTGAACGGCTGGGCAGCAAGTCCCGGCCTCCGACCCCGCTACAGAGGAGGTCCCCCGATGCCCGGATCGAACTCGAAGCCATCCGCCGTCGCCGATCCGCTGGGCGATCCCGGTTCCGGCGTGGAATGGGCGCCCGCCCCGGCCTCCGCCTCACCGCGCGCGCTCGTCATCGACGACGATCCCGAGACGCTCGACGCCATGGCGGCGCTCATCGAGCGAGCAGGGTTCGCCATCGAGACGGCTGCGGACCTGGCGGCCGCCCGCGGTGCTCTCGGCGGCGAGCCACCCGAGCTCGTGGTCATGGATCTCGTGCTCCCGGACGGCGACGGGATGAGCCTCCTCCGCGAGTTCGAGTCCACACCGCCCCCTCATGTCGTCGTCGTCACCGGCCACGCCACCGTCGACACCGCGGTCGAAGCTCTGCGGTGCGGCGCCACCGACTACCTCACCAAACCGATCGACGTCCAGCGCCTGCAGGCGATCCTGGCTCATGTCTCGCGCGCCCGCGAGCTCGAGGTCGAGGTGGGCACGCTCCGGGCGCAGCTACGGAAACTCGGCCGCTTCGGCCCCCTGGTCGGCGTCTCGCCCCCGATGCAGCGGGTCTACGATCTCCTGGGCCGCGTGGCGCCCACCGAGGCGACGGTGCTCATCACCGGTGAGACGGGAACCGGAAAGGACCTCACGGCGAGCGCGGTCCATCATTTCAGCCGTCGCCGGCGCGGGCCGTTCCTGGCGCTCAACTGCGGCGCCATCTCGCCCAACCTGATCGAGAGCGAGCTCTTCGGTCACGAGCGCGGGAGCTTCACCGGGGCCGACCGGGCTCACCGCGGATTCTTCGAGCGGGCTTCCGGCGGCACTCTCTTCCTGGACGAGATCGCCGAGATGCCCAACGAGCTCCAGGTGAAGCTGCTGCGGGTCCTCGAGACCGGGGGAGTGACCAGGATCGGGAGCGAGCGATCCATCACCGTCGATGTGCGCGTGATCTCCGCGACCAATCGGGTTCCCGAGCATGCAGTGAAGGAAGGAAAGCTGCGCGAGGATCTGCTGTACCGACTCAATGTGTTTCCCGTCCACATGCCTGCGCTCAGGGAGCGCGGCGGTGACATCGAGCTCCTGGCCAAGCACTTTCTGGAGCAGCTCAATCAGGCCGAGGACCAGGCGAAGAAGTTCTCCCCCGAAGCCCTCGCTCGCATCCGCGGCCACAGCTGGCCCGGCAATGTGCGGGAGCTCAAGAACCTGGTGCACAGGGCCTTCATCCTCGCCGAGGAGACGATCGGGCCCGAGTGCCTCTCCCTGGAACCTGGTGCGATGCGCGCGGAGCTCGATTCGCTCGCGCAGGGGGATCTTCACTTTCGCGTGGGGGTATCGATCGCTGATGTCGAGCGTCGCCTCATCATGGCCACGCTCAGTGAGACGCAAGGGGATAAGCGCCGGGCCGCTGCCATGCTCGGCGTCAGCCTCAAGACGCTGTACAATCGCCTGAACGCCTATGCCGCGGAGGGAGCCCCGGCTCCGGAACCGGCCGCGCCGAGCACGGACGCCGAGACCTAGTCACCGCTCTGATGCCTGCTCGGTTCTGGTGGGACCCCCGGCAGGACCATCGTGATCTGCGTTCCGGTCGACTCCCCTGACCGGCGGAGGAGCTGTCCGCCCAGCGATCCGAGGATGGACTCGACGACCCGCAGGTCGCCGTGCGGAGCCCGGGCGGCTGGCTCCACGGGATGGATGCGCCCGGCCCCGCCGGCTGGCAGGGTGGTGTCCACGGTCAGGGTGCAGCCTCCTCGAAGCTGGCTGTCGACCGTCACGCTGAGCTCGCTTCCGCTCGGCATCCCGTCGAGAGCGCTGATGAGCACGCCGAGGTACGCCTGGCGTAGCTCTCCTCGCCGTCCCTCCACGAGTACCGCGCCGGCGGGCAACTGCGATCGCGTCGTGACGTGTTGTTGCCTGGCCTGAGCCTCGAGCAGGAACTGCACCTCGTCGACGACCGTTCGCAAGTCAAAACGCTCGACCTGTTCGCCGGCGGGGGCGGTGTGAGTGAACAGACCGTCGAGCAGAGCGCTGAGCTGGGCCAGTCCCCTCTTCAGGCGATCGGCGCGATCGCGCGCGGTCCCCGGCCCTCCCTCCGGCCCGTTGCCCAGGAGCTCGATGTTGAGCGCCAGATTGTGCAGCCGGCCGCGAAGATCGTGGACCACGGCGCGATGGAAGAAGAAGATGCCGCGAAGACGGGCGGCAAGCCGCGTTTCCTGCTCGATCGAGTCGAAGAGGGTCTCGTCCTGGATGAGCGCCACATGGTCTTCGTGACCTCCGTCGCCAAGACGATGCAGGTCGATGCGTAGAGCCCGGCCGTTTCCATTCAACACGAGTCGGAGCTCGGACCGTCCGCCTTCCGGCTGCCGGTCTCGCGCCGGCGGCGAGGGTGCCATGAGACCCAGGAGGTGGTCGGCCCAGATACCTCGTCCCTCCTGAACAGTAGTGGCACCAAGCAGCTCGAGCGTCCGGGCGTCGGCGGCGCGCAGTTGCATCCTTCCATCGAGCAGCGCCACTCCCATGCCGTGCGCCGGGGCGTGCCGGGTGGATCCGGGCGCGCCGCCATCGGGCCAGCGAGAAGCCATGGCCATCCCCCCGTGTAAGAAGTTCATGTCACGGTCCGGTGAGTTGAAGGAATTATACAGCGGCTCGTACCCCCGGACGTTGGTCTCAGGCCGTACCCCACAGAAAGCAAGCAGCTTGCGCCTCCAGATGAAGGAGGTCGTGCCCGGCGACCCCACTGGCCCGGATCTTGCGGCGCATGCGCCCGGGGTCTCCTCTGCAGGCCGCCGGTTTCGAGCGGGCGCAGGTCGAGACAGCAACACCGGGTCACAGCGCCGTCACCAGCCGGGAGGATGATGAATCGGAGAGCCTTGATACTGTCAGTGAGCGTGGCCGTATCGATCAGCATTGGCGCCGTCCTCCTCACCAGAGCGCTGGGACCGCTCCTGCAACCGGTGCCCAGCGGGCTCTCGCTGATCGCCGTCGTGATCAGCACGTGGCTGGGCGGATTCGTCGCCGGCTTTGTGTCGACCGCGATCGGCGTCATCGGTCTGCAATCCCTGCTGCCCGGGCCGGAGATGCCCGGGATCAACGCCGTCAGGGCGCTGGTCTTCTTCCTGGCCAGCATCATTGTATGCTTCGGGAATGGGTCGCTCCGGCGTTCGCTCGGTCAAGTGCAGCGAGCCTTCTCCGAGGCCAACGCCCTGCAGCGCGAGCTGGCCAGCGCGCGCGAGGCGGCCCGGGCCAAAGCTGCCGATCTGAAGCGGGCCAACGAAGAGCTGAGGAGGATGCACGATCGCTCCCTCGCCGCCGAGCAGGAGCTGCGCAATCGGCAGCGAGAGCTCACGAGCGCCTACGACGAGCTGCGGGAGCAACAGGAGGACCTGACCTTTCTCCTGAGCGCCAGCACACTCCTCAGCGAGTCGCTCGACTATGAGCGGAACCTGGTGACGCTGGCCCGGCTCTCGGTGCCACGCATGGGCGATTGGTGTGCGATCGATGTGGTGGAGGACGGTGACGGCGGCGGCACCTTGCGCCGGCTGGCGGTTCACCACGCCAACCCCAGGATGCAGGCCTTGCTCCAGGAGATGGACCGCCGATATCCCCAGCGGAGCGCGGCCCGGAGCGGACCGGCCAGCGTCATCCGTACGGGCAAGGAGCTATTGCTGGCGGAGGTGCCCGACTCCTTTCTCGCTTCCATTGCCGAGAACGAGGAACATCTGCTCCTGCTCCGGCAATTCGGCGTGCGATCCGCCATGATCGTGCCTCTGGTGGCCAGAGGGCGGCATCTGGGGGCGATCAGCTTCTTCTCGAGCAGCCCGGACCTGCGCTTCGGACTCACCGATCTCCATCTGGCCGAGGATCTCGCACGGCGCGCCGCGTTCTCCATCGACAACGCCCAGCTCTTCCAGCAGGTGAGAACCGCCGATCAACGCAAGGACGAGTTCCTGGCCACGCTGGCGCACGAGCTCAGGAATCCCCTGGTGCCAATCATGAATGCATTCGAGATCCTGCGCCTGCGGGTCGGCGAGCATCCGGACCTCGATCCCCTGTACACCACCGTGCGCCGCCAGATCCAGCACCTGACGCGGTTGATCAATGACCTGGTCGATGTGTCGCGAATCACCCGCGGGAAGATCACTCTCCAGCGCGAGCGCGTGCAGCTCGAGACTCTTGTGCGCCAGGCGATCGATACTTGCCAGTCCATGGTGGAGCATCGCAATCAGAAGCTCATTCTCGATCCTTCAGCAACGCCGTTGTGGCTGGATGCCGATCCCGGGCGCATCGTGCAGGTGATCTCCAATCTCCTCAGCAACGCCTCGAAGTACACGCCTCCGGGGGGCCACATCTGGCTCTCCATCGGGCGCGAAGGCGATAGCGCGGTGCTTCGCGTTCGCGACGACGGCGCGGGAATCGATCCTCTCATCCTCTCGCAGATTTTCGACCTGTTCACGCAGGGAGATCAGTCGCTCGATCGCACGCAGGGCGGGCTGGGGATCGGATTGACGATCGTTCGCAGCATCGTGGAACAGCACAATGGCGTGGTGCGCGCACACAGCAAGGGAACCGGGCAGGGAAGCGAGTTCGTGGTTCACCTGCCGATCGAGCTCGGGCCCATCCCGGAGGCCCAGCCCAGGCCGCCGAGCACTCCAGCCGGCCCGCCGCGGCGGATCGTCATCGTCGAGGATCATCCCGACGCGCGGGAGACGCTGGTGCGTCTCCTGCAGCTCGACGGGCACTCGGTGCAGGTGGCGGGCGATGGACCCTCGGGGCTAGATACCATACTCGCGGAGCGCCCCGAAATCGCGCTCATCGACGTCGGGCTGCCGAGGCTCGACGGTTACCAGGTCGCCACCCGGGTGCGGAACGAGCTGGGGGCAGCGGTCCACCTGGTCGCTTTGACCGGATACGGGAACCCGGAGGATCGCGAACGTGCTCTGGGATCGGGTTTCGATTCCCACCTTGTGAAGCCGGTCGAGCTGGAGCAACTGCGCCGGCTCCTCCAGCGGCCGCCAGCGGAGTGACGGTCTCCTCCCTCGCGCCTCCCCGCGTTCGTCTGATGTAAAAAGCGACGCCGGTCGGGGTCCGCCCTTGCCGAGATTACAGCGGAATCCCGCAGGAAGGGCCCGCCGGCACTGCTGCCGGCGCTTCTGTCCGGTATCCCGTGCACCAGCATGGCACGATTCCTGCCATGACCTGCAATGTGGCCGCGGGGACACAAGGAGGTCCGATGTTCGTGATGCTCGAGTATTCGCTCATCTCCTTGATGGTTGCCCTCGTCTCCGCAGTCCTGGGCTTCGCCTTTCTGACGGGGCCGGCTGCGCTGCTGACCAGGCTGGCGTTTCTCATCTCGATCGTGACGTTCGTGGCTTCGCTCGCGGCGTATCGCCGCCGGGACCGCAGCGGGATTCAATGAGTGGGGGTGTTAGCTGTGATCGCGCGAGAGGCGTTGCGAGTGGGCCTGTTCATTTCGAGTCTGGTCTTGCTGCCCTTGACCTGTGACCGGGATCGCAGCGGCGATCCTGGGACGCTCAAGAGCCTCTATTCGGCGATGAAGAGGGGAGGGCTCTTGGCGCCCTGGTCCGAGACTGCGCACGCTGTCGTCCCGAACGGACCCGGGAACGGAGGGGGCCGATTTCGGGGGGCTGGAAGGGCAGGGGGCGGCGGGCAGACGATGCCGATCACTGGGGTTGTGGAGGGGCATGGTCCGGTCACAACAAGGTGACGGCGGAGCCCCTCGTCGTCCAGTGCAGGGGTGCAAGAGATGCCATGAATCGCGTGGGCGACGAGCAGTCGGGGAGGAGCTGGCGCGCGCCGCGCCGCGCAAGAGTCCTGGGTCTCGCTCTCCTGTCGATTGTCGTTGCCCCGCCGGTGCCGGCGGGAGCGCAGGATGCCAACTACTGGTCCATCTCGTACGGCCCGGTCGGCCGGCTCCTCGGAGGCGTGCTCATCGGCAGCGCCCGCGATCTCTCTGCGACCTACTACAATCCAGGCGGGCTCGTCCTCAGTGAGGATCCGGACTTCCTCATCTCGGTCGAGTCGCTCGAGCGGGAGAAGCTGCGGATCAAGACCGATGGTGCGATGACGAGTCTGGACGTCTCCTCTTCGCGAACGTCAAACGCGCCGTCGATCGTGGCGGGGTCCCTTCCCTGGAGCGGCCCCGGGTCGCGCATCGCCTGGTCGTTCCTGCCGCGTTTCGATTTCAACATCAATGGCAACGAACACCGCACCTTCGATTCCGCCAGCGGCGAGCTGCACACCGAGGCGGTGCTCACGCAGAAGCTCTCCGAGACCTGGTTCGGAGCGACCTGGTCGCATCGTCTGGGGCCAGGGCTGGGGATCGGAGCCACGGGATACCTGGCGTACCGGAGCTATCGCTATCGCCGGGAGTTCAATGCCCAGGAGGACTCTGCCGGCGTTCTCGGAGCAACGGCCCTGATCGTGGACAACACGAGATACCACGATTACCGATTGCTGGCCAAGTTCGGTGCGGCGCTGGAGCGTGGGCCCCTGCAGCTCGGATTGACCATCGTGACGCCCAGCTGCGGCCTCTTCGGAAGTGGAGACATCGGCTTCGTCCGTTCGGTGACGGACATCGACTTCGACGGCGATGGAACTCCCGACAATTACCTGGCTCAGGCTTACGATGACGAACTCGACACGGACTTCGTTTCCTCCTGGGCGATCGGCGCCGGCGCCTCCTGGCTGTATCGGTCAACGCGCTTGCACCTGGCTGTCGAATGGTTCAGAGGCGCGAGCGGAGAGGTCCTCCACAGCGATCCACTGTCCCCGGGGCAGGGGCTCGAGGAGATGGTGCTCGGGCTCGACGCCGACTTCGACGACGCCCTCTGCCTCGGGGTTGGCATCGAGCAGAAGATGAGCGCGAACACGTCCGCTTCGACCTGTACCGGCGCTTCTATCCCGAGAACCCGACCATAGCACCGGTGGAGAGCGATCTCCAGCCAGACGACAACGAGGACGGCGTTCACCATCGCGAACTGGCGCGGAGCCAGACCGAACCAGTGCAAGCCCGCGAAGACGACCCCGGCGGACAGGACGTCCCCGAAGCGAACGAAGAAGGTGTCGTTGGCCTGCTTCGCCTTGTACTTGGCGGCGCGGCTCGTCGGCAGGTACAGGGCGTTCCGCGTCGTGTTCTGCAGCGAGTAGTCGAGCGAGTTCTCGGCGATCTTCGTCGTCTTGATGATGCTGAGGAGAGGGAGGAAGGCGAGGGTGACGTAGTCGGCGAAGGCAACGAACGGGAGCACGAGGAGCGCCACCCGCACGCCGAAGTGCTTGATCACACGCGAAACTAGTAGGGCCTGGACCATGGCCGATATCAGGTTCACCCAGGTGAAGAAGTTGCCGTAGAAACCGCCGATCATCTTCTCCGCGTCGATTCCGCTTTGCGCGGCACGAGCTTCGGCGATTTTCGAAACGGTCTCGCCGAGGATGTACTCCCCGGTCGTGTTGACCAGGTTGAGGACCATCATCAAAACCGCGATGAGCAGCAGGTAGCGGTTGCTGAGGACGAGCGCGAAGCCGTTCCGCGTCTCCTGGGCCGGCGGCGGGGCATTCGACGAGTGAGTCTCCCGGGCTTGCTCGCGGCGGTGCACGATGTTCGTTACCACCATGCTGAGTGCGAGCATCGCCGCGGCCGCCATCATGAACGGATACGGGCCGAGCGCCGCGACGAGCCGGCCGGTGAAGAACGATCCAGCAATCGCTCCCAGCGATGCGCCTAACCCGACGACGGCGAACAGCCGCTGTCCCTGGTCCACTGTATAGACGTCGTTCGCAAACGCCCAAACCTGCGCGATGATGACCAGGTTGAAGACGCCGACCCATATGAAGAACGGGACCCCGATCCGGACTCCGATGCGGCTCAGGGCGAAGAAGACCACGAGGTTCGAGATGAAGAAGAGAGTGACCCCGTTGATGAGCTTGACCCGGGAGACCCGGTTGGCGAGTGCGCTGTAGAGCGGCACGAGAATGATGAGGAGTCCGGCGGTCGCGGCCGCCGAGTAACTCTTCACGTCCGCGCCGCCACCGTCCCCGGTGAGGATCAGCGGCTCGCGGATCGTCTTGAGGAGATAGTAGGAGGCGAGGAGGAGGATGAGATTGACCATGAGGAGGAGGGCCGTCGCGACCTCCCCATACCGCACATCGGTGAACAGGTTCAGGCTGCGACCGAGCGGGCCCCGGGCCGGGGACGCGGCAGGGGTCGCGCGGCGCGGCTGCGGAGCGGATGGCATGGCTCGTGGTCATCGGTCGCCTCCGGGTTTCGAACGTCGATCGGCCGGCCGGAGAGCCGGCGTCATGCGGCATGTCGGACTCGGACCACGCGCCATAGGCCTCCATGCTTCCGGAGCTCGACCACGGTGGGGAGCGCTTCGCTTCCGGCGATACTGATGACCAACTGCAAGGCATCGAGCTCCGGATCAGGCGCGAGCGCAGTCAGATCGAGGCCGGCGCTGGAAATCACCAGCGGCTCCGGACCGGCGCCGGTGCCCGTGACGGCCGCGGCGCGGACCTCGTAGGACCGAGGCGCTGCGAGCCCGAGGTCGACTTCGAGGTCGTTGAACACGAGGCTGCCGTCCATCACCTGCAGGAAATCGAGAGGGGCGACCCGGTCGAACCAGACCCTCGCGATCGCGTCCCGCCGCTTCACGAGCGCGTCTGTGATGTAGGTGCTCGCTCGCGGGTCCTCGTAGGCCGCCGCTTCCACCGCGGCGGCGATCTGCGCATCGGAGAACGAGGCGACCACCTTGGCTCCCCAGTAACCGTCTGCGGCGCTCAGCTCCTGGAAGGCGAGGTGCGGAAGTGTCGGGCGGAAGTCGTCGGGATCGAACTCCTCGGCTGCGAAGTTCCCAACGGATGGAATGCCGGTCTCCTGCGGTGCGCTTCGCCACGGCTCCTCGATGAAGCCGAGGGTTACCCAGCGGCGACCGATCCAGCCCGGATCGAAGGCAAACTCGTAGGCTGTCCGCAGTCGTTTCGGTCCTTCCGCCGCGGCCCCGAGCGTCGCTCCGAAATCGAGGAGATAGTGACGGATCGAGCCCAGGGTGTCGTACCGCGCCTCGAACATCTCCAGCGACTGGTGATCCTTGACGTCCCATGAGTTGAGCCAGGCGGAGAGAATCGCGAGCCCACGCAGCTCGCGGCGGCGCCGGTGGCTGTACCAGTCGTTCGGGTCATCGGCGCGGCGGTGCGCCATCTCGGTATGCCCGATCGGCTTGCCGGGCAAGAAGAGGCTCGCCAGGGCGAAGTAGCGTCCGTCCTCCGGCGGAACTCCGCCGCGGTCGAGGATGCGGTCCAGTTCCTCCTGAGTGAAGGGGTCCGCGCCCTCCTTTCCCGCCGCGAGCTCAGGATCGATGACCAGGTCGTCGTGTCCGAAGACGACTGCGACATCGTGTGGAACGTGGTAGCCGGCGGCATGCAGAAGGCGACTCGCCACCACCTCGGCTCCCGAGCCGATCTGCGGATACCCTGGAGGATCGAGCTTGATCACCCACCGCTCGCCGGCGGCATCCTCGATGTTGAAGCCCGGGTTCACCCCGCTCGCCTTCGCCGACTTGATGATCCACGGCGGGAGCGGCCGGCGACAGTTGCCGGGGCCGTTCCGGATCTCTTCGACCGGCACCGCGCGGAAGTGATTGCGATTCGTGAACCAGCTCGAGTTCGGGACCTCGTCGAATTGGTTGACGTTGGCCGCCTCGTTCTCCGCACCCGCGAGATCGAGAATCGCACCGGGAAGATCGAGCGCGTCGGCGAGCGGCTGCACGAACCCGTAGCGCACGTAGTACCGGTAGAGATTCGCTTCGTATGGGGCGGGCTCGGGAATCGGCGGATGGGCATCATGGTCGACGAAGGTCTCGGGATCGACGGGGCGCGCAGCCGGCATGTCGTCCGCGACGGCGAGCCGCGGCCCGATGAGCCGGGGCCCGATGAGCCGGGGCCCGATGGTGAGCCCGAGCAGGGCGCAGACAAGCGCGAACCATGCCGCCGGTGGCCATTCGCGCCCGGCAGCGCGGCGGCGATCAGAACTGCGCGCCGAAGCGGAAGTCGGTCTGGGTTCCTTCGGATCCATGGGCGATGTCCAGGCGATAGAGCAGGGTCGAGGTTACGGCCGCGCGGATTCCGCCGCCGTAGGATTCGCGCACCTGATCGAAACGCAGGGCGTCGGACGATGGCGCTACCCAGCCGAGCTGCGCGAAGCCGACCGCCCACAGCCATTCCCACAGCCACCAGCGGTACTCGATGTCCCCGAGCACCAGCTGCCGGTCACGAAAGCGCCCGGATTCAAATGCGCGGAAGAGGAGGTCCCCGGCCGATTCCGGCAGCCGGTAGAAGGGAAGCGCCGGAGAGTCCGCGCCCGGGTTCGCGCTCGCATAGAGCCCGCGGAGCGCGAGCACTCGTCGATCGGCGAAGACGGGCACGTAGGCACGAGCCTCGCCCTTCCATTCCGTCCACTCGAGCGCGCTCCCGTCGAGATCCTCGTAGAGCCAACCCTCGCCACGGACCTCGAACCCTCTCGATGCGGGCTGCGTCCGCTCGAGGCGACCATGGACGCGGCCGAGAACGGCGCTCGCTCCGTAGCGGACGACGGTCGTGCTCTGACCCATGAACGGAACCTGATCGGTTGGCGTGAACTCCTCCTCGATGCTGGGCACGCCGGCCCCTCCGCGCACCGCGATGTGCGAGATTCCGGCGCCGAGGCGCAGGCCCATGAGCGGTTGGGAACCGATCCGCAGGAAGAGATCACCGCGGCCCTCCTCGGCGAGGTATATCGAGCGCCGATCGCTGGAGGTCTCGGGCCCGATCCCGAAGAAGAGGAGGTTCGGCCGGTAGACATAGGCGGCCTCGCCGCCGATCCCGATCGCCGAATCGCGGGCGAGGATCTCGATCTCGGCGGTGCCGCGCCGATGGTCGGAATAGGACCAGCTCACATCGACCGCGCTGCCGACCGGTCGGCCGGCGGGCGACCGGTCATCCCCCGTCCGAGCAGCGCTCGCTGCGAGATGCCGGTCCCGCTCCACCTGCCAGTCGGCCTTTCCGCCGGCGAGCGCTGCCTCCGCGGTGGCCTGCGGTCGATCGGCGGACCGACCATGGGTGATATGGAGTCCGACCCGGAACCTGGCGCGTTCCGCCCAGTCGAAGTACGGCAGCCAGGCCAGCGGCGGGGGAGCGCTCTGTGGACCGGGTCCCGGGAAGCCCCGCTGGCGCGTCCGCCGCGTCGCCATGGCCCCGGCCGCGTATTCGGCGCCGAGCCCGGCGAGCCGAAACGGAAAGGCGATGACCCGGAACGGAAAGCGCACCGCCGACTCGCTCATCGGTGTCCGGTCGGGTTCCGCCACCCGCGATCCCGCGGAATCGGGCATCGAGGCGGCGGCGAGCTCGGCGTAGGGCGCGACCCAGGTCGCAGCGCCGAAGCGGTGGCCGTGCGCCGGCGCGCCGGCGTCGAGGCGGGCCTCGCTTTGGGCATGAACGCCGCTCGAGTGGAAAGCGAAAGCAAGGAGAACTCCACGCCCGATCCAAGCAGGATGCGGAAGAGGATGCAGCGCGGAACGCAGGATGTCGCGTCGTGGCCTCATGTGGTTTGACTTCGCGCGCCGGGACGCGGTGGCTGTCGGGTCCGTGCCTCATTGGAATCAGTGATGACTCGGTGCGAGTGGGTTGCAGTGAGCGCGATTGACTTGAGCAAGACGCATGCCTGACGGCATTGTCCATGCAGGGAGGGTTAGACGCGGGGCCCTGGCCGCCGTGCTTCCTTGTCCGGAAAAGTAGCCCGAAACACGTTTCTGTCCGGCAGCGGCCGAGTGGGCGCTCAGGTGGGTCGGCCCGCTTCTGCGCAGAACCAGCGGCCGAGCTGCGGGGCAAGATTTACAAGAGAGCAAGAGTTACACGGCGTCAGACCAACACGGGAGACGGGAGTGGCGAAAGCAAAACCGGCCGGAGCCGACAGAGAGCAGCGAGTAGCAGGCCGGATGATGCGTGAGCGCTGGCTCCTCGTGCACCTCGGAGCGATCATCGCATTGCTCCTCGCCGCTTACACGCTGGCCAAGGTGATCCGCGAGGCCCTCTTCATCACCACGTTCGGAGCGCCAGCCTTGCCCTTCGGCTACATCGGAGTCGCCGCCGCGTCGGCCTTCTTCGTCTGGTTCGATCCTCTCCTGATCCGGCGGCTCAAGCGCTCGGTGGCGGGGCTCGTCGCCCAGCTGCTCGCGATCGGAGCCAGCGCCGCCGCCGCCATCGTCTACGCACCGGAAAGTCGCTGGCTTTCCGCCGCATTCTACCTGTGGACCGGCAGCCAGCTGATGATGCTCATCCCGCATTTCTGGCTCCTCGTCCTCGATCAGTGGGACAGCCGGCGGGCGCGCACAATCTTCCCCGTGCTCACGGGATGCGGCCTCGCCGGCGGAGTCGCGGGCGGTGCGTTCGCTCACTTTGCTGACGCGCGCGTCGGTGTCACCGGGTTGCTCTGGACCGTGACCGCCCTTCTGCTCGCAGTGACGGTACTGAACCAGCTCCTCGCCGGTCGGCGGCCGTTGCGCGGCGGATCGTCCGCTCCTGCGGGTGGCTCCCGAACGGAGATCGTGCTCAGATCGCCATTCCTCCGCTACCTCGTCCTCGGGCTCACCCTCGCCGTGGTCGTGTCGACGCTCATCGACTTCCAGTTCAAGGTCATGGCACAGAGGGCCTTTCCCGATCTTGCGGCACTCACTCGTTTCCTCGGCGTGTTCTATGCGGGCCTGAACGGGTTCGCCCTGCTCGCGCAGTTCACCGCTGCGGGCTGGTTCCTCCGCCAGGTCGGCATCGGTCCGGCGGTCGTGATCCAGCCGGTATCGGCGCTGGCCTTCTCCTTGCTGAGCCTTCTCGCTCCTCTCTGGGGCGTTGTCCTCGCGCTCCGCTGGGCGCAGGGCGTCGTGTTCCAGACCCTTGGCAAGTCCGCCACCGAGATCTACTCGATGGCCGTCCGGCCACCCGACCGCCGCAGCGTCAAGGCTGCGATCGACGTCGTGACGGAGCGCGGCGCCGACGCGTTCGTCGGCGTCGTGCTCGTCATTCTGGTCCACATCGCAGGAGTGAACCTCCGGTTTCTCGCCACCTTGACCGCGGTGCTCGCCGTCGCGTGGATGATGATCCACTTCCGCGTGCACCGCGAATACACGCGAGCCTTCCGGGACTCCCTGTCCGGGCGCTGGATCGGGCCGGAAGACGCGGTTGAATCCCTGCGGAGCGCCGCCGCGCGGCGGGCGCTCGACGACGCATTGCGTTCCGCGGACGAACGGCAGGTCCTCGTCGCGCTCCAGTTCTGCCGTGACGCCCGCTACCGCCGCGCCGCCCCGGTCGTACGCTCGCTCTTGAAACATCCGTCGCCGCGCGTGCAGGCCGCGGCCATCCAGGTCATGCGCGAGCTCGCGATCGAGGATCGGGACGGGATCATTCCCGGCTTGCTCACCGCCGAGGACGACTCCCTGCGCTGTTCCGCCGCGGAGCACCTGTGCCTGATGGCTGCCGACCCGAGCGCCTTCGCGCGGACGCTGCTCGACGGCGGTGATCCGGTGCTGCGGGACTTCATCCTCGAGCTCCTCGTTGCCCGCCCGGCGATCGGACGCCGGGCCATGACCCTGCCCTGGGCCAGGCGCCGCCTCGCCGCCGAGCACGCCGCGGAACGCGCGGCAGGAGCCTTGGCGCTCGGACTCGTCGATGCCCCGGAGGCGTTCGATCTCCTGCGCCAGCTCGTCCACGACCCGGAACCCGAGGTGCAGAGGGCCGCACTGCGCGCTGCCCCTCTCTTCGCCATGGCGGGTGAGCTCGCCACGGAGATCCTCCCGCTGCTCGCCGCACCCGGGCTACGGGAGGCAGCCTCGGAGGCGCTCGCCGCGGCCGGAGATCTGGTCGTGCCGGCGCTCGCAGCGATTGCCGGCGCGGGGGACACGGTTACCGCCGCCGCTGCGGCCCGCACGCTGGCCCGGATCAGCTCGCCGGCGGCGCACGGGGCGCTCGTCCGCCTCGCGCGACAGGATGATCGGACGCTCCGCTACCTCGGCCTCCGCAACCTGAACCGCCTGCGCGTGGCCCGTGGGGAGCCGGTCCTCGACCGCGAGATCGCGCATCGTCTCTTTCTTCGCGAGCTGCGGGATTACCGGACGAGTCGCGCGCGCGCACTGGCGCTGCATGATGAACCTGAGCGGATACTGCGGCTCCTGTCCGAGTCCTACACCGAGTCCGCCGATCGCGCTCTGGAGCGGGCCTGCAGGGCTCTCGCCTGCTGGTACGAACCGGAACCCCTGGCCGGGGTCTACCGCGGCCTGCGGGTAGGGCGGCATGAGGCCTCGTCCCGGGCGCTCGAGTATCTGGAGGACATTCTGCCGCGGCGGGTCTTCCACTTCGTCCGCAGGCTCTTCGAGCTGCCGGAGCCGGAGCTGGCGGCAGGTGCTCCCGAGGATCCGGCGGCGCGAAGGGCGGCTCTCGTGCGTGATGCGATCGAACGCGCCTGGGAGGGCGGTGACGCGTGGCTCCGTGCCTGCGCTCTGCGCGCGGCACAGGTGGTCACGCCGGCAATTGACGTCGATCGGCTGCTGAGCGCGAGCGGTACGGGCATCCGGGCGAGCTCC